>OIXG01001657.1_pt1 | contig 20124 bp, 17 predicted proteins | sample 1587731 | NCBI WGS metagenome assembly OIXG01 (sample SAMEA3888908, study PRJEB22519) | human gut metagenome | biome: human gut; feature: human-associated habitat; material: faeces | place: Denmark | collected 2010
CGGCACTTTCGTGCCACCTCCCCCGGCCGGGGGAGTCTTTCCTAACAGGGGAGCCTTTGGCAAATAGATCAACTTTCATCCGACTGCCAAGGCCTCCCCTCGACAGGGGAGGTGGCATCGCGTGAGCGATGACGGAGAGGTTCCAGTTCCAGCGGCGGCGGGTCGGCCCGCAGGGCCTCCTGCTCGGCTTTCTGCTGGGCCTCCCACAACAGGCGGGCGGCCTGCTCGCTGGCGCGGAACAGCTCAAAATACAACGCTTTATAATCCGGCGCGGCAAACACCCCCTTTCTTCCTTTCTGGGGGATAGTCTGCCCCGCCGCGTCCCAAAACAAACCTGATCTTCAAGAGGAATCATTTTCATGAAAAAGAACAATCTCTCCTGGGTGGGCGCTCTGCTCGTCTTCGGCCTGCTGTTGTGGTGCACATCTGCCACACCGGGCAAGATCGCGGACCCGTCTACTTACACCTGCGCCGTGTACAGCACGGCACTTTCCCTGCTGCCTCCGGTGGTGGCCATCGTGCTGGCCCTGAACACCAAGGAGGTCTACACTTCCCTGCTGGTGGGCATTGCCACCGGTGCCCTGCTTTACGCCAACGGCAACCTGGAGCTGGCCCTGACCACCCTGTTCTTCAATGAGGACGGCGGCATGGTGTCCAAGCTGTCCGACAGCAGCAATGTGGGCATCCTGGTCTTCCTGGTCATGCTGGGCATTCTGGTGGCCCTGATGAACAAGGCCGGCGGCAGCGCGGCCTTTGGCCGGTGGGCCTCCACCCATATCCACACCCGGGCCGGGGCACAGTTTGCCACCCTGCTGCTGGGGATCATGATCTTTGTGGACGACTACTTCAACTGCCTGACCGTCGGCTCGGTCATGCGCCCGGTCACCGACCGTCAGAAAGTCTCCCGCGCCAAGCTGGCCTACCTGATTGACGCCACGGCGGCCCCCGTCTGCATCATTGCGCCGGTGTCCAGCTGGGCTGCTGCTGTTACTTCCTCGGTGCCCGAGGGCTCCGGCATCAACGGCTTTACCATGTTCCTGCGCACCATCCCGTATAACTATTACGCCATCCTCACCATGGTCATGAGCCTGTTCGTCATCTTTACCGGGACGGACTACGGCCCCATGAAGCTGAATGAGACCAACGCCATGAACGGCGACCTCTTCACCACCGAGGACCGCCCCTACGGCGATGATGTGGACGACGGCACCGACACCAAGGGCCATGTCATCGACCTGGTGGCCCCGGTCATCGTCCTCATTGTGGCCTGCATCTTTGGCATGGTGTACACCGGCGGCTTCTTTGAGGGCACCGATTTCATTACCGCCTTTGCGGACTGCAACGCTTCCATGGGCCTTGTCATGGGCAGCAGCATTGCCCTGCTCTTTACCTTTGTGTTCTACCGCGTGCGGGAAGTGATGACGTTCCAGGACTTTGCCGCCTGCATCCCCGAGGGCTTCAAGGCCATGGTCAGCCCCATGCTGATCCTGACCCTCGCCTGGACGCTGTCCGGCATGACCGGCCTGCTGGGTGCAAAATATTACGTCGCCAACCTGCTGGGCGGCTCGGCCGCGGCGCTGCAGTATCTGCTGCCGGTCATCATCTTTGTGGTAGCCGTCTTCCTGGCCTTTGCCACCGGCACCTCCTGGGGCACGTTCTCCATCCTCATCCCCATCGTCTGTCATGCATTCCCGGAGGGAGAGATGCTGGTCATCTCCATTGCGGCCTGCCTGTCCGGCGCCGTCTGCGGTGACCACTGCTCCCCCATCTCCGACACCACCATCATGGCCTCGGCTGGTGCCCATTGCAGCCATGTGAACCACGTTTCCACCCAGCTGCCCTATGCGCTGACGGTGGCCGGTGTCTCGGCGGGCTGCTATGTCCTCACCGGCCTGTCGGAGGCCGTGCTGGGTGCCCGGGCCAATCTGGTCAGCTCTCTGGTACTGTTGGGCGTCGCCATTTTCCTGGAGCTTATCGTGTTGAGCGTCATCCGGGTGCGGACGGGCCACGGCAAAAAAGTTGTTCGCTGAAAATTTTGCGATAAGCGTTGATTTTTCCCTCCAAAACGTGATATACTAAAAGAAATTGAGTTAATTTGCCACAAGGAGGGCGTTCATCTTGCTGGAAGAAGTGTTTCAGGAAGTCTACACCAAGTTCAAACTGCATTTTTACCAGAGCGTGTTCCAGCGCTTTGCTACCCGGGAGGCGACCCTGACCACGGTGGAGTCGTTCTGCATGGAGGGCATCATGGCCATGGGAGAGCCCACCATTGCCGAGTTTTCCCGGATGATGGGCATTTCCACCCCCAATGCCGCTTATAAGATCGGCAGCCTGGTCCGCAAGGGCTATGTGGAAAAGATCCAGTCCACGGTGGACCGCCGGGAGTACCATCTCCGTCCTACACAGAAGTATATCAACTACTACAACATCAGCTATTCCTACCTGCACACCGTCATTGAACGTGCCAGGGAGCGGTTCTCCCCGGAGGACTGCAAAAAGCTTGAGGAAATGCTCTCGGTGGTCAGTCATGAGCTGATGCCCGAGATGGATATGCTGACCCGTGTTCAGGCCGAGGCCCCGGAGCATGTCGCGGAGGATGAGAAGACCAACGCATAAAAGCCGCAAACAAAAAATCCATCGCTGTCAAAAACAGCGATGGATTTTTTCTTTCCAGAAATACGCTCAGACTTTCGCCGCGCCCCGATCGAGAATTTTATCGAACCGGGACAGGAACGTGAACACCGTGATGCTGGCCGCCGTGATGTCGCTGACGGGCTCCGCGAGGAAGACTGCGAACACCGGGTCCGGCAGGAGGTGCGGCAGGAGGAAGATGAGCGGGATGAGGAGGATGAGCTTGCGCAGGCAGGCCAGCAGGAGGCTGACCTTGGCCTGCCCCAGCGCCATAAAGCTCTGCTGGCAGGCGATCTGAACGCCCATGGCAAAGATACCGGCCATGTAGATGCGCATAGCCCAGGTGGTGTACTGGATGAGGGAGGCATCGGAGGTGAAGATGCCGGCCACCAGCCCGGGCACCAGCATCATCCCCAGCCAGAACAGGGTGGTGTACCCGAAGCAGAGGGTGAACTGGAAACGGAACGCCTCTTTCACACGGGCCTGATTGCCCGCGCCAAAGTTGAAGCTCATGACCGGCTGGCCGCCCTGGCAGATGCCCTGAATGGGCATGGTACAGAGCTGGGACACGCTGGTGATGACGGTCATGGCCCCCACGGCCACATCGCCGCCGTACCGGGCCAGGCTGGAGCTGAAGCTGATGGAGAGCAGGCTCTCGGTGGAAAGCATCACAAAGGTGGAGATACCCAGCCCCATCACGGACAGGATGACCCGGCCCTCAGGCCGCAGATGCTCTTTGCGGAGCCGGAGGATGGTCTTGCTCCCGGTGAGGAAGCGCAGGATCCAGAAGGCACCCACGGCCTGGCTGAGCACCGTGGCAATGGCGGCACCCCGCACGCCCATGTCCAGCACAAAGATGAGGATGGGGTCCAGGATGATGTTGATCACCGCGCCGATGACGGTGGTCAGCATACTGATCTTAGCAAAGCCCTGGGTGGTGATAAAGGGGTTCATGCCCATGACGAGGAGGACACAGACCGAGCCCAGGATATAGATGCGGCTGTAGGCCAGCGCATAGGGCAGGGTGGCCTCGCTGGCACCAAAGAGCCGCAGCAGGAGGGGAGCCCCGGCATAGAACCCGATGGTAAGCACCACGGCAAAAAACAGCAGCATGGTAAAGCTGTTGCCGATGATCTTTTCGGCTTCTTCTTTGTTGCCCTGCCCCAGCGCGATGGCCGTGCGGGGCGCGCCGCCCGCGCCGATGAGCATGGCAAACGCGTTGAGCAGCATCAGGATGGGGGCAAACAGGCCCACACCCGTCAGCGCCGCCGCGCCAATGCCCGCAATATGGCCGATATAAATACGGTCCACGATGTTGTACAGCAGGTTGACCACCTGAGCCACAACGGCGGGGATCATGAGCTGGAGCAGCAGCTTTTTGACATTGCCGCTCCCCATATTTTGTCTGGTTTGCGCCATGAAATCTCTCCTTTGAGTTGAATTTTTGCAATAAAGTGCAATTCGTAAAGCAAAGCACGGCAAAAACCGACCGGCTTTGACAAAAAACACGAAAAACGCCTGAGACTATTGTAACACGGCGGCGGGGGGAACACAAGAACGCCTGCGGGGCCGGGCGTTGCAACATACTGTTCCGGTGCATTGAATTTGCCAATGGCCTGTGCTACACTGGATCTGTTCGTTTTGGAATTTGAGATAGGAGAAAAACATGGAACCTCAATACAAAAAGCGGAGCGCGTTCTCCGGCAAGATCGGCTTTGTGCTGTCGGCCGCAGGCGCGTCCGTTGGCCTTGGCAATATCTGGCGTTTCCCGTATCTGGCGGCCAAGTATGGCGGCGGCATCTTTCTGCTCATCTACATTCTGCTGGCGTTCACGTTCGGCTATACCATGATCGTGGCGGAGACGGCTCTGGGCCGGATGACCAAGAAGAGCCCGGTGGGCGCTTTCGCGGCCTTTGGCAAAAAGGGCGGGCTCTCGTTCGGCGGCTGGATCAACGCCATCATCCCCATCCTCATCGTGCCCTATTACTCGGTCATTGGCGGCTGGGTCATCCGGTACCTGGCGGATTACGTTGCCGGGCACGGCAAGGAGCTGGCCACGGACGGCTATTTCTCGTCGTTCATCTCCAATGGTGCTTCGGCGGAGATCTGCTTTGTCATCTTCACCATCTTCACGCTGGCGATCATCTTTGCGGGCGTCCGCAACGGCGTGGAACGGGTCTCCAAAGTCATGATGCCCATTCTGGTGGTGCTTTCCGTCATCATTGCGGGTTACTCCGTCACCCGGCCCGGGGCGCTGGCGGGTGTGAAGTATTTCCTCGTGCCCAATGTCGCCCATTTCTCCTGGATGACCGTCGTCACGGCCATGGGGCAGATGTTCTATTCCCTGTCCATCGCCATGGGCATTCTGGTCACGTTTGGCTCCTATATGAAAAAGGACGTCTCGATTGAGGAGTCCACCGAGAACGTCGAAATTTTTGACACGGCCATTGCCATCATGGCGGGCCTGATGATCATTCCGGCGGTCTTCTCGTTCTCCGGCGGCGACCCCGATACCCTGCAGGCTGGCCCGGCCCTGATGTTTATTACCATCCCCAAGGTGTTCGAAAGCATGGGCCTTGGCACCGTGGTGGGCATCCTGTTTTTCACGCTGGTGCTGTTTGCAGCGGTCACCAGCTCCATTGCCCTGACCGAAAGCGCCGTCTCCACCTTTGAGGACGAGCTGGGTTGGGACCGTCATCAGGCCACCGTCCTCATCGGCGTCATCATGCTGGTGCTGGGCAGCCTCTCGGCCCTGGGCTACGGCCCGCTGGCAGGCGTGACCGTGTTCGGGATGCAGTTTTTGGATTTCTTTGATTTCCTCACCAACTCCGTCATGATGCCCATTGCGGCCATCACCACCTGCCTGCTGGTCTCCCGCGTCATCGGTGTAAAAAAGATCGAGGAAGAGGTCACTTTGAGCGGCAAACCGTTCCGCCGCAAGGTCATCTTCAACTTTATGATCCAGTATCTCTGCCCCGTTTTCGCGGCCATCATTCTGGTCAGCTCGGTGGCAAATGCACTGGGCTGGATCGCCATGTAAAAGAAAATACAGCAAGTTACAGCAAAACCCCGGCGGGATCGTTCGACTCCGCCGGGGTTTTATGTTACGGATTCAAAAAATGCAGATCAGCCCTTGCAGCCCTGCTCTTCCCAATCGCCGAAGTCGGAAGCTTCCGCGATCTTGGTGGGGTCGAACTTGCCGTTCTCATCTTTGGGAGCAACAGCAGGGCCGACCTCCACAGGGTTCGGGTTGGGGGCCTCGGCTTTGGCTTCGCCCTCGGCTTTGGCTTCGCCCTCCACTTTGGCTTCGCCCTCGGCTTTGGTTTCGCCTTCCGCTTTGGTTTCGCCCTCGGCGTAAGCCTGTGCGGTCTTGGCGGCCTCCTCGGCGTCATTTTCGGCGTCCTCGGGGAACTCGATTTCCTCCACATGGAGCGGGGCCTTGTCGTTGAGGATCTGATCCAGCACAACGATGGCAGCGCCGGTGACAGCAACGGCAGCCGCCGTGCCCAGGATACGGAACAAAGCTTTCATAGCAACCTCCTAAAGCCAACTGGCTATAGACCGGCCCTTGCCTCTCTGTTGGGGAGAGGCGTCCGCAAAGCAGACGGGCGAATTTAAGAGAACGTCACAACGTCGTTCAGGGGCTTCTCAGCGGGCTCCACGGAGAGGGCGGTCAGCACCGGGCCCTTGCCGCGGTAGATATTGTGGAACTTGTAGTTGACCTTGGCGGTCACGCGCACCCAGGCACGCTGCTCCAGGGCTTTGTAGCCGTCGTAAACGCAGGGGAAGCCGACAAACTGGATGTCCTGCACGCAGCAGGTCATGGCAAAGCGGCCGGGCACAAAGCTGTTTTTGCCGGCCCGGTTGGTCTGGCAGACCTGCGCCAGGAAGCGGACCGTTTTGCCCGTGTACTTCTCGGGCTCGTCCTGGCAGTCCATATACCAGATGCCAAAGTCTTCATCGCCGATCTCCACCACCGGGGCGTTCAGGTCGAACGGCAGCGGGTCGGGGATATCATCGTAAGCCACGCTGCCGTCGGCAAACTCGTAGGCGATATCGCACTTGCGGGAAGCCTGACGCACCAGCTTGTGCAGTTCCTGCCGGGCGGCGTCGTTGTTGACGGCCTCGGCCCGGTTGAAGACGATGAGCTCGCTGCGGGCGATCTTGTCCAGCATCAGGCTGCGCATGGAGTTGTCGCGGGCGTAGGTCAGGGCCGTGGTGCCGTCCGCCGTGGCGATGCACTGGTACACGATCCAGTTCTCCGGCAGATTGTTGGCCAGATCCTGCAGCAGCCACATGCCGTTGTACTCGATCACCACGCGGCCTGCATCGGCCTCCTTGGCCAGCTTGGCCAGGTTCTGGGGGTTGAGCTCGGCCTTGTCCTCCAGATTGTAGAGGGTCACGCCGGGGAACGCGAATTTCTTCTGGTTGTATTCTTCCTCGCCCTCCTCGCAGACCAGCAGCAGGGTCTTGTCGCCGGAGTCGAAATTGGGGTCTTCAAATGTTTCCTGAATGAACTTGGTCTTGCCGCTTTCGAGGAAGCCAACAAACAGGTAAACGGGAATTTCGTTTGCCATGGGAATCTCCTTTTATACTTTCGTCTTGGCCTGAGAGGGCATCAGCAGCCAAACAGCGTGGCGATGGCGTGCTCATCCAGCTTGGAGCCGATGACTACCAGCTTGCCGCCCACATCGGCACCGCGCTGACGGACTTCCCACTCGCCGGGAACGTAATCGAACTCCAGCCAGCCGTCGGCACCGCCGTCCACGATGCCCTTGGAGCGGAGGATCATGCCGTAATTGCCGGTGTCCAGCTCGGTGAGGGCGTGCTCAATGTCAGCCTTGGAGAACTTCTTGGCCGTCTCGACGCCCCAGCTGGTAAAGACCTCGTCGGCGTCGTGGTCATGGTGGTGATGATGGCAGCAGTGGCCGTCGTGATGATGGTGCTCATGCTCGTCATGGTCATCGTCGTCTTCGTCGTGGTGGTGATGGCCGCAGCAGCAATGATCGTGGTCGTCCTCATGGTCGTGATGATGCTCATGCTCGTCGTGGTCATCGTCATCTTCGTCGTCATCGTGGTCATGATGATGATGGCCGCAGCAGCAATGATCGTGGTCGTCCTCATGATCGTGATGGTGCTCGTGCTCCTCTTCCTCATCCTCGTGGGCGTGCTCCTCGTTGGCCTTGGCAGCCATGGCGATCAGCTCGGCCTTGAAATCGTCCTTGGTGGACATAGCCTTGAGGATCTGCTCACCGGTCAGGGAGTCCCAGGCGGTGGTCACGATGGTGGCGGTGGGGTTCTTCTCCCGCAGCATGGCCACGGCAGCAGCGATCTTCTCCTCGGTGGCGTTCTGGGTACGGCTCAGGATGATGCAGCTTGCATGGCTGATCTGGTCGTCGTAGAACTCACCGAAGTTCTTCATATACATCTTGACCTTGTTCACGTCGGCCACGGTGACAAAGCTGCTGAGCTGGACATCCAGGTGCTCGGCCACGCCCTCCACGGCGCGGGTCACGTCACTCAGCTTGCCCACGCCGGAGGGCTCGATCACGATGCGGTCCGGGTGGTACTGCTCCACCACCTGCTGCAGGGCGGCGCGGAAATCGCCCACCAGAGAGCAGCAGATGCAGCCGGCGTTCAGTTCGTTGATCTGGATGCCGGACTCCTTGAGGAAGCCGCCGTCAATGCCGATCTCGCCGAACTCGTTCTCGATCAGCACCACTTTCTGGCCTGCAAAGGACTCCTTGATCAGTTTTTTGATCAGGGTGGTTTTGCCGGCACCCAGGAAACCGGAGAAGATATCAATTTTGGTCATGATTCAAATGCCTCTTTCTTTTTAGCACACAGAGCCGCAGAGTGCTGGCTCAAACATCTTACTCCTCTATTATAACAAGGCTGTCAATGGTAAAACGCCGTTTTTGAAGAAAAAATTGTAACATTTTTTGCAAATTGGTTGCGTTTTGGGGCAAATGACAAAAAGAAAGGGCTGCGGGAGCCAAAATTCGGCTCCCGCGGCCCTTTGCATCAGGGGTGAACGGTGGATTGCAGTGCCTGCGCAATGGCGGCGGTGTGGTCCTCGGAATCTCCGGTGAACCAATACACCTGCCCGCCTGCCTCCACCCGGAGAAAACACTTTTGGGTGGGGTCGAGGCAGAACCGGGCGTTCCCCTCCCCGATCACATAGAAATCTCCCTGCAAATAGTGGTCCATCCCGGTGCCCCAGGTGCGGGCGGCATCCGGCAGGGTGTCCCGGAGCTGGACATCGGTGATGGCGTCGGTGTCCAAGCGGTATTTTTCGCTCTGGCCATGGGAGGCCACGAGGCAGACCGGAGCGCTGCCGGAGAGCTCCAGCCGGACGGGGATGCTGTCCACAATGCCGAAGATGGGGCCGATGGCAAGGCAGACCACCAGCACAAGGCCGACAAAGGCATAGTAGAGTTTGCCCGCCCAGGTGCCGAGGTTGACGGTGGAGCCAAGGCCGATCCGCTTGGCGACCAGGAAACGCTTGTCCGTGGGGTTATAGTAGAAGACACCGCCCACCCAGGCGTCGTCTTCATCGGCCACGATGGGAGCCGTCTCCGTCAGCGCGGCCTGTGCCCGGCGGACGGAGAGCTCCATCCAGAGCGTCGCCGCCACCAGCAGGACGGTAAAGCCAAGGCTGAGGCCCAGGATAGCAGCCTCGGAGCGGTAGCCCAGAACCAGAAAGAGGTTGAGCAGGGCCATGGCCCAGAGGTTCAGCCGCCAGAAGCGGTCCCAGTAGAGCCGCCGCACCCGGAGCAGGGTCTGGTTGCGGGCCGAGTCCTCGGTGACCATATCCTCCCGGCGGCGGAACGTCCACCGCCCCAGCCCCCAGAGCAGGAGGACGCAGGCGGCGTCAATGCCGCAGACCAGCATCAGGCCCCGGGGCAGACCGGGCAGCGCCATGGGCAGCAGGCAGAGCACCAGCGGTACCAACAGGGTCCACAGCCCGATGGGCTTGGGCAGCGCGAATGCGGACGCGCCGGTATCCACCATGCGGCAGCCGCTCCCCTGCCAGCCATGGGCTTTTTTCAGTGCCTTGAGCTCTGCGTTGGCCCGCAGCAGGGGCAGGTAAGGCAGGGCCAGCCCGGCAAAAAAGAAGAGCATCCAGAGTGTCAGCGCAATGGCGGTCTCCTGCACAAAGGCCAGCGGCACACTGAGCGCGGCGCAGACCAGACAGAGGGTGCCCAGCCGCGTTCGATATTGTTTTACAATGGCCTGCACCTCGGGCAGGGCGTCTGCCTCCGGGGGCAGGGTGACGCCCAGGAGCAGGCCTTTCTGGCGCTTGCTCATATTGCGCAGCATGATGGAATTGACGCCCGCGCAGAGCCAGAAGGTCAACAGCATAAATCCACTCATGGTCTCCATCGTTCAGTCCTCCGTTTCGCCAAAGGCGGCTTTGCAGGCCGCCACAAAATCGTCCAGGGTCAGCCCGGCCAGCCGCGCCTCGCCCGCCAGCAGGTTCAGCCGGGCGGTCTGGTCGGCAGACAGGCCCGCTGCCTTGCCCCGCGGGGCGCGGACGACGGCCCCGGCCCGGCGGTCGGTGACGAGATATCCCTCGGCCTTGAGCAGCTGGTAGGCCTTGCTCACGGTCATTACATTGACGCCCGCGTCCTCCGCCAGTGCCCGGGTGGTGGGCAGCCGCTCGCCGGGGGTCAGCTCCCCCTGCGCCACGGCCAGCACCACCTGATCCCGGATCTGGCGGTAGATGGGCACCGCACTCTGAAAATCCAACCGGAACAGCATTTTCATCCCTCCTGTTTGTATTATTGAGTATAATACAACAAATACAAACTGTCAAGAGGGGATGCGGATTGCATTCTCCGCGCGGGGATGTTACAATAAGAAGCGGCAAACCAACGCCGCCGGACGTTCTTCCGGCAACTGTAAAAGTGTAAGATTTGGAAAGAAGGCTTTACCCAATGAGCATGAATTCTGTTCCTGAGCGTCTGGCCGCCCTGCGCGCCGCCATGAAAGCAAACGGTGTGGATGTTTACCTGATCCCCGTGGGCGACCCCCACGCCAGCGAGTATCTGCCGGAGCACTACACCTCCCTGACCTATTTCTCCGGTTTCCACGGCGAGAACTCCAACTTTGTCGTCACCATGACCGAGAGTGCTGTCTGGGCCGATGGCCGCTATTTTGTGCAGGCCGAGAAAGAGATCGCCGGCACCGAGATCCAGCTCCAGAAGATGGGCGAGCCGGGCGTGCCCACCGTGGAAGAATATTGCGCCAAGGTCCTGCCCGAGGGCGGCAAGCTGGGCCTGTGTGGCCTGACGGCCTCCTGCGGGCTGGTGCGCGGGCTGGAGAAAGCTCTGGAAGCAAAGCACGGCAGTATCAAAACGCTGAATCTGGAGGACGAGCTCTGGACCGAGGGCCGTCCGGCCCTGCCCGCCACCCCGGCTTGGATCCTGCCCAAAGAGTACGCAGGCTTCTCCCCCGCCGAGAAGCTGGGCCAGCTGCGGGCAAAGCTCAAGGAGCTGGGCTGCACCGCCCAGCTGGTGGGCAAGCTGGACAACCTGGCCTGGCTGCTCAACCTCCGTGCCATGGATATCCAGTGCACCCCCTACGCCATGGCCTACTGCTATGTCACCGAAAACCGCGCGGTCCTCTTCCTCAACACCGCCCGCCTCAAGCCGGAAGCGGAAGCCGAGCTCAAAGAGAACGGCGTGACCATTGCCGAGTACGACGACGTGCTCCATTTCCTGGCGGCCGAGACCGAGCCCCAGACCGTGCTGGCCGACCCGGCTTCCGTCAACTTTGCCGTGTATGAGACCCTGAAAGAGAACAAGGCGCTCACCGTGAAAGACGAGGCCGACCCCCTGCTGCCCATGAAAGGCATCAAGAACGAAGTGGAGCTGGCCCACACCAAGGAAGCCCACATCCGGGACGCCGTGGCCATGGTCCGGTTCCAGAAAGAGCTGGAAGAGCGTCTGGCTGCCGGTGAGGAGCTGACCGAGCTGACCGTGGACGAGATCCTGCACAAGTACCGCAGCGCACAGGACAAGTTCCTTGTGGAGAGCTTTGGCACCATCGCCGCCTACGGCGGAAACGCTGCCATGATGCATTACCACGCCACCGAGGAAGACCACGCCAAGCTGGAGCGGAAAGGCTTCCTGCTGGTGGACTGCGGCGGTACCTATCTGGACGGCACCACCGATATCACCCGCACCTACCCCTTGGGCGAGCTGACCGAGGACGAGCGGCTGTTCTACACCTGGACGCTGCAGTGCCACATCGACATTGCAAAGGCCGTCTGGCTGAACTACTGCGACGGCCACATGCTGGATACCATCGCCCGGGAGCCGCTCTGGCGTCACCTCATCAACTACCGCTGCGGCACCGGCCACAGCGTCAGCTTTGTGGGCAATGTCCATGAGGGCCCCCATGCCCTGAACGGCCGGAACACCGTTGTGTTTCAGCCGGGCATGATCGTCACCGACGAGCCGGGCGTTTACGAGGGCGGCCAGGTCGGCATCCGCATTGAGAACGAGCTGATGTGCGTCCACAAGGCCGACAACCAGTACGGCACGTTCCTGGGCTTTGAGCCGATCATGTTCGTGCCCATTGCCACCTCCCCCGTCGTGCCCGGCGTCCTCACCCGGGACGAGCTGGACTGGCTGAACGCTTACCACCGCGAGGTCTTCACCAAGCTGGCTCCCCGCCTGACCGAGGAAGAGCGCGACTGGCTGGCCAAGAAGTGCGCCGCCATCGGGGCTTGACCCCTCAGGCCACGCTTTCGCGGGTCCAGCTCCCCTGTCAGGGACGCTCAATCGCAGAAAAAAGGCGGGTGACCGCAGGGTCACTCGCCTTTTGTGTTACTGTTTGTGGGCGCGCCAGTACGCCTTTGCCTCGTCGATGGCCTTTTTGAACGGCCCGGAGGGGTAGGTGCTCTCGGCAATGTCCACGAGGAACTTGTACAGCTGGGGCCGTACCTCCTCGTACATCCCGAGCCGGGTGTAAAGATCTTTGTAATAGCGGAACATCTGTAATTTGTTCTGCACGATGGTGGCCGGGTTGATCTGGGTGTGGCAGATGCTCTGAGGGTTCTGCACATAGTAGTACCCCGGCGTGCCGATGGCGACAAACACTTCCGCGTACTGGATATACTGCATGTTGAAGACAAGGTCTTCCGCCCAGCGCACCTCGCTGGTAAAACAGATGTCGTTGCCGGTGAGCAGGATGCGGCGGTAGAGTTTGTTCCAGAGCACGCTGTAAAAATAGGAGGCAGGCTTGTCCATCAGCCGGAGCGCGAAGTGGTCTTTGTCATACACGCCCGCGGGCAGGAAGCCATATTCCCGCACTTCCGGGGGCCGGGCCACGGTCATCACGCCCAGTTCGTCCTCCAGCTTTTCCAATACCTGTTCGGGTTTGGAAGCGCCTGCCGGGATGACCATTTTGTAGGGCGCGATGACCAGGTCAGCGTGGTGCTCCTCGGCAGCGGCCACCAGATGCCCGGTGTAATCCGGGTCAAGGTAGTCGTCACTGTCCACAAACTGGATGTATTCGCCGGTGGCCAGTTTCAGGCCCAGATTCCGGGTGTCCGAGACGCCGGAGTTGGCCTTGTCCACCAGAATGATGCGGGGATCCTTTTTGCGGAACTCCTCGCACACGGGCAGGCTCTGGTCTTTGGAGCCATCGTTGAGGACGATGATCTCAAGGTTCTGGTAAGTCTGGGCGCGAATGCTGCTCAGGCACCGGGCCAGATGGCTCTGGGCGTTGTAAACGGGCAGGATGATGCTGACAAGCGGCTGTTTCATGGCGGCGTCTCCTTTTTGTTGTAGTCTGGTGTTTTTCTGTTATGATACTCTCGCTGCCCGCAAAATGCAAGCGGTGCGGCACACAGCCCGGAAAGGGGGCTTTTGGAAACCATGATCTTTCACATTGCAGTGTGCAGCCCGGACCCGGTGCTGCGCGGCCGGGTGGAGCGGCAGTGTCTGGAATATTATGCCCGCCGGGCGGATGCCTGCATCGTGGAGCAGCTGCCCGGGGTGGACGCCCTGCTGGCCCGGGACGCCGAGGGGACCCGGTACGAGCTCTACCTTGTGGAGCTGACGGCGGGCAACGCCCCGGCGGGCCTGAAAGCCGCCGATACCCTGCGGCGGCACGGCGCGCGGGCCCCGCTGGCCTTTTTTGCCCACACGCCCGCCCACGCCTACAATGCCTACCGGGTGGACGCCATGCAGTACCTGCTGCTGCCGTTCCGCCCGGAGCAGTTCACCGCCCTGCTGGACCGTGCCACTGAGCCGGAGTACGGCCCGGTCATCGCGGTGTCCACGGCGGCGGGCCTGCGGGCGCTGCCCTTTGCGAACATCGAGTATCTGGAGTGTACCCACCATGTGGTGCATTTCCATCTTGCCACCGGGGAGGACGTGCCCTCCCTCTCCCTCCGGGTGCCTTTTGCGGAGGTGGCAAAGCCCCTGCTGGCGGACGACCGCTTTTTGCAGCCCCACCGCTCCTATGTGGTCAACCTGGCGGCGGCAGAGCAGCTGGCGGCAGGCGAGTTCCGGATGCGGAGCGGGGCCCGGGTGCCCATCCCCCGCGGCAAGGAAGCCGCCGTCCGAGCCCGGTTTAAAGCCTGGATGGAACAAAATTCGTAACGCCAACAAAGAAACTGGAGAGGGAAGCAAAAAACTTCCCTCTTTTTTGTTGCAAAAACAGAGAGAATTTTCCCGGAAAGTATGCTATAATTTGAAAAAACTGGAACCGACCAGAGGGAGGTGCGGACCATGGCCTGGAATCGACCTGGAAATCACTCTGTCAATGCCCCGGTGCGGGCACTGGTGCTGGCAGGCGGCGGTGCCCGCGGCAGCTATCAGGTGGGCGTATGGCGTGCCCTGACGGAGCTGGGCTGGCGGCCCGGGATTATCACGGGCACCAGTGTGGGCAGCCTGAACGGGGCCATGTTTGCGCTGGACCTCTATGAGACGGCCCGGGATATGTGGCTGACCATCCGCAGCCAGGATGTGATGGAGCTGCCGGAGCAGAACGCCGACCTCTCAGAACTCCACGCCTTTTTGCGGGACGTGGTGCGGCAGGGCGGCATGGATGTCTCCCCGCTGGAAGAGATCGTGGAGCGGGTGCTGGACGAGGACGCCCTCCGTGCTTCCCCCATCCGGCTGGGTCTGGTCACGGTGGAGCAGCGGGGCCTCAAGGCCCGGGAGCTGGCGCTGGACGACATCCCCCACGGCAAAGTCAAGGACTACCTGCTGGCCTCCGCCGCCTGCTTCCCCGCCCTGCGGGCCCACATCATTGACGGCGTCTCTTACCTGGATGGCGGCTACCGGGACAACATGCCCACGGCGCTGGCCCAGAAGATGGGGGCCGACGAACTGGTCTGCGTGGACCTGGAGGGAGTGGGCATCACCCGCCCCAACCGCACGGGCCTGCCCACCACCCTCATCAGGAGCTATTGGGAGCTGGGCGATATCCTCCACTTTGACCCCGACACGGCCCGGCGGAACATGGAGCTGGGCTACTACGATACCCGCCGGGCCATGGGCTACCTGCGGGGCTGCGCCTACGCCGTCTCCTGTGACGCGCGGAGCTGCCAGGACGCGGCGGCCTTTGCGTGGCAGTTCGGCCAGCAGCAGAAATCCGTGCGGGAAAAATACCCCGTTACCCTGACGGCAGACCTCGCCCTGCGGCTGGCCAACCTCAAGGACGCGGAGCTGGCCCCGCTGGAAGCCGCCGCCGAGGATGTGGGCGTGGACCCCACACAGTTCTATACCACGGAGACACTGGGCAAGGCGTTTCTGGAAAAATGCGAAAAAGACCGCATTGAGAGCTTTGCCCCGCTGTTTGAGGGCAGCGGCCGCGCGGCGGATGCCGCCCGGGCCGCGTTATTGCCCAACACGTTCTTACAGGCACTGGTGTATCGTGTGCTGACGGGCCCGGTGCTGCCGGAGGTGATCGAGAAATGAAAGTTTACAAGGGAGCTTCTGCCTCGCCCGGGCTGGTGCTGGGCCAGGTGAGCCGTCTGGAACGCCATGTGGAAACGTTCAGCGATGGGCCGTTCAACCCGGAGCGGGAACAGCGGATGCTGGACGAGGCCATCCACACGGCCCAGACCGAGCTGGATTCCATGGCCGAGCGCTCGGCACCCACCGAGCAGGCCATCTTCCTGTTTCAGAGCATGATGCTGGAAGACGAGGGCATGATGAATGAAGTCCGCTTTCAGATCAAGGCGGGCGTGGGAGCCGCCGAGGCGATGGACCGGGTGGGCCGCCGCTATGCCGAGCGGCTGGCCAATATGAAAGACAACGCCTACATGCAGCTGCGGAGCGTGGATATCCTGGACGCCACCAGCCGCGTGGTCAATATTCTGGGCAACCGTCCCCGGGTCTGGATGGCGCTGGATCACCCGGTGATCCTGGCGGCAGATGTCCTCATGCCCACCGACCTGTTCAGTGTGCCCTCCGGCATGATCCTGGGACTCATCACCTCCGAGGGCAGCGGCCAGAGCCATGCCGCCATCATTGCCCGGGCCATGAACATCCCCGGCATCGTGCAGGTGGGCCAGGGTTTTCTGGACGACTGTGATGGCCGTGCCGTGATCCTGGACGCCACCAAGGGGGAGTGCATCCTGGACCCGGATGCCGCTGCCCGCCAGCAGGCGGTGACCCGCATCTGTGAGCTGCAGCGGGAGAACGAGGAGCTGAGCGCGCTCCGCGCCCTGCCCAACCGCACCCGGGATGGTGCCGCCTTTGAGCTGCTGGCCAACTGCTTTGGCCCGGAGGACATCGACACGGCCATGCAGTCTGGTGCCTGCGGCGTAGGTCTGCTGCGCAGCAGCTACATGATGCTGCCCGGCCGCATTCTGGACGAGCAGGAGCAGTATTTCTTCTACACTTCCTGCCTCGCCGCAGCCAATGGCTGCCTGGTGACGGTGCGCACCTTTGATTTTGGTGCCGACCGCACCATGGCGGACGCCTACCAGGGGCTGCAGTCCTCCAAGCTGGGCCTGCGCGGCATCCGCAACAGCCTGCGCAACCCCCGCCAGTTTGAAACGCAGATCTGCGCCCTCATGCGGGCGGCGGCCCGGGGCCCGCTGCGGGTCATGTTCCCCATGGTGACGGACGTGGAAGACTGGGACGCCGCCATGGAGGTGGTGGAGCGGTGCCGCCAGCGCCTGCGGGAGCGGGGCGTCTCGTTCAATGAGGATACCTCGTTCGGTGTCATGCTCAGTGTGCCCTCGGCCTGCCTGACGGCGGAAGAATTTGTGGCCCATGGCTGCGGCTTCTTGGTCATCGGCACCAACGACCTGACCCAGTATACCCACGCGGTGGACCGGGAGCTGGCTCCGGCGGAGCACTACTACCGCCCGGCCAGCAAAGCCATGAAAAAGCTCATCCGGATGGTGATGGGCGCCGCCAAACAGGGCGATGTCCCGGTGACGATCTGCGGCCTTGCCGTGGGCAACCCGGCCAACGCCACCCAGTACCTGCAGCTGGGCCTGCGGAGCTTTTCCATGAGCCCCCAGAACCTGCTGGAGGCCAAAAAAGCCCTGCTGGAGGCCGACGCCCTCCCGGAGGAGGAAGAATTGGAATAACAAAAAGAAACCGCCCGGTCGAGCAAAATGACTCGGCTGGGCGGTTTTGCGTCTGATGGCTTACTCCAGGTTCCCCGTCAGGGTCATCACGGCGGAGAGCACCGCCAGGGGGGCGGTCTCGCAGCGGAGGATGCGGGGGCCCAGGCCGACGATCTTGGCCCCGGCCTTGGCGGCCATTTCGGCTTCCTCGGCGGCAAAGCCGCCCTCGGCACCGGTGATGATGGCGATTTTCAGCTTTTTGCCGTCAGCGGGCTTGGCCTCCGCCAGCAGCTGGCGGAGAGGTTCGCCGCCGCACTCATAGCAGAAGAGCACGAGGTCGTACCCGGCAAGGCTGCGGCAGACCGCCCCGAAATTGGGCAGGGGCAGAGCCACATCCGACAGCACGCCCCGGCCGCACTGCTTGGCGGCCTCAAAGGCGATGCGGTTGTAGCGCTCGTTTTTCTGCTCCTCTTTTTTGGGGGCGGCCACGCAGTAGCGGCTGAAGAACGGGATAAAGTGGGTGCAGCCCAGCTCCACGCCGTGTTTGATGATCTGTTCCAGTTTGTCCTGCTTGGGGTAGCCCGCCAGCAGGGTGATTTCCACACTGGGTTCGGCGGCGCTGGGGTAGCCCGGTTCCACGCGGAACTCCACGCACTCGTCCCCGAACCCGGTGATGGTGGCGGTGTACTCCACAGCGTTGCCGTCACATAAAATGACAGTATCGCCCTGTTTTGCCCGCATCACCCGGGCCAGGTGGTGGGCGTCGGAGCCGCGCAGCACAGCCGCGCCGTCGGCGATCTCGGTGGTAAAGTAACGATGAGGCATTTTATAAACTCCCGTTGATTTGTTTTGCAGCCATTCGCGGTCAGCAGAGCTGACCCGTTATGCCAAGGGCTCCCCTGATGGGAAAGACTCCCCCGGCCGGGGGAGGTGGCACGGAAGTGCCGAAAGGGGAATGGCTGAGAGGTTTTACTTCTTACAAATGATGCACTCCCAGCCGCGCTTCTCTTTTACTTCCTGCACGGCGAGGCCGGCGGCTTTCAGGGCGGCCAGCACCTCGTCCTTGCGGCTGTCAATGATGCCGCTGGCAATGAAGACGCCGTTGTCGGCCATCAGGCCGGGCACGGCGGGGGCCAGGGACATGATGGCGTTTGCCACGATGTTGGCGGTGATGATGTCATATTTGCCGCTGGCCTTGTCGGAGAGGTCGCCCACCAGAACGGTGAGCTTGTCGGCCACGCCGTTGAGGGCGGCGTTCTCCCCGGCGGTACGGACGGCGACCGGGTCGATGTCCACGCCCTCGGCGCTGGCAGCGCCCAGTTTCAGGGCGGCAATGGCCAGGATGCCGCTGCCGGTGCCGATATCCAGCACCCGCTCGCCGCCCTTGACCCGCTCGTCCAGCGCTTCCAGGCAGAGGCTGGTGGTCTCGTGGCCGCCGGTGCCAAAGGCCAGGCCGGGATCCAGGATGAGCTTGACACGGTCGGTGTCATATTCCTGCCAGGAGGGCACGATGGCCAGGTGCTGGCCGATGTCCATGGGGTGGTAATATTTGCGCCAGCCGTTCTGCCAGTCCTCCTGCTCCACGCCCTCGGTCTCGGCGGTGTAGGGGATGCCTGCCGCCTCCATCCGGGCGGCGATGAGGGCCAGCGTTTCCACGGGGGAAGCGCCCGGCTCCAGATACATGTGGATGATGACCTGGTCGCGGGGCTTATCCAGCAGCTCCTGCTCAATGAGATCCACATGGGCGATCTCAGCCACCTGCTGCTCAATGTCACTGTAGTCTTCAATATAAATGCCGCCCTCGGCAATCATGGTGGCCACGGCCTCAGCGTTGTCGGCATCGGCTTTGGCCACGGTCAGGCGAATATCAGTCCATTCCATTGCGGAAAATCCTCCTGTTTTGAAAAGTGTTGTACTTATATAGGATTGTACCCGATTCCGCCCGGGGATGCAAGGTGTTTGCCGGAGAAGCCGTGAAAAGAAAAGATTTTTCAACTGTGAGGAAAGATGAATTGGATTTTTGCGCAAAAAATCCAAAAACTTTTGACTCCTGAACCGCCAAATAGGGACTTTTGAGGCAAAAACATGAAAATTTGATGGGAACGACTTTCTTTTTTGCTGAAAATGTGTTAAGATGATGTTACGAAATTATGGACGGCTTTCAACCAGGAGCCGCCATAACACAAACATTCTTTAAGGAGGAATGTGTCTTATGATGAAGTATCTCCAGAAATTGGGCAAGGCACTGATGCTTCCCGTCGCTGTGCTGCCGATCTGCGGCATCCTGATGGGTCTTGGTTATGCCTTTGCTCCGGGCGTTATGGGCGTTCCCGGTGCAGCAACTTCCGGCGCGGCTTACACCGTCGGCTTCCTGCTGGTCAAGGCAGGCGGCGCACTGATCGATAACATGGCATGGCTGTTCGCCATCGGCGCGGCCGTCGGCCTGGCGGATGACCACGATGGTACCGCTGGTCTGGCCGGTCTGGTCAGCTATCTGATGATGCAGCAGCTGCTGAACCCCGGTGTGGTCAGCATGGTGCGCAGCCTCGAAGAGGGCACCGCTACCTACATCGCTTTCCAGAAAGTGGCCGGCAACTCTTTCATCGGCATTCTGGCCGCTGTGGTGGGCGCAACCTGCTACAACAAGTTCAAGAGCACCCAGATGCCTGACTGGCTGGCATTCTTCTCCGGCAAGCGCTTCGTCGCCATCGCCACCGGCCTGATCTCCATCGTTGTCTCTGTCGTTCTGCTGTTCGTCTGGCCCGTCATCTTCGGCGCTCTGGTTGCCATCGGCAACGGCATCGCTGGCATGGGCGGCATCGGCGCCGGCATCTACGCTTTCCTGAACCGTCTGCTCATCCCCACCGGCCTGCACCACGCTCTGAACAACGTGTTCTGGTTCGACACCATCGGCCTGGGCGACCTGTCCCACTTCTGGGCAGGTG
>OIXG01001659.1_pt1 | contig 20111 bp, 18 predicted proteins | sample 1587731 | NCBI WGS metagenome assembly OIXG01 (sample SAMEA3888908, study PRJEB22519) | human gut metagenome | biome: human gut; feature: human-associated habitat; material: faeces | place: Denmark | collected 2010
TTTTATCCGCTTATACAACTTATAATCAGGGATTTAATTTATAGAAGTCCCCTTAAATGTGATATTGGTTGTTTGTGCAAAGTTATTTCTAATTTGCGCATCCACAAATTCTCGGAGGATAAAATTTGGGCAATGCGAATGCGGAGAGCGGCAAAGGATTGTTAAAACTTATTAAAACATAGAGAAAAATTTGGTTTGCCGCGTAATGACGATTTATATTTGCAGTGTACTATTTAACTAATACACTAATTAACAAGATGAAAAAATAAATATTATGTTAGAAATTAGCAATTTATCTTTTAGCTACGGCCGGAGGAAATCGTTGTTGTTTCAAGATTTTTCTTTTGGATTGCAACCGGGGGTCGTGTACGGGATGCTTGGGAAAAATGGTTCGGGCAAATCAACGCTTTTATATTTAATGAGTGGGTTGCTTCGCCCTAAATCGGGGACAGTGCAATTGAATGGCGTTGATGTCGCATTGCGTCGTCCATCCACATTGCAGGAAATTTGCATTGTGCCTGAGGAATTCGATTTGCCGCGAGTCAGCTTGCGCCAATATGTAGCCTTGAATGCTCCGTTTTATCCTCGATTTAGCAACGAAATACTTCGTCGTTGCCTCGATGATTTCGACATGGACGACAGTGTGCGTTTTGAGGAATTGTCGATGGGGCAGAAAAAGAAAGCATTCATGAGTTTTTGCCTTGCGGCAAACACGTCGATTTTGTTGATGGACGAGCCGACCAATGGTTTCGACATCCCGTCGAAAAGCCAAATGCGGAAAGTGATTGCAGCCAACATGTCGGACGAGAAGTCGATAGTCATCTCAACGCATCAGGTACGCGATGTTGAAAATTTGCTTGACCATGTGTTGCTTATCGATGGCGGGCGTAAATTGCTCGATGTTTCTTGTTCGCAAATTGCCGAACGATTGTTTTTTGTCGAGCAACCTCTTTCAGAGCCAATCGACGAGGCTCTTTACGCGCAGTCGTCGGTGCAGGGACGAAGCGCGGTTTATCCGAATCGGACGAGAGAAGAAAGCCCGATTAATCTTGAAACGCTTTTCAATGCAGTGCTTTCCGATTGCGAGAAAATACAGGCGATTTTATCGGACAAATGAGATTGTGAGCTATGAGTGATATTTTTGACGTTCGCCGTTTTTTAAGGCTTTTTGCAGGCAGTCTTTTCCAATCGCGGAAGAGGTGGTTGGCAACGCTTGCGAGCACTTATTTCGGATTGGTGTGTATGGCAATTGCCATATATGGTGTCGTCGGCATATCGAAAGCGGAAATCGATTCCATGTATATAGGTTTTGTGATTTTCACAGTCGTTTATTTTTCTGCTGCGGCATCTTCGGCTTTCGCGCATTTGTCGAAACGGGGATCGCGCATATCCTTTTTGATGCTTCCTGCTTCAAATCTTGAAAAATACATTGTGCGCCTTTTGCATTTCACAATCGTTTTGGGGACAGTGTTCGTGATAGCTGTCGTGTTGATGGAATTGACTCGGTGGTTTGTTGCTTATTCGTTTGATTACAGGGTAAGTCATAATTTCAATGATGTACTGTCCTATTTTAAATCGTTTACGGCCGATACCTTTGTATTTGGAAAGGATTACATGTCCATTAATGTTTCGTTCGCATTGCTCTTTTGGTTGCATTCCCTTTTTTTCTTGGGGTCGGCATTGTGGCGGAAATTTGCCGCTTCAAAGACTGCAACTGCTATCATTGCGGTGGTATTGGCGTTGATAATCACTGGAAATTCAGGTGGAAGTGAGTTTTTATCCGGTTGGATAAAGGGAATGGTTGTCGGTGGAAATGCTTGCACTTTGCAAATCGCGGCCAACATATTGCTTGCAGTATGGATACTTGCCAACTACGCTATGGCTTACGTTAAATTTACTCGGATACAAATAAAATGATTCAGGATAAATGAGAAAAGATTCGTTTAAACTTGTGCGGTTTGCGCAAACGTTGAAACTCGATATAGTGGGGAACGCGAAAACCTATGCGTTTCAATTGCTTGTTCTTTATGGACTTTTGTTTATCGGACTTTTGATTATCATGTTGGATGAAATGAAACCCGATCAATCATTTGATATGATTTCAATGATGTTTGCGTTGTGGACCACGTTTGTCGGCGTGTGCGGAGGGATATTTTATGCGTCGTTGTTGATGAAGCCTTTTTCGCGAAAACAAGCGCGTCTTTCCTATTTGATGCTTCCTGCTTCAAATCTCGAAAAATTTTTGTCGAGGGCATTAATTGTGACAGTCGGTTTTTGGGCAATAATGATAATCGCATTGCTGGGCATTTCGGCAACTTACTATTTGCTTGCGGTAGCGTTCGGATATGAAAGCCAAAGTTATGGTTTTTTATTTGCCGATGTGATTGGCCGTTGGATGTCTTATAGAGGAGACAGCGGTTTCCTTTCGGTTCGGGTGCAGCAAGCCTATATGTTTGCTCAGTTTGCCGTCTTGTTTTGCGCACATGCGTTGTTTGTCGTGTCGAGTTGCCTTTGGAGGCGTCATGCATTCGCAAAGATGCTGGGATGCTTGATTGTATTTAATTTTGTTGTTTCATGGATAGTTCCGAGAATCACATCATTGTTTCCAATCAATTTAAATATTGATGCTTTAAGCATTGGAGAAGTTAATGAGATGAGAATAATTATGCTTTTCTTGTTTGGTTGCCTGAATGTTGTTGTCGGATTGTTGTTTTGGTGGGGGAGCTATCGATTGTTTACCCGCGCACACGTTTAATTCTTAAAATTATGGCAAGCATGAATTTCAAAGAAAGCCGTCCGATCTATCTTCAAATAGCCGAACGCATTATGGATGAAATATTGCAAAACGTCTATGAGGAAAGCGATAGAATCCCTTCCGTGCGCGAATATGCCGCAGAAGTGGAAGTGAACGCCAACACGGTAGCTCGCTCTTTCGACTATTTGCAAACGCGGGAGATTATTTTCAACAAGCGTGGCATCGGCTATTTCGTTGCCAATGGGGCGAAAGACACGATACGCACGCTTCGCAAAAAGGAATTTGTTGAGGAATCGCTTCCGGAGTTGTTTCGGAAAATGGCATTGCTCGATATTTCCATTGACGACGTGAATGCTCTTTACAAGCGGCATTGCGACAATCAGATAGATTGATAGGTATTTATAAAATGGAATAAAGATGAAAGCAATTATAAAACAAACAATTTTCTTTGTGGCGCTTTTTGCGGCGGCAAGCATTTCCGCCGCAAAGGGCGACACGCTTTCGGGGACAGTGCTTGACGGCGAAGGAAGGCCGGTGGAGTTTGCCTCGGTTGCCGTTTGGCAAGACAGCCTGCAACGAGGAGGCGCAATCGCCGACAGCACAGGGTATTTCCACATGTCTTTGCCGTGTGGCGCGTATAGGGCGACAGCGTCGTTTGTCGGGCATGAGACTTCCGAGCAAACGGTTTTTGTCGACGGCGACACGCGCATAAAATTCGTGTTGGACATGGATGGCGTGTTGATGGACGGCGTGGAAGTGCGCGCTTCTGCCATTCGAAGAGAAGCCGATCGCTTTGTGATGATTGTCGAGGACATGCCGGCTACAATCGGCAAGTCGGGGAAAGAATTGCTGCAAGATGCGCCGGGCGTGTGGATCGACGACGATAAAATCTCCATCAACGGCAAGGGCGGCACGAAAATCTACGTGAACGAGCGGGAGTTGCGCATGGGCAACGACCAACTGCAATCGTTTTTGAAGGCATTGAAGGCAGAGGACGTGAGCCGCGTGGAGGTGATTCCTCAAACAGGGGCGGAATACAGCGCAGATGCCACCGGCGGCATCATTAAAATAGTGATGAAGAAAAACCGAGCCGACGGCATCATGGGCAACGTCGGCCTGTCTGCCAATTTCGGGAAATACCAGTCTGCTTTGAATCCTTCGGCTGCCTTGAACGTCAAAAAAGGAAAATGGACATTCAATTTGAATGGAAACGCATCGTTCTATCCCAACCAGCAACGCTACATGGACGAACGCAACGATTACGCCAACGGGTCGGCTTATGTGACGAGGACGGCAATGGATGCCGACAACATGGCTGCCGGAAATGTGCTTGCCGGCGTGTTTTTCGACCCGGATGCGTTTAATTCGTTGGGATTGGAGGTGAGCTACCAGCATTCGAAAATTCCGTGCCTGACGACGACCGATGCCGTTTTCGACCGCCTTTTTTATGAAGAGGAAATCGCAGGCTCGTATGATTCCCGCAGCCGCGACCTGTATTTCGACGCCACGTTCAATTACGTCCATCGGATGGATTCGCTCGGGTCGTCGCTGAAAACCATAGCATCCTATTCGCGCTCAAACGGCCGGCAAACGGCCGACAACGGGATGCATGTGCGCGTGCCTGCCTTTCCGGAACTGCCGGCGTTGTCGTCGGATTCGCTTTCCCGCAGCGAAGAACGTTCGGTCTACGATGTGGCAAATGTCAGTTTCGATTTCGATAAAAAATTCAATTCCAAATGGAGCGTCTCTGCCGGCGCAAAATACACATTGAATCTGATGAACAACGATGCGGACTACGTGCATTTGAAGGATTTGCAATGGCATCCTGTCGAAAGCCGCAATTACGATGAGCGTTACACGGAAAACATTTATGCGCTTTATGCGAAAGCGTCGGCGCGGTTCGGGCGGTTGTCGCTTGTGGCAGGCTTGCGCGGCGAGTTGACCGATGCTGAAAGCAGGGGAAAAATCGTGGAGCAACACTATTTCGATCTTTTCCCCAGCGGATTCTTGTCGTATGCGTTCGACGAGGCAAGCGCGCATTCGCTTACGTTCGGTTATGCGCGAAACATAGGGCGGCCGTCGTTTTGGTCGCTTAATCCGGTGAGGGACCAATCGTCAGATTATTTCTATCAGGCGGGAAATCCGAATTTGAAACCCACCTATACAAACAATTTTTGGCTTACGGGCGTAGTGAAATACCGCTATTCGCTGACATTTTGGGCCACGCTTTATAAAGACGCCATGATGCAGGGGTCGTTGCCCGACGTGCAAAATCCGGACAATGTGTTGTTTTCGACAATCAACGCCGATCGGCAGGAAATGTATGGCGCCACTTTGAGCCTGCCTTTCCAATTTGTGAAATGGTGGACGCTGAATGCCAACGTGTCGTATATTTACAAGGGCGACCGTCTGCTGGCAACCGACCCGATGCGTTGGTGCCATTGCGTGAATTTGTCGGCAAATACGGGTTTCACGCTTCCTCGGGATTTTTATTTCAATGTGACGTATTTTTTCCAAAATCAAGTATCACAAGGGGAGATGACGATAGGCGCGTTGCATTTTCTGAGCGCAAGCCTGAAAAAAACGTTTTCCGGCGGGCGTTGGACGGCATCGCTCAGCGCGAACAATTTGCTGAAAGCCGCGATGGATCTGACAATCGACACGAGCGCTTATCGCAGCGTTACGAATGTCGAAATTCCGGCTTCGTTCGGCGTGTCGCTCACTTATAATTTCAACGTCGGGGAAATGTTCAGGACCAAGCAAATTGAAAAAAATGTCGATGCGTCGCGTTTTACGAAGAGCGATCCCGCCGGCAAGTAACAATTTGGTAAAAAAGAGGAAAGCTTGTTTGTTTTTTGCATGACGGATTTTAACTTTGCGCTCATGAAAAAGATATTTATGCTGGTCGTGGCAATTGCAGGCATCTCGATGGGTGCTCATGCGCAATTGTTGTGGAAGATTTCCGGTAAAAATTTGGAAAAACCGTCGTATGTGTTCGGGACGCACCATGTGGCCCCCTTGTCGATTGTCGACAGCATTCCCGAAATGGGGACCGTGATTTCAGCGACGGAGCAAGTGTATGGCGAAATTGACATGCTTTCCATGCAGTCGTCCATGCAGCAAATGGCCATGGGCATGATGCTTCCGTCTGACACGACATTGCTCGATTTGCTTGGCGAAAAGGTTTATGTCGAAGTCGATTCCGTGATGGCGCATTATCGATTGGGTGGCCTTGGCAATCCTGCCATGCGGCGGATGAAACCGGCGGCATTGTCGTCGCTGCTGGCTGTGGCAATGTGCAGGGAGGCTTTGCCTGAGTTCGACCCCACGCAGCAATTGGATACGTATTTCCAATTGCAAGCAAGGGAAGCGGGCAAGCCGGTTGGCGGGCTTGAAACGGCGCAACAGCAAATAAAAATCTTATATGGCGCGCCGCTTCGCCGTCAGGCGGAACAGTTGGCATGCGTGGTAGAAAATGCCGATTGGAACGTGGCGTTGATGAAAAGCCTCGGTGACGCTTATATGCGGCAGGATTTGGACGCGCTTGAAGAGTTGATGTCGCAAAAGCTTGGCGGCGCATGCGACAGCACGCCGGAAGAAGATGAAATGCTCGTGGGCGGTCGCAATGATGTGTGGATGAAACAAATGCCGAAGATAATGGAAGCGCATTCCACGCTGTTTGTCGTCGGCGTGGGGCATCTTGTCGGCGAGCGCGGATTGCTTCGCCAATTGCAAAAATGCGGCTACCAAGTGGAAGGAATCAGATAAAAAAGGTACATGATGGAGGATTTTTTGGAAGTATGCAATGTGACAAAGCGGTTTTCCGGCCACACGGCGCTCGAAGGAGCAAGCCTGACGGCGCGGCGCGGGCGCGTGTTCGGCCTTCTTGGGCCTAATGGAGCCGGAAAAACGACAATGTTGCGCATCATCAATCGCATTTTCATGCCCGATAGCGGAGAAGTGCGCATCGACGGACGGTTGATGACCGACGATGACGTGCGGCGCATCGGTTATTTGCCGGAAGAGCGCGGGTTGTACAGGAAAATGAAAGTGGGCGAGCAGGCGCTTTATCTCGCCCGTTTGAAAGGATTGGACCGGCACACGGCAGAGCAACGGCTTGCGCGATGGTTTGAAAAGTTTGACATTGCCAGATGGCGCAACAAGAAACTCGAAGAATTGTCGAAAGGAATGCAGCAGAAAGTGCAATTCGTCATTACGGTTCTCCACGAGCCGGAGTTGCTCGTGTTCGACGAGCCGTTTTCCGGATTCGATCCTGTCAACGCGGAATTGCTGAAACGAGAGATTCTTGCATTGAAAGACGAAGGGCGCACCATCATATTTTCGACCCACAACATGAGTTCCGTGGAGGAAGTGTGCGACGACATTGCGCTGATCAATCGCTCGCATGTCGTTCTCGACGGCGAAGTGGGGGCTGTGAGGGCGCAATTCCGCACGGGCCTTTACGAAGCGGCTGTCGACGAATCGACGCCATTGCCGGACAACGGGAAAACCTTCCATTCTCTGTCGGTGGAAAAAAAGGGCGGGATGTTGCGCTATTCGTTGCAAAAAAATGAATCGGCATCCAACGCCGAATTGCTGGCAGAATTAAACCAAGCGGCAGACGTCCGTTTGTTTGCCGAGCAATTGCCCACAATGAACGATATATTTTTACAGACGGTTGGCGGCGCTGCGGTCGGCGATCGGCAAAAAGCAGAAACGAAATGAACGGAAAAATTTGGTTGGTGGCACGGCGCGAGTTTTCCGTGCGCGTGAAAAAACGGTCGTTTATTGTAATGACAATATTGATGCCGTTTCTGATGGCGGCATTGGTATTGATGCCGATGTTTCTTGCCATGATAAAAGACGGCGACCGTAAAACGGTGGCAGTTGTCGACAATACGGGGCTGTATGCGCCGGCATTGAAAAGCAATGCTTCGTATTTGTTTGTCCCGACGGAAAAGATGACGGCCGGAATGCGGTCGGATTCCACAGATATAGATGCGGTGGTGCATATCACCGGCAATTTGGTCGACAATCCGGCAGGCGCGGCGATCTATTCCCGCGAGGAAATTCCTGCCGATTTGACGGAATATGTGGGCGCCGTCTTGACCGAAGAAGCGCGAAAAGAGAAATTTGCGCGCTACGACATCCCCGGGCTGGATGCCATTATCGCCGATGTGCAGCAACCGGTGGCGGTGGCCACCATTCGATGGACCGACGACGGCGAGCAGCAGTCGATGGCGGATTTGATTGCCGCGACCGGCATGTTGCTGACGTTTCTCACTTATCTTTTTGTCATGAGCTACGGCGGCATGGTGTTGCAAAGTGTGGCGGAAGAAAAGTCAAACCGCATTGTCGAGCTGATGGTGTCGAGCGTGCGCCCGTATCAATTGATGATGGGGAAAATCGTTGGCATCGGGCTGGTGGGGCTGTTCCAAATGCTCGTGTGGGCCGTGATGCTTGCTGTGATATTCATGGGCGTGGGCGCGATGTCGGACACCGGCGTTTCGGCAGATTCGGTGGCTGAGATATTCTCGGCAGTCTTGTCGTTGCCTTTGGTGGAAATCGTGACGCTGTTCGTGTTGTATTTCATTGGCGGGTATTTGCTTTATGCTTCAATTCTTGCCGCTTGCGGCGCGTCGGTCAACGACGCGCAGGATTCGCAACAATTTTTGATGCCGGTGATGGTGTTGATGCTGTTTGCTTTCTATGCCGGTTTCTATGGCAGCACGAATCCCGACGGGCCGTTGGCCTATTGGTGCTCGTTCATTCCGTTCACATCGCCAATCGTGATGATGGTGAGGGTGCCTTATGGCATTCCCGTGTATGAGGAAATTTTGTCGATAGCGCTGCTCTACGTTTCTGCATTGGTGCTTTTGGCGCTTTCTGCAAAAGTCTATCGTACCGGCATTTTGATGTACGGGAAAAAAATTTCGTTCAAGGAGATGTTGCGCTGGCTGAAGCCTCACCATTAGGACAATATATCGGGCAATTCGGATAATTTATATTAATAAAACATGCTCTTTAACATGTTTTAAGCCTTTGCGCTTTTATTTATGACATATATCATAAAATCTACTGTTTCTTGTCTGTAATTTTGCACGTAATTTACTGTGTGTACAGTATTTTTGGTAGCAGAATAATGAGAAATACAAAAGGTTATAGAATTTTTATGAGTAAATTGACGTTATTGGGCTCGATGAAGCAAATGGCTTTGTCGGCCTTGATTTTTGGAGTAGCCTTGACTTCTTGCGGAAAGAAGGATGGCGAAGGACAGATGCAGCAATCTGCGCCTGCCGTAGGCGTTGTGACAGTGAAAAAGTCCAATGCGGTTTTTGAAACACTCTATCCTGCAACAATCAAAGGTAAAAAAGATGTGGAAATTCGTCCGCAAGTTTCGGGATTTATCACGCAAGTTTGTGTCGACGAGGGGCAAAAGGTTTCGGCCGGCCAAACTTTGTTTATCATCGACCAAGTGCAATATGAAGCAGCCGTGCGTCAAGCAGAAGCTTCTGTTGCCGCTGCGCAAGAGGCAGTGAACAGCGCGACGATCACGGCGCGCAACAAGCAGACGCTTTTCAACAAGAATGTGATTAGCGACTATGAAAATCAGTTGGCGCAAAACGATTTGGCTACTGCAAAAGCAAATCTTGCCCAAGCGAAAGCCGGTTTGGTGAACGCGAAGAAAAATTTGTCGTTCACGGTGGTGAAAGCACCGTCGGCCGGATATGTGGGTTCTATTCCGAATCGTGAAGGTTCGTTGGCGAGCCCGTCGTCGGCACAACCCTTGACCACGGTGTCCGACATTTCGGAAGTCTATGCCTATATATCGTTCAATGAAAAGCAAGTGCTCGAAATGACGCAGAATGGCGCAGTTTCGTTGGAACAAGCTCTTGGCGAAATGCCTGATGTGCGGTTGAAATTGGCCAACGGTTCTTATTATTCGGAAACGGGGAAATTCTCCACAATCACCGGTTTGCTCGACAATGCGACGGGCTCGGCGACGGTTCGCGTTTTGTTCCCGAATCAAAATGGAATGCTTCGAAGCGGTTCCACGGGTTCGATTGTGATTCCGGTGCATGCCAATGACGTCATTCTTATTCCGCAAAATGCGACGAATGAGATACAAGACCAGAAATTTGCTTATGTAGTCGGGAAAGACAATAAAGTTTCGTCACGCCCGATTCAAGTGCTTGCGCAAAACGACGGGCAGAACTATGCTGTCGTTTCCGGCCTTAGCGACGGAGAACGCATCGTCGTGGAAGGCGTTGGCGTGTCGGTTCGCGACGGAAGCGTGATAACGCCGGTAGATGCCGCCAAGCAACAAGCAGCGCAACAGAAACAATAGAGAAACAAACGCAGAAATTAAGCAACAATGAAATTAGACAGATTTATAAACAGGCCGGTACTATCGACCGTTATATCCATATTTATTGTCATTTTGGGTATTATCGGTATGCTGTGGCTGCCGATTACGCAGTATCCGGACATGGCACCGCCGACAATCAACGTGTCGACGACCTATACGGGAGCCGATGCCCAAACGGTGTTGAATTCCGTGATTGCTCCGCTTGAAGAGCAAATCAACGGCGCGGAAGGCATGACCTACATGGAATCGGAGGCTACCAATACGGGTAGTGCCGGCATCACGGTATATTTCAAGCAAGGCTTTGACCCCGACATGGCAGCCGTCGACGTGCAAAACCGCGTGTCGAAAGCGCTGAACATGTTGCCGGCGGAAGTGACGAAGGTGGGTGTCATCACGCAAAAACGCCAAACGTCCATGCTTGTCGTGTTCTCGCTTTATTCTCCCGACGATTCTTACGATGCGGAGTTTATCGAGAACTATATGAAAATCAATGTAATTCCGCAGATACAGCGTGTGAATGGCGTGGGCGACGCGATGGTGATGGGTGCCAGCTACTCAATGCGTATTTGGCTGAAACCCGACGTGATGGCGCAATATGGGCTGATGCCTACCGATGTGGTCACTGCGCTTTCGGAACAAAACATAGAAGCAGCTCCGGGTCAGTTTGGAGAGCAGGGAAACCAAAGCTTCCAATACGTGATGCGCTACAAGGGGCGCTTGGTGACTCCGGAAGAATTTGAAAATATCGTCATTCGCGCTACGAGCGATGGCGAGGTGCTTTACTTGAAGGACATTGCCGAATTGGAACTCGGCCGTGAAACCTACGGATTCAAAAACAAGACAAACGGACATGCTGCCGTGTCGGCAATGGTGATGCAGACGGCAGGTTCGAATGCGACGGAAGTCGTTGCCGGCGTGTTGGCCGAACTTGAAAAAGCAAAGAAGGACCTTCCGAAAGGATTGGACTTCAATGTGACGATGAACACGAACGACTTCTTGTATGCGTCGATCGAAGAAGTGATCAAGACGTTGATTGAGGCATTTATCTTGGTGTTCCTTGTGGTTTACGTCTTCTTGCAGGACCTTCGTTCCACGATCATTCCGGCCATCGCGATTCCTGTGGCGTTGATTGGTACGTTCTTCGGGCTTTACCTGATAGGTTTCTCCATCAACTTGTTGACGCTCTCGGCCCTTGTGCTTGCGATTGCGATTGTGGTCGACGATGCGATAGTGGTGGTCGAGGCCGTCCATGCGAAGCTCGATGAGGGCTATGCTTCGGCGAAGCAGGCCGCAATCGACGCGATGCGCGAAATAGGCGGCGCGATCGTTTCCATCACGCTTGTGATGATGCTGGTGTTCGTTCCGGTGTCGTTCATGCCGGGCACGTCGGGCACGTTCTATCAGCAATTCGGAATGACAATGGCGATCGCCATCGGATTGTCGGCACTGAACGCATTGACGTTGTCGCCGGCCCTTTGCGCCGTGTTCTTGCGTCCGCATAAAGACGAGCCGGGCAAAAAGAAAAACATCGTAAAGCGATTCCACTCGGGATTCAACTACTACTATGACAAGGTGCTCAACCATTATAAAGGATATGCAAATTTCTTTATTCGCCATAAAATCACATCGTTTGGCATTGTGGGCGCCAGCATTGTAGGGCTCGTAATGTTGATGGTATCGACTTCTACGGCACTTGTCCCGACGGAAGACACGGGCGTGCTTCTGGGCATGGTCAGCATGCCTCCGGGCACATCCATGGAAAAGACGGAAAAGACGCTCGACGAGGTAGACAAGATATTGGCGCAGATTCCGGCCGTCGACAGCCGTACGGAAATTTTGGGTTACAGCATCATAGCAGGCCAAGGCAACAACTATGGCACGTTCTTTATCCGGTTGAAGGATTGGAGCGAGCGTTCCGAAGAAGAGAGCGCAAGCGCCGTGCTCGCCCAAGTTTACCAAATGGTTGGACAAAAGGTGAAAGACGGAACGGTGATATTGCTTCAACCGCCGATGATTTCCGGATATTCCGCAACGAGCGGTTTCGAAGTGAAATTGCAGGATAGGACGGGTGGCGACATCAACAACTTCTTCCAGATTTATCAGAAGTTTATTGCCGCTCTCAACCAACGTCCGGAAATACAGCAGGCTTATTCAGCCTTCAACCCGACGTTCCCGCAGTATATGATTGATGTGGATGTCGTGAAAACGAAGCAGGCCGGTATCAGCCCGAGCGTGGTTTTGTCGACGTTGCAAGGTTATTATGGCGGTATGTATATATCCAACTTCAACCGTTTCGGAAAACTTTACCGCGTGATGATGCAGGCCGATCCGTCGGCGCGTATCTCGCCTGAGACGTTGAATCAGGTGAAAGTGCGTGTCGGGACGGAAATGGCGCCGATCACCAACTTCATTTCGCTTCGCCGCGTCTACGGTCCGGACGTGATCAACCGTTTCAACATGTTTACGTCCATATCGGTGACCGGTATGCCGAACGAAGGTTATAGCAACGGCGATGCCATCAACGCCATTCGCGAAGTGGCTGCCGAAACGCTTCCGCAAGGATTCAGCTATGAATTCTCCGGCTTGACGCGAGAGGAACAAAACACGTCGGCAGCATCGACGGCAATCGTATTCGGATTGTGCTTGCTGTTTGTCTATTTGCTTCTTTCGGCGCAATATGAAAGCTACATTTTGCCGTTGTCGGTTATTTTGTCTGTGCCGTTCGGTTTGATGGGTTCGTTCATTTTTGCCAAGATATTTGGCATCAACAACAACATTTATTTGCAAATCGGGTTGATCATGTTGATTGGCTTGTTGGCAAAGAATGCCATCTTGATTGTCGAATTTGCCCTCGACCGCCGCAAGACGGGCATGAGCATCACAGGTGCGGCCATTGCCGGCGCGGCAGCTCGTTTGCGCCCGATCTTGATGACGTCGTTTGCGATGATTATCGGATTGTTGCCGCTGATGTTTGCTTCGGGCGTCGGCGCCAACGGAAACCGCTCGCTCGGAACGGGTGCCGTAGGTGGCATGTTGATAGGCATGATTCTTCAAGTTTTGATTGTGCCGGCATTGTTCGTGGCTTGCCAGAAGATACAAGAGAAGATTTCTCCGATCAAGTGGAAAGACACAGACAATACGGACGTGGAAGATCAAATCGAGCAGTATACACGTAATTAAAACAGACTATCGATGAAACAAAATAGAATAATCACAATGGCTCTTGTCGCGGCGATTGCCGCGACAACGACCAGCTGCCACATTTACAAAAAATTCGAATTGCCCGAAGAAGGGCTTGCCGGAGAAGTGGCAGAAGCGCAAAAAGAGGAAATCGATTCAACGTCGTTGGGAAATGTGGCATGGGACGACATGTTTACCGACCCCCAATTGCAGGCGTTGATTCAGATAGCGCTCGACAATAACGTGGATTTGGAGAATGCGCGATTGAATGTGGAAATAGCCAACGCCCAATTGCTCGGCTCGAAGTTGAGCTATTTGCCATCGTTGTCGCTCACGCCGAATGGCGGCACGGCATCCTATGGCGGATCGAAAATCACGCGCGACACATGGTCGTATCAAATTCCGGTGACGGCAAGTTGGGAAATCGACATCTTCGGGCGTTTGCTCAACACGAAGCGCCAAGCCCAGTCGGCAGTGCTCCAAAGTGAAGCATACCAGCAAGCTGCCCGCGCTCAAATCATCAGCGGGGTGGCGAATTGCTACTACACGATTGTGATGCTTGAACGCCAATTGCAAATACTGAACGAAACTGCCGACATTTGGAAGCAAAGCATTCAGACGATGCAGGATTTAAAAGAAGCCGGACGCTACAATGAAGTGGCTGTCGTGCAAAGCAAGGCAAACTATAATAGCTTGCTCGCAACGATTCCGCAAACGGAAGTGTCGTTGTATCAAGCATACAACACCTTGTCGCTCCTCCTGAACCGTCCGTATCAGAAATGGGATGTAGACACGGCCTACGAACCCGCATTCCCTGAATATATGGAAGAAGGCGTGCCTTTGAAATACCTTGCGGCCCGTCCCGACGTGAAGGCGGCAGAGCAATCGCTTGCTTCGGCTTATTATGCGACGAATCTCGCACGGACTGCATTCTATCCGAATTTGGTGATTTCGGCAAGCGGCGGCTTTACCAACTTGCTGGGATCGGTGATCAAGAATCCGGGCGAATGGTTCTTCCAGCTTGCAGGACAATTGACAGCTCCGTTGTTTAATCGCGGGCAAAACATTGCCACGTTGAAAGCAGCCAAGGCGCAACAAGAACAGACGTTGAACAATTTCGAATATACCGTGCTTAGCGCAGGCGCAGAGGTGTCGGACGCATTGGTGGCGTATACGAAAAACAAAGAACGTGCCGTGAACTTGAAAGCGCAAGTCGAAAATTTGTCGAAAGCAGTGGAATACAACAACGATTTGTTGAAATATGGCACGGCTACTTATCTTGAAGTGCTCACCGCCCAACAATCGCTTTTGAGCGCGCAAATGTCGGAAATACAATGCCTGCTCGAAATCCAGCAATCGGCAATCAGCTTGTATCAAGCTCTTGGCGGAGGACGATAGGAATTTACAAACTCTAAATAAGACACAATGATTAGTCCATTAGCATTTGTTGACCCCGCAGCCAAGCTCGGCAACAACGTAACAGTGCATCCGTTTGCCTATATCGACAAGGATGTGGAGATTGGAGACGATTGCGTCGTAATGCCGAACGCAAGCATTATGGAAGGCGCGCGCCTCGGAAAAAACGTGAAAGTCTACAATGGAGCGATTGTCAGCGCCGATCCGCAGGATTTCCGCTGGAAAGGCGAGCGTTCGTTTTGCTTGATAGGCGACAATGTGGTGATTCGGGAGATGGCAATCGTCAACCGGAGCATTCATGAAGGCGGTTCTACAAAAATTGGCAGCAATTCGTTTATCATGGCCGAATCGCATGTGGGACACGATACGGAAGTATGCGACAATTGCGTGCTTGGAAACAATGTGTTGATTTCAGGCGACGTGAGAATCGAAAGCTGCACGGTATTGTCGACCGGCGTGAAAGTGTATGAAAAAAGCCGCATCGGGCAATGGTGTTTCATCAAGGGCGGCTGCCGTATTTCCGGCAACGTCCCGCCGTTTGTGATTCTTGCACACAATCCTGCCGCTTACTATGGCGTGAATGCTACAATCATGCGCCATCATAACGTTTTCAGCGAGGAGGATATCGACGATATCGCAAAGGCATATCGGCATATTTACCAATGCAACGTGTCGCTGTTCAATGCCGTGAAGCGCATCGAGGCCGATATTCAAGAAAGCAAAGTGCGCAATGCGATTTTGGCATTCATCAAAGAATGCAACAACAAGCTGATAGCACTTCCAAAATTGGACGTATACGATCGATAATAGCCAATTAATAGATTGAGGCGGGAAGCGGGGTTTTCAACTCTCGCTTCTCGTTTTTTTATGGGATCATAAGAGCAGCGTGGCAACGGCGTAGAAAGGGAATAAGGCAATGGCGGCCACGCAAAAGACAACGAGCCACGTCAGGGTGCGTTCCGACCAGCTCCGGCAGTCGTCGAGTTGCCCTTGCTTCCATTTCTTTTCTGTTTTTATGGCATGGACGATTGCGACGGCTGCAAATGGCAGCAGCATGTAGAAAAACGGATTGAGGAACGCTTTGATGAAAGTGCCTTTCGAAAATATAAAAGCAACGATGGCAATCGTAACGATCACGGCAGTTGTGCGGGAGTAGGGGTTTTTCTGTGGGCCGGCAACAGCTTGCGCTCCGGCGAAAAGCGTGCGATTCAATTCCGGCACTACTCCTGCCGGAGTCCAATCTTTCAAGCCTTTGTGCCAAACAAGCGTTTTCGGCGTTACGCCAAGGATGCGCAATTCATCCATGGCGAAAGGCCCCGTGCTTTTCCCGTTTTGAACAATCCAATAATTCATAGTACAAATATAGTGCAAGCCGAGGGAAAAGCAAAGAACTTGTTCGATTTGCTTTTCCGAGGCGCCGCCTGTATTATCCAAATATAGTGCAAGCCGAGGGAAAAGCAAAGAACTTGTTCAATTTGCTTTTCCGAGGCGCTGCCTGTATTATCCAAATATAGTGCTACCGGCAATATCTTCCACTTTCTCTATGTCGGCGGCGATAGGGGAAACGGCTCGGATTTTGGAGTTGCGGCGGTTCGTTACCGGAGAAAGATGATGCTAAAAATTTTTTCGAAATTAGTTTTCTAAATGCTAACGAGCAGATGCGTTTTGGCATTTATGCCACGAAGCGGGCATAAAACGTTCAAAAATATGAAACAAATGTTTATAGAGATAGAAAAATGGTTTTCAGGCTTTTTGCACTTTTTAATGCCGAGTATGTCCTGATTGCAAATAATATGATATTTATCATATAGTATTTTATTGCGGAGCATATATTTTTGCATGAAGATGTCGATTGTGTCAGTTGCAAAGGAGGAAACAAAATAATGTATTTATCAAAAAAAGATATTTCAGAATGGATCGCTAGCCTAAAAGCAGGTGACGAGGTTGCTGTCCAAATAACACGGATGGATGGTGTCATAGTTTCTAGTGAGCGTGGCATTGTCGACAAGTGGTTGGGAAAGAGACTTATAGTTGTTAACGGTAAGCGTTTTGTTCCTAGTACTGGTTTAAGACAAAGTAACGCTTTTGTCCCTGGTCAAAAGACAATCGTGGAACAACTTTTTCCCTTGGATGCTTTGCTTTTGGATGAGGAAGAACTTTTCAAAAGAGACACTATTATTCAAAAGTTGAAAGAGTCTGCTGAAGGTCTAGAGCACGCGCAGACTTCTTCTTCATTAGTCGTTTCTAGGGTTCTTCGTAAGCTATCAGTCTTAGACGTTGGTGATGTATATGATCTAAATGAACTACGTTCCTCTAGTAACACAGAAGACTTAGAAGATAGTGCTTTATTGGACAGACGGAAACTCTCAGAGAAGAAACGTTGTCTAAAGACTCTGGACCGTATGCTTACCAATTAAAGTCAAGATAATACCTTGGGTGCTTTTAAGTTAATCTCTATTTTGGGAGAAGTAGCTTCTCAATTTACTGATGCTGAAAATGAGGTAAGTGAATGTTAGGCTATGTCATTATGTTTGTAGTTATGTTTGCCATCAAGTGTGTAACTCTTACTTTTGTGAAGAATAAAGAGTCTACAGTAGTCAGTACTTTTCTGAGTGGCACGAATCAGATTTTTCTTAATACGATTGTCTGGTTTCTACGACTAACAGCCATGTTCCAGTTTTATCTTTTGGTGGTGGACAATAATCTAACTGTTATCCCTATAATTGTTGGTTTTATTCTACCTAATGTCTTGTTGTGGTTTAAGGGAATCAAAGCTTCTTTATCGAATTTGCTAGTCCATTGGTTAAAATCAGTTATTGGTCATAAGTATAGAACATGCCCATTTTGTCATGAATCACATTTATTCTTTCGATACACAGAAGACCGCACAGCTACATATTACTATCTCTTGACTGAAGATGATAGTCTTGTGGCCATTGGAGATTTTGATAATAGTGACCATCCTGCACGTTTCTTTTTAAGTAACGACGAATCACATTTTGATGAGCTGGTTGATGCCATGCTACCTTATATGTTGCTTGGAATGGAAGAGGTGGTCTATGTAGGTGGGCGACAACAGCGATTGGCTAGAGAATTGTATTGTGTCGATTGTCAGGAACGAGTCAGTGAAGATAGTGGAGTACAATTTGGTGAAGTACTTTTAAGTGAGCATAGGCATGAAGATCATAAAGCTCTTGTTTAGTTTTCGGTATTGAAGTTATTCTTGGATGTAGGAAAAGCAAACGCACTATTTTTAATTGGTGCTTTTTTGTTGGTAATAAACTTTTAAAAGAAATAATTGGAATAATATAAATATAGTGATACTTAATATATCCATAAAGATATGTCATAATTCATTTTTTTCAAATTAATTTAGTAGCCCTTAGATCGGAATTTTTTGAAGTAGAGTCAGAAAATACTGTTAATGATAAATTAAGTACCGTTTCTGACAAGAACTCCTATTGTGTAGCAGTCTGACATATAATGAGTTCGTAAACAAAATTAATAAATGGAGGCCCATATGTTTAAAGTAGAAGAGGTTAAGAAGTCCTTTAAAAATAAAGAAGTTTTAAAAGGTGTTTCTTTTTCTATCGGTGAGGGTGATAAAGTCGCCTTACTTGGAAATAATGGTGCAGGAAAGAGCACATTATTGAAAATTATTGCAGGACAGTTGGCTGCGAACTCAGGTAAAATCAGTACTTCTCTAAATTACCAAACGGAAATCGGTATGATGCCGCAAGGTGATATCTTAATAGATGATTTGACGGTTTCTGATTTAGTTTATCTAAAAAGTAAGATGAACCAAATTGATAGTATTAATGTTGATGAATTCTTGGATATGGTGGAATTACGAGATTTTAAAAACCATTATGTTTCAGGACTATCAGGTGGTCAAAAGAGACGACTTTCGTTATTGCTAACTATCTTAAATTCTCCTAAGCTGATTTTTTTAGATGAACCGACAACGGGAATGGATTTAGAATCTGTTGATAATTTTTGGAAACTTTTGGAGAAACAAAATTTTACTTCAGTTGTTGTAACACATGATTTTAATCAGATTGACCACTTTTTTACAAAAGTGTTGATTTTGAAAAATGGTCGTATTGCTGCTCATGAATCAGTTGAAGAAATTCATAAAGCTGGTAAGACAATCGAACAGTTTTATCGCGAGAAAGTATAAATGGAGAAATAATGATGATTAATATGATTCAACTTAAACAAGTATTGAGAAATAAACGATTCTTGTTATTTACGATTTTTATCCCTGTAACATGGTACATTTTCTTATACAACATTCAACAGGGAATTGTTCCTAATATTATGCTCGGCATCGCAGTATTTATCGGTATTATTGGTAATAGTCTAGCAACGTTTAGTAAACGAATTTCCTCAAATATTGGTTTTTACTCTTTTGAATCAAAGTTCACAAAATATAGTGTAAAAAAGTACCTCTTAGATCAGACATTTGTTCAAATCATTCTTAATAGTCTTATTTTTATAGTTGTGCTTGGTATAGCAGTAGCATTTTTTAAATTTCCTATCACCGGAAATCTAGCTATTCAGTTTTTGTTGCTAACTATGATGGGAATTTATTTTAGTATCATTGGCTTTGTCTTAGGTGTAAGATTAGATTCACAAATCCTTGATACTGTGAGCTTTCCGATTATTATTTTAGCATCAATGACAATTATTCCTTTTGCTACCCTAGGAGCAAAAGAAGGATTTATGGGACTTGTAAGTAAACTACAAATGATTTTTCCGGGATATTATTATACAAATATTATCAATTCAATTTCATCAGGAAAGGAAATCAATCTAACAGATTTTATTTTATTTGTAACAGTATTTATTTTGAATATTCTTCCATTATATTTCTTAGTTCCAAAGGTAAAATTTGTAAAAGCAAAATAATTATTGATGAACTAATATAAGATTATTCTCAGGCTTAAGATAAAGTCCCTTGAAGTACAACTTCAAGGGACTTTTCCTGTTAAAAGACATATCAATGGGTTTATCCACTGTGGATGTGGGAGAGCAGTACTTTTCTCTTCTATAGCTTGATTAATAGTTAACATTCACATTGTGGATTTAAAACTCATTACAACCATAAGAAGCCTTAAGAAGTTCTTCGTGAACGTTCAAAGTTCTTGCATAAGAGAATTAACCAATATTTAGAAGAGATTTCAGGCAACACCATATTTTTAAGAAAAGACATTGCTACAAGCTATATACCAAAAAAGTATAATTTAAATACAGACATGAAGGCATAAGGTTATTACCATATGGAGTTATAAGCAGTAACGACTAAATTCGTAGTTAATTGAAGAAAATTTTATCGCCCTATTGTAAAATGAAGTGCAACACAAAAGACATGTTCATCTGATATACTAG
>OIXG01001661.1_pt1 | contig 20073 bp, 15 predicted proteins | sample 1587731 | NCBI WGS metagenome assembly OIXG01 (sample SAMEA3888908, study PRJEB22519) | human gut metagenome | biome: human gut; feature: human-associated habitat; material: faeces | place: Denmark | collected 2010
GCGGCGCTCTCCACACCGTGGATATATGCCTTTACCAGCTCCCGCGCCGCCTGCCGCATCCGGCCTGCGCCCACTGCGAATGAGAGGGTCCCCACTGAAATTCAAGTGTATTTCAGTGGGGACCCTCTCATTTTCGTTTTTATACTTTCGCGCAGAAATCCCAAAGGCTTTTTGCGGCTCCAGGCAAACTGCGGTGCTTTTTCGCGATCAACCCCAAGGTCCATGGGAACTCAGGCTTTTTCAATGGAACGCAGACGACCCGGCCGCTGTATAGCTTTTCCACCAGTGGTCGGCAAATGATGGTGACGCCCTTATTCTCCGCCACCATCTCCAGCAGTAAATCCCACTGGGAGGAAGTAAACGTGACTTGCGGTACAACCCCGGCCTCCGCGCATCGCTGTAAGATTTGATCATAAAACATATATTCTTTGGAGACCAACACCATTGGTTCGCTATCCAATTCAGCAAAGCTGATCGATTTCCGCTTGGCAAATCTGTGATTCTTGCCGACAGCCAGAACCGCGTCTGAGCGAAACACCGTTTTGAGCTCCATATCTGGGTTTTCATACGGCTCGACCACAACGCCTAAGTCTAACTGACTATTTACGATCATAGCCTCGATCTGTTTTGAGGTCCCCTCGAAAATTTGAAGGTCGATCTGCGGATATTTTTCGTTGTATTCGAGAAGAACGTTGGAGAAAAACACGCTTCCAACAGAGGGGGGAAGCCCAAATTTGACCGGCTCCTTAGCCTTGCCAAGCCTGGCAATCAGTTCGTCTGTTCTGTTGCTGCAATAAGACAAAATATCCTTGGCATATTTATATACCGTATTGCCATCCTCTGTTAAGGTGGCAACGCCCGGCTTTCTGGAAAAGAGAGAAATCTTCAATTCTTTTTCCATAGATTGTATCGCTTTGCTCAGCGCCGGCTGAGAAATAAAGAGCTTTTCCGCAGCCTTTGTGAAGCTCTGTTCCTCCACGATTCGCACAAAATATTCCAGTTGTATCAGCTTCATTGAAACTCCCCTATCTGGCCAGCGCGGCGTAAGCGGTCTTCTTTCTATAAAAATAGCGGTCCAGAAGAAATTTTAGGATGTTTTCATTATAGTGCGGATGGGTTTCTTTTTCAACATCGCATATAAAATTCCAAACCGCGGCTGCCAATCCCCGCTCAAAATGAGCGGGGATCTCTTTTTTACATGATCCCCATAACTTCAGTTTATAGGCGATAAAAGACGGGTATTGGACAATTCACAGTCCTCCCCGTACAATCAAACTACCAAAACAAGCCGAGTTATCCGCGATTCCTTTGTTGAAAAAGCACAGTCCAATGACGGAATTCCACGGCGCGGAATTGGTAAGAGACCCTATCAAATCTATATACCCCAAAAAAGAACGGAGGGCAATTTATGAACACATACGCAGAGCAGTATCAAAAGAAGAGAATGACTGCCGCGCAGGCGCTGGAGTTGATTCAGGATCGCGACTACCTGTTTTCCGCGCAGGCCGCGGCAGAACCGCAGGAGATCCTCTCAAATCTTCAACACCTGAAGGAGACCGGTGTCAAAGGCGTAACACTGAACACCTGTCTTCCCATCCGGTATTACGAGGCTATGAAGGACCCGGAAATGGCCGGCATCATGGACCACAGCGGCTGGTTTTTTAACGCGGGGCTCCGGGACGCGCAGAAGAAAAAGCTGGTAAGCGCCGTTCCGCAAAGCTCCACCTCTGTTTTACGCAAAACGCTCTCCCGCATCCGGTACGAGGGCAGACGGCCGGTGGTTATGGCAACCGCCTCCCCGATGGATGAACACGGTTATCTTTCTCTCTCCGTCAGCGCGATCTATGAACGGGATCTGATCAACGAAGGCGCGCTGGTACTGCTGGAAGTGAACCCCAACTTCCCCAGGACCTTTGGTGATACGCAGGTGCATATTTCGGAAGTGGATGCCATTGTGGAATCCACTCACCCGATCCCCCTGATCAAGCTGGCTCCCTACACCGCGATCGATCAGAAGATCGGTGAATATGTAGCTTCCCTGATTGAGGATGGCTCTACCATTCAGCTTGGAGTTGGCAACATCCCCAACGCGGTAGCCAGCGAGTTGAAGCACAAAAAGCATTTGGGGATTCACACGGAGATGTTCACGGAAACCATGGTTGACCTCATTGAGTGCGGCGCGGTAGACAACACCCAAAAGGGCTTTATGAACGGCTACTCCGTCTGCTCCTTCACGCTTGGCAGCCAGCGCCTCTACGATTACATCAACAACAATCCCTGCGTTTTGTTTAAGTCCGCCACCTTCTCCAACGACCCCTATACCATTGCGAAAAACAATAAATTTGTTTCCGTCAACGCCACGCTGGAGATCGACCTCACCGGCCAGTGCGCGTCGGAAACGGTTGGGAATCTCCAGTGGTCCGGCACCGGCGGACAGTCGGAAACCGTACAGGGCGCGCAGATGTCACCGGGCGGAAAATCCATCATCGCCATGCACTCCACCTACTCTACCACCGATGAAAACGGAAAACCTGTGCTTCATTCCAAAATCGTTCCCTTCTTGGCTCAGGGCGCAGCCGTGACCACCTCCAGAAATGATACGGACTATGTGGTCACAGAGTACGGCATCGCATGGCTGCGGGGCTTGAATATCCGTCAGCGCGTAGAAGAACTCATCAAGATCGCGCATCCCGACTTCCGCGATTGGCTCCGGGAGGAAGCGGAAAAGAACATGATCTGGTGATCGCGGTTTTTGACGATCACACAACCGAGAGATATATAAAGGAGATATTATGGAAATTTTAAGCGTAGTTGGAATGATTCTCGGCGTCGCGGCACTTATTTATCTGACCTTCAAGGGTGTCAACGGTTTCGTTGCCTCCATCATTGGTTCTATCATTGTGATCCTGACCAGCGGGCTTTCCTTTTGGGGGACGCTGACCGGTACCTATGCCGCCTCTCTGGGCAGCACGTTCGGCTCTTACCTGTTTCTCTTCACCATCGGCTCGGCATACAGCGAGCTGATGAAGAAAAGCGGTGCCGCGGAATCCACCGCCAACTTCCTGTTTAAGTTCTTCGGGGAGAAGGCCACGGTAGCCGGCACGTTGCTCATCACGTTCCTGCTGGCCTATGGCGGCGTGAACGCGTTCATTATCATTTTCGCTGTCTACCCGGTAGCGGTTCCCATGTTCCGTAAAGCAAATGTATCCAAGCTCCTGATGCCCGGTATCTTCCTGTACGGCGCCGTGGTTTTGAACGTGGTGACTCCCGGCGCCCCCTCCATGCTGTGCATCGCCCTGTCCGAGAAGCTGGGCGTGACGACCTTTGCCGCGCCGAAAATGGCCGTTGTCCTTTGGATCGTCGCCTTCGCGTTTGGTATTTTCTACTTCACTTGGGCCGCAAATTCCATGCGTAAGCGCGGCATTGGCTTTGTTCCGTCTGAAAGTGACGCGGAATTGATCGCCGGCAGTACCAGCGGCAAGGAGCTGCCCCCTGTCCATCTGGCTCTGCTCCCCTATGTGGTTATCGTTGTCCTGAAGCTGGCGCTGGCCAATGTAATGAGTGCCGCCAATGGCATCAACACCGCTATGGCGGTAGGCGCCATCGTTCTGGCCGCCACAAACTACAAGTTCCTGAAAGGTCATCTGGTTCAGGACACCATCACCGGCTTCCTCTCCAGCATCAATCCGCTGCTGCTGACCGCCGCTCTGATGGGTTTTGCCGCCGTCGTTCACGCCTGTGCGGGCTTCGAGTACTTTATGAATCTGGCTATGCTGATGGCGGATAAGATGAACCCCTACATCTCTGCCGTGATCGTAACGAACGTGTTCTCCGCGGTCACCGGCGCGTCCCTCAGCGGCACCCAGATCTTCTGCAGCACAATGGCGGACCAGTTCCTCGCTCTCGGCGTGAATCCGCAGGCGCTGTATAAGGTTGTCGGCATGGCGGCAATGGGCCTTGACACCCTGCCCCACTGCCCCACCTTCGTGATGGAGGCGCAGGTTTGCGGCGTTACCACCAAGGAATCCTATCCCCATGTTCTGGTCATGACCGTCATCACCCCTATCGTGCTGGCCCTGCTGGCCGCCACCATGGCGATCTTCGGCATCATTTGATCCGACGGGCATAGCGGTCATTCCGTGCCCATTGGGGGATCGTGCCTGTCTTTTCCGACACGGTCCCCCGCTTTTTATACCTTCAGCAAGGCTGAAATGAAGAAAGGACTGCGTATGGTAAAGATGCTTACGGCAAAAGAGGCTGTTGAAACCTATTTTTACAGTGGAGCCACTGTTACCTTTGGCGGCTTCGCTAACGGGCTGATGCACCCGGAGGCCATTATGGCGGCTCTCGAGCAGGCCGGACGGGCAGGACGCCTCCGGGATCTGAAAGTGGTGTTTGCCTCCGGGCAGGGTGACAGCGGCGAGCGGGGGCTGAATCATCTGGCCGTGGAAGGCCTGTGCGAAACGGTCATCGGCGGGCATTGGGGGCTGGCGGTCCGCCTGGGAGAAATGGCTATGAAAAACAGCTTCGCCGCCTATAACCTGCCCCAGGGCGTGATCGCGCAGCTCTTTCGGGAGATCGCCGCCAACCGTCCGGGCATCCTCACCCATGTTGGGCTGGAGACCTTTGTGGACCCCCGCGTGGAGGGGGGAAAGGTCAATCAGGCGGCGCGGGACGCCGGTGACATTGTTAAACTCATGGAGATCAACGGAGAGGAAAAGCTCTTTTACCCGGCCTTTCCCATTGACATCGCGGTGATCCGGGCCACCTATGCCGACGAACACGGTAATTGTACCTTTGAAAAAGAAGGCGTCTACGCCGACGCGCTCGTACAGGCGCAGGCCGCCCATAATTCCGGCGGAAAGGTAATTGTTCAGGTAGAGCAGGTGGTGTCCGGCGGCAGTCTGGACGCGAGACTGGTACGGCTGCCCGGTATTTATGTGGATGCCGTTGTGGTGGCGGAGGCAAAGCATCACATGCAGTCCTTCGGCACCCAGTACAATCCCGCCTTTTCCGGTGAGACCCGCATCCCGCTGAACGCCCTCAAGCCCCTTCCCATGAGTGAGCGGAAGATCATCGCCCGCCGGGCCGCTATGGAGCTGGTCCCCCATGCCGTGACCAATCTGGGCATCGGGATGCCGGAGGGCGTAGCCGCTGTGGCCGCGGAGGAGGGCCTGAGCGACATGGTCCTGACCACTGAGATCGGCGCTGTGGGCGGTGTTCCCGCCGGAGGGATGGATTTCGGAGCCGCTACCAATGTGGAGTGTATCCTCGACCAACCCACCCAATTTGATTTTTATGACGGCAGCGGACTGGATGTCGCTTTTCTGGGTCTCGCCCAGATGGACCAAGCGGGAAACATCAATGTGAGCAAATTCGGGCCTAAGGTCACTGGCTGCGGCGGCTTCATCAATATTTCGCAGAACGCGAAAAAGGTGGTCTACTGCGGCACATTTACCGCAGGCGGACTTCAGACAGCCGTTGAACAAGGCAAGCTCCGTATTCTGCGGGAGGGCCGGTCCAAAAAGCTGGTGGAGCAGGTGGAGCAGATCACATTTTCCGGAAGCTACGCCATCCGCCACGGCCAGCCGGTGCTCTATGTCACGGAACGGGCGGTGTTTGAGCTGACGCCTGAGGGTGTGGAACTGAAGGAGATCGCCCCCGGCATAGACCCGCAAAAGGATATTCTGGATCAGATGGACTTCCATCCCATCATAAAAAATGTCACCCGGATGGACCCCCGGATCTTCCAGGAGGGACTGATGGGGCTGAAGGAACAAGTACACGATTAACAGTTTTCTATATTTGCTTCGGAACGGAACCCCCGTGCCGGAAACAATCTAAGGAGGAATAATCATGCGTTTAAAGAATCAAGTTGCGGTTGTCACCGGCGGAGCCAGAGGACTTGGCACCGAAATGTGCCGCCTGTTCGCAAAAGAGGGGGCCAAGGTCATTGCCGTGGATATGGGTGAGATGACCTATCAGGCGGAGGGTGTGGAATTCTACCGTCTGAATATCACCGACCCCACAGCCTGCCGCGCGTTTTATGAGGAAACCATGTCGAAGTATGAGCAGATCGACATTCTGGTGAACAACGCGGGCATCACCCGGGACGCGATGACCCGTAAAATGAGCGATGAGCTGTGGGATCTCGTCATTGACGTGGATCTGAAGGGTCTCTTTAACCTGACCCGCTATATCGGGCCGCAGATGGAGGATAAAGGCAGCGGCGCGATCGTCAATATTTCCTCCGTGGTTGGCGAATACGGCAACATCGGGCAGGCTAATTATGCCGCGGCCAAGGCTGGTGTCATCGGCCTCACGAAAACATGGGCGAAGGAATTTGCCCGGAAGGGCGCGGCCGTGCGGGTCAACTGCATCGCTCCCGGATACACCATGACGGATATGCTGAAAACAGTCCCCCAGGATCTGTTAGACAAATTTGCGGATATGACCATGCTCAAGCGGTTGGGCAGACCGGAAGAGATCGCCTCCGCCGCGCTGTTCCTTGTCAGTGAGGAAGCGTCCTATGTGACCGGTCAGGTGCTCTCCGTCAACGGCGGGATGCGGCTGTAACAGAAAAGCGGCAGTAGGAACGCCAGCCCGCCAGAGAAGTCAAGACCACCCGTAAAACGGGTGGCTTGCACAAGCCCTATAAGGGCTTAAGACAGGCCACGCCTAAAGGCGCGGTGAAACGGTCTGCCGACCGCATATGATCCCGAGCAGCCCCACCAAGTGGGGCTGCTCTTATTTGCTCTTGGTTACTTGCTCACCCGTAAACGGGTCAAAGTATTCCTTAATCGATATCTGATCCGATATTTTGTCCTCTGCAAGTTGATTTCGGATATACTCCACAATTACTTTCTTGTTCCTCCCTACTGTATCCACATAGTAGCCTTTGCACCAAAACTGCCGGTTTCCGTACTTGTACTTCAGATTCGCATGTCGGTCAAATATCATCAGCGAACTTTTCCCTTTGAGATATCCCATAAACTGTGATACACTGTATTGGGGCGGGATACTCACCAGCATATGGATATGGTCTGGGCAAGTCTCTGCCTCTATAATTTCTACCCCTTTATACTCGCACAGTTTTCTTAGGATGCTCCCGATATCTGCCCGAATTTGTCCATATATTGCTTCTCTCCGATATTTTGGGGCAAATACTATGTGATATTTACAGTTCCAGCGTGCAAGACTATCTATTTCCTCTTTCTTTTGTGTTCCAAACATGGATATTCCTCCTCTGCTACTTTTCTTGCGGTCGGCAAACCTGCTTCGATTGTAGCATGGGAGGTTTATCTTTTCCATCTCATAGGCTTAGCCTCTTTTATTCCACGGGCATAGCCCGTGGTTGCCTGTTTTCAACAAAGCAAAAGCCTCCGCCGTTTGGCGGAGGCTTTTTATGTGCTGCCCTCTTGATTTATAATGTAAGCGGTTACATAAAACGTAGCTGAAAAGGATTTTTACATGGCGCAGGCCTCCAATATTCTTCGCCATCATTTGCGGTCATTTGTGTATGCGCCAAAAGCAAAAGCCGTGTGACCGCAAGCCGTATTGTCCATTTTATACAAAGTGAGCAGGGTTCTTTTTGCATCAAATGTAGAAAAAGCACATTCTTCATTGACGCATTTGGAAATATGTGGTATTACATTGTCAATGTAAGCGGTTGCGCATATGTGTTCATTGTTTACACTGCCATAAGTTGGAGTGTTTACACAGCGTCTGACCGGATGCCGCCTGTCCATGCTAAACTGCGAACCGCCTACATAGAAATGGATTGCGGGCCCGGATAGAAGTCAGGACAACTGGTGCTATGAGTTGGTCCGCAGCTTGTTTCCCGCAAAGAGGAACTGTCCAAGGTTCCCGCAAAGCCGTGTTTTCTCTTCCGCAGTGCGGAATGGAAATAAATAATGGATGAGAAGGAGAAACGATTTATGAAGAAATCCACTAAGCGCCTGTTCGCCGCTGTGCTGGCAGCTGCCAGCCTGCTTGCTCTCACCGCCTGCGGCGGCAAGACCGAGGAACCCAAAACCGATGACAGCGCACAGACCGAGCAGCCCGCCGAATCCTCCGGCAGCAAGGAACTCTCCGTTTACACCGCCTTCCCCGAAAGCGAAGTCATCTACTATTTCAACAAGTTTGAAGAAGAGACCGGCATCAAAGTCAACTATGTCCGCCTCTCCGCCGGCGAAATGCTGACCCGTGTGGAGGCCGAGAAGGACAATCCCCAAGCAACGCTGATGTTCGGCGGCTCCACCGATAACTATATCGCCGCTGTGGACAAGGGCCTGCTGGAAGCCTACCAGTCCCCCAACCTGTCCAAGACCCCCGATACTTATCTGGATCCCACCGGCACCTGGAACCCCATCTATGTGGGCTGCATCGCCTTCGCCTGCAACGCCGACTGGTTTGCCGAAAAGGGTCTGGAATATCCCACCAGCTGGGAAGACCTGCTGAAGCCCGAGTTCAAGGGTGAGATCATCATGGCCCACCCCGCCACCTCCGGCACCGCCTACACCGTTCTGGCCACGCTGGTTCAGCTCAAGGGCGACGATCAGGTCTGGGACTATCTGGAAAAGCTGAACACCAACATGAGTCAGTACACCAAGTCCGGCTCCGCCGCTCCCAATGCCGTGGCCATCGGGGAGGCCGCCATCGCCCTCACCTTCTCTCATGACGCCCTGCAGCTGACTCCCGAGGGCTATCACATTGAGCTGAGCTTCCCCACCGACGGCACCGGTTATGAGGTGGGCGCCATGGCCCTCATCAAGGGCGGCAAGGCCGACGAGCAGGAGAACGCCAAGAAGTTCATCGACTGGATGACCTCCGAGGCCGGTCAGGGCTGCTACGCCGAAAACGACTCCTTCCGCGTTCCCACCAACACCGCCGCTCCTGTGGCCGACGGTCTGGTGACGCTGGATGAGGTTCCCGTGATTGATTATGACGCCGTTTGGGCTGCCAGCGTCAAGAGCGAGTACTGCGAGCAGTTCGAGAATAAGATCGCCACCAAGCCCGAGGGCTGATCCCAATAGATTTCTGATTGATTTCCCGCAAACGGGCCTCCTCCCCCAAGGGGAGGGGGCCCGCATACCAAGACAGAGAAGGCGGAACTCCCTTGCGCAGCTTTCCCGCCGCTTTTGACACTCTCACTCAGGAGGAACGCTCATGGCAAATGCCACTACCCGCGCAAAGCGCCTCAATGAAACGAAGATGATCCTGCGCCAGCCCCTGCTGCTGATTGCCATCATCCTCTCGTTCGCGCTGTTGCTGCTGTTCGTCATCTATCCTCTGGCCAAAACGCTGATCTACAGCCTTACCGACGAGACCGGCGCGTTCTCTCTGGCCAATCTCATCACCATCCTGCAAACGCCCCGGTACGGCAAGGTCTTCGGCCGCACCATGGCGCTGGGCCTGATTGTGGCCGTCATCGCCACCTTCATCGGCTATGTCTTTGCCTATACCGTCACCCGGGTCAACGTACCGGCCAAGGGCTTTTTCAAGACCATGGCCACGCTGCCCATCCTCTCCCCGCCCTTCGTGCTGTCCCTGTCCATTATCTTCCTCTTCGGCAAGCAGGGTCTGATTTCCAAGAACCTGCTTGGCATCACCGGCAGCAGCGTATACGGCCTCAAGAGCCTGATTGTGGTTCAGGTGATGAGCTTCTTCCCCATCGCCTACCTGACCCTCTCCGGCATTCTGGCCTCCATCGACGCCTCTGTAGAGGATGCCGCCTGCAACATGGGCGCCGGCCGCTGGAAAACCTTCTGGACGGTTACCTTCCCCCTGTCCCTCCCCGGCATCATCTCCGGCGCGCTGCTGGTGTTCATCCAGTCTCTGGAGGACTTCTCCAACCCGGCTACCATCGGCGGCGACTACACCACCCTCTCCATTGAGGTCTACAACATTATCACCGGCAGCTATGATATGCGAAAGGGCTCCGTGCTGGCGCTGCTGCTGCTTCTGCCCGCAGTCATCGCGTATCTTCTCAATAAATACTGGGTCAACAAAAAGAGCTTTGTCACAGTCACCGGCAAGCCCACCCAGGCCCGGAAGCTCATTGAGGAACCCCACATCAAGTGGCCCCTGTTTGCTTTCTGCCTAATCGTTTCCGCCATCATCATTCTGTTCTACGGCACGGTAATTTTTGCCTCCTTTGTCCGCACCTGGGGCGTGGACTTCTCCCTGACGCTGGATCAGTACCGCAAGGCGCTCCAGTACGGCTGGGACAGCCTGAAAAACTCCATGACGCTGGGCCTGATCTCCGCCGTGATCGGCGGCCTGCTGGGCATGGTCATCGCCTACATCACCGCCAAGCGGAACTATTTCGGCAAGCGCTTCATTGAGGTTTCCTCCGTCCTGATGTTTGCCGTTCCCGGCACCGTTCTGGGCATCAGCTACATCCTGGGCTTCAACTCCAAGCCGCTGGCCCTCACCGGCACCGGATTGATCCTGGTGATCGTATTCACCTTCCGAAATATGCCGGTAGCCATCGAGTCCGGCACCACCACCCTGCTGCAGATCGACAATTCCATTGAAGAGGCCTCTACCATTCTGGGCGCCGACACCGGCTATTCCTTCCGCCGCATTACGCTGCCCATGCTGAAAAGCGCCTTCTTCTCCGGCATCGTCTACTCCTTCACCAAGGCCATTACCGCCGTCAGCGCGGTGATCTTCCTGGTCTCTCCCCGGTGGAAGCTGGTCACCAGCAACATCTACTCCCTGTTCGACATGGCCAAATACGGTCAGGCGGCCGCCTTCGTCACCATGATGGTGGGCATCCTGCTGGTGTTCATCGGCCTGTTCAACACTGTCATTAACTTCCTGCTGGCGCCCCGTTCCAAGGTGCCCCAAGCTAAAACGAAAACGGAGGAATCAAAATGAGCCAAGAGAAGAATGAGAAGCTGGGCTTCAGCAAGAAGAGCTCCGGCGTGGTTCTGAAAGATGTGACCAAAATTTTCCAGCAGCCCGATACCGGCAAGGACTTCGTGGCTGTTGACCATATCAATCTTGAGATCAAGGACGGCGAGATGGTGACATTGCTGGGCCCCTCCGGCTGCGGCAAGACCACCACCCTGCGGATGATCTCCGGTTTTGAGTATCCCACCAGCGGCAACGTGTTCATCGGAGACCGAGACGTAGCCAAGATCCCCCCCAACAAGCGGGGCATCTCCATGGTGTTCCAGTCCTACGCCCTGTTCCCCCACCTGAACATCTGGGAGAACATCGCCTACGGTCTGCGTGTGGCCAAGATCCCTCAGGATGAGATCATCCGCCGCACCAATGACGTAGTGGAGCTGATGCAGCTCAAGGGCATGGAGAAGCGGTTCCCCAACCAGCTCTCCGGCGGTCAGCAGCAGCGTGTGGCGTTGGCCCGCGCCGTGGTCATCGAGCCTTCCGTGCTGCTGTTTGACGAACCCCTGTCCAACCTGGACGCCAAGCTCCGCGAGAGCATGCGGGACGAGCTCCGCGCCCTCCAGCAGCGGCTGGGGATCACCTCTCTGTACGTCACCCATGACCAGTCCGAGGCCATGGCCATCTCCGACAAGGTGGTCATCATGAAGGACGGCGTTATCTGCCAGCAGGGCACTCCTCAGGAGATCTACGAGCAGCCCGCCAGCCGCTTTGTGGCAAACTTCATCGGCAAGGCCAACTTCATCGACGGCATCTTCAAGGGCCGTGACGGCGAGGCCGCGCTGGTGGAGATTGGTGGAAAGACCTTCTCCATCCCCGCCCCCGGCAAGATGGAGGGTGTGGAAGTGGGCGGTGCCTGCTGCCTGACGGTCCGCCCCGAATCCTTCCTGCTTACCAAGGATGCCGGTGCTCTCCCCGGTACCGTTTCCCGTGCCACCTATTACGGCGCCAAGATCGAGTACGAGGTCATGCTGAATGAGCAGCCCATCATCGTGGAGGTCTACAACCCCCAGCTGACGGAGCGTTTCAGCGTGGGCGATGCCGTCACCATGAGCCTGATCGAGGGCTGCGTCCGGGTCCTGAAGTGATCCGATCGACGGCAGCGCAAGTATCATAATGATAAAAAGGACACTGGCTTGCATAACAAGCCAGTGTCCTTTTTGCTGTCATTCTGCTGTTATTTGCGATTTTCGTCGCGTTTTACAGCTTTTCCATGTGTTTTCCGGTGCCGCTTTGCTCCACCGGCAGTCCAGTCAGGCAGCGGCGCAGCATATCGTAGGCGTGGTTGGCAGCCAGATCCTGAATGCGATCCCGGCGGCGCTTGCCCAACTCCAGCTTCCGGCACCACGTCCCATCGGGGGACGCCAGACCCACATACACCAGTCCCACCGGGTTGTTGCGCTCGTCCGGGTCCGGCCCGGCCACGCCGGTGACGGACAGGCCAATGTCAGCTCCGGTGATCCGCCGGGCATTTTCCGCCATGGATCGGGCACATTCCTCCGACACGGCGCCGTATTGGTCCAGAAGCGTCTGGGGCACCCCCAGCACCTCTGCCTTTACGCTGGTCCAGTAGCTCACCACGCCGCCCCGATACACACTGGAGGCCCCGGACAGGGCCGTGATCCGGGCGGCTATCTGGCCGCCGGTGCAGCTTTCCGCCGTGGCGAAGGTCCAGCCCTTCTCCTTCAGGTGTGTCATGCAGACGGTTTCCAGATTAGGGATATCCACGCCGTACACCACGTCTCCCAAATAATCCGTCACCTCTTTTACCACCGGGACCAGCATGGCCTCCGCCGCCGCTGCGCTGTCCGCCTTGGCGGTAGCGCGGAGCCGGACCTCGCTGGGCTTGGCGTAGGTGGCGAGGGATGGATTTTCCATCCGGGATATCCGCTCCCGCATCAGATCCTCCATAGGGCTTTCCCCAAGGCCGAAGGTCATAATGTCATGGGACACAATGACCTCCTTGGAAAGTCCCCGCAGATAGGGGACCGCCCAGTTTTGCAGCATGGTCCGCATTTCAAAGGGCGGACCGGGCAGCATCAGCACATACCCCCCCTCCGCTTCAAAGGCGCAGCCGGGAGCGGTGCCCACCGGATTGTCGAAGATCACGCAATCGGCGGGAAACTCCGCCTGCTGGCGGTTGTTTTCCGGCATGGTCAGGTGGACGTTCCGGGCAAAATAAGTCCGAATATGCTCCAGCACATCCTCCCGCAGGACCAACGGCTTGCCGAAGGTCTCGCAGACGGTCTGCTTGGTGAGATCGTCATAGGTGGGGCCAAGGCCGCCGGTGGTAAGGATGACGTCCGCCCGCTTCCGGGCAATCTTCAGCGCCTCCCGCAGCCGTTCCGGGTTGTCCCCTACCACGGTATGCCAGAACACATTGACGCCAACAGCAGACAGCGCCCGTGAGATCTCGCTGGCGTTGGTGTTGGTGATATTTCCAAGAAGCAGTTCCGTACCGACGGCAATGATCTCAGCGGTATGTGACATAACAGATGCCTTCTTTCCGATCCGGTCAGGGCTTTACCCGAACCCAGGTCTCGCCCTCCAGGGCCTTGGCCACCAGGCCGTCAATATCCAGAACGGATTCCGCCTGCACCACATCCTCCAGCACCGGCCGGGTGGCGGGGTGGCGGGGGGTAAAGACTGTGCAGCAGTCCTCATAGGGCAGAATGGAGGTCTCGTAGGTGCCGATCTCCCGGGCCATGCGGATGATCTCCACCTTGTCGGTGCCGATGAGGGGCCGCAGAACGGGCATTTTCGTCACGTCCTCCGTGACGCCCAGAGCCTTGATGGTCTGGCTGGCCACCTGACCCAGAGATTCGCCGGTAACCAGCGCAGAGGCGTGGGACTTCCGGGCCACAGCCTCTGCCAGCCGCATCATAAACCGGCGCATGATGAGGGTAAAGTATTCTTCGGGGCACTGACGGCGGATCTCCTCTTGGATCTCCGTGAAAGGAATGATGTGGACGATCATCCGGCCGCAGTACACCGTCAGCAGCCGGGCCAGCTCCAGCACCTTGTCCAGCGCCTGCTGGGAGGTATACGGGGGAGAAACAAAGTGCACCATTTCCAGCTCCACGCCCCGGCGGGCGATCATATAGGAGGAAACGGGGCTGTCCAAACCGCCGGAAAGCAGGCTCACCGCCCGGCCGCCCATGCCGATGGGCAGGCCGCCGGCGCCGGGGACAGAGGGCGTGTGGATATAGGCGTACTTCTCCCGGATCTCCACATAAACCGTCAGATCAGGATGGTGCATATCCGCTTTCACGTTGAAGAACTGCCCCAGCTCGCCGCCCACATACTGGGAGATCTGGATGGAGTTCATAGGGAACTGCTTGTCCGCCCGGCGGCTCTCCACCTTGAAGGTTCTGGCCTTGGCAAATTCATCCGCCAGATAGGTCTTGGCGGTCTCCACAATGGCGTCCATCTCCTTGGCGCAAGGGACGGCCCGGGCCACCGTCACGATGCCGAACACCTGACGGGCAGCCTTGAAGGCGGCCTCCATGTCGCAGTCCTCGGTCTGAGGCTCCACATAGATAGTGCTCTGGCGAATGTAGATCTGGAAGCTGCCGCAGGGCTTCATCCGGCGGCGGACATTGCTCACCAGCTTATCCTCAAAGCTGCGGCGGTTCAGGCCCTTCAGCACCACCTCGCCCAGCTTTAAAAGCAGGATCTCGTTGTTGTTCATAATCAATCCTCCGTAAGAGTTCATAAAGCGCATATAGGATACCACATTTTTCTGCTCAGCGAAAGAGGTGGTTACGGTTTTTCCCTGTTTTTTAGGCGGAATTTCTGCCGGTTTTCTCCTCAGATTTGACGAAAGGGCCGTTGTCTGCTACAATAGATGGGAGTTTTTCCCAAAACCGTCTAATAAAGTCCAAAAACGGATACCCTTTCCATAAGGAGGCAGATAGATGAAACGAACGATTTTGAAAAAGCTGACCGCCTGCCTGTGCCTGTGCGCGGTGCTGAGCGGGGCGCTTACCGTTCCCGCCGGGGCGGCTTTCTTTCAGGATGTGCCGTCCAACCACTGGGCGGCAACTGCCATCGACCGCTGCGCGGCTCAGGGATGGTTTCAGGGCAAGACCGCCGATACCTTCGGCGTGGGCCAGCCCATGACCCGGGCGGGCTTCGCCGTGGCACTCAGCCGTTTTTTCGGCTGGCAGAGCGGTGAGACCTACTACCGGATCTTTTCGGATGTGCCGCAGGGCGCCTGGTATGAGCCGGCCCTCCGGGCCTGCTATGAGCACGGGGCAGTCACCCGTCAGACCGGCGATTTCCGTCCCGGCGATCCCATCACCCGGGAGGAATTGGCAGTCATGCTGATCCGGGCCTTGGGCTACGGGCCCATCGCCGGCCTTGCGGAGGATGATCCGCTTCCCTTCCGGGACGTGACCACCAACAAGGGGCATATCGCTATGGCCTACGAGCTGGGTCTGGTCAGCGGTATGGGGAATGATCTGTTCGTGTCGGATCGGTACGCCACCCGGGAACAGGCGGCGGTCATGCTCAGCCGCCTGTATGACAAGCTGCACCCTGCTCAGACCGCAAACGAGGCCATGGTCCTTCTCCGCTCCGGCGAGGAAGCAGAGGACCTTTCCGGATATCAGACCGTCATACTCATGGCGGGAACGCTGACCAGCGGTCAGAACCCTCGGCTGGCTTTGAGTGTCAGCAATACGCAGAAACAGGTCATGGAAACAGCAACCGCCTCCGGCCAGACGGTCCTGCTGGGTATTTCCGGTCAGTCCGGCGTTCTGAAGAGCACCGCCGCCGCAGCCACGGCAGTTGCCGAAGCATTGACCGACAGCAGCTATGACGGCGTTTATCTGAACATCACCCCGTCCGCTGAAAATGGCGACGCCCTGGCTGCCTTCGTACAGGCGCTCCGGGCCGCTGTGCCGAAGAAAAAGCTGTATGTGGCGGCAAGCGCCCCGGCCCGCAGGGAAGCAATTCCGGACTATCAGGCCCTCGGAAAGGCCGCAGACCGGATCGTGCTGCAGGTGTCCGGACATGAGGACACGGACGGCGCTGTTCCCGTATATGCCATGGAGCCCTTGGAGACTGTCTATTACGCGCTCAGCACTCTGAATGACCAGATCCCCGGTGAGAAGCTCGCCCTGCTTTTGACGGCGGAGGGCCGCGGCCGGAAGGGTACCGGAAACCCCACCGCCTTCAGCGGGGACGCTGTGGCCGCACTGGAAGCCCAAGGCCGCACCTACTATTCTGACCGCTACGCCTGCGCCTATCTGGAGACAAAGGATACGGTGGTCTGGTATCTCAATGAAAAGGCTCTGGAGACCCGCCAACAGCTGCTGCGCTGCTTCGGCGTATCCTCCTGCTGTCTCTCCACCCCCAACGGTACTTTACACGCCCAAGAAAGCTGAGCTTTCAAATCCGGACAGCAAAAACCGCCTTGCTTTTCAGCAAGGCGGTTTTCTTTTATTCAATTACAGGTACTTCCGCATACCATCGGTAGCAGTTTCCACGTCGCCGCTGATGGTGACGGTGAACTTGATGTTGTTCCGCTCGCCGAATACATCCAGCCAGTTGAGGAACTTCTCAGTCTCCGCATCCACATCGGCACCCACGGTCTTGCACAGGTTGTCGATGAACACCTGAGAAATATCATAGTTGCCGGCATACAGACCGCTGATAAAGCCACGGAATACCTCATAGCTGTGCAGATCGTATTCCTGCGCGTCAATCAGGCGGATGTTGTAGTGAATATTGTAGGACATATCACGCTTCGGCTCAATGCAGACCACATTGCCGGCCTCATCCTTCGCGGCAGCGTTGATGAGTTCGATGAGCTGCTTGGTTTTGCCGGAACCCTTGACGCCCATAATCAGTCTAACCATAATAGATCACTCCTGTCATAGTTCGTCTCCGTAATAAACGGGACCTTTCGTAGTCATAGCATACCATAAAGAACAGAAAAAGACAATCCCAAAAAGTAACTTCAAAATTTGTTTATAAACACGGCAGAGCAATGTATACTCTGCCGTGTTTTTTTGCATATTCCGCTTTTCGTATTCCGCTTTCCTCAATGCTTTTCGGTCAGCTTGGCTTCCAGTTCTGCCTTACGATCCTCGTAGCCGGGCTTGCCGAGGAGGGCAAACATATTTTTCTTATACGCCTCCACACCGGGCTGGTCGAAGGGATTCACGTCCAGCAGATAGCCGGACAAGCCGCAGGCATACTCAAAGAAGTAGATGAGCCGGCCCAGCTCACGGGGGCCCTTACCGCCCACATTCACAATGACGTTGGGTACGCCGCCCTGACTGTGGGCCAAGAGCGTTCCCTCCGTGGCCCGGTCCCGGATGTGGTCCATAGACGCACCCGCAAGGAAGTTCAGCCCGTCGCCGTCCGTCTCGTCCCGAGGAACGGCCAGCTGCCGGTCGGAGGCACCCAGCCGCACGATCGTCTCGAAGAGGATCCGGCGGCCCTCCTGAATATACTGCCCCATGGAGTGCAGGTCTGCGGTAAACTCCACACTGGCGGGGAACAGGCCCTTGCCGTCCTTTCCCTCGCTCTCGCCGTAGAGCTGCTTCCACCACTCCGTCATAAACCGGAAGGCTGGATCGTAGCAGCCCAGAATTTCAATGGCGTACCCGGCCCGGTACAGCTCATACCGCAGAGCGGCATACTGCCATGCGGGACTATCGTAGGAGCCGTCGGCACAGACGTTCATCATCTCAGCCGCGCCCTCCATCAGGGCCTCCACATCCACACCGGTAACGGCGATGGGCAGCAGGCCCACGGCGGTAAGGACGGAATAGCGGCCGCCGATGTCATCCGGCACCACAAAGGTCTCCCAGCCCTCGGCGTCCGCCAGAGATTTCATCGCACCCCGGGCCTTATCGGTGGTAGCGTAGATGCGCTTACCGGCTTCCTCCTTGCCGTATTTCTCCTCCAGCAGCTCCCGGAAGAAACGGAAGGCCACGGCAGGCTCCGTGGTGGTACCGGATTTGGAGATGATATTCACGGAGAAATCCACATCCCGCACCAGATCCAGTACCTCGCTCAGTGCGTCGCCGGAGAGACCGTTGCCCACAAAGTACACGTTGGGCGTCTCTTTCTTTTTCAGGTTATAATTGGGAGAACACAGGCAGTCGATCACGCCGCGGGCTCCCAGATAGCTGCCGCCGATGCCGATGGCCACCAATGCCTGAGAATCGCTTTGGATCTTCTTGGCGGCAACCTGGATTCGGGCAAATTCTTCCCGGTCATATGCCTGAGGCAGATGCACCCAGCCGGTGAATTCTCCGCCCAAGCCGGTGCTGGTCTGGAGTTCTTCATGGGCTTTTTTCAAACGGGGCAGCAGTGCCTCCTTGTAAGGCTTCGGTAAAAATGTATACAGATCAAACAACTGAACATCCAGCATGTGATTCACCCTCATGTATCAAATTTCAGCCAGAGGGCACATTTCCCCTCTGTTTGTCCAGTATAGCATTTTTCCCCGGGTACGGCAAGAGAAAAAGGGCGGTGCAAGATCTGTTCACTCAACCAGACAGGCGATCCGCAGCACCCGTGGCAGCATTTGGCGGAAGGTGATCCGTGGAACTTCTTCTCCCGCCAGCAGGGGCAGTTCCGCCAGAACCTCTTCCCCGAAGGTGACGGTCAGCGTCCCCAGCCGATCCCCCACCGCCACTGGGGCCTGTACGGAGGATTCCAGCGTCACGGACTGGCCCAACTCCCCTGTCTTGGCCTTTTCCAGCAGCAGCTGGTTTTCCTCGCCCAAAACCGGCTGGACCGTGGCCTGCGTCCCCAGCGTCACCGGCACCGGCGGCAGCGGTTCGTCGGGGATAACGGTTTTCAGAGCGTAGGATGCAAAGCCGTAATTCAGCAGTGTCTGCGCGTCCGCGAACCGCTCCGGAGAGGTCTTTCCCTTGAGAATGACGGCGATCAGTTCCATGCCCTCCCGCTCCGCCGTGGCGGAAATACAGTACCCGGCAGCGTTGGTGGAGCCGGTCTTCAATCCAGTGGTACCATCATAAAATCGCACTAACTTGTTGGTATTGACCAGTGAGGATGCCCCATCTCGAAGGGTGTCCATCCAGACTGTTGTATATGTTCGGATATCCGGATGATGCAGCATCAGCTCCCGGCTCATCAAAGCAATGTCGTAGGCAGAGGTGACGTGGCCCTCCGCCGGCAGACCGCAGGCGTTTTTGAAAGTAGTGTCATTCATTCCCAGCTCCGCTGCCCGCCGGTTCATCCGCTCCACGAAGGCTTCCTCGCTGCCGGCCAGATGCTCTGCCAGTGCCACGGCGCAGTCATTGGCGGATACCACGCACACGGCCTTCAGCATCTCGTCCACGGTCAGCCGTTCCCCCTCCTTCAGCCAAATCTGACTGCCGCCCATGGAGCAGGCGTGAGGTGAGGCGGTAACGGTGTCCTCATAGCGCAGTGTCCCGCCGTCAATAGCCTCCATGGTCAGCAGCAGCGTCATAATCTTGGTGACGCTGGCCGGCTCCAGCTTTTCGTGTTCGTTTTTGGCGAACAGCACGGTCCCTGTCTCCTTTTCCATCAGCAGCGCCGAGGGAGCGGACACCTCCACAGCCCGGGCACTGACGCTCAGCAGCAATACGGCGCCCATCAGCGCCAGGATTTTTTTCATGATGACCTCCCCTTTCTGATCGGTGCATTATATGAGTGTGCAAAGGTGTTCATGCCGCCGTCATTTGACCCTCGGAGATCCTCCTAACTTTTTCAGAAGACCCGCCATTTTTCGTGTTGCAAAATAAAGAAAGGTCTGCTATAATACAATACGTTCCTGCGGCTGTAGTTCATCGGTAGAACGGCAGCTTCCCAAGCTGCATAGGTGGGTTCGACTCCCATCAGCCGCTCCAGATTGAAATGCCGTGGCATTTCGCGGCATTTCAATTTTCTTTCCTTATTTTAAAGTTTCCTCTTGACAAGTTCCCCGGGAGTATGGTATCCTAATATTTGCCGATAAGCTGCCGGTGTGGTGGAATGGTAGACACAGGAGACTTAAAATCTCCCGGTAGCAATACCGTACCGGTTCGAGTCCGGTCACCGGCACCAACCGGACCCAATTCAATATCGCGGAGTAGAGCAGTTGGTAGCTCGTCGGGCTCATAACCCGGAGGTCGCAGGTTCGAGTCCTGTCTCCGCAACCAGAAAGTCCTG
>OIXG01001665.1_pt1 | contig 20018 bp, 9 predicted proteins | sample 1587731 | NCBI WGS metagenome assembly OIXG01 (sample SAMEA3888908, study PRJEB22519) | human gut metagenome | biome: human gut; feature: human-associated habitat; material: faeces | place: Denmark | collected 2010
AAACAGTCTTCAAAATATAAAGAAAAGACTTGTACTTCTTGCTCTTTCTCTTGTGAATATAATGACATTTATCCTACCTTTTGGGTATCTTCCTGAATAAATACTAAATAAAAGTTCTTTGGAAAAGCAAATTGACAGAATAGAATTTGCAATTTGTCATGGTTTCTATAAAATAGCCATTATCCAATTGTAATTTTTTATGGCAGTTTATAGAGTGGATAAACTGAGTTTTTATATCTTTGGACATCATTAAACCACAATGAACAATGGATGAAACATTAAGGAAACAAATTGATGCTTGGACAGAAACTGACGAGCATGGTAGAATTGTTGATATGTTAGGACAGATTTCGCCTGAAGAAAGAGATTCTGAAGCTACAGGTTTGCTGGCACGTGCATATAACAACCTGGGTGAATATGAAAAAGCTTTGGAGTTACTTGATTCCATCGAGGAGGAAGAAGCCGGAGATACTAATTGGAACTTTCGGAAAGGGTATGCACTTTACTTTCTCGACAGATACAAGGAAGCTTTGGCTTGCTTTAAGAAGGCGGACGAACTGACTCCGGAAGATGAAGATACGATTGAGTTCATCCGTAGTTGCAACAGTCACCTGCCTTTCCGGAAGCGGGTGAAGGACTTTTGGAAGTGGTTTACCGATAACGAGGAGGAGCTCTCCCGGATTGTTGAGAACCGCGGGCAGCTTGACGGTGGTGATGCTGTTGAGTTTGTTACCGCCGGTACGAATTTGATAGATGAGGATGTGCATTTTAATCTGGGTGGAGACTATGAATTCACATTCTCCGTAGAGGGCAATACACATTTGTTCTATCTCTATCCCTACATTGTGTCGCAAATGCCTGCACAATTCAAGGATAAATGGCACTTTTTTCCTTTCAATCAGGGGACGGATGCAAGTTTCTCTTTCGGCATGTATGGGGCGAATGTAGATATGGCTCAGGTGCAGGTATCTGCTGCTTATCAGGAAGATATCAATGCTTTCAATATCCATTTCTATGAAGAACAGTTATGCTCTCTGGAAGAAGCACAAAGCTATAATGCTTATTATATCATGATGGAGATTATGCTGGGTGAGGGACTTTCTTACCAGTATATTGCCAGTGTGGAGCGTGCAGATGCTCCATTGGAGAATATGATAAAGCTTCCTGAACTCAGAGCCTACATTACAGATACATTAAAGGCTCATGGTAAGGAGATATTTGATAATCCGCAGCAAGTCTATACCAGCTATCGTTTTGAGCCTCAGGAGAACGAGGAATTACGTTTTGACGTCATGGCAGGCAGCTCCTGCTTCCAGCCTTTGGTGGCCAATTATTATAATGGTTCCACAGAACTGTTCGACCGTTTGAATGGATTTGGTGCGCAGGCTGTATTTATCGCTTTCCCCTATGAAAATAAGGAAGAAGGTGATGGGAAGAAAGTGCTGGATTTCCGTTATGAACTGGAAGACCGCCTGGCGGCGGAATTGCTTGAACCGGAAGGTTTGGGACTTTTATTAGGGGGAGCTATCGGTACCGGTACCTGCTATATTGATCTTCTTTTGTTTGATGAGTTGGCATTTATGGAAAAGATTGTTCCATTTCTGAAAGACTATCCCCAATATCACTTCTATCTTTCCGACTTCCGTCAGGGTAGTGACTTGTGCAGACTGTATGAAACGGAGGATGACGAGTCTGAGGAATAAAATGAATCTATAATTATAAATATATCACAACCATGAGTATAGGTTTCAGATTAACAACGAAATGCAAAAGTATTTCTTCATTCCAGAAATTGTTGGATGTAGTTGCCGCCCGGCACGAGGCATCTGTCAGTCATACAGAAGATTATTCTGAATTATCAGTCTGCCGTTTAGGAAATATATTCTTCAATTATGAACAGGAAGAAGATGATATAGCTGTCATAGGTGATTGTCAGACTAACCTGTTGGGAGCAGGTTTTCATAAGGCTGCGATAGATATCGTTGACGAGTTGGTAGAACTGAGAGACTTCTCTACTGAGGTGGAGGACGATACGGAATATTATGAGCATAGGGACTTTGAACGGATGCGTTCCGAACATTTCTATCGTTGGTTGAACGCCATCGTAGAACTCTGCCGTGAACGTATGAAGGAGAATTGCAGCATGTCTGCCATTTGTTGGGATTGCAATAAGTACATGCCCCGTGGGATAGAAGGAACGGTGGTATCTCCTTTCGGAAGAATATGTCCGGAGCACTTAGTCGAACGGATAAAAGATGAAGGTATCGAGAGGTTGGCAAGCGAATTTTTCATGTGGAATAATGAAGAGCGTGATGCATTATTCTATCGGAATACGGCTTTGAGTGCCTTGTGGGAAGATTGCTATTTTATGCCTTCCGCGCGTAGCGAAGAAGATATGGAAATCAATTCGTTTATTATAGAAAACTTGGAGAAGGCTGCCGCAATGGATACGTCTCTTGCTTTCCCGAAAGAAGACTATCTGTTGCTTTGTCGTTTGGTGGAAAAAGAGCCGGTAGATGTTTCTGCATTGCCGGATTTCATAAGTGAATTTCCGATTGGTTATCGCAAGGACAAAGTGACCTATACATTAGGAAATCTGAAGTTTGATCTTCCGGGTAATTACCTTTATTTTGAAGAGGATGATTCTCGCGGGTATTATGATGGAGAAGACGAGAATTGGCATGTAGTGCGGATGTTGGCGTATTCTATGCCCGATGACGAAGCGGACTATCTGGAAGACGATGAGAATGTGCTGATTGAAGAGAAGTTTTTTGAAAACGGTAAGTGCAGGCTTTATGATCTGGGTGGAGAAGAAGATAGTGATGAATATGTGTGCCAGTGCCAGATTATCACTGAACATCAGTTCACCCTGTTTACTCTTTCGTGCGAGGGAAAGGATGAAGCAATGGGCTTTTCAGCTGACTTTATTGATCATCTGACTGCTACCAAAACGAACAAGCATGATAAGTTGCTTCAGCAAATAGAACAATGGAACGCGGACGATGAAGAACAGAAGATAATTGACGCTATTCTGAAAGTTCCTGAAGAGGAGAGAACTGCGGAATTGACGGGGCTTCTGGCGCGCTCATACAATAATCAGGGGAATTATAATGAAGCCATTGAACAGCTTCTTTCAGTAAAGGAAGAATGTAAGGAAGATGCGCTTTGGTTCTATCGACTGGGTTATGCTTATTATTATCTGAACCAACTGGATAAGGCGCAGAAAGCCTTTGAACGTTCATTGGAATTGGATCCCAGCGATGAAGATGCGAAGGAATACATTGAAAATTGTAAGAATGGTGTTTTGCCTCATAATCCTGAGATGTACGAAGAGGAGGAATTGGATGCTCTTGAAGCGCATATTGATAAGTTCTTCGGTCATTCGGATCATGTGTTCCATGAGATCGCCTCACCGGATATCCATGTGGATATCTTTATTGTCGAGCCGACGGCTGAAAGGAATTATTACACGCTGGTCACATCGGGCATGGGTGCCCATCGGATGAATGTACCTAAGGAACTGGCTGAGTATAAGCTGGAGCGTGCGGAGATAGTGGTATATTTACCTGCCGACTGGAATATTTCTGACCATGAAGAAAAGAATTACTGGCCGCTACGTTGGCTGAAGATACTTGCCCGTCTGCCATTGGAAGAGGATTCCTGGTTAGGTTGGGGACATTCTGTACCCAACGGGAAACCGTTTGCAGAGAATACTCAGCTTTCCAGTGTATTATTGATCAATCCGGAGAATGTGGAAGAAGGAGCTGCTGTTTGCCAATTGCCTAATGGGGAAGAAGTGAATTTCTATCAGATGATTCCATTGTACGAAGAAGAAGTCAATTTCAAGATTCAGAATGGTGCGGAAACATTGTTAGGGAAGATGGGAGAAATAAGTGCAGTGGTAGATATTCATCGTTTGAATGTCTGCGAGGGATTTGGGCGGCCGAAAGAATAGGGATTTCACCACAGAGTAACACAGAGGTTCACAGAGTTCAATAATTTCTAAATCAAGAAAATAAAACTCTGTGAACCTCTGTGTTACTCTGTGGTGAAATCTCTTAATCCTGAGAAACAAAAGTGATAACGGAACGTGCAGGAATTACTGCTATCTGTTCGTTTTTCAGTTTCTTAATGGGTAGAAGATCTTCACCTGCTTCATCTGAGGTGCGGTAGCCTTGCCATGACTTTACTTTGGAACCATCCACTTTGAAAGTGAAATTTTTCTCCTGATCAGCGTAGTTGATAACTACCATTACCCATTGTCCGTTTGTATTCTGATAAGCAGAACACATGAGTCCTTGGGGATCAGTATCTCCTTCCGGGATTACCTGTCCGGATTTGTCTGTTGCCTTAATAGACATGCGTACAGCTCCCGGGCGTATAAAGCGGCTGTAATTACCTAATATCCATAATAATTTGGAGTCTTCCACTTTACCATCATGAAGATCGGGATCAGTGTATTCGCGTAGCAATCCGTCTTTGTAGTCACCTCCTATGGCACGCCACCACTGCCAGCTACGTGCTCCTGCATAAACAATGTCGTGATGAATGATACGGGCCACATAGAGGGCTGTTTTCATTGTATGATCAAATCCACCGCCTCCGCCAATTTCTTCATCGTTCCCCATAATGCAGGTTTCCGTTTGCCAGAAGTCAACTTTGTATTTGTCCAATGTATCACGTAACTGACGACGGTAATCTCTCAGACTTTCTAAAGGTGTATTGGTCCAATAGCTGTGCCCTGCAATGAGATGGGGGACATTCGGGGTATTTCCCAGATAAGTATCTACACTGTCGGGGCAGAAGAAAGATTGTATTTCGTATCCACGTTCATGGTTTGTCATATGTGTGGAGAACATACAACGATAGTCTGATGCTTCGCAGATGGTGATTTCCGTATCAATACCCTCTTTCACAAACTCTTTGCTGATGAGGCGTACGGCACGGGCAATTTCTTTCTTTGTTGCCGGGGTGCCTTCTTGTTTGGGACCTATCCAATTCCAGTGTCCGTCCGGTTCGTTGAAAGGGGAGAGGTAATCGAACTTAATGCCGTCTTTCTTTTCAACTCCTTTGATCACATTTGCCAGAAAACGGGCGAAGTCTTCATAATGTTCCGCTTTCAGATTCAGTGTGCCGTCACGTCCGGTGTTGGTGGCAAGCCCGTTTTGAGTGAAGTAAACGGGTGGAGAGTTTAGGAAAGCAAGGAATTTATTGACTCCACGTTCCTTTGCTAATCGGAGGAAATTACGCTGTCCCTGTTGTTTGTCCCAATCATAACTTCCGTCCGGTTGCAGGAAACATTCGGTACGCATCCAAGGGGAGCCTATCTGACTGGCTTCGCCCTGTTCCGTGCTTCCTGCACCTACATTGAAGCGCCACAGAGAAAGCCCGATTCCTTTGGGCTTTCCGTTAGCGTCATTGTCAGTACTGAACAACCAGTCGGCTACTTGGTCCTGTTTCTCCTGAGGCCATTTGCCTATGATGTGCATGCTCCAGGCATCCGAAGCACTGAAATGATCCATGGTTTGCTGAGGCTGTTCGGGAATAATCTGATAGTTTATATCTGCTTGTGGTGAACACGAAGTAGTTATTGCGGCGAGGGCGAGTAATAATACTTTGTATTTCATATAAATATTTGTTTTTAGAGGGTTATTTAGCATTCAAGACAATCTCTGTTCCTTGTAAAAGTGGTGAAGTAAACTTTACGCGAATCTGACCTTTCTCACCCGTGGTCTGTATGTAGGTAAGTAGACGTCCGTGGAAGGCACGATGGCGATTATCGGTGTAGTCACTCATGTCGCTGTTATCGGAACCTTCGAGCCCCAGTAAATGTGCCGGACCTTCGATGGTACAAGTAATGTCATTATCGCCTAATTTCACTACGACACCCTTTTCATCTATCACTTCTACAATGAGATGCGCTGTAGCGCGGTTGCAAGATAGATTGGTACGATCGGCACTTACACGGAGAGCGTAGGGGCGACCAGAGGTTTTGATGGAATAGCTGGACAATATATTTCCGTCTTTATCGCAGCCTTCGGCTTTCAATTCACCCGCCCGATAGGGAATATCCCAGTGGATGATACCTGTCTTTTCATCATAGGGTTTCATCTCACCTAGTACTTTTCCATCAAGTAACAGACGTGCTTGTGGGGCATTGGTATAGCAGACTACACGTATTTCCTGGCCGGGATCATAGTTCCATATATCCCATGCATCGGGTGACAGGAAGGTACGCCGTGAGTTTTTGAAACGATCCGGTATGGGATAAGTACCCACATAAGTAGCCGGTTTTTCGCACCATAAGGAAGCACGGAAGTGTCCGCGGGGTTTGGGGAAACTACCAAAGTCGAGCAATCCGGTATATAGTCCGCGTGAGGGCCATGCACCCGATTCACCAAGGTAGTCGGTACCCGTCCAGATGAATTGTCCGAAGATGAATTCTTTATCCTTTACGGCATACCAGGCTTCAAGACCGGAACCGTTTTCGCTACCATAAATGACACGGTTGGGATAGGTGGCATGATCTTCATCATAGCGGTTTTCAGTATAGTTGTATCCTACTACATCGATGGCTTCGGGATATTCTGTTTGATTGGACATAACAACTCCTGCCAGTGCTCCCGTTACGGGGCGTGACGTATCGACAGCACGGACGCATGCAGCCAGTCGTTTGGCTATCTTTCCGATACGCATGGCATCAGGAGCATCCGGCTTGTAACCGCCAAACATGGGTTGATTGATGGTTGATCCGTCAAGAATAGGATGCGAGTAAGGATCATTCGGATAATCTACTTCATTACCAATACTCCACATGAAAATGGAAGGATGATTGCGGTCGCGACGTACCATATCGGTTACATCCTGTTCAATCCATTCTTCGAAGAAATCGAAAGAACCGTCATAGGCGGGTTCCCCCTTATTCCAGCCTTTCACCCATTTACGTTTCGGGAATTCCCATTCATCGGATGCTTCATCCATGATGAGAAGTCCCAGTCGGTCGCATAGGTCATATACAACAGGAGCCTGTGGATTGTGGCTCATGCGGATAGCATTTACACCTATTTCTTTCAGATTGTTTAAACGGCGCTCCCATACTTCCGGAGGTACTACAGCGCCGAGTACACCGGCATCATGATGCAGGCATACACCCTTGACCTTCATCCAGTTGTCATTGAGCGCAAATCCTTTATTAGGGTCAAACTTCAGTGTACGGAGTCCTACTTTAGTCTCACATCCATCGATACGCTGTCCATTGCTGAGCAATTCCGTTTTTAGTGTATAAAGGTAAGGATCGTCCAGATTCCAACGGTGAGGGTTCGTTATTTTCAGTGTGAGATTTTCTTTAGTAATACCTTCTTTACCGTCAGAAACACGGGTGCGGCGTTGCGCTACTTGTTTGCCGACAGCATCGTATAGTGTAGCCGAAAGTTCAAGTCTGTCGTTGGTTGCTATGTGTTTCTGTACTTCCATATCGACGGCTATGGTAGCCTGTCGGTTGGTCAGAGAAGTGGCATGCCAACCTGTGCCCCATTGTGCCAGGTGTATTTCAGGGGCGGCAATTAGCCATACGTCACGATATATGCCCGATCCTGTATACCAACGGGAATCAGCATAGCGGCTATGGTCCACACGTACACTTAATACATTGTCCCCCTCTTTCAGATAAGGAGTCATGTCGTAGAGAAATGAGATATAACCGTTAGGGCGTTTGCCAAGCAGATGTCCGTTTAAATAGACTTCACTGCGATTGTATACTCCTTCGAAATAGATATAATGGCGTGGAGCGTCATCCGTGATCTTGAAATGTTTGCGATACCAGCCGATTCCGCCAGGTAAATAGCCGGTGCAGCTTGCTAAAGAAGGTGAAAGTTGTCCTTCAATAGACCAATCATGCGGCAATCTGAGTTTGCGCCATTCGCTGTCATTGAAGGCGGGATTTACAATGGTTGAGTCATCGGTCAGCCGGAAGAGCCAATCTTCATTGAATTTGGTGGCATTACCAAATGAAACCTGCGCCTGTGCCGGAAGGCCGGTGAGCAGGGCTGTCATGAATACAGTCAGCGTGAATATAGCGTTTTTCATTTTGGATGATTATTTTAGATTATACACTACTGTGGTTACACTTTCCGCTTCCAAAAGTACAGATTCTCCGGCAGATACGGTGGCTTCTGTCAGTTTTTTGCTATTGGTAGTGGTGTAGGTCCGGATTGACGTAGCTTCGTTGCTCCATCCTTCATGAGTTTCGCTTAGGCGGACATTCTTGCTGGACATATTGGTGAAGACGGCTACTATTTTATCTCCTTGCGGGGATAGCCATGCAGATCCAAAGAAGTTGAGCGATTCGGTCAGTTGCATGTTGATACGTTGGTATCCGGGGCGGATGAACAGACTATAATTACCCAATACCCAAAGGGTGGCAGTGGGTTGGAAGGTACCTTCTTTTTCTATGTTGTCATTGTTGTCGTTGATTCCTCCACCAGGTACGAGGGATATCAGAAGAAAACGGTTTTTATGTCCCCAACGGGCTACGTCCATGGAAGTCCAGTAGCTCCATGAAGATACTCCTGCTACGGTAAGGTCATTGTGTATCACTCTCGACATATAAAATGCGATATCCATTTCTGTAGCATTGTCATATCCTACAAATTCTGTGTTGCTGTAGTTGTCTCCCAGCATGCTCCATTCACTTTGCCATACATCTACACCATATTGCGTTGCTGCTTGTGCCACTTGCTTACGTACGCTGCGCATACCGTCCCAAGTACCATCGGTCCAATAGCTATGACCGCAGATTAGTTTCTTTACATGATTTAAGTTACCTACATAAGCTGACGAGCCGGGGGTGAAAAAGGCAGACATAACGTTACTGCGATTGGCATCGTCTTTGGTCTTATATAAGTATTCCCAATCGCCCGATTCACCGAGCAGGATATCGGTAGACAAATTACGTTCGGTTAAGGCATCATCCAGTTCGCGGGCCAATCTGGCAACTTCGTCATTGGTCCAGCCGCTTCCTTCTTGTCCTCCATCCCAGTTGTATTGCGGTTCGTTGACCGGTGAGATGTGCGTCACAGGATAACCTTTATCTATGTAGTATTGAGTTACATCGCCCATGTAAGCGGCAAAGTCATCGTAGCAATCGTTTTTCAGGTTTGATACTCCTCCTTGGTTGGAGAAACCTTTGCCGTTCTGTGTATATTGTACGGGTGGTGTATTGCTGAAAAGGACGATACTTTCGCAACCGAACTCTTTAGCACGGTTCAGGAAATAACGTTGCCCTTCGCAACGATTCCAGTCAAGGGTCAAGTCGTTTGTCAGGTATGACTCTGCGCGACGGGATTTATCGGTAATGCCGCTTGCATCACCTTGTTCGGCAGTTCCACCGCCCAGGTTTACACGCCACATGGAGAGACCGATACCTTTGGGGCTTCCTGCCTGGATTTCGGAAGAGAAGAGTAATTCGGTGATTTTGTCACGGCTGTTGGTCCAGTATTTACCTACATAGGAAGGATTCCAGCAGTCTGATGCACCGAATCCTGTGATAGTCTGATAGGTTTTTCCGGCATTAATGGTGACTAGTTTCTCTACACTATTCGGTACATCCGGTTGATCGGGAGTATCGGGTGTAGAAGGAGAATCGTCACTGCAAGCCATAAAGGAAAGCAGGGACAGCAGAGTGAAATAATATTTTAGTTTCATAAATATTCGATGGTTTAAAAAAGACTGTCGCGGATAATCTATTATGAAACTATCCGCGACAGAGTATAAAGACCTATTGAAGAATTCTATTTAGACATTCACCGGGGTTAATTCCAACCCGGATTCTGAACGATAGAACCATTAGACATTGTGATTTCATACAAAGGAATGGGGAATACCATGTCGCGGTTTTCATCAAAGCCAGCACCTTTATTACTTGCTTCGCCCTGGTTCTCCCATTCATAGAGGTCGCGGGTAGCGGCATCTGTGTTATACTTAACGAAAGTACCATTGGTTCCCAGCAGATTGGAAATCACCTTCTTGCCATTGTCGTCGGTCCAGCGGCGGATGTCATACAAGCGATTTTGCTCCCATGCTAATTCCAGGCGACGTTCCAGACGGATATCTTTGCGGAGATCGTTGCCGCTTGATTTTACATCCTCCAGGTTTACGCGGTTACGTACTTCATTGAGGTATTTACGTGCTGTAGCGTCATCACCCAGTTCGTTGCAGGCTTCGGCATACATCAGCAATACATCGGCATAGCGCAAGATGCGGTGATCCAAAGGAATCTTGTCTGTATTGTACACTTCCGGACGCTTTTCGATAGGTACGAAATATTTGCGGACGATACGTGCCGATTTATGTTGTGCAGGGTCAATTATATAGCAATTCGGATCCCAACCATACTTCTCGATATAAGTCTTGTAATTAGCCATGTCTTTGCTATTTTCAATGAACTTATCGAAGTTATCTTCACCGGCAATCTCGGTACATCCGGTTTTGATGATAGTCCAGCGAAGGCGTTCGGTATCACCTGCGTCAATGTAAGCCTGTTCGAGGTTGGCAGTAGGCTGACCCCAAGACCATCCGTCGCCGGGACCATTACGTGCACCGGTGATTATTGTCAGTGAACCACCTAATGAATAAGTACCGTCGTACATATACTGTACTTCAAACAGACTCTCTTTACTGTTGTTGTGATCAACACTCCATACGTCACCGAAGTTATCAAGCAGTTCGTACTCTTTGCTGTCGATAACGGTTTCCAATACATCATGTGCTTCTTGCCACTTTTCCTGATAAAGGTAAACTTTACCTAGCAGGCCTAAGGCTGCACCACTGGTAGCACGCCCCATATCGGTGGCAGCATATTCACTACGTTTTGGCAATGCGTCGGCGGCGGCTTTCAGATCATCTTCGATGAACTTATATACATCTTCGGCAGAAGCGCGGGTAATGCCTTGTATCTCCTCGGGCAACAGGAAGCTTGTAACGAGAGGTACACCGCCGAAGTTTCTTACCAGTTCGAAGTAGAAATATCCACGCAGGAAGCGGGCTTCACCTATCAGGCGGTTCTTCATGTCTTCGTCCGAGAATTCGGATTGTGAGATGCGTTCTACGGCTACGTTGCAGCGTAAGATGCCTTTATAACGGTATTGCCAGAAGTTTGAGATGGCTCCGTTGCTCTGTCCTGTACCCTGATAATGTGCTAAAGAGATATAATCACTCTGGCTTTGGGTTGTATTTCCCATCCAACCGTCATCGCTGCACATTTCGGAAAGTAACCATACCGTATTGATGTTCCACCAACCACCGAAAGTGATGGCCTGGTGATGAATGACTCGGCTTCCTCTACACTTTGGAAATAGGTGTCGAGATTTTGTTGCCCACGCACTTCCTCGGTCAGGAAGTCCTCGCAAGAGGTGAATGTCAGCGAGGCAATCAATGTCAATATTGCTAATATCTGTTTCATTGTTATCAAGGATTAAAATTTAAAGTCAATACCAAACAAGAATGTACGTGGGTTGGGATAGGCAATGCCATCGATACCTGTTTCGATTACACTTCCATCATTACCAATCTGCGGACGTTCGGGATCCATACCTGAATAACCGGTGATAGTGAACGGATTCTGTGCTGAGAATGAAAGACGCAACTCTGTTCCGCGCAACAGCTTCTTGGGAAGAGTATAACCTACCTGAAGCAGTTTGCATCGCATGTATGAACCGTCTTCTACAAAGAAGCTGGATACGCGTGTATAGTTCTGGTTCAGGTCGTTGTATGACAAGCGTGGAATGTCATTGCTGGTACCTTCGCCATGCCATGCTTTTTCCAGCGTGCCTGCCCATACGTTCTGCCCGCTTACCCCGGAATATAATCCTTTGGTTTTATTAAAGATATCGTTGCCGAGTGTTCCGTAGAAGTTGGCTGTGAAGTCGAAGTTCTTGTAATTGAAGCCCAGATTCAAACCTACCATAAGGTCTGGATAAGGGTTACCGATCCATGTCTTATCGTTCTCGTCCAGTACACCGTCATGATTCAAGTCCTTGAAGCGGATATCACCTGGCTGTGCTTTATCCTGTATCAGTTTTCCATGCTCGTTGGTATGAGCATATACCTCGCTCCAGTTTTGGAAGATACCATCTGCCACGTATCCGTAGAACCGTGAAATTAAACCACCGTCTTCGTTACGGATGATCTGATCACTATTGAACCCACCAGTCTGAATAGGTCCGTCTCCAGAGAATTTGATAGCTCTGTTTTTCACAGCTGAAAGGTTTACACCTACATTGTAAGAGAAATCAGATACTTTATCTTGCCAGTTCAGGCTTAATTCCCAACCGCTGGCTTTCATACTACCGATGTTCATCCATACAGTGCTGTTCCAATCGGGATAACCGATAGCGAAGATATTCTGTTTCTGATAGAGCATGTTGCTGGATTTCTTTTGGAAATATTCAAAAGTTACACCTAGGCGGGAGTTTAGGAATGACATGTCCACACCTACGTTCCAGTCTTCCACTGTTTCCCATTGCAGTTGATTGTTTCCTACACCTGATATCATGGTACCGGGTACACGGACGGGAGTTGAACCAAATACATAGTCAGCTTGTCCCAGTAGGGTAAGAGTAGCATCGTTGTCGATGTTCTGGTTACCTACACGACCCCAACCACCACGTAGTTTCAGATTGCTGAATACCTTCTGGTCTTGCATAAAGCTTTCGCTGATGATGCGCCATGAAGCAGATACCGCGGGGAAGATAGCATATTTGTTTCCTTTGGGGAAGCGGGAAGAACCATCGGCACGGATAGATGCTGTCACATAGTAACGGTTATCATAGTTATACATGATACGTCCCAAGTATGATATCAACGTGTTGTAGGTGGTAGTACCGTCACCTTTCTGATTCTGTGTACCGGCATTTACTTCCTGCATGATGTCCATATTGTTGGGCACATCGTCGCGTGAAGCCTTGGTCTGGAACCATGCAAAACGTTCTGCTGTGAAACCACCCATTATATTGAGGTTATGCTTTGAAGCAAAAGTGTCAGAATAAGTTGCAGTATTGGTCCAGTTCCAGTCAAGCCATTCTTGCATCTCACGGGAAACATTACTTAATGTAGATTGTTCCAAAGCGTCGATATAGAATTCGGGTGTGAATCCATCCGAGCGACGGAAGTGGGCATTAGCTCCGAATTGTGTACGTAAGGTAAGCTTTTCAATCGGATTTACTTGTAAATAGGTGTTTACAATGGCACCCATTTCACGTGAATGTCCATTCTGGCGTGACAACGAACCGGCTGGGTTCCATTCCTGATTGTTGTAAGAACGCTGATAGTTGTTAAACTCATTGTCCACCCATTGATCTTGTGGTTTAAATACAGGAGTTGTCGGATCCATGGACATAGCAGCTGAGAAAAGGTTGGGAGTATCATCCCATGATTCTACGCGCGGTGCAATGTCAAAACCCATTTTTACGTATTTGTTGAAGGTATATTCCGTATTGAGACGTGCATTGATTTTATCCCAGTATCCGTAGTCGTATTGTGAATTATTACGGAAATAACCTAAGCTAAGATTATAAACCAATTTGTCATTACCACCGGAGATGTTGAGTGAGTAATTCTGTACTAAAGCAGTCTTATTGATTACCTCATCCCACCAGTCAGTACCATTCGGATTGGTAGTGGCACCGGTGTCATTCCAGATAGAGGTACCTCCATCATTTGTATAGCGGGTATTGAACACTTCTTTGTATTCGGCAGCATTGGCCATCTTGGGTTTAGCCAACGTTTGGAAACCTGCCGATGCACTGAAACTGATATTTGTTTTTCCGGCAATACCTTTCTTGGTAGTAATCAGGATCACACCGTTAGAGGCACGCGTACCGTAGATAGCAGCCGCAGAAGCATCCTTTAGAACTTCCATGGACTGGATATCATTACTGTTTAGGAAGTTGATGTTCGTACCTACCGGCATACCATCTACCACGTAGAGCGGATCGGTTCCGTTAACTGTAGTTACACCACGGATCAATACTTTAGGTTGTGTACCCGGACCACCACCGCTGGTTACCTGTACACCGTTGATCTTACCTTGCAAGGCGTCCATAGCATTACCGGTTACAGTTTCGGTGATTTCATCGCCTTTCACTGTAGCGATGGAACTGGTCAGGTCGCTCTTTTTCACGGCACCATATCCGATAACCACCACTTCGTCCAGTAGTTCGGCAGATTCCGACAACACAACGTTGATGGTGGTCTGTCCGTTTACTTTGATTTCTTGTGTCTGGTAACCGATGGTAGAATACACAAGTATAGCGTTTGCAGGAACATTCATCAGTGTATAATCACCATCGATGCCTGTGATGGTACCTGTTCCACTGCCTTTCACTTGAATTGTAGCTCCGATTAAGGGTTCCTTATCCGTAGCTGAAGTCACTATACCTTTTACTGTTATCTGTTGTGCATAGCTGCATATTGACAGTAACAAAAGACATGCAATTAATAGTTGCTTTCTCATTTGTCAGACTATTATTAGGTTAATTTACTCGTACTAATTTCGCTCTACCCAGGTGGGAATCAAACCAGAATTGATAGGTGCCGGTTACAGTCACTTTGGGTTTAGACCATACATCTTGTGTTGTAGTGGGACCGGTGTAATTGGAATTTTTAAATGCACTTCCGGTGTAATAGCCGAATATTTCAGGCTCTTCTTCAGTATCGCTGCACCAGCGGACAAAGTTCCACCATTGGTCTGTGTGATAGTTGTGAATAATGAAGTTCATTGATTCTCCTGCTGTCAGTGACATAGGCTCATTGTAGAACAAGTGCGGGTTAGTGGCATCTTGTTTGAAAGAGACTACTCCGGTAGGATTGTCAGATGTCAGACCGAACGTAAAGTCCATCATCTCACCGCTGTTGTTGTTCCATTTATCCATGGTAGGTAAGCCGTATTTCATGCTTGCAGGCCATGGGTCTACAGCTTCTGCAAGTGAATAAGTTTCCATTTCATACGTCTTCAGCAAGATATTGATATTGATTTTATAGTATACATTAGCTTCTGTCAGTACAATTGGTTTAGCCAGTGCCGGATCATCGGTCAGCATGGCTTCATCTGTCGGATCAATACCATAACAAACAGGAGAAAAACTTGTCTTTTGCGGTAAGAAGAAGATTTCCGTATTAGCTTTCTGGCAATAATAGAGAGCTTGATATTGGAATTCGCCCACATGATCTATGCGCATCGGTACGCCGAATACATCGCTGTTTAGTTCTGCTTCGGTAGCTACGTCTGCCAGATACATCTTTTCGAAATCCTGCACATCGGTTACAGATACAGTACATTCTATCATTGTGCTTTTTCCTGTCTTGTCGACAGCAGTAAGTGTCATCGGATAGTCCTTCTTTTCATTAGGCATTGTGATGTTGAATGAGTGCTCAAAAGCTTTTTCACCATCAGCATCTATTTTCAGGTTTTCATATCCTTCGATGCCTTCGATATTTACCAATAGATAATCCAGTCCGCGGTCGTCAGTTATCGAGATATTCATGTTGAGTGTAGGGATTTCACCTTCTCTCAGCAATACGGTGACCATACCACCCTTTTCGGGTGCAATAACGAATACTGGATCTTCAAAGTCTCCGTCCAACGTTACAAGTACATCTTGTGAAACAGTACGTCCGCCTACGTCGGTTACGGTAACTTTTACGGTGAACTGCTCACCGATTTCATCTGGTTGAATTTTGAAGTCGTAGCTCAATTCGTAAGTTTCGAGAGGTTTCTCATAAATCTCGATCAAATCGATTGTTTTGTTGAGGTTCAGGTCGGCACATTGCAGTTGAATGGTTGAAATACCATCAGCATCTTTAATCGTTCCTTCCAGTGTAAATGTGCGACCATTTGCAGTCTGAATGTGTTCAAGTGTCATTTCTATGGAAGGTGCCTGTCCGTCCACATCAGGATAGCCATCATCGTCGCTACATCCTGTAGTCCATAAAGTCAGTGATAAGAATGCCCAGAGTAGGGCGGCATTGAATAAATGCTTCTTCTTCATACATATTACTTTTAAAGTTAAACAATTAGATACATTCTTTACTAAAATATCACTTTTAGATAATGCAAATATAAGCTATCTCGGTTTTCTTGAACTGCATAAATCTTGCAGTGAGGGGATGTAAATCTTGCAATGAACGATTTGTGTATCTGAAATAAAGAATTTATTTATACTTTTGGATTGCAATAGAAAATTGATGTCATGAAAAGCAGATTATTACTTTACTTACTGTTGTTACCTGCCCTTCTGACGGCACAACCTTATGCTGTCAGGCAATTGGGAATTGAGAAGGGATTATCCAATAACTATGTGGTTAGTATAGCCCAGGACAAAGAGGGCTTTTTATGGTTTGCGACTGAAGAGGGCTTGAATAAGTTCGATGGAACGCGCTTCATTACTTACTATAAGAATGAAACAAAGAATGGCTATGGTATTACGGGGAATGAACTGAACTGCCTGCTGGATGATCCGAAGGATTCCATCTTATGGATTGGCACACAGAGGGCGGGGTTGAATGCTTATAATTATGTAAAGGACACCTTTACATTCTACCGGCATAATGAGGCTGTGCCTGAAAGTATCATTACGGATGACGTAACCAATGTTATTGCCGCTGCTGATGGAAATCTGTGGGTGACAACTTATTGGAAAGGAATTGAATATTTTGATAAAGAAACCGGTCACTTTTCTCATTATAATACAGCAAATATACCGGGGCTTGTCAGTGATAACATCTGGACTGTTGCTGATGGGGGGAATGGTAAGTTATATGTAGGTCATGTCCATAATGGTTTTAGTATTCTTTCCATTAAAGATAAAAGGGCGAAGAACTTCGTGCATGATCCGGGTGATCGGCATAGCTTGCCGGGTAATGAAGTGAGATGCGTATATAAGGATCTGAATAATAATATCTGGGTAGGGACAAACAAAGGTCTGGCATTGTTTAATCCTGAATCAGAGAATTTCATCCAGTTTAATTCAGACGGGAATCTTTCGCACTATATCTACGACATTAAGCAGCTTGACGGGAATAAGTTGTGGATAGCTATGGAATTTGGCGGAATAGCCATAATGGATTTATCGCAGCGTTTGTTCCTGCTACCCGAACAGACTCAATTTCATTATATCAGGGAAGGAGATGACGGATACAGTCTTTCTAATTCAAGTACGAGGTGCATTTTTCAGGATTCATTCAAGAATATCTGGACGGGTGTATGGGGTGGTGGCATAAATTTCTTAAGCTATGAGCCACCTTTGTTTGGCGGTTATTACTATTCTCCCAATCAGAATTCAATGAGTCGCCTGAATAATAAAACAGCAAGCAGCGTTTGTGTGGATAGCCAAGGTAAATTGTGGATTGGAACAGATGGGGGAGGAATCAATGTCTTTGATCAAGGTAAACGGGTATCCGTTTATCAGGAAGAGATTGAAGATATGAGTGGAAACTCTGTGCTGGCCTCACTGCGCGACTCGGAAGATAATCTGTGGTTCGGCTTATTTATGGGTGGAGTGAATTATTACGATTCGAAGAGAAAGATATTCCACCGGAACTTCCTTAAAGAATTAGAGCACGAGGATATCCGTTCGTTCTATGAAGACGACCGGCATATTCTGTGGATTGGTACCAGTCGTGGTATCTATAAAGTTAGTTTGGCTGATAAGAAGATCGTGGGACATTATGAGTTTGAGAACAATCTGGTGCGGTGCGTTATGAAGGACTCTCAGGGACGTCTGTGGATCGGTTCTTTTGGGAGTGGCCTGGGGATAGGAGATGATGAGTTGCAGGATATCAAGCTCTTTAATATGGAGAACCTGTTCCCTTCCAATACCATCAATGCAATTTATGAAGACAGCAGGAAGAATGTATGGGTCGGGACAGGAGAAGGTTTGGTGTGTTTCTCCTCGCCATCCGATTGGGGATATAAGGTTTACCGCCGTGAAGAAGGCTTAACCAATACACATATACGTGCTATAACGGAAGATGCGAATCATAATATCTGGGTGAGCACCAATAAGGGAATCAGTTGTCTGTTGCGGGATAAGGATGTTTTCTATAACTATGACCATTGGGATAATGTGCCGATGGGAAATTTTATGAGTGGCAGTGTAGCTAAGGATCAGAATGGAGAGATTTATTTCGGTTCCATCAATGGACTTTGCCACTTCAATCCGGATTTTGTTCTGACAAAGCGTGAGTCTCCTGCGGCTGTTATCACGGAAATGAAGATATTTGCTCCTTTGGGTAATATGGGAGACAATGAAGAAGTGGTCAGTATTGACGGTCAGTCGAAAGTAAGGCTGAAGTATATGCAGAATAGCTTTAATATTACTTTTAATATACGGAACTATGCATTGGTCAACCAGGTGGAGTATGCCTATATGCTGAAAGGACTGGAAGATGCATGGTATACGGTGACAGACCCCAATAGCGTAACCTTCCGTAATGTGCCTCCCGGTGATTATCATTTCATGGTAAAAACCCGTATCAAGAACCAGGAATGGTCGGATGAGGTTACAACTTTGGATATCCATATTGTTCCGCCTTTGTGGCTTACCTGGTGGGCGAAATGCAGCTATGTATTGTTGAGTGGAGCCATCCTGTTCTTCATTCTTTATGCTTACAAGAAGAAGCTTGATATGGAAGTTCTGTACGATCTGGAAAAAAAGAATCATGTGCAAGAGCAGGAACTGAATCAGGAGCGTCTGCGTTTTTATACCAACATCACGCATGAACTTCGTACACCGCTGACATTGATACTGGGCCCACTGGAAGATATGCAGAAGAGTAATTCGCTTTCCAACAAGGATGCCCAGAAGATATCAGTTATCCATCAAAGTGCCATACGATTATTGAATCTGATCAACCAGATACTGGAATTCAGAAAGACGGAAACACAGAATAAGAAGCTTTGTGTGGCTCATGACAATATTGCCAATCTGGTATACGAAATAGGACTTAAATATAAAGAACTGAATCGTAAGCCGGATATTGAGTTTCGCATCGAACTGGAAAAAGAGGATATGTCTCTATACTTTGATAAAGAGATAGTGACTATTATCCTGGATAATCTGATCTCTAATGCTATTAAATATACCGAGAAGGGTTCTATCACCCTGGGATTGCACAATGTGGTACGGAATAATATCAGCTATACCGAAATAAAAGTAAGTGATACCGGTTTTGGCATTACTCCTGAGGCATTACCCTATATCTTTAATCGTTATTATCAGGAAGGAGGCGATCATCAGGCTTCGGGTACCGGCATCGGTCTGGCACTGGTGAAAAATCTGGTGACGTTGCATGAGGGGGAAATAAAGGTGGAGAGTACCTTAGGCACAGGTAGTACCTTCTATTTCAGTCTATTGACTGATAATACTTATCCTCATGTATTACATGCCGATTCACCGGAAAGAACCGTAGATGAAAAGGAAGAAAAAGAAGAGATTCCTGAGTCAACTTCCGGTGGAAAGCGTATTATGTTGATAGTGGAAGATAATCAGGACATCTGCAATTATATTGCTGAATCCTTCTCTGATGATTTTGAAGTGAAAACAGCGGCGAATGGCGAACAGGGGATGGAGCAGGCATTAAATAGTATTCCTGATATCATTGTGAGTGATATCATGATGCCTGTGATGAATGGAATTACGATGTGTAAAATATTGAAAGAAGATGTGCGCACCAGTCACATTCCCATTATTCTGTTGACTGCTAAAGATTCGTTGCAGGATAAAGAAGAGGGATATCAGGTGGGAGCCGATTCTTATCTGACGAAACCTTTCAGTGCTACTCTCCTGCATAGTCGTATCAACAATTTGCTTGAATCCCGCAAGCGGCTGACAGAGCGTTTTAATACCAGTACTCCACATCATAATATGGATGAGAAACGTGCTTTATTGGCAGAGTCTTTGAATAAACTGGATAATGAGTTTATTGAGAAGATAAATCAGCTGATAGAAGCCCGGTTGTCATCC
>OIXG01001666.1_pt1 | contig 20013 bp, 17 predicted proteins | sample 1587731 | NCBI WGS metagenome assembly OIXG01 (sample SAMEA3888908, study PRJEB22519) | human gut metagenome | biome: human gut; feature: human-associated habitat; material: faeces | place: Denmark | collected 2010
CCACGTTTATCTACGTCACCCATGACCAGACCGAGGCCATGACCCTGGGCGACCGCATCGTCATCATGAAGGATGGCTTCATCCAGCAGATCGGCACGCCCCAGGAGGTCTTTGACCACCCGGCCAATCTGTTCGTGGCCGGCTTTATCGGCACGCCCCAGATGAACTTCTTTGACGCGAAGCTGGTGAAGAACAGCGACGGCAAATACGCCGTGGCTATCGACGGCATCAACGTGGAACTGGCCGAGGATAAGCAGGCCCGGCTCAGCGCTAAAAATGTACCGGAACAGGACGTAACGCTGGGCGTTCGCCCCGATCACATCATGCTCTGCGCCGACGGCGTCAAGGGTACCGTGGATGTCAGTGAGCTGATGGGCTCCTCTGTGCATCTGCATATCTCTACCCACGGCCATGACGTGGTGGTCATCGTCCCCACCAACGGCAACGCCGCCCACTTCCCCATGGGCAGCGAGGTCAACATGATCTTCGGCGGCAATGTGGCTCATGTGTTCAGCAAGGAGACGGAAAAGAATCTGGAGTGGTAACACCCTCATATAGAAGGACAGCGCCCCGCATGGGGCGCTGTCCTTTCAGGGCCGGCGTCCTGCCGTGGAGCGCAGCGGAACAAATGCCCTTGGGGTACGACGTCCCTCCCCTGTCATTGCGAGCCAGCGCTCACGCTGGCGTGGGGCTTCGTCCCCCGACAAAAAAGAAATCCCTTTCGGGATTTCTTTTTTGCGTTTTCAAGGTTTCTTCTTACCCACGTAGACCATCCCGGTCAGAGACAGCACCACACTCACGGCGTACACTCCCACGCCCGCATCTATGGTCTTGGGGGAGCCGGTCTTGCCCTCGTCCTTCACGGTAGTCGTAGAGTTGTAGTAGTAACGCGGCGTTTCCTCTACTGTCGGATACTTGTGCTCCGGCAGAAGCGGCGTACCATTTGAGTTAAATCGATACTTGCCGTCGGCAGCAGTGATTTCATTAAAGAAATCTTCCGTTTTCATGTATTCAAGGGTCTTTTTTGTTCCAGCGTTCTGGTACTTAAAGCAAGCCGGGACATTTTCAGTTTTCACGAAATAATTGTTTTCAAAAGCAGGTGTATCAGAAGAAACCTCGCCTGCAATACCACCTAAACGCTTATAAGGTGTAGTGGCAGTATATTGAGATAGATTTATTTCACCAGCGAAATAACAATGTCTGATTTCTGTATCTGCACCAACTGTCCCTGCAATGCCGCCGAAATCTGTAGTACCATTGCCAAAAGGAACCATTTTCCCGGTGGAATAACAATTGATGATCTTTGAGTCTTGATACAACTCCCCAACAATTCCTCCGGTGTGGGGTGTCCAAGAGGTCATATCGCCTGTATTAGCACAATACTGTACGGTACTGTTTTGAGCAAGACCTACGATACCGCCCATCTGCAAAGAGCTGACATCCTTCGTTATTGAAAAATTACCCTTGTTTTGGCAGTATTCAATTGTGCTATCGATTGCGTAGCCACACAGTGCCACAGTACCGTTGATATATTTATCTGTATCCGTGAACGACACATCTGAAACGCAGCCAGAAATTTTGCTGTCTGCTGCAACGCCCGCTACCGTTCCAAAATAGACATACCCTGAATTGGACACATCCAGCTTGCCTTGAATTGTCAAACCGGAAATTTCAGCGCCGTAAACCTCACTGAAAAATCCGAAAGACGGATACGCTGTCTTTCCATAGTTTTCGGAAAAATCTAAATTGGAAATCGTATACCCGTTTCCGTAGAATTTGCCGCTGAAGTAATGCAGCAGATTTCCGTCGCCGTCAAAGACGCTGCCAATCGGTTTCCACGCAACACCTGTTAAATCCAAATCTTCTTCAAGCGATACAACAGCATCTGTTTCATCGTCATATTCGCCATTGTCCACAGCTTTTGCAAATTGCAAAAGATCATCAACCGTTCTAATGGCTGTCTTTCCCGCCGCAAAAGCAGAAATGGGCACCATCGTCAAACACAGCACCAGCGCAAAAAATATACCCACTACGCACTTCTTCATTGTACACTCCTCCTTTTATTCTCCCATAGCATACAGGCGGCATCATTCCGTGGGTACCCACGGAATGACGGGAGCTCCCGTCGCCGCACATATCAACGCTGTTGGTCATAGTATACCTGCTTTTCCTCCAAATGTAAATCCAAAATTTGTACGCCTTTGGCGAAAAATAAAATGGGGGGGACGGCTCACAGCACCTTTTCTATCTCGCTCTCGCCATAGACCTTGATGCCGTTTTCCTTCAGCAGCGCCGCCGTGACGCCGTCGCCGTCCGTCAGCGTTCCGGTGAACGTTCCGTCATAGATGCGCCCGCAGCCGCAGGAGGGGCTTCGCTCCTTCAGCACGGCGGCGGTACAGCCGTACAGCCGCCCCAGACGCAGCGTCTCCTCCGCGCCCCGGCGGTATTCCGCCGTCACGTCCCGTCCATCGCTCATCACCACCCGATCGCCCCGCCGCTCGGAGGGCTTTCGGGGCGTGGGCAATCCTCCCAGCTGCTCCGGACACACCGGCACCGCCAAGCCGCGCTTCGCCAGCTCCTGCGCCAGCGGATGGGGCTTGCTCTGCCCGTCATACCGGCAGGCGCAGCCCAGCAGACACGCACTGACCAGTATCATATCGCCAGCTCCTCTCCGTTCAGCGCCGCATACACCAGCGTATCGCCCGCGTATTGCAGCTTCATGGAGAAAAACGGCGTGTCCGGCTCGTGGATCAGCGCCAGAAACAGCTTGTCCCCCTCCCATTGAGGCAGCGCCGCCAGCGCGTCCTTGTGCAGCCATTCCAGCACACCTTCATCGCATTCCCGCAGCGTTCCCGTCCAGCCGGTGGCGGTAAACAGGTGCATATATTCCCCCTCCCAGATATCCGACACGAAGGTGATGACGCCCCGGTACCGATAGTCGGTCAGGGTCAGGCCCGTCTCCTCCAGCGTCTCGCGGCAAACGCACTCCTCCGGGCTCTCGCCCTCCTCGCACTTGCCGCCCACGCCGATCCACTTGTCGTGGTTCAGGTCGTTCTGCTTCTTCACCCGATGCAGCATCAGGTATTCGCCCCGTTCGTTTTCGATATAGCACAGCGTGGTGTTTTTCATCTTTGCACCTCCGATTTACAAATCACTGCCAATAGTATATACTATTCGTATCGTCAACACAACTGTTACCTGTCAGGAGAGTATATAGTATGACAACGATAAAACCAGGCCGCTACCGCCACTTTAAGGGTAATGAATATGAGGTCATCGGCACCGCCCGCCACTCTGAAACACTGGAGGAACTGGTGGTCTACCGCGCCCTGTATGATAATGGCGGTCTGTGGGTGCGCCCCGCCGCCATGTGGTCCGAGATCGTGGACCGCGACAGCTACCGCGGCCCGCGTTTCATCCCGGAGGACAGCCAATGACCGACTATACCGTGATACGTTCCCGCCGCCGCACCCTGGCGCTGGAGGTCACGCGACAGGGTGCAGCCCTGGTCCGCGCCCCCCTGCGGGCCTCCGATGCGGACATCGCCCGCTTTGTAGACAACCACCGCGGCTGGCTGGAAAAACATCTGGCAGCACGGCAGGCCTATCTATCCGCCCACCCGGAGCCGTCTGCGGCACAGACGGATGCATGGCGGCAGCAGGCAAAAGAGACACTGCCGCCTCTGGTGGCCCACTGGGCCCAGCGCATGGGCGTGCAGCCCGCCGGTATCACCATCACCGCCGCCCGCACCCACTTCGGCAGCTGCTCCGGCAAAAACCGTCTCAGCTTCTCCCTCTACCTGATGGCCTATCCCGAGACCGCCATTGAATACGTGGTGGTCCATGAGCTGGCGCACATTCGCCACCACGACCACTCCCCCGCCTTCTACCGCGAGGTGGAAGCCTATCTGCCCGACTGGAGGTCGCGCCGCGCCCTCCTTCGCCGGTAATTCCGCCATTTTGCGCTGTACATTCGATACTTCGCCGCCACCCGTTCAATCGGGCGGCGGTTTTCTTGTGATTTTCACAAGAAAACCACCGTCTTTTCTGTGCGTTTCGGCAAAAATGCAGCGAAGCAATTGACAATTGCGGCAAACACTGATAGGATAACTATGCTGAACGGAAACGTTACCGGTAATGTTTTCGCTTTCCTCTGACGATTTTCGTTCCTTTCGATCTGGTATAGTAGGAGGCACACCCAGGTATGACGATCAAGGATATAGCCAAACAGTGCAGCGTCAGCGTCAGTACCGTCTCCCGTGTGCTGAATGACCGGCCGGATGTCAGTGAGGATGTCCGGCGTAAGGTGCTTTCCGCTATCAAGAACAGCAACTACATTCCCAACAACAGTGCCCGCGATCTGGTTCGCACCAAGTCCGACGCTGTGGGTCTGGTAGTCCGCGGTGTGTCCAATCCGTTCTACACCGACATTATCCGCGCCATTGAACGCACCATCACCGATGCCGGTTTTACAATGGTCATGCAGCAGATCGGTACTTGCGACGACGAGGTCAAATGCGGTGCGGTCATGGAGCGCGAAAAGCGCCTGCAGGGAATCGTGTTCCTTGGCGGTCGGTTTGATTACACCCCCGCTGATCTGGCGATGCTGAACGTTCCCTTTGTGTGCTGTTCCTACTCCAACCGCTATGGCACGCTGATCGAGGGCGAGTATTCCTCTGTGTCCATCGCCGATGGTGACACCGCACAGCAGGCGGTGGAGGAGTTGTACCGCCACGGGCACCGGCGCATCGCCGCGCTGATCTCCCGGCCCGATGACCAGTCCATCAGCCAGCTGCGCTATGAGGGCTATGTGCAGGCGCTGGAGAGTCACGGCATCCCTGTGGACCCGGAACTGGTGATCTCCACCGGCGGATTCGGCGCGAAGGACGCCTACAGAGCCGTGCAGGAAAAAATGGCCGAAAACGTTGATTTTACAGCACTTTTCGCCATCGCGGACTCTATGGCCATTGGTGCCATGCGGGCTTTGATGGACGCCGGCAGGCGTATCCCCGAGGACTGTTCCGTTATAGCGATAGACGGGTTAGAATTGTCTGCCTATATTGAGCCGCCGCTGACTACCCTGTGCCAGCCTATGGAGGAAATGGGCCGCCGCAGCGCCGAGATTTTGCTGGACATGGTGCGGCACAAGGGCTCCCACGCCTGTGAGCTGCTGCCCACCACCCTGCGCCAGGGCCGCAGCGTGGCCGCGCCCGGATGATACTTTTGTATATCTTTGTGATCTATTTTGTGTATCCTAAGGATCCGTTTCCTGCATCCCAATAATTTGTTTTTTGTACCCTAATAATCTGTTTTTTACATCCTTGTGATGTGAAAATAAAAACAAAAAAGGAGTAATAATCATGAAGAAGTTTCTTGCACTGATCCTTGCTCTCGTCATGGCGCTGTCTCTGGTTGCCTGCGGCGAGAAGAAGGACGACACCAAGACCGAGGGCGGCGACACTGCCACCGGCAAGGTCTATTATCTGAACTTCAAGCCTGAGCAGGATCAGGACTGGCAGGATCTGGCCAAGGCCTACACCGAGGAGACCGGTGTGCCCGTCACTGTTCTGACCGCCGCCTCCGGCACCTACGAGGAGAAGCTGACCTCCGAGATCGCCAAGACCGACGCCCCCACCCTGTTCCAGGTGAACGGCCCCGTGGGTCTGGCCAACTGGAAGGATTACTGCTACGACCTGAAGGATTCTCAGATCTACGGTGAGCTGACCAGCGACAGCTTTGCCCTGAAGGACGGCGACGCCGTTGCCGGCATCGGCTACGTGATCGAGTCCTATGGTCTGATCACCAACAAGACTCTGCTGGAGAAGGCCGGCTACACCGTTGAGGACATCCAGAGCTTTGATGATCTGAAGAAGGTCGCCGAGGACATCACCGCCCGCAAGGACGAGCTGGGCTTCGCCGCTTTCACCTCCGCCGGTATGGACGGCAGCTCCGACTGGCGCTTCAAGACCCATCTGGCCAACCTGCCCATCTACTTTGAGTATCAGGCCGACGGCATCAACAGCACCGATGCCATCAAGGGCACCTATCTGGACAACTATAAGGCCATCTTTGACCTGTACATCAACAACAGCACCTGCGCTCCCGCTGATCTGTCCGGCAAGACCGGCACCGACTCCGAAAACGAGTTCCTGAACGGCAAGGCCGTGTTCTTCCAGAACGGTTCCTGGGAGTATTCCGCTCTGTCCGCCAAGTACTCCGATGACGAGATGACCATGATCCCCATCTACATCGGCGTGGGCGATGAGGCCAATCAGGGTCTGTGCACCGGCACCGAGAACTACTGGTGTGTGAACAAGGACGCCGCTCCTGAGGACATCCAGGCCACGCTGGACTTCATGTACTGGTGCGTCACCTCCGACAAGGGCACTCAGGCCATGGCCAACGACATGGGCTTTGTGATCCCCTTCAAGAAGGCCGCCGAGTCCCCCAACCTGTTCGTCAAGGTGGACAAGGAGCTGACCGCCGCCGGCAAGACTCCTGTGTCCTGGAACTTCACCACCATGCCCTCTGAGCAGTGGAAGAACGACGTCGGCTCCGCTCTGACCGCCTATGCCGCCGGTACCGGCGACTGGGAGGCCGTCAAGACCGCCTTCGTGGACGGCTGGGCCAAGGAAGCCGCTCTGAACGGCTGATCCCTTTTTACACCGTGATTTTCCGGTCGGGTGGGCTGAAACAGGCTCACCCGACCGCCGCACAGCCCCTGCGCTCCTGCGCAGCGGCTGCCTGTGCGCCCCGGCTTACAGGACGCGCAGGCAGCCGGATAATTCAACAAAACCGATATGGAGGTACACGCTTATGCAAAAGAACATCCGCAGATACTGGCCCATTTTCCTGCTGCCTACGCTGGCTGCCTTTCTCATCGGCTTTGTGATCCCGTTTATTCAGGGTCTGTATCTGTCCCTGTGCAAGTTCACCACCATCAACAAAACCACGTTCGTGGGTCTGAGCAACTATGTCAAGGCGTTTCAGGACGAGCAATTCGCACACGCCTTCGGCTTTACCGCTTCCTTCACCGTGGTGTCCACCGTGCTCATCAACGTTATCGCGCTGGGCATTGCCCTTCTGCTGACACGCGGCATCAAGGGCACCACCCCATTCCGCACGGTGTTCTTCATGCCCAACCTCATCGGCGGCATCGTGCTGGGCTATATCTGGCAGATCCTTCTGAACTGCATACTGAGTCTGATGGGCAAGCCGCTGCTGACTCTGGACTCCACCTCCGGCTATTGGGGTCTGATCATCCTGATGTGCTGGCAGCAGATCGGCTACATGATGATCATATACATTGCCGGCCTGCAATCCATTCCCAATGACTATATCGAGGCGGCCTATATCGACGGTGCCACTCCGTGGCAGGCCTTCTGGCGGGTAAAGCTGCCCAATCTGATGCCCAGCATTACGATCTGCCTTTTCCTGACCCTGACCAACTCCTTTAAGCTGTTCGACCAGAACCTTGCTCTTACCGCCGGTGAGCCCGCCCATTCTACGGAAATGCTGGCAATGAACATCTACCAGACGTTCTACGCCCGCTCCGGCCCCATGTGGAAGGGAATCGGGCAGGCGAAGGCCGTGCTGTTCTGCATTCTGGTCATCGCCATCTCCAGCCTGCAGCTGAAGTTCACCCGCTCTAAGGAGGTACAGCAGTGATGAAAAAACGCTCTCAAGCCATCAACACCCTCTGGACGGTGATCCTGACGATCCTCAGTCTTGCGTGGGTCTACCCCGTGGTGGTGGTGCTCATCAACTCCTTCAAAAAGGACTCCGCCATTTCCACCAACACCGCTTTTCAGCTGCCTCCCGCCGACGGCTTTGCCGGGCTGGGTAATTATGCCAACGCAATCCATTCCAAGGGCTTTCTTGCCGCCTTCTTCAACAGCTTTATTATCTCCGTCACCTCTGTGGTGCTGATCCTGGTTTGCTGCTCCATGTGCGCGTGGTTCATCACCCGCGTAAAGACGTGGGCCACGAAGCTCTGCTACTTCCTGTTCGTGTTCTCCATGGTGGTGCCCTTCCAGATGCTCATGTTCACCCTGGCAAATCTGGCGGATAAAACGAAGCTGAACACCCCCTTCAACATCTGCATTATCTATCTTGGCTTCGGCGCAGGACTGGCGGTGTTCATGTTCACCGGCTTCGTGAAATCCATCCCGCTGGAGATCGAGGAGGCCGCCATGATCGACGGCTGCGGCCCTCTCCGCACCTTCTTTCTGGTGGTAATGCCCATGCTGAAGCCTACACTTGTCAGCGTCGGCATACTGGAAACCATGTGGGTGTGGAACGACTACCTGCTGCCGTATCTGGTGCTGGACGGCACAAAATACATGACCATCCCCATTCTGATCCAATACTTCCGCGGCGGCTTCGGCCGCGTGGAGATGGGTCCCATGATGGCGTGCATCGTCCTGACCATCCTGCCCATCATCATCATCTACGTTCTCGGCCAGAAGCACATCATCAAGGGCGTGGCGGCAGGCGCCGTCAAGGGCTAAACTTACAACACGCCGGGGGCGGGCTGATCGCCCGCCCCCGTATATTTTGGCCGGGACCGTCCGGCTGAAAGTCAAATCCTATCCAAGAGAGAAGTTGAGTTATGAAACGAAGCAGCGGTATTTTAATGGCGGTATCCTCCCTGCCCTCCCCCTATGGCATCGGTACCCTGGGCAAGGCGGCCTATGATTTCGCCGATTTCCTGAAAGACGCCGGCCAGTCCTACTGGCAAATGCTCCCCCTGGGCCCCACCAGCTATGGCGACTCCCCCTACCAGAGCTTTTCCGCCTACGCCGGCAACCCCTATTTTATCGACCCGGATATGCTGGCGGCTGACGGACTGCTGACGGACGCCGAGTGCGCCGCCCCCGACTGGGGCAGCGACCCGCGCCATGTGGACTACGGAAAGATCTACGAGAGCCGCTTTACCCTGCTGCACAAGGCCTACAAACGGGGCTGGGAGCGGGACGCGGAGGCCATAGCGGCCTTTGCGCAGGACAATGCGCGGTGGCTGCCGGACTACGCCCTGTACATGGCCTGCAAACGCCATTTCGGCATGAAGTCCTGGACGGAGTGGCCCGACGACGACCTTCGCCTGCGTAAGAACGAGGCCGTGCTGGACAAGTACCGCACACTTCTGCGGGAGGATGTGCAGTTCTTCACCTATCTGCAATTTCTGTTTTTCAGGCAGTGGACCGCTCTGCGCGACTACGTCCACCAGCAGGGCATCCGCATCATCGGCGATCTGCCCATCTACGTGGCCATGGACTCCGCCGACGTCTGGGCTGAGCCGCAGTTCTTCCAGCTGGACGATGATCTGGTGCCCAAGGCTGTGGCCGGCGTCCCGCCGGATTACTTTACCGCCGACGGCCAGCTGTGGGGCAACCCCCTCTACGACTGGGACGCCATGCGTGACGACGGCTTCGGCTGGTGGATCCGCCGGATCGACGGCGCCGGCAAGCTGTATGATGTGATCCGCATCGACCACTTCCGCGGCTTTGCCAACTACTGGGCCGTGCCCTACGGTCAGCCCACCGCCAAAAACGGCCGCTGGATCGCCGGTCCCGGCATGGACCTGATCGAACGGCTCAACGGCTGGTTCCCGCAGCTGGAGTTCATCGCCGAGGATCTGGGCTACCCCACCCCGGAGGTGGCGCAGCTGCTCCGCGAGTCCGGCTGGCCCGGTATGAAGGTGCTGGAATTCGCCTTTGACTCCCGGGATTCCAGCGGGTATCTGCCCCACGCCTATACGCCGCACTGCATCTGCTATACCGGCACCCACGACAACAGCCCCCTGGCACTGTGGCGGCAGGAGGCCGCGCCGGAGGATGTGGCCCACGCGGTGGAATACCTGGCGCTGACAGAGCAGGAGGGCTTCCACTGGGGTATTATCCGCGGCGGTATGTCCAGCGTGGCGGAGCTGTTCGTGGCGCAGATGCAGGACTATCTGGGCCTGGGCGAGGGAAACCGCATGAACATCCCCGGCACCCAGGGCGGCAACTGGACCTGGCGGCTGCTGCCCGGCGAGCTGAGCGATGCGCTCTCTGTCAGGATCGACCGCATGACCGCGCTCTACGGCCGCAAGGCATAAGCGAACACCCCCGGCAGTGCCGGGGGTGTTTTTTTGCCGTGAGCACCGCTTCCGCAATGCCGAAACCCCCATCTGCCATGTGACAGATGGGGGTTTCGATGCCGCCGAGGTAGGGGTTAAACCTCCGCGACCCGTACTGCAATATGGGCCCTGCCGGGCAGGGCAAATAAAAAACCGGCTGCAATGTATGCACCTTTGAAGCGCATCCCACTTGCAGCCGGTCGATCATGCGGTCAAATGCCGTTTAGACACTGTAGCTTTGCGTCTCGGCCTTTCAGCCGATTTGCCAACAGAACATTATTGTATTTGTAGTGTATCACTTTCGTTCCGTTTCGTCAAGTCTTTTTCGCAAAAATCCGTGTTTTCTACGCGTCCGTGTCTAAATCTCCGATCGCCGCGCACGCCTCACGGTATGCCGCGGCCGTCTCCGGATACAGCGCCGACGCGCGCTGCATATCGCTGCCGCGCAGGGCCTCCGTCAGGGCGGAGGCTGCCTGCCCCAGCTGCACCAGCCCTAGGTTGGCTGCCAGGCCCTTCAGCGTGTGCGCCGCCCGGAACGCCCGTTGGACGTCTCCGGCACTCATGGCCGCCTGCAGCATGGCGAAGGTGTCGTCTCCGGCGAACATCCGCAGGAAACGCTCCACCGCGGACGCGCTGCCCAGCCGGCGCACGGCGTCCGCCATGTCGCCGCCCATCTCTTGATAAAGCTTCTCTAAATTCATTGTTTCTTCCTCTCCAGCCACTCGGCGATCGTTCTTATCATCTGCCCAGCCTCCAACGGCTTGGGGATATGCGCGTCCATGCCCGCTGCCAGGCAGGCCGCTACGTCCTCGTCAAACAGGTTGGCGGTCATGGCGATGATCGGCAGGCGGGCGTCCGGCCTGTCCATCCCGCGGATGGCGCGGGTGGCGGAAAGGCCGTCCAGCTCCGGCATCATCACGTCCATCAGCACCGCGTCGTAGGTACCGGGCGCCGACGCGGCAAACATCTCCACCGCCTCCTTGCCGTCGGCGGCCTGGTCCACCACGGCGCCGGCCTCCTGCAGCAGGTAGACCGCGATCTCCCGGTTCAGTTCGTTGTCCTCCGCCACCAGCAAGCGCCGTCCGGCGATGGAGGCCGCCGCGTCGGGAAGCGCGGCTTCCGGTTCGGTCTCACTGGGCATCATGGGCAGCACCACGCGGAAGCGCGTTCCCTGTCCGCGTGCACTGTCCACCTGAATGGTACCGCCTCTTTCGTCCACCAGCTTTTTCACCACGGCCAAACCCAGGCCCACGCCGCCGGAAAGGCTGCCCCTATCGCTGCTTTCCTGGGCAAACGCCTCGAACATATGGCGCTGGAACGTCTCGCTCATACCTGCGCCGTTGTCCTCGCATATAAATTCCAGCCGGCACACGCCGTCCGCATCACGGGACTCGCGGAAGCTGCAGCGCACCCATCCGCCGGGGTGATTGTATTTGATGGCGTTGCCGATGATGTTCTGGCAAATCTGCCGCAGATACAGCGGGTCGCCTGTGAATCGTTCATGCTCCAGCGTCAGGTCCATCACCATCAGTGCAACGCCTGTGCTCTCCGCCTGGGCGCGCGAAATATCCAGCAGCTCGTGCAGCTCGCTTGTCAAACAATAGGGGGTCTTTCCCAGCGCCTCCTGCTTCGGGCGATTCAGCGTCAGCACGTCGTTTACCAACGCCAGCAAATAGCGTGCCGCGGTCTGCGCCTTCTCCCGGCAGGACTGCACCAGCGTCACATCCTCCGGGTTCCGCCCGATGATCTCCAGCATACCCATGATGATGTTGATGGGTGTGCGTATGTCGTGGCTCATGCTGCGAAGGAAGTGCGTCTTGGCCTGGTCCGCCGCTGTGGCACGCTCTACTTCCTTTTCCAACTGCTTCTGGTACGCCAGCTCCCGCCGTTTGCGGTCCTGGCCGAGCCTGACCAACAGCAGTGCCACCACCACCGCCGCCATCGCGTACACGCCGAAGGCGGAGATCAGCATATTTTTTGTCTGCGCGAACACAAAGTCTGCCGGCAGGAACACATACAGGCTGTACTTCTGGTACATCCCACGCATACCGAAAAACGTACCGCCACAGTCTAACTTCGCCAAACGGCTGCCGCTGTCCGCCTGCTCCAGCGCCGTGATCAGCGGCACGCTGTCCACCGGCAGGTTCCACTGCTCCGCCGCGCTGCTGCCCACCACGCGCTCGCCGTCGGTGATGTAGGTGTAGACCTTGTCATTGAGCAGCGTCTCGTAGCCCGCCAGCAGGCTCTCGATGGACGCACGGTAGGAGGCGATGATCGTGTTCGACTGGAGGCGGACGCAGAAGACGACGCCGGGATTTTCGACGCGCGCCACGGCTGCTATGTCGTATACCGCGCCGTCACGGGTCAGGCGGCGGGCGAAGATCTTCTCCGGGTAGTCCATGATGGAGCGGATCGCCTCATTGGTGTAGTAATCGCTCCAGTCCATGTCCGCACCGGAGCTGAACTCGATCTCCAGATCCTTGTCCAGCACCAGCACGCAGGTTACGCGCTGACGCTGGGCGTACCGCGCCAGCTCCCCGTTGGAGCGGTTCTGCCCCACCATACCCTCGCGCTCCGCCACCTCCTGCGCCTGCTCCGTCAGCCGCACGAGGCTCTTTAGCCGGTCGGCGGCGACGATGTCGCGGTAGCTGATGCACTGGTTTTGCAGATATTGCAGCGTCCGCTGGGCGGTCTGCTGGGCGTTGCGGATGCTGCTGTTGCCGCCGATGAGAGCCGTGACCGCCATCACAAAGACGCCCAGCACCAGCATGAGCACCCAGATATATTTGTTGGAAAACTTATTGCCCATGGATCAACCCCGCTAAAGCCGCCTGTGCGTCCACGCCGTAGCTCTCCAGAATGGCGGCCACGGTGCCGTCCGCCACCAGCTCGTGCAGCATTTCGTTCAGAGCCTCCGCTCTGCCGCTGCCGTCGTCCTTATAGAACGCCGCGCCCAGCCCTGCCCGCAGCAGCCCCGGCTCCAGCACCCGGTATTCCCCGGCGCGCCCGGCGATGAAGGTGAGGTACGCCGTCTCGTGTCCGGCGCAGGCGTCCACATAGCTTTTGTCCAGCGCAGCGAACACGTCCACCGTGTCGGCGAAGCAGTACACGCTGTCCACCTGCTCCACGCCGGGCACCTGATGCTTCAGAAACAGCTCCTCCGGCTTAGTGGATATCTGCACGGAAATACGCTTATCATTCAGGTCGGCCAGTGTACGGATATCGCTGTCAGCCTGCACGATGACCACCTGACGGCTGTACATATACGGCCCTGCCCAGCGGTAGCGGTCCTCTCTGCCGTTCATGGAGAAGCTGCCCCAGAGGCAGTCCACGTCGCCTCGCTCCAGTAGGGCGTCCTTCTCCTGCCAGTTGATTTTTTGGAAGCTCGCCGTCCAGCCCAATCTCTCGCAGGCGGCGGTGGCGATCTCCACGTCGATACCCGCATAGGCGCCATTCTCATCCAGATAGAAATACGGCTCATAGTTGTCGCTGCCAATGACCAGCACCGGCAGTTCTTCCGTTTCCGTCTCCCGCTGTCCGCAGCCGCACAGCAACGCGCCGCACAGCGCCAGCAGCACCGCCAGCAATCTCTTTGTCCTACTCATTCCTTACCTCTCATGCCGTATACCTCACGGCACAACGCACTCTGTATGTCCTCCAGACAGTCCACCAGCAGCGGATCGAACGCGCCGCACTCGCCGCCCCGTATCATAGCCAACGCCTCCGCATGGGTATACGCCGGCTTGTACACCCGCTGGCTCACCAGCGCGTCATAGGCGTCCGCCAGGCCCACCGCCTGCACGGTCATCGGTATCTCGTTGCCCTTCAGCCCGTCGGGATAGCCGCTGCCGTCCACCCGCTCGTGATGCCAGCGGCAGATCTCCGCCGCAGCCTCCACCAACGGCTCGCTTTCCATCTCCTTCATGCCCCGCATCAGTTCCTCGCCGATCAGGGTATGCTTCTTGATCTCGTCAAACTCCTCCGGCGTCAGGGGGCCAGGCTTTCGCAGCAGGGCATCCGGCACGCCCATCTTTCCGATGTCGTGGAACATAGCCGCGGCGGCGACCCGCCGGCAGTCCTGCAGGGTCAGGCCGTATTTATCCGTGCGTTCCAGCATTCTCTGCAGCAGCCGCTGCGTGATCTGCTCCACGTGCCGCCCGTGGTCCGCGCCCTCGCCGTTGCGGTAGCCCATCACCCGCGACAGGATATCCGCCGCGATGCCCATCATATGCTCCTGCCGCCGCAGCTGCTGCATCATCACCGCTGCCAGCCGCCGCTGCCGCGCATACAGCTTCACGGTGTTCATCACCCGCTGCCGCACGATACGGATATCAAAGGGCCGTTCTATGTAGTCCGACACGCCCATGTCATAGGCCTGCCGCACCTTTTCTTCTGAGCCGTCCGCCGTGATGATAATGACCGGGATATCCTCGATAAACCCCCGATTATTCATCTCCTCCAGCACCTGCAGGCCGTCCATCTCCGGCATGATCATGTCCAGCAGCACCAGTGAGATATCCGCGCCGTAGGTCTCCAGCTGCGCCATGCACTCCCGGCCGTCCTTCGCCTCCAGCACGTTGAAATCCTCCGCCAGCATCTCCCGCAGTATCGCGCGGTTCATAGCCGCATCGTCCACCACAAGAATATGCGGCTTGATCTCCTCCCCCTCCACGGGAGTATCCTCGGTGACCACGGCGTCCTTTCTCCGCTTGGCCCGGTACATCAGCCGGTCCGCCCGCTGCACCGCCTGGGCGATCGTCTCCTGCTGCGCCATGACGCAGCCCACGCTGATGGTGATATGCTGGCCGCCCTCGCAGCCCGGTATGCTCACTGTCCGCAGCCGCCGCTGAATGTCTCCCAGCACGGTGGCAAAGGCCGCCTGCTCCACGCCCGGCAACAGCAGCAAAAACTCGTCGCCGCCGTAGCGCACCAGTGAGCCGCTGCGGCCCACTACCTCATAGATGGTATCCGCCAGCGCCCGCAGCGCGTTGTCGCCCACCTGATGGCCATTCATGTCGTTATACAGCTTCAGATCGTCCATATCGATGAGCGCTACACCGCCGCGGTATACCTCATTGCTCATCTCCCGCTGGTAATGGTTGCGGCTCAGCGCGCCGGTCAGCGCGTCTATCTCCTGCTCCTGTGTATCCCGTCCGGAGATGACCAGCACATAGTCGTTGATCCGGTCGATGCGGATGTCATACTGCCGCCAGCCTACGCCGCCCTGCCGGAACCGCAGGCGAAAGCTCTCGTTTCGCTCCTTTTCGTAGAAAAAGCTCCGCAGGTTTTCGCTGCTGAGATAGCGCATCCACACGCTTTTCTCCGCCAACACACCGCCGTTGTCCCGGAAGATGTCCCGCAGCTCCTCTACGGTGTACCATTTGTCCTCCAGCCCACTGGCCAGACTGGTTTTCCGGACCCGCAGCTTTCCCCGGGTCCTGTCATATTCACATACGGTGTCGCAGATCGGCAGCAGTGCCGCGATAAAGGCTTCCTTCTCGATCATGGCTGAGACCTCCGTTCCTATCATACCAGCTTTATTATAGCATCTTAATGCCGTATTGCAACGGCTTCCCCCTGAAACGCCGAATTTTTCGCCTGTTTTGCAGGCGGCGCGCCGGGGTGCGCTGTCGGTGAACGGCCCTGACCCGCGCAGGGCAAAATAAAACCGCCCGTCCGGGCGGTTTTGTTTTGCCTTTTTGCGATCTAACTGCGGCGGCGTCGGCGGAGGGCTAAAACGGTCAGTGCCGAAATGGAAGCACCAACAATAAGCCATGCCCACGGACCGGCGGAGGGCGCGGCGGCCGGCAGAGGCTGCCAGGCGGCATACAGCGTCATATCCGCCGTGACCGGCGCATTGAAATCCCAGGGGCGGGTCAGGTCGTAGTCACTGTACCAGCCGGTGAAGCGATAGCCCGAGCGGGTGGGCGCCTGCGGCGGCGCCAGGGGCGTTCCACGGAGCACCTCCGCCGGCGCTACGCCGCTGCCGCCGTTACTTTGGAAGGTCACGCGGCACTGCTCCGACACCACCACCGTGACGTCCCGGGCAGCGGCGGCATAGCGGCCCATGCCGTCCTCGGTGGACACCAGGTAATGGCTGCCGGTTATGGCGGACGCACCGCCGTCGGCCAGGACCTTCAGCTGAAAGGAGCCGACGACCGTCTCATCCGCCCAGTCCGCGCCGCCGCCAAAGTCTACGTAATTCATGTAGACCGCCTGACGGCCATCACGCAGCGTGACCAGCGTCGTCTTGACGCCCTCGCGGAGCAGGGTGCCATCAGGCTGATAGGCGAAGAAGGCAGGATCGAAGCATATCTCGTCCTGCATGGCGAACATCGGCCCTGTGCCGGTGGTCCGGCACAGGGTAAGCGATACCGTTACGGTATCGCCGGCGGCGGCATGGTACGTCGCCTCTCCGTTGGCGGCAAGGCGGAATTCATAGTGCCGGCTGTCGTCGCCCCAGGCCAGGGACGGCGCCAGCAGCAGCACCGCCAGCAGCGCCAGAACTACCCGCTTCATGGTCCGCCTCAGTTCAGGAAGTCCTTGAGCTTCTTGCTGCGGGAGGGGTGCCGCAGCTTACGCAGGGCCTTGGCCTCGATCTGGCGGATACGCTCACGGGTGACGTTGAACTCCTTGCCTACCTCTTCCAGCGTGCGGGTACGGCCGTCCTCGATACCGAAGCGCAGCTTCAGCACCTTCTCCTCCCGGGGCGTCAGGGTACCCAGCACGTCCACCAGCTGCTCCTTCAGCAGGGTAAAGCTGGCGGCCTCACTGGGCTCGGATGCGGCCTCGTCGGGGATGAAGTCGCCCAGATGGCTGTCCTCCTCCTCGCCGATGGGCGTCTCCAACGACACGGGCTCCTGGGCGATCTTCAATATCTCGCGGACCTTGTCCACGGGCATATTCATCTCGGCGCTGATCTCCTCGGGGCTGGGGTCGTGGCCCAACTCCTGCAGCAGCTGGCGGGACACACGGATGACCTTGTTGATGGTCTCCACCATGTGGACGGGGATACGGATGGTACGCGCCTGATCGGCGATGGCGCGGGTGATGGCCTGACGGATCCACCAGGTAGCGTAGGTGGAGAACTTATAGCCCTTGGTGTAGTCGAACTTCTCCACGGCCTTGATCAGGCCCAGATTGCCCTCCTGGATCAGGTCCAGGAACAGCATACCGCGGCCCACATAGCGCTTGGCGATGGACACCACCAGACGCAGATTGGCCTCGGCCAACTGCTGCTTGGCCTTCTCGCCGGCCTTGATCTGCTTTTTCAGCTCGGCCATCTCCGCCTCAGGGATGGTCTCGCCGTCCGCCTCGGCCTGCGCCACACGCGCCTCGGCCTCGCGGCCGGCGGACATAACGGTGGCCAGCTCCACCTCCTGATCGGCGGTCAGCAGGGGCACCTTGCCGATCTCCTTCAGGTACATACGCACGGGATCGTCAATGTTGAAGCTGTCCACCAGCGTGTTGGGGTCGACCAGCTCCTCCTCCTCGATCTCGGCGATCTCATCCATAGCGGGCTCGCCATCCTCATCGGGCAGGTCGGCCAGGAAATCCTCGCTGCCTACCTCGATGCCCAACTGCTCCAGAGAGTCGTAGATGGAGTCCATCTGCTCGCTCTCCAGGTCCAGCTCGTCCAGCACGTCGGACAACTCACCGGCATCCAGCTTGCCCTTCTTCTTACCCTTGGTAAACAGGTCGCGCAGCTTCTCGTTGCCGTTCAGCAGCGCGGCCGCCGGCAGGGACGCGATGGTCTTTTCGTCCAGGCCGCCCTTGGCGGGCTTCTCCTGCGCCGGCGCGGCCTCCTGCAAAAGCTGGTCCGCCATCTGCTCCAACTGCTCCGCGGTGTACTTTTCTTCGGTCATGTTCGCTTTCCTCCGTAACCTTTTTTATCTTTATACGTCTCCATCGCCGCCGCCAGCGGATCCGTGCCGCCGGTGCGCTTGCTGTACTCCTCCCGAATGATGCGTATGTAATCCGCCAGCGCCTGCGGCGCGTTGGCTGCGGATTCCGGTTTTTGCAGCAGCGCCGTCAGGTGGTTCATCTCCTCCGATGTCAGCACCGCGGCCAGCGCCGCCATGCTCGCGTGCCCCCGCCGCTGCCACAGCTCACCGTAGATGCGCCCCAGCAGCGGCGAAGAGAATTCCTCCGGCTGCACCGGCATTTCCGGCGGGAACAGGCTCTCGTCCTGCATCAGCAGACGGATAACGCCCTCCTCCGCCAGTGCGCTGCGTACATTCTGATAGCGGATGCTGCGGTCCGCGGGCTGCAGGGCCGATATCGGGTTCATCTCCTGACGCTCCTGCGCCTTCCGTGCCTTGGCCTGCACCCGCTTGGCGGCCCGCTGGACCTCCATCCGCATGGCCTCCGCCGGCAGGGACGCCGCCTCGGCGGCCCGGGTGGTATATACCTCCCGTTCCACGGGGTCATTTAATTTACATAATGTTTCAGCAATCTCCCCCGCGTACGCGATGCGGCCCTTGTCGTCCTTCAGGTCATACTTGGCCGCGATCTCAGACATCGTGAATTCAATGCTGTTTGCACTTCCGGAAAGCAGCTGCTCAAACGCGTCCCTACCCTGGTATTTGATAAAGTCGTCGGCATCCTGCTTTACATAATGTCCATCCACCAATCGCTGCGGCAGACGCAGGACCTTCACGGTGAACTCGCTGTTCTGCAGCAGCTCCAGCGCCCGGTCCGTGGCCATCTGGCCCGCGCCATCGTTGTCGTAGCACAGCACCAGCTCCTTGGTGAAGCGGCTCAGCAGACGTATCTGCTCCTGGGTCAGCGCGGTGCCCATGCAGGCCACCGCGTTGTCGAACCCCGCCTGATGCAGTGTCACCACGTCCAGGTTGCCCTCGCACAGGATCATGTTGGGCCGCTTGGTCTTTTTGGCCAGGTTCAGGCCGTAGAGCACCCGGCGTTTGCTGTACGCCACCGTTTCGGTGGTGTTCATGTATTTCGGCTCCGACTTGTCGATCACGCGGCTGCCGAAGCCCACCACGTCGCCCCGCACATCGATGACCGGCAGCATCAGCCGGTTGCGGAATTTGTCGTACAGTCCGCCGTTTTTCCCGTTGACCACCAGCCCGGAGGCAAGCAGCTCCTGCTTGGTGAAGCCCTTGTCTGTCATGGCGCGGAGCAGCGCATCCCACTGGTCCAACGAAGCGCCCATGCCGAAGCGCACCGCGATACCCCGCCGTATCTGCCGCTTGTCCAGATACGCCTGCACCGCCGCACCCTGCGGAAGCTGCAGCTGGTCATAGTACCACCGCGCCGCTGCACGGTTCAGCTCCAGCACCCGCCGCCGCAGCCGGTCGGCGTTGCTGCGGGCCTCGTCCTCCGCCGGCAGCGGGATGTTGGCCCGCTTGGCCAGGAACTCCACCGCCTCCGGGAACGACAGGCCCTCGATCTCCATGATGAAATTGATGACGCCGCCGCCCTTTTTGCAGCCGAAGCAGTGGTAGATCTGCTTGTCCGGCGCTACGGAAAATGAGGGCGTTTTCTCGTTGTGGAAGGGGCACAGGCCGAACAGGTTGCCGCCCTTGCGCGTCAGCGTCACGTAGCCGGATACCACGTCCGCGATGTCGTTCCGCGCCACCACTTCGTCCAGAAACTGGTCGCTGAAATGCACGAAAGGCCCTCCTTTCCCCCGCTGAACCGCGGTGCAAAATAAATCTGACAATATACTATACCAAAAAACTTCCTCAAATCCTCTTTTTTCGCAAAAGTTTTTAGCAGGGCAAACGAAGGGTAAAAAAAAGACCGCCTTACGGCGGTCTTTTTTATTCAAGCACGGAAGGGCCTAAATTATCCCCGGCCGACAGGCCAGGGATAAATAAGTACAAAAAAAGAAAGGCCCAGCGGGCAAGCAATCTTTATTCACCCCACCCC
>OIXG01001670.1_pt1 | contig 19987 bp, 23 predicted proteins | sample 1587731 | NCBI WGS metagenome assembly OIXG01 (sample SAMEA3888908, study PRJEB22519) | human gut metagenome | biome: human gut; feature: human-associated habitat; material: faeces | place: Denmark | collected 2010
GTTTGCTCGATGCGTTCCATTTCGGATAGTGGCGGCAGTCTTTTCATTTTGACATCCCCTTATTCCTGCTGTGATGTGCTTTCTCCCGAAGATACAGGGACAGGCATGAGACGACCGCACATCCTTACCGGACATACGGTTAGGAATACGACCTCAATCACAGGGCAGAAGCCACCCGCCGGCACCGCGGGGAATACATCTCCGGCGTCGGAGGAGGGTCGGTATAACGCAACGCCGCCTGTACAGACGCGATATACCCAGCGCCCGGTGCAGACGGTGCCGAAAGCAGCGGCGCAAAGCGCTGCCGCGCGGCAGACAACGCTTCGCGCGGAGCCGCCGCGTCCCGGTCCCGCAGGAACAGCACCTCCGTATTCTGCCCCTGCTCTGACCGTTGAACCCCGGCCCGGCAGAAACCTGTCCCAAGCCCGTACAGCACCCTTTGAGCAAGCGAAGCAGCATGACTCGGCGCGGCAGGAACCGCGCACGGTCGGAGAAGGCAGCGCAGATCGACTCCGTTGTGACCGGCATCGTTGCGGAGTATGAGGAGAGCGGGACCAATATCGACCGCATTAGGGTGTCCGGCTCCATGACGGAGGAGGATCTCCTCTGGATCATCGCCATCAATTCCGCGGCCTACCGACAGGATCTCAATGCCATGAGCGCCGACCTTGTTCGGGAGCTCTGCAAAGCGAGTCTGTCATATTCCCCGTCGCTCGGCCTGACGGAGGATGGCGGCGACGGAGTTGTGACGACCTTGACGGTAAAGGTCAAGCATCTTGATCCGGATAAACTGATGGACGAGCTTGGCTTTGACGAGGACGCCCGGCAGTGGGCGGGAGCGCTCTATGAGACATTAGAGCAGAGCGACGCCATCAATAAGTACAGGACATATTACGAAACCTATCGGCCGGATCACAGCGGCGACGGCTCCTTTTCCGGAGATGTTGAGTACGGCACCGATTACGATAATCAGATCGACATATCTCGCTTTGCCGATCCCGGCACGAAGAACAACCTCGACCTCGCCGCCTACGCGGTACAGGCGTGGGAGAACAACTGGGGCTATGCTTACAGCCCTGCGTGTAGAGGCGGTCGATCCGCTCATCGGAAAAACGCACGGTCATCATATCGTCACCCTCGTCCGGCGCACCTTCATCGAAAACGGCCATCAACAATTCATCAAGGATCATCCAAATATCTTCCTCATCCGCTGTCGGGTAATCTTTGATGATCTGCTCCAATACAAACGGATGTTCCGTGTGCAGGAACTTCAGAAGCCGCAGAAACAGCAGGACATCGTTTTCATATTCGTAATCGTACATCCTGCCACCTCAAAAGAAGACGCGTCGTCGGGACTGAAAGATCGGAGCCGTTCGCGTCCTTCCAATAGGCCCCTTGATCCAGCTCCTTGAGGTGCCGTCAGCATGGTCTATGACCTCACGCCGCTCCTCCTCGGTTGCGGATGCACGGTGCAGCGCGGCATAGGCATAGTAGATACCACAATCCGGAACAGGAGCGCCTTTTTGCATGAGAATATGCCAGACGCCATGTGCCAGCAGCTCGGGATCGCTGCCGTCCACAACCGCGGAATAGACCTGCGTATCGCCGATTTTCTGCGCGCTGCCAAGGTCTGCCTTGCGGAGCATCGCCTCCAGATGAAAAGCGACTGCCTCATGCTGCGCTTCCTCTCCAGCTTTGAGAAGCTCTCGGAACACCTCCGGCTCCTGCCAGCCCAACACAACGCCGAAAGGGCGCGGGTATTTGTGCTCCCAAGCGCTGCCCGATGGGTTAAATTGGCGGTACAGCTTTCCGAGGCCGGGACGCAGCAGCTCAGAGACCTCTCCCCATGCTTGCAGGCGCAAGACCTCGTCATTTCCGGTGTGTTTGTCCACGGGGACAACGATCACCATATCGCAGGATCTCATTTTTCCTTCCTCCTTTATCAATATTCTTCGGACAACATGATTGTAGTGGCTGAGCGGTCAGCCTCCGTGATGATCAGAACGCGGGACTTACCGCTGAGCTGATACCACGACACGATCCGATCTCCGTTGCAAATTGCGCGTTCATTGGCTACCCGGTCATTTTTGCAGGTATCACCCCAATCCCCGCGCAGGTGCCGCTCCAAAAGCCGAAGCAGATGCGCTCGTGAGAGCACCCCCAAAGCGGCCGGTGTGGCGCATACGGCCCCAGGCAAAAAACGGGCAGGACTGTTATCCATGGCGTATTTGTCTCCCTTCTTCATGTCAATGCCTTGAAGCCGTTTGGCGTCAGGACATTGAATATCCGATTCCCGCGCGTCCTCCAAGGTGCCGAATCTGCCCTTGCAGGCGGCGTTGCCCTTGGTCTTCATCTCCACCTTGGGCTTAACATAGCAGCAGGGGTCCTTCTCTTTCGATTTTTTGAGAGCTTCCAGAAATTCACGGGAACGCTCGATGGTCTCCTTCATGGAAATGATCGTGGTACCCTTGGGGTCCTTGATCTCCTTGCGAATACCGCAGTATTCCACGCTCCAGGAAACACGCTTGCCCTCCTCCAGATCGGTGAAGTCCTCAGATTTGCGGATACGAAGCTCTTCAAAGGTCATAGAGGCGTCCTCGATGTCCTCCTTCACACCCTTGTGATAGAAGACAGGCGGCTTTTCCAAAAGCCCCTTCTTGGTATTCTCCGCCGTTTTCTGCTCAAAAGCCGCGGCAATGGGGTTTCCTGCGGCTGCATTTGACTCCGGCTGTGCGGGAGCGGGAGCTTCCTTCGGCGGGGCAGCAGCTGGCATCGGTGCGGCTGCTTCCACAGCGGGCGCCGCCGGCATTTCCTGCGTCGCAGGTGCCGGAGCACCTGCTGCGGCTGCCGCGGGCGCTTCAAAGGGGTTGCCCTGATTGGCTGTATCCGTGCTGTCTCCGAAAATCGCGTTAATGTCCAGTCCTTCCTCGGCAGAGATCTCGGTAAAGGGCCATGCGTTGGTACTGTTGAGTACGCTCATAAAATGCTTGCTCCTTTCGATTTTGAGACAAAAAAAGACCGCAATCGCCCCTATGAGCAATTACGGTTTCATTCTTGTCCTTTGTTGAATTCCAGTTCGTTTGAGTCTGACGGAGGGCGCAATAACCCCCTTTCTGTCGCCGTTCCTCCCTAACTTACTCCGACCTAACTTACTTCGCCCTAGAATACGGCCTTAGTGTATCAGACCTGCGTGGGGCTGTATAGTTGGAGTTTTTCCATAGCTGCACTGTGGGGCAGGTTGCTTTTGGGGGAGCTTGCGATAATGAGCTCAATGTACCCCATAGAGCTATCTCATTTTGGGAGGCGCATGAAATTCTTACAGGATGCGACGTATCGCCGCAATCTCAAAAGCAAGAAAACAGCCTCCCCTGGATGTGGCCTCTACCCGCCCCAAAGCGCGAGCTTTTGGAGCTTACTTGCGCGGCTAATAACATAAGTTCCTTGCATGAGCCTCTGTGGGTTATTCCTGTGGGGGCGCTTTACTTTCACAGTGAGGGCGGAGTGCTCTGCCCTCACTGTCGATCACCTCCGATCAGCACGATGATCCTTCATTCCCAAACCAAACCAAGACGAGAAAAGGAGGCTATTATGAGTGCTGATATGAAAAGCTATGTTTCTGAATTGCTGGAAGACTACCGCGCCCGTGAGCGGAAGATCGCCGTTTTGCGCTATGATCTGGAGCATCCCTCCAATGTCGGAGCTTCCTGTTTTCGTTTATTCCACGGTGACGGACTTGGCGAGGTTGCGGGGTTTGTCGATGTCGCAGCCGCGCTGGAGCGCGATGTAGTACGCGAGCAGCTGGAGCGGCACCACGCCGAGCGAGGGCAGCAGCATCGCGGCGGTATCGGGGACGGTGAGGACATGGTCGACGGTTTTGGCCATCTCGCTGCGGCAGCTCTCGGTGGTGAGCGCCAGCACATCCGCGCCGCGCGCCTTGACCTCGACGACGTTGCTCATCGCCTTTTCAAAGAGCGGGCCGTAGGTACCCAGCGCGATGACGAGCGTGCCGTCCTCAATGAGGGAGATCGTGCCGTGCTTGAGCTCGCCCGAGGCGTAGGCCTCGGAGTGGATGTAGCTGATCTCCTTGAGCTTGAGCGAGCCCTCAAGGCCGAGGGCATAGTCGAGGTTGCGGCCGATGAAGAACACGCTCTCGTGGTTGAAGTGCTGCGCGGCATACTTCTGGATGTCCTCGCAGCGGCCGAGCGTTTCCTTCACCTTGTCGGGCAGGAGCGCAAGCTCGCGCACGGCATCGGCGTATTCGGTCTCGTCCACCGTGCCGAGGAGCCTTGCGAAGCAGAGGCCGACCATATCGAGCACGGCGAGCTGTGTGGAGTATGCCTTGGTGGTGGCGACAGCGATCTCGGGACCTGCCCAGGTGTAGAGCACATCGTCGCTCTCGCGGGCGATGGACGAGCCGACCACATTGACGATGGAGAGAATGTACGCGCCGCGCTTTTTCGCCTCGCGCAGTGCTGCCATGGTGTCGAGCGTTTCGCCCGACTGGCTGATGATGATGACGAGCGTGTTTTCGTCCACGATGGGGTCGCTGTATCGGAACTCGCTCGCCAGCACGACCTCGACGCTGCGGCGCAGCAGATGCTCAAGGTTATACTTGCCGACCATACCGACATGGTAGCTTGAGCCGCAGGCGACGATGAAGATGCGCTCAAAGCCCCGTATCCTCTCCGGTGTGAGCTTGAGGTCGTCGAACACGATCTCGCCGCCGCGCAGGCGCGGCGTGATGGCGTGGCGCAGGGCCTCGGGCTGCTCCATGATCTCCTTGAGCATGAAGTGCGGGTAGCCGCCCTTTTCCGCCGCGCTGACCTCCCACTCGATGAAGTGGTGCTCCTTTTCGATGGGCTGCTGCATGGCGTTGTAGAGCGAGATGCCCTCGCGCGTCAGAACGGCGATCTCGCCGTCGTCCATATATACCACATCGCGCGTGTGCCTGATGATGGCGGTGGCGTCGCTCGCAAGGAAGCTGCAGCCCTCGCCGTAGCCGAGCAGCAGCGGCGCGTCCTTGCGCGCGGCGATGATGCGGTCGGGGCAGTCGGCGCAGAGCATCCCGAGCGCGTAAGCGCCCTCGATGCGGCGCAGCACGCGGCCGACGGACTCAAAAAAGTCGTGGCACTCGTTGTAGTAAAATTCCAGAAGCTGCGCCACGACCTCGGTATCCGTCTCGGAAACGAAGGTCACGCCCTGCGCGATAAGAAATTCCTTGATCTCCACATAGTTTTCGATGATGCCGTTGTGGATGACGGCAAAGCGGCCGTCCTCGCTGACATGGGGGTGAGAGTTGACATCGTTCGGCGCGCCATGGGTCGCCCAGCGGGTGTGGCCCATGCCGATGGTGCCCTCGACATCCGCGCCGCCGTGGACAAGGTCGCTGAGGGCCTTGAGCCGGCCCACGGATTTTTTGACCTGAAGCTCGTGCCGCGGCGAAACGACCGCGATGCCGGCGCTGTCATAGCCGCGGTATTCCAGACGGGAAAGCCCGTCGAGCAAAATGGGGGCAGCCTGCTCGCTGCCGACATATCCAACGATACCACACATAAATAAAGTTCTCCTTTATGATCTCAAAATAGTCCGCGGAGCACAATGCTCCGCCGCAGGGCGCGGCGCGCCCTGCACGATCAAAAGGGGAAACGCACAGAATTTCACCTTTTCCGTTCCGTCACAGCCCCTTTGTTCCGCGGTCGCCCGCGTATTTGTCGGCTGTGTACGCGCCGGAACCGCGCGGGGAGGCATCCGCCGAAACTTCGATCACCTCCCGCCTCGTCGTCCTCCGCGAGGGAGGCTCATGGCGCTTTGTCGGTTTTTCTCCGAAAACTCCTTTCTTCGTCTGTGCCTGGAAAATTATCTCCACCGTCAATCTATGACGGAAGATGGCAATAAAATGTTCCCGCGCGGGACAAAATAAGGCGAACGACTTTTGCAGGGAGGCTTTCTCATGGTCACCGCCTTTGTGCGCACGATCCTCTTGTACCTCATCATCATGCTTGGACTGCGGCTGATGGGCAAGCGCCAGATCGGCGAGCTGGAACCGACGGAGCTGGTGCTCACGCTGCTCATCTCCGACCTTGCCGCCGTGCCGATGCAGGACTTCGGCATCCCGCTTTTGAACGGCGTGGTGCCGATCATAACGCTGCTCTCGCTCTCGATGCTGCTCTCCTACGGCAGTATGCGCTCGATCCGACTGCGGCGGCTGGTGTGCGGTAGCCCGACCACGCTCATCAAGGACGGCGTATTGCAGCAAGCCGCCATGCGGGCGAACCGCTTTACGCTCGACGAGCTGACCGAGGAGCTGCGCAGCCAGGGGGTGACGGACCTCACGACCGTGAAGTACGCCATTCTGGAGACGAGCGGGCAGCTCTCCGTACTGCTCTATCCCGCCGAGCAGCCGGCGACGCCCAAGCAGCTCGGCCGTGCGGTGAAGGACGACCTCTTTCTCCCGCAGGTGCTCATCAACGACGGGCGCGTGCTCGACGACGCGCTCGCCTACCGCGGGCTGAGCCGCGAGTGGCTTACGCGCGAGCTGTCCTCGCGCGGCTTTCACGCCGCGCGCGAGGTGCTGCTGCTGAGCATCGACGACGCGGGCAAGATCCTCTGCGTCGGAAAGGAGGGCGCACGATGAGAAAATACTGGCTCTCTCCCCTGCTGGTGCTCGCGCTGCTCTTCGGCGGCGCGATGGCCAACGCGCACTTTGTCGCCCGAAGCGTGGAGGACTGGTGCGCGGGCGTGGAGCTCTCCCTTGCCGCCGCCGAGACGGAGGACTGGGACGGTGCGCGCGAGGCGCTGGACAGCGTTTACGCCGCGTGGGACGCGCGGCAGACCTATTTTCACATCATGGTCGAACACGAGGAGCTGGACGCGGCGGAGGCGCTCTTCGCCGTGTCGCGCAGCTTTGCCGCGGCGGAGGAGGGCGCGGAGTTCTGCGCCAACACCGCCGAGCTGCTCACGCAGCTTGCGCTTTTGCGGGAGATGGAGGAAATTTCGATCAAAAATATCCTTTAGGTCTTGTCGGCCAGGAGCTTATTGAGCTCGCGCATGAAGGTGTCGATGTCCTTGAACTGGCGGTAGACCGAGGCGAAGCGGACATAGGCCACCTCGTCCACCGAGCGCAGCTTGTCCATCACCTGCTCGCCGATGGATTCGGTCGAGACCTCGCGCTCAAGGGAGTTTTGCAGGTTCTGCTCGATCTCCTCGCTGATGCGCTCGAGCTCATCAAAGGGCACGGGGCGCTTCTCGCAGGCGCGGATCATGCCGCGCAGGACCTTGCTGCGGTCGAAGCTCTGGCGGCTGCCGTCCTTTTTGATGACGACCATCGGCAGGCTCTCGACCGTTTCATAGGTGGTAAAGCGCTTCTCGCACGACAGGCACTCGCGGCGGCGGCGGATGCTGCTGCCCTCCTCCGCCGGACGGGAATCGACGACCTTGCTTTCCTTGTAACCGCAATAGGGGCATTTCATATCGCTGCACCTCATTTTTTTGGTTTTGGTACTGTGCCAAGCTTATTGTAGCACAGTCTTTTTGAAATTGGTAGACATAATTTTGAGGTTTTTCAAAATATTGGGGCCTTCTTTTCATCAAAGGCATAGATGATGTAGGGCTGCGCGCCGATCTGCTCCACACGTGCAAAGCAGAAGAGCTCGGGGAGCGGCCAGGGGCGCGCGGGAGAATACGGGAGCGCCAGCTCAAGTCTCCCGCCGCACTCGCGGCGCAGGGCGCAGGAAAAGGCCAGCTCCCAGCGCGCGTTCGGAAAACGCAGCGGCGCGCCGCGCCGCCATACCGTCTGAGCGTCCATCCTACCGCCTCCCTGCAAAAAAGCTGCCTGTACACTCTATGCACAGGCAGCCTTGCTTATTTCGCTTTTTACTTCACCTCATAGGCGCCGCGCACGAGCAGCTTGGTGGTCGCCGCGGTCGCCTTGACGCCGCGTTCCTCTATGGTCATCATGCAGAGGTGATTTTTTGTGAGCGCCTTGCCGTTCTCCAGTGTCGTGCCGTCGGTGGAGTCGATGAGGCCGGGGCTCGAGGGCGAGACGACCGCCGCCGTGCCGACGCGCAGCATGACCTCGCAGCCGATCGCGCCGTAGAGCGTCTGTCCGCTCGTCATGGTCACGACCGTGAAGCTCTCCGCCGTGCCGGAGGGCGCACCCGCGCCCGCAGACTGTGAGCCGTATTTTTCCTCGAGCTTTTTGATGTCGGCGTCCACCTGCGCGGCGAGCGCCTTCGAGGCCGTGTCGCTGCGCGCGGCAAGCTTTTCGTCCGCCTTAGTCAAAAGCTCCGGCAGGAACTTTTCGTTGAGATAGCTCAGCGTCACGAGCGGATCGGACGACGAGCCCGCCGTGCCCGCGGCGACGACGGAGATCGAAAGAAGCGTCAGGCTCGCAAGCAGGAGCGTGAGGAGCCGCGTGAGCGCGTGAGGAGTTTTTTTCATGATGTACCTTGCCTTTCTTTCGTGCGGGTGGGATATGTCTTTTTCCGCGCCGAAGGAAAGGAACGCGCCGTTCCCTTCCTTCGGGCGCTTTCAGATCAGCTGCGTATTGCCAAGCCCGAAGCTCACTGCGATGGCGGCGTCGATGCGCTCCATGAGCGCGCCGTCCACACGCCCCATGCGCTCGCGCAGACGGCGCTTGTCGAGCGTGCGAACCTGCTCGAGCAGCACCACGCTGTCGCGCGGCAGACCGTGGTCCGGCGCGGAGAGCGCAATATGCGTCGGCAGCTTCGCCTTATTCGTCTGCGATGTGATGGCGGCGGCGATCACCGTCGGGCTGTATCGGTTGCCGGTGTCGTTCTGGATGATGAGCACCGGTCGCACGCCGCCCTGCTCGCTCCCGACCACGGGAGAGAGGTCGGCGTAATAGATATCGCCTCGTCTGACATTGGTATCCACGCTTCGTTCACACTCCGAGAAGAAGTTCCCGCCGCGGTCTTCACGGCCGGTCACATTCATTCTCCCACACTCGGGCGGGATTTATACGGAGCGCGCTGAATTTCTCTGCTCCCCCGCCCACGCTATCCTATGCCAAAAGCGCGGCGGCGGTGCTTATCCGTCAGCGCCGGGGGAGGGGGTCTGGGTGTCTTGCGTTATTGTATCATAAATTTTTCAATTTTTCTACTGAATTTTGAGCGCCGCATAGCGTCGGAAACCCTTGCAAGTTCAAGGAAGTTCAAAGTTCAGATTCAGGGAACGCCGCTTGATTTCCGGGGCTATTAGTAACAAACAAATAACACGGTTTTCCTTTTTGAAAATCAACTTTCAAAGTCAATACACCGCATCAGGATCAGGGTACAAATCAACTACCGGGAAGGTTGTGATCAGAAGATTTTCCCCTTGTTCCAAGCTGGCCTTCATGACCGCTTCAGGGCTGGCCGAAAAACCTTCCAAAAGGTAATCCCGGCCCCGCCGCTGGTAGACATACCGGCCATCAGGCATGGTGCAGAAGAAGCGCCCACCAAAACGGGCCGTGAAATCCGCTTCAAGTTGGTTCTTCAGGTTATCCCCAAGGCGGAAGGTTTCTTCAGGGGATGAAAAACGCATATCGCCATTTTGATCCACCAAAATCAGGGAAGGCAAGCCGGTTGGTGGAACGCCTTCACCGGCTGGATGATCAAAGAATGGAGCATAACAGAAGAACCCTTCACACAGGCCCAAGTATTCAGCGCCATCATAACCATTCGCCTTGGTATAAGCTAAAGCCATTTTGTGATCCACAATCCCACCGCCTTTCAATCCCACATGGTAACGGCCACAAGATCAGTTACTTCAAGGGGCTGTTTACATTCGGGGCAAACCATATCTTTTCCCGCCCTGATTCTGTGCATAGCTTTCCCACAATCGCACTGCTGAAGAATCCGCACCTGTTCAGGCGCTTTCAGCGTGACCGCCAAGCGGCTTTCCAGCTTGCCACAGGCCCCACATTGAAACAGGGCGTGTTCCACTTCCACGGTGGCTTCAGGATGGGCGATAAGGGCCGCTTTTGCCTTGGGGCCATAGTAACCCGCCAAGATGGTTTCCCGCTCCCCAGCGGCTTCCGTGCCGGTCATAAAGCCCCGGTCTATGGGGTATTCCGTTTGAAATCCACACACGGGGCATTTATAAACCCTTCCCACGCCGATCCACCACCCTTCAAAATCATGTTGACAATTTCAAAACGCTGAACTATACTGAATATAGAAACAAGGGTGCTACCGGCAGACGGTTAGCCCCCTACTGGATTACAGAAGTAACCGCTGGCCGGGAAGCTGGGCGGTTACTTCTTTTTATGAGCCTGTATGAAAAGGCTGATAATGCCAACGATCAGAATACCGACTTGAATCAAATCAGAGTATGTAACCATTGTCAGCCCCCCTTTCGTAAGATTAGGGGGCCAAGAAGCGCCCCCTGACGAAACAGGGGAACTAACCGCTTGCCGTTTATCGGTAGCACCACAGACAGGATAACACAGGAATCAGCAAAACGCAACCCGCCCAAGTGACATTCACAAGGGCGGGTTTTGTGGCCTAATAATTACAAAATGCCGGTTTTACTGTGCTTTTCGGCTAATTTGTTACTATCGTGTTATTCAACTTTTTTCAGCCCATTTGAACACCGTTTGAACGAACCCGGCCAAATCACCTGTGGTCACAGTTTGCCCCGGATCAATCCCGGCGCTGATCCACTCCAAGGAAATTGCCGTGTTGATTGCATCCTTGGCCCAATGGTTCCCGGTATAGATTTCAGGCGGGGTTCCTTCCTCTGTGAACCGGGAAAACACGGTGAGCAGTTCACCCCAAGTCAGGTTCCGTTCTGGCTGGAACACCCCAAGGCCACATCCAAGCATAAACCCGGCATTGGTGGCCGTGCCTATTGCCGGTGCATACCACACGCCGGGGGCCACATCATCAAAGGGCGCTGTTTCTGTGTAATATCGTTCCCGGCTTTCATCGTCCATCATAGACAGCATCAGGGCGGCAAAATCAGCCCGTGTGACGGTTCCACCGGCTCCACCGTGGCCGATTTCATACCCTGTCCAAAAAAGGCTGTCAGGGGCTTTTAGAACGGCTTTCCTTTTAGTAATGGTGGCCGGTTCCACTTCAGGTTCCTTCACCAGCTTTTCAACTGTGCGGGTTCTGTAAATGATTTTCGGTTCTGGATCGGGTGTCGGCGTGGGTTCCGGTTCAGGCTCCGGGGAAGGCTCTGGATCATTGGCGGCAAAGGACATACTGAAAACCATGTTGGGCTTTTCCGCCGATTCATCAATGAAGGTGTCAACGGCCCATTTATTAGGGATCAGGCCATAGGTGGCATATAGGGCAACCAGCGCATCATAATCATCCATCAATGCCAACTGCCCGGAATACTCATTCACAATATCATCCGGTTCGCCGTTGACGGTGTTGTTGTGAATCGTGCTTTGGGTGATTGTCAGCTTGCCCCGGTTCCAGATTGCCCCGCCATGCTGGGCGGCTGTGTTTTCCCAAATGGAGCATTTTTCAAGGGTTACTTCCTGATCTGTATAACAGGCAATGGCCCCGCCCCGAATAGTAGCCGTACCCCTGCCCAAGACGCAGTTGAATAGGTTGGCCGAACCGCCGTTCATGCGGATATGTGCGCCGTATTGGGCGGTGTTTCGCTCAAAAACACAATATCCAAAGTTCTGATCCCCGTTGTCAGCTTCAACGGCCCCCGCCGTGCAATCAGAAAAGTGGCATTCTGAATATGCCGTTGAAATACTTGCCTGAACAAATGGGGTGGTAGCTTCCACATTGCCCCCGTCAAAATCAATAGCCTGAATGATCACATTTCCAGTTCCATCCGGGGAATAGGTGCTGATATGGCCTTCCGGGGCTGTTCTCTGAAGTGTAACCCGCTTGTATGTGTCACCAAGAACCGTTCCATCCGGGCAGACGATTTCACATCCAATCCCGATGGTGGCCCCGGCTTCCGCCTGTTCGATTGCCTGAAGCAATTCTTCCAAACTGGAAACTGTCTGTAAGGCCGTTTCTGGCCCCTCTGACAGGCTTCCGCCTTCAGGGGTATCAGTACCTTCCCCGGCTTCTTCTGTGCCGGTGTCGCTGTCCTGTGCCTGAACCATGCTTGGTTCTGTGGGTTCGGGGCTGTCCTCAACGGCAAAGGCCGTGGTGGTCTGCGTTACCAACATGACCGCAAGCAGTAAAGCGGCAAACAGACGGTTCCAAAAGCTGTGTTTCGTGTTCATCGTGTGAACCTCCTATAAAAGATTTGCGGCGAACCGCAAGATCAATTATAGCGGCGGGATCATCCCGGAAAAATAGCTTCACAGGCCCTTTTTCATCAGCCAATATAGGTTCACACCCTTGAATACTGTTGATATAACAGGGTTTCAAGCTATGGTTGTTACTATCGGTGTTACTATACGCAAAAAAATCAGCCCACAGGCGGGCGAAACCTGTGGGCTGATTTTGAACTACAATTTGACACTTTCCCGCCCATCCGAGGAAACCCCGAAGAAACCTTGAATGTGGATGTGGGTTTGATTTATTGTTGCGGATCATTTTATGTAGGGGGTGGACGGGCCACCAAAGAAATCTGGTTCATTACTCATGCACCCCTTCTTCAGAAACTTCCAGCTTTTCAGCAAAGTCATTGGCCCAAGCATCCATGATCCCATCCAAATCAGCATCTTTGGAAATGTGGTTTTCATTGTGCTGTTCAACCTTGATTTCAGCGGTAGTGAACCGGTTGATTGCTTCACGCTCCGCAATGTCACGAAGATAGGCCAAATCTTCTTCAGCAATATCCAAGGCATCAGCGGTGGCCGCTGTGTTGGCGGCGGTGTCAGCAGTATTTCCATAGATTCCATCCCAAGCGTTCCCCATGTTGAAGGCATCAATGGAATCCAAACCACCGCCGAAGAACCCGGAAACCTTATCATCAATCCCTTGGCCGAACTTGTAACCAGCGGAAGCGGCATCGGAATAATCAATGAAGTCCATCTTCTTGACATATTCCACCCAACCGGATTCATCCTTCACTTTCTGTTGGGCTTTTTCAATTCCAGCATAGAAGTTATCAAGGCCGCTGGTAATATCAACCGTCACGCCGGGGATTTTGTTGATAACATCTTCAATGGCATGGGCCAGCTTGGAAATGTACCCAAGTACAGTTAGGAACATATCATAGAAGGCCACTTCCACAGCGGCAATGGGATTGTTGAACACATTCCCAATGAAGTTAGCAAATCTCGCAAAACCGTTTTGCACCGGTACAATGAAGGTGTTGATCAGGAAGGCACCAAGCACCGCAAATGCCCCGGCAATGATACCGGTTGCGGAAATGGTGGTTCCCTTGAATTTGTTCACCGCCGCAACTGCCGCATAAAGCGCACCAATCAGAATCATAATCAGCATGACCACCCAAACAATAGGATTGGCAAGCAACGCAGAATTGAAGGTGAACACCGCCGCAGAAGCCGCCGCCGTGTTGCCGGTCAGGATTCCAAAGCCGATGGAAAGGAAATTGACCACACCATGATAAATGGCCGTTGCCGCCGCCGCAATTTCTGTCCAATGGGCGGCAATCTGGAACACCGCAAACGCACCGGCCAAGGCCAGAACAGCGGGGCCGATGATGGAAATGTTGTTGGCAAGCCAGTTAATTCCATTCAAAAGGGGCTGAATGACCTGAAGGGCAATATTGGAAGCCTTTGTGAACACTTGGCCCCAAGTCATGGGCATGGATTCAAACTTTGCGTTAATATCATCCGCCGCCATCAACAGCGAATTTTTCACAATATCCGCCGTGATCTTGCCTTCAGCGGCCAAGGTTCTGATTTTGCCGATGGGTTCACCCAAATAATCTGCAATGGCCTGAATGACGGGCTGGGCGTTCTCAAAGACGCTGTTCAATTCCTCGCCACGAAGGACACCGGAAGCCATTGCCTGTGTAAGCTGAAGGGTTGCGGCTTCAATCTGCTGTGTATCGGCTCCGACATTCACAAACGCCTTATTCAAGGTTTCCGTGAAGGCAATCAGTTCATCATTGTTGGCGAAGGCATCACCGGCCATCAGGCCCATTTGGGAAATGGCCTTGGCTGTGGTCAGATAAGAAGCCCTCGACCGCTGGGCCGAAGCCATGATCTTCTTTTCCAGTTCGGCCACGGAACCACCATCATCCACAATAAGGTTCAAGCGGGCCTTGGTGCTGGAAAGATCGTCAGACAGATCAACCAGCTTCTTCACCGTAGCCAATCCGCCCACCGCAACGGCAATTTTATTGATCTGGCTCAACATACCACCAGCGGCGGAACTGCCTTCCTGAATTGTGTTGTTGAACTTACTTTGGGCCTTGTCCGCCTGTCTGATATTCTGTTCCATCTGGTCAAAACCAACGGTAGCTTCTGCCAAATCTTCCCGGATTTGCTGAAGAACCGTAGGATCAAAGCTATCCCCGAAGGTATCTTTGACGGAATCCATTGTGTTGATCAGGGCGTTCATACCCCGGCACATAGCCTTCAGGGGGCCGGTAACGCCATCATACAAGGCAAGCGTTGTTCTGATTGTTGCCATTATGCCGCACCGCCTTTCTTGATCTTTCTGCGCTCCAATTCCGCCATCAGGCAATAGCGGTAAATCACCGGAAGGGGCTGATAGCTGTGGGTTTTGGCAAGATCATCAAGTTCTTTTCTGATCTGCCGGGGCTTCAGCTTCATAGCGGAAACAGCACACTTTCTAAACAAATCATAGAATTTATGATCCTTGTTCAGAATCATGATACCGTCCGGGGTGAAGGTCAGTTCCAGTTCGTTCAGGTCATTGGCCGTGGTGCCTTCCTTGTGGGTAACACTGATTTGCGGAATCATGGGGATCAGGCTAAAGCGTACCGCCCACAGATCTTTGTTGATGATCTCAATGTTTGGATTTTCATGTTTCAGCATTTTGGTTCACCGTCCTTTTCATAGTTTTGTGAAAATTCTTCAAGGGCTGGTTCTAACCACTTTTTGCACACGGTTTGCCGGGCCACTTCAAACTGTGCGGCGATCTGCTCCCAACCCTTTCCGTTGATATAGTGATCCAATAGAATTGTGCGGAAATGCATATCTGGCATTTGCATAATTGCCGCAATAATCCGGGCTTCATCCTTGATTAACAAATCAAGCTGGGAAACTAATTCGGCTTCCAATGTTTCTTTGCCGGTTATGTAGCGGCCATCAGGCAAGGTCGAGGCGGCACTATCTGCGATTGCAGATCGAATAGATTGAATAAGCTGGGTTTCCGCCTGAAATCGTTCCAACAATTTCTTGGCATCCTCGGTGGTCATAATGTCACCCCGCCTTCTGACAAATCGCCCAACCGCTTTTTATATTCAGCGATTTCTTTTTGAAGCTGTTCAGCCTTGCTGAAATACTGCTCACACAAATCAACCAACAGTTCTTCATACTTGATCAAACTGGAAATATGGGCCTGAAGCATCATTTTTTCAGTTGCTACATGATCAACACCCTTTTCTTTATGTTTCATAAGTCACCATTCTTTTCTTCAATGCCGATAGGCGATCTTCCAATTCCAAATGCTTCAGTACCAACGCTTCAACCGGCGAATCATTCCATTTCCGTTTGCTCCCAATACAACGGTTGTATGTATCGGTAGCAGACATTTGATAACCGTATATTTCCGCCGCTTCTTGAACTGTTTTATCAGTCCGAAGTTTTTCCAAGGCATTTAGTTCAATGAAATAAAGTCCTTTAGGGGAAGCATCCATTCTTTCAGCAATGTCCTTCACCATCAAATCTTCTTTGTAGCGCATTTTCAACAGTTTAGCTGAAGAACTGTCCAAACAATCCACGGCATCCCAAATAGCCCGGTTTGCCCATTCTTTACCTAATTCATCATTGATGGTTTCCGCAAAATCCACACCATCCGCAATTACATCTTCCAATGTTTCATCCCCGTCAACAGCTCCAACGGGTGTGGACAAACTTTGAACTGTACTTTCCCGAATATGCTGTTGAAGCTGTTTTAGCTTCCATTCCGTGATTCCAAGGGTTTCCTTACATTCTGCATCATCCGGGTAACGGCCATTGTTCATTTTTGCATAGCCATCACGGAATTTTTTATACTTCATAATCAGGGAAAGTTCATGATGGGTCATGCTGGTAAGCCGTGCATATCGGTTTTTATGGCGGATCATTGCATAGCTTCTGCGAAGAATGAACCGAAAGAAGGTTAGAAAAGAACCATCTGGTTTCTGCTCATAGCCTTTGATAGCTTCAAGCAAAGAAAAGTAGGCTTCCTGAACCAAATCCTTCTGTTCCAGCCCATCTGTGGCGAACCGTTTAGATTCTCCCATCACGCATCCCCGGAGTTGGCCCCACAGGATAGAAGTATTCTCTTGCACGTCAACCCCTGCTTGGATCAGGGCCACAAGTTCTTCATTCGTCATTTGGCGGTTCACCTTCTTCCTTGATAGGCTCCACCCCTGAAGGCCCACATAGAACCTTCAGGGGTTTTGCCTAAATATGGAGGTAGCAAAGTTAGTTAAACAGGGCCTTGTATTTGGGGTGAAGGCTCACCAGCGTTTTCAGTTCAGGGCTATTCTTGATCTGCGTCATGGCATCCTCAACCGGGGTTCCATCGGAAAACAGACTTTCCACAATAGTCTTTTCCTGATCGGACAAGGTACGGGCTTCCACCTTGGGGGTGGTCTGCGTGTTGCCGTCCAGAATATCAATGGCGGCGGTCTTGTAATTCAGATCATCGTGTGTGCCATCCCCACCATAAACATCAAAGAAGCAACGGCTATCAAAATTCATTTGTCTGTAATGCGTGGTGTTCTTCATATCGTCAATAGCCGTATAGAGATATTTTTCAGTCCACTTCAAGGCTTCAGTCAATTCCTGATAGTCAGACTGAACCGGAAGGTGAAGCCTATGACCGGCTTTCTCTGCAATGGCCTGAAGCGCATGAAGCGCCCTGTAATTACCGGAAAGCTGAACGGCAATGGATTTGATTTCGTCAGGCGTAATTCTGTTGCCCTGAACCTGAAGCGTATTCAAAAGGTTTGTCTGCTCTGTGGAAGGGGCCGTAGCCAGCATCTTTTCCAATGCGGTTTTCTTCTCGGCAAGCGTCAGCTTCACCACAGCTTCCAGATTGGCGGCGGCATCGGCACGAACAGCGGCCACTTCTGCTTCACCAGCCTTCTTGATTTTTGTCAGATATTCTGGGGTGTAGATTTTCATACCGGCCATCTTTTCATAGGCCGCATCCACTTCAGCCTGTTTTTCGGCAATTCTGGAATACTGCTCAATGGCGTATGTTCTGATTTCTGCAAAGGTTTTCATATTATCTTTCCTTTCAGTAAATTGGAAGGGTAACTTCCGGGATCAAATGAACTGCCGATCCCCTTCATAGCGGCGGATCATCAGTTGGGGATCATAGCCGTTAGGATTGCTGATCAGATCAGTCAGGTCAACGCTGGTTCCAACCATGTTTTCAAGATTGAACTGTTCAGCGTGAACGCTTTTGATCAATGCCGTGTATCGCTCCATCCACCCAAGACGATCCCCGGAACGGGTCAGCACCATAAAATCCATGACTTCATCAGGTGAACAGAAATAGAAAATAGGTTCACACGGAAGAACCAGCGTATTTGGAACAATGCCCTTGGGTGTGAACTCCACTTCCGTTCGGTCGGTAATTTCAGACCATTCAAACAAATCATGAACCGTGTTGAACATCAGCGGTTCAGTTTGCCGTTGGCCCCGGTAAATCTTGGCTTTGATCCGTCCATCCGGGGCCGCTGATACGAAGATTCTTGTGACAGAGGATTTTCCCACGGTATCACCACCTTTTTATAACTCAATAAATGTAAAGTGTTGATATTTCAGGGCTTGAAGCCTATTTTGTTACTAACCTGTTGTTACCGCCCCTTTTTTAGGGCCTCCGAAATCTCCGAATAGAAGGTCAATCTTCAAGCTGATCATCCCCTGTGATAACAACCGGAACCATGCCTTCAATGCCGAATTTTTCTGAAAACAGGCCATAACGCTTGCCAAGTAGTTCCGCCGCTCTGATCCTGTCCTTGGCGGAAAGGTGCTTGGTGGTAATCTCCTGAACACCATTCCCAACAAGAAGGGGAATTTCTTCCGTTGCTTCCCCACGCATAACGGAAGTCAGATAGGACATAACTTCTTCAATATCCGCAATTTTGGCACTGGAAATGTCCGCCAGAAATGCGCTGATAGCAGTTTGAACCTTAACATTTGCTAACAGCCGTGAAGCCTGTTCCTGTGCTGTCTTGGGGCTATACCCAGCCCGAATTGCGGCCTGTCTTGCGTTCAGATCAATCAAGTATTCTTCAACAAATCGCTTCTGCCGATTGGTCAGCTTGTTCATAAAATCACCACCTTTTCATACTACAAATTATAGCATATCCGTCTTATAAAGTCACTATATCTTGTGCATAAAGTGACATATACGCAGAAATTGTCACAAGATATAGTGTTTGGTTGAAAAGATAACTTCAAAAACACAAGCGGCCCAAGTTACCTTGAACCGCTTGTGTGCTTATTCAATATTCGCCTGATCTGCCGGGTAGATAGGTTATGCCGCTCCGCCAAAGTCCTATATATGACTTCCAGCGGTTTTCCCTCAAACTCCGGTGAATTGAACTCGGCCCTGATCTTCAGGTTGCGTGATTCTGGTATTCCATCATCAAGCGGAATATGTATTGTGCCGGGTCCAAGTTCCTTGATAATCACGGAATACAAGCTTGGGCCGGTCAGGTTCCGCAATGTCTGAAGTTTCTGTTGGTTTGTCATAGCGGGTTTTCTTCAAGGGCCTTCCGAATACTGTTTACCGCCTGAACCGGATCACGGTAAATGTTGAAATCATCCGTTCCAGTTACCTTATTGGCAATCAGGCAAATCAGCGCCTTCTGAAAGTCAGTTGGATATTTAACCCATTTAGGCTGACCAAATGGAATGGAAAGCTGTTCGCCATCAGCCGTGATTAAAATACTGACTTCATCAGCATCTAAGGTTTCACCGTGAACCACCCATTCCAGCTTTTCAATTTTCTTTACACCGTGGAGCCAGTTCAAAAATTCTTCACCGGTCATTTTTGCTGTGTCGATCATGATTATCCGCCTTTCTTCAGGTTCCCTTATTTGTCCCGGATGTCCCGTGAAAATAGGGGTAATATACTATATATTTTTTACTACTATGAAAAAATTTTTTGCTGTTCTCAATTATAAATAGAAGTTCAATTCATCCGGGACAATCCGGGACACTTTCAAAAAAGCCTTTAATTTCAGGGCGTTCAGCCTGTCCCGGATATGTCCCAGATGTGTCCCGGATGTTTAGGCATCCGGGACTTTTTCAACGAAAATCTTTTCCTTTGCTCCGTTGATCCGCTTATCTTTCGTTGCAAAGTTCAGGGCCTTTGTAACTTGCCTTGAAAATTCAATTCTGTTCAGCGGTTCAAACTGATTTGTAATGCAAAATTCACGGTATTTGAAGTACACCGCTTTCACCGGTTCATTAACCACAGCATCGGCCCCGGCTTCATCAAGGAATGACAATAGCGGGTTGCTTTCTATGCGGTATTCTTCAATGGTGCGTTCAACATCCTTTGATTTTGTGAAGTCTTTGTTCTTCAAAACTCGCTTCAGACCACCCAAACCCAACTGGATCATATATTCCATTGCTGTTTGATCCTGAAGGTCATAGCGGATATTTGGGTTGAAGTCTGGATCATCCGAAGTGAACTTTGCATCAAAAGGGACAATCACCAACCGGCGCATGATGGAAAAACTTTCTTTGGAGCGGCCCAGCCGGGGAATGGCGTTGGCGCTGAAAAGCAGTTTTGCAAAGCTGTCAAATTCAAAGGGGTCTTGGCCTTTCCGTTCTGCTGAAACTCTTTCACCTGTCACCAATTTTCGGAATGTGGCAACATTGGCTACATAGTCCGAACCAATATCATCACCGATGTTCGCCAGCTTGCCAAACAGTTCAGCGGTTTTGAAC
>OIXG01001690.1_pt1 | contig 19757 bp, 18 predicted proteins | sample 1587731 | NCBI WGS metagenome assembly OIXG01 (sample SAMEA3888908, study PRJEB22519) | human gut metagenome | biome: human gut; feature: human-associated habitat; material: faeces | place: Denmark | collected 2010
CAGACAATATAAAACCGCGCGAACCGAAACTCGTTGGCATCTGCTATTGAAAACAGGGCAGATGCCAATTCAAACATCGGCTTCGCGCGGTTATGTTTTGTTTAGCGGTGCCAACAAGGGGCACTCACAAAAGTCCTTAAATTGTCTGCGGCTTGCGGACACGCCTCCGGAGTGTTCAAAACTTGGAAAGACACGGATCATCACATCTGGCAAAAGCGGCGGAGTTAGAAATTCCGTATTTTGTGATCAGAATCCTCCCGCCTGTTTTCGCTGGGACACCGGAGTTACGCTCTTTAACGAGGATCACCGGTACAGCCAATCTTCGCTGTCTCCTGCCGCAATATCTGTCATTGCCGCAGCTTTTCTTCTATTCCGTCGCACTCTCCGTGACGGTCTCGGTCTCCGTATCCTGCACTGTTGTGGTGAACAGGTTGTCAAATGTTACCTTCGCCCACACGGAATCCTTCACGGTCCAGTCGTGCTCATCTTCCCAGCCTTTGAGCGTCTCGTCGTACAGATCGCTCTGGCGCTGGCTGATAATGTTCTGTCTGGTCGTCTCGGTTGCATCCGCATCCGTCTTCTCATCCAGACGAACTACATAGTAATCGGTATCTGTGTCGATGACATCCGACACCTCCCCTTCGTCCAGTCCCTGCAGTGCCGTAAGAACCGCCTCATCGAGTGTGCTGTCGTCGGCAGTAAACGTTCCGCTGCTCACCGTATAGTCATACTGCTCTGCCGCATCCTCCAGCGTGCCCGCCTTGGCGTCCATGTCAAACATACCGACCGTCTTGCCGAGCAGTGTGAGCTCGGTGTCGGTGTACTCCACGGTATTGCCATCCTCATCCGTATGGGACTGCTTGGACACCTTGACATAGCTGTAGGAGCTTGTGTTGGCTTCCTCATCCGTCACATTGGTATCGGCATCCGCAATGATCGCCGTGTGCATCCGGTTCTGGATCGTCGCCAGTGTCAGATAACGCTCCACAGTCTCTTCATCTGCACCAAGTGCATCCAATGCATCCTTGCTGTTGTCTGCAATAAACGCAGCCGCTGTGTCTGCGATCTCCGCCTTGTCATCCTCCGTCAGCTCCACATCGTACTCTGCCATGTGCGCTTCCAGTGTATACATATCGAACAGTGACTGCATCACGCTGTCCTTGATATTGTCCTGCATCGTGGTGCCGTTGTTGTACAGATCGGATGACCATACGTCTTCGCCAAAATATGCCACATAAAAATCATCATATGTTGCCTGCAGAAATCTCGCTGCAAAATTTGCTACTCCAAGCGGCACTTCCGTCTCATCAAAAGTTGCCACTGTCTCATTTTTATTCATTCCACATCCTGTTAACATGGATGCTGCCATAACACCGCTAAGAAGCAGTGCGCTCCATCTCTTTGCTCTCATAGGTTCCTCCTGGTATATGCCATGACAGCTTGCCATGGCAGTCTTGCTCTATTATAGTGCAATTTTCTCCGGGTCGCAATATTTTTCATACTTTTTTCAAGCTTTTCCGACGCCGGAGAGCCGGTCTCCCGGATTCCAAAAAGCCGGCTCTCTATCGCCTTTTTCAGCCTTCCCTTGGTGCTTCCCGCTCCGCCAGAAATTTCCCGGCATCGGCAAGGAACTGCTCCACCACCGATTTGATGTCCACATTCTTGTCCCTCGAATTCTTTTTCAGGTGATATGTGAAATACGGGTTTTTCGGATCAGCGGTAAACGTCACCTTCTGACCGTATGCAGCCACCAGTTCCGGAATCTTCGCCACATCAATCCGTGCTTTCTCATAGAGAGTAAAACGGACACTCTCACCCTTCTGCGCCACTTCCGTAAAATAAAGCCGGTGCGCCATTGATTTGATTTTTGCAATGTAAAGCAGATTTTCCACGGACTTCGGCGGATCTCCGAAACGGTCGATCAGTTCCTCCGTCATCTCCTCCGTCTCCTCCTGCGTCTCAATATCTGCGATGCGTTTGTAGATGTCCAGTTTCTGCAGTTCGTTCGGAATATAACCCATCGGGATATAAGCGTCGATCACAATATCAATCGACGTGTCAAAGCTTTCCTCCACCGCGATGCCCTTCGCTTCCTTGACCGCTTCGTTTAGCATCTTGCAGTACAGATCATAGCCGACCGCTTCCATATGGCCGTGCTGCCGCTCGCCGAGCAGGCTGCCCGCTCCGCGGATCTCAAGATCGCGCATGGCAATCTTAAAGCCGCTTCCAAGCTCCGTGTACTCTTTGATTGCGGCAAGCCGCTTCTCTGCGACCTCCTTCAACATCTTATCCCGCTTATACATCAAAAAGGCATACGCTGTGCGGTTCGATCTGCCCACACGCCCGCGGAGCTGATACAGCTGGGAAAGTCCCATATTGTCCGCATCCTGAATAATCATCGTATTCACGTTTGAAATATCCAGTCCCGTCTCAATGATCGTCGTGGAAACGAGCACGTCGATCTCGCCGTTGATAAACCGGTACATGATATTTTCCAGTTCGGTCTCCTTCATCTGCCCGTGCGCATACGCCACGTTCGCCTCCGGTACAAGTTCCGCAATCTTCGTCGCAACATCAGCGATCTCGCGCACTCTGTTGTATACAAAATACGCCTGCCCGCCGCGCGCCAGTTCCCTTGAGATTGCCTCCCGCACCAGCTCCTCATTGTACTCCATCACATATGTCTGGATGGGCACACGGTCCATCGGCGGCTCTTCCAGCACGCTCATATCCCGGATGCCGATGAGGCTCATGTGCAGCGTCCGCGGAATCGGCGTCGCGGTCAGTGTGAGAACATCGATGTTGGTCTTAAGCTGCTTGATTTTCTCCTTGTGCGCCACGCCGAAGCGCTGCTCCTCGTCGATAATTAACAGTCCCAGATCTTTGTAGACCACGTCTTTGGACAGCAGCCGGTGCGTGCCGATGATGATGTCCACCTGCCCCTTTTTCAGCTTCTCGATCGTCTTTTTCTGCTCCGCGCTGCTTCTGAACCGGCAGAGCAGATCAATGTTGACCGGAAAATCTTTCATCCGCTGCACAAAGTTGTTGTAATGCTGCTGGGCGAGGATCGTCGTCGGTACCAGAAATGCCACCTGCTTGCCGTCCTGCACCGCCTTAAACGCCGCACGGATCGCAATTTCCGTCTTTCCGTATCCGACGTCGCCGCAGATCAGACGATCCATAATCTTCGTGCTCTCCATGTCGGCCTTGGTCGCCGCAATGGCAAGATCCTGGTCTTCCGTCTCCTCAAACGGGAACATCTCCTCGAACTCTTTCTGCCACACAGTGTCCGGTCCGAACGCAAATCCCTGTTCATTCTGGCGCACTGCGTAAAGCTTCACGAGGTCTTCGGCGATCTCCTTAACCGCTCCCCTAACCCTCGACTTGGTCTTGTTCCACTCCTGTCCACCAAGCTTGTTTAACTTCGGCTTTTTCGCCCCCGCACCCGCATATTTCTGGATCTGCTCCAGCTGCGTCGCCAGAATGTAGAGATTGCCCCCTCCGGCATACTCGATCTTGATGTAATCCTTCTCGGTCTTATCCACCTCGATCTTCTCAATACCGCGGTAGATGCCCAGTCCATGGCTCTCATGCACCACGTAGTCACCGATGTTCAGATCCGTAAAGCTTGCAATCTTCTCTCCCTCATAGATGCGCTTGCGCTTCTTTTTCTTCTTCTCACCGCCAAAAATGTCGCTCTCGGAGATCACGACAAACTTCAGCATCGGATACTCATATCCTTTTTTGATCTTGCCGTAACCCGTCATGATCTCGCCGGGCTTTACCTCGTGATCGTAGTCTTCCGAATAAAAAGCGTTCAGCCCCTCCGCCATCAGATCATCCGCCAGACGCTTCGCGCGCGTTCTCGATCCCGACAGCAGGATCACCTGATAGCCGTTCTTTTTGTAACGCTCCAAATCCTTTACCAGAAGTTCAAAGCTGTTGTTGTACGGATTGACCGTCTTAGACTGGATATTCAGATGTGTCCCGATCTCCAGATGCGGATTCTTAAAGTCGAGCGCCACCAGCGAGATGCATCTGCGCCCCGCAAGTTTTCCCAGAATCTCCTTGCAGGTAAAAAGTTCCCGCATCTGCCCCGGCAGAATATAGCCTTTTTCCAGGCGCTGCTTCATGCTCTCCGAAAATTCGGTCTCCGTCGCCATTCCGCGCTCAATGCTCCGCGGTGTTTCATCCAGAAACACCAGCGTATCCTGTTTTCCAAAATAATCGAGCAAAGAGACTCGTTCCTCGCAAAAATAGGACAGGTAGGCGTCCAGCCCGGCAGAGAGCCCCAGCTCCCCGGCTTCCTCCGCCACCTGGTCCGCCGCAGACTTGACGCGGTACGCCTCCTCGGTCTTCATCTCCCCGCGGAGCTTTTCCGAAACCTGCTTTGCTTCCGTTAGAATGCGCGCAATACCGGCGTCACGCTCCTCTTTGGTCAGCACCAGTTCGCATGCCGGATAGATGTGGACCTCGTCCAGATTCTCGATCGACCGCTGGCTTTCCGCATCGAATGAGCGGATTGAATCGACCTCATCATCCCACAGTTCAATCCGGAACGGATTCTCCTCCGTCAGCGGGAAAATGTCAATGATTCCGCCGCGCACGGAGAATTCACCGCTTGTCTGCACCTGATAATTCTTCTCGTAGCCCAGCTCCGCCAGGTGCCTTGTAAACTGCTCCAGATCAATCACATCCCCGACCGCCACTTTCCGCACCGCACTGATAAACTGATCCGGCGACGGCATCGGATTCATTAACCCGTCAAACGTCGTTACAATCGTGCACGAGCGTTCTTCCGCCATCATCTTGAGGGCATTGATACGCTCCGCTGTCAGCACATTTCCCCGGATATCCGATTGGTAGAACAGAATATCCTTTGCCGGATAATAGGCAACGTTTGGATCAAAAAAGCGGTATTCCTCCGCCAGTTCCTTCGCTTTTTGTTCCTGAAACGTAACAATGATTCTGTTTCCAGAACCATTGCCAATGCTGTACATCATATGTGGTTTGGCTGCATCGATACAGCCGGAAATCTGAATGACGCCGGATAACTTCGGCAGTGCCGCCTCCAGGTCCTCAAATTCCTTCAGCCCCTGCATGGGCTGTGTGAATGTCTTCATGACTGACTCTCCCGCTTTTTCCTGTTAAAATCATTCATTGCCTGATCAATCTCATCCTCCAGGATCATCTCCGCAGCCTTTACGGATTCCTTCACCGCTTCCTCAAATGCCGCGCGGTCTTCCTCACTCATGCGTCCGAGCACATGATCCGCCAGATCCCATCCCGCCGGCTTTTCGCCGACGCCCACCTTAATCCGCTTAAAGTTCTCCGTCCCGGTCATTGCAATAATGTTCTTGATTCCATTATGCCCGCCGGCGCTCCCTTTTTTGCGGATACGGATGTTCCCCGGCGCCAGGCTGATGTCGTCAAATATGACAAGAAGCTCCTCCTCGGGATCGATCTTATAATAATGTAAAAGTTCCGCCACGCTCTCGCCGCTTAAGTTCATAAATGTCTGCGGTTTTGCCAGAATCACCTTCTGTCCGCCGATCATCCCTTTGCCGAAAAGCGCCTTGTGTCCGCTTTCGCTGATACTGATATTATATTTTTCCGCAAGGGCATCCATGACATCAAATCCCGCATTATGGCGTGTATGCTCATACTGCCTGCCCGGATTCCCCAGACCTACGATCAAAAACATCGCTATCTCCTGTTCTTTGCTTTGTTGCCTGCGATTCTCCGCCGGATCACGACTGCTGCAGCCGCAAGCTGCTCCTGATCGTTGACCCCTGTGATATCCTCCGGGTCATCCAGCGCATACGCATCCACCTTCAGTCCCTTTTCCTTAATAATTGTGAGCGTATCCGGCAGATAGTATTCACCCTGCGCGTTATTCGGCTGAATCAGATCCAACGCCTCACGCAGCTCCTTCGTATCAAAAATATACATACCTGAGTTGATCTCGTGGGATGCCAGTTCCGCCTCCGTCGCATCCTTGTGCTCCACGCTCTTCACAAAATTGCCGTCTGCATCGCGGATAATTCTGCCGTATCCGGTCGGATCCTCGACCATCGCTGAGAGCACTGTCACTGTATTTCCACTCGCAATGTGATGCTCCCTTAATTTCTTTAAGGTCTCTGCCGTGATAAGGGGGGTATCTCCAAACAGGATCAGTGTCTGTCCTTCCTCCCCGAGAAAATCCTTTGCACACCGCACCGCATGACCGGTTCCCAGCTGCTGCTCCTGTAATACAAACTTTACGTCCTTGTGTGAAATGGTCTCCCGCACGATCTCGTATTTGTAGCCGACCACAAGGCAGATCTCACCGGCGCCGGCTCCTTCTGCCGCCTCAATCGCATAATCCACCAGACATTTTCCCTCTATGGTATGAACCACCTTCGGCAGATCCGACTTCATTCGTGTGCCTTTTCCCGCTGCAAGTATCACTGCTTTTAACTGACTCATCATACTCCTCCTGCCATCTATTGTAATTGACGATTCCTGCTGTCTTTTGTTTGATCTTGTCACAGTTCACGTTTCATTTTACCTTAGTTTGCAGATTTTACAAGAGTTTTCTGCACCACTGCCCGATCCCTGCACGTATAAACAAATGCGCACAGGCTTTACCTTCCCGTAAAACCTGTGCGCATTTATTTTCCTGGGTAAGCTGCCATCCGGCTTCCTCCCGGTATTATTCCTCAGCAGCCATTGTCTCCTGGTATTTCTGAAGGATCAGAGTCTGTATCCGCTCTCTTGTGTCCGAATTGATCGGATGAGCGATGTCGCGGTATTCCCCGTCCGCGGCCTTTCTGCTCGGCATTGCGATGAACAATCCCTTGTCTCCCTCGATCACCTTGATGTCGTGTACCACGAACTCCTCATCGATAGTGATGGACACCACCGCTTTCATCTTGCCTTCCTTCTCGACTTTTCTGATTCTCACGTCCGTAATCTGCATAGATTCTGTCCCCCTTTAGTCCCTTCTCTACAGTACATACCTTTCGTTGTTCTCGGATACAATCTTGATACCGTTGTCACCACAATAATAGGTGTTCGCCTTGAGTGTATCACGGCTCTCAACAATGCAGTTCTCAATGTGTGTGTTGTCGCCGATGTAAACATCATTCAGAATGATGGAGTTCTTAATCACACAATTCTTCCCGACAAATACCTTCTTGAACAGGATAGAATTCTCCACCTTGCTGTTGACGATGCATCCGCTGGCGATTAAGCTGTTGCGCACATCGGAACCGATATTGTATTTTGCAGGCGGGAGATCATCCACTTTAGAGTAAATCTTCGGCTCATCATGGAAAAAGTATTTCCGCACCTCCGGTTTTAAGAAATCCATGTTCGTCTGATAGTAGGATTCTACGGTCGCAATATTGCTCCAGTATTCCTTCATCTTATAACCATAGATCTGTTTCATATTCTTATAGCGGATCAGAATATCCGTCACAAAATCCCAGCGTTCTTCCGCTGCGCTGCGCTCTAACATCTCAATGAGCTGTCTTCTGCGCACGATATAGATTCCGGTCGATACCGTGTTCGACTTGGATACCATCGGTTTTTCCTCGAACTCTACAATCTTGGAATCTTCATTCATCCGAACCACGCCGTATCTGCTGACATCCTCTCCCGGTGCCATATCCTTGCATACCACCGTGATGTCTGCCTTCTTCTCAATGTGATAATCAAGCACCTTATTATAATCCAGCTTGTAAATGCAGTCACCGCTCGTGATAATGACATACGGCTCGTGGCGCTTCTTCAAAAAATTGATATTCTGATACATGGCATCCGCTGTTCCGCGGTACCACCAGCTGTTATCCACGGTTACTGTAGGATTGAATACAAACAATCCGCCCTGTTTACGCCCGAAATCCCACCACTTGGAGGAGCTCAGATGCTCGTTTAACGATCTCGCACTGTACTGCGTCAGAACCGCAACGGTCTGCACATGGGAGTTGCTCATGTTGCTGAGTGCAAAATCAATGCTTCGATAGCTTCCGCCGATCGGCATTGCCGCAATCGCCCTCTTGTTGGATAATTCCTGCATACGGCTGTTATTACCACCAGCTAAAATAATTCCTATTGCCTTCATACCGAGTCACCTGCCTTAATGATTACTTCACCGCTCTCAAGAATTCCGTTCGGGTAATCTTCCTTGTCCGTCGTACCGGAAATTGCCGTGTTCTTTCCTATCTTAACACCGTCCGGTATCACACTGTCTTCTCCGACCGTCACCAGACCAAAGGAATAGATGCTCGCATTGAGCTTATTCGGTGCCTCTTCTCCAATGCCAAGCTCGGTATTCGCTCCCACCTGGCAGTTCTCTGCTATAATTGATTTATCGATGATGGCATTCTCGCCAATCGTTGTTCCTTTCATTACAATGGAATCCCGGATCACTGCCCCCCTGCCGATCGTGACGCCGGCTCCGATCACGGAATTATGTACCTCGCCATATACCTCGGTTCCCTCACCGATGATGCTCTTCTCCACAACGGAATCCGCGGAGAGATACTGTGGCTCGATAATATCACTCTTTGTGTAGATCTTCCAGTATTCCTCGTACAGATTGAACTCCGGAATCAGGTCGATCAGCTCCATATTTGCTTCCCAGTAGGAGCCGAGTGTACCGACATCCTTCCAGTAGCCGTTGTACTCATATGCAAAGAGACGTTTTCCATTCTCGTGGCAATACGGGATGATATGCTTGCCAAAATCACATCCGCTCTGGTCCTTCATGGCGTAGAGCGCTTCTTTTAAGGTATCCCAGCTGAAAATATAGATACCCATGGACGCCAGATTGCTGCGCGGCTTTTCCGGCTTCTCTTCAAAATCCATGATCTTCTTGTTCTCATCTGCGATCACGATACCAAAACGGCTTGCCTCCTCAATCGGTACCGGCATCGTGGCAATCGTCACATCCGCATGATTCTCCTTATGGAAATCAAGCATAACCTCATAATCCATCTTATAAATATGGTCGCCGGATAAGATCAGCACATATTCCGGATGATACTGCTCCATATAATTCATATTCTGAAATATTGCGTTTGCCGTTCCGGAATACCACTCGCTGTTATCGCTCTTCTCATAAGGCGGTAACACCGTCACTCCCCCGCTGTTACGGTCCAGATCCCACGGAATACCGATTCCGATATGGGTATTCAGACGCAATGGCTGATACTGGGTCAGAACTCCGACCGTATCAATTCCGGAATTGATGCAGTTACTCAGAGGGAAATCGATAATGCGGTACTTTCCTCCGAACGCAACTGCAGGTTTGGCAACCTTCGCTGTAAGCACTCCCAGGCGGCTGCCCTGGCCTCCAGCTAATAGCATGGCTATCATTTCTTTTCGAATCACGTCAATCACCTCTCGTCTTTCTAGTCAGTCTATTCCTCTTTGCACTTATAATTATAACATAATCGTCCACCCATGTACATCATTTTTCACAAATTTGCCAGCACATTTTTCTTTTTTTTGACATTTTCGTCAAATCTTTTCTTTTTCTACACTCCTCTTTCACTTTCTGTCGAAAATATTTTATCCCAAAAGAATTTGCAAATCAGTAAGATAAGGTTATAATGAACTTTATCATAGAAAGAAAAACAGGCAGGTAGAATTATAATGTATAAAATCAATTTTAAAGAACCCATACATATCCATTTTATCGGGATCGGCGGCATCAGCATGAGCGGGCTTGCCGAGATTCTCTCCGAAGAGCATTTTACGGTATCCGGATCCGACGCAAAGGAATCTGATCTGACCAGACACTTAGAGCATCTCGGCATCAAAGTTTACTACGGTCAGACAGCCTCAAACATCACGGATGATATTGATCTTGTCGTCTACACCGCTGCCATCCACGAGGACAATCCGGAATTCGCCTGTGCGCGCGAAAAAGGAATTCCGATGATGCCGCGCGCAGAGCTGCTCGGACAGATCATGGACAATTACCGCAACTCCATCGCGGTGGCAGGCACCCACGGCAAGACGACCACGACTTCCATGATCAGCCAGATCCTTCTTGCAGCCAAGTGCGACCCGACCATCACGGTCGGCGGTATTTTAAAAGCGCTCGACGGCAACCTGCGGGTAGGCAAGTCCGATTTCTTCCTGTCGGAAGCGTGCGAATACACGAACAGTTTCCTGCATTTTTATCCGAAATACAGCATCATTCTGAATATCGAAGCAGAACATCTCGACTTCTTTAAAGATATTCAGGACATCCGCCATTCATTCCACCAATTTGCATCCAACACCCGGGAGGACGGCGCGATCATCATAAACGGCGGTATTCCGGATTATACCGAAATTACCGCCGGATTAAAGCCGCAGGTAATTACCTTCGGTCTCAGTGACAGCTGCATATTCCATCCGGCAGACATCACGTTTGACGAGAAAGCCTGTGCGAGCTTCACCGCCATGAAAGGGCAGGAAGCTCTGATGAAAGTCACGCTTCACGTTCCGGGCATGCACAACGTATCCAACGCCCTGGCCGCCATTGCGATGGCAGATGATCTTGGTCTTGCCGCTGACGCGGTCGCAAAAGGATTATCCGACTTCGGTGGTGCCGACCGGCGTTTCCAGTACAAAGGCTGCGTGGACGGCGTCACCATCATCGACGACTATGCGCATCACCCGACGGAAATCCGCGCAACGTTGACCGCCGCAAAGAACTATCCGCACAAACGGCTGGTTCTCTGCTTCCAGCCGCACACCTACTCGCGCACCAAGGCCTTTTTGGAGGATTTTGCCGATGTGCTCTCCCTCGCTGATGTGGTTGTCCTTGCCGACATCTACGCTGCCAGAGAGAAAAACACCTACGGCGTCTCCTCCCGTGATATCCTCTCCAAGCTCAAGGCACGGGGCACAGAATGCTATTATTTTCCGTCGTTTGAGGAGATTGAAAAATTTTTATTAAAAAATTGTGTAAACGGAGACTTGTTGATAACTATGGGCGCCGGAGACATTGTAAATGTTGGCGAAGATCTTCTCGGTAAATAAGTTATCCACTTTATCCACATTCAATTGAGGAAAACTTCAACTTTTGAATGTGGATTTTTTTGTTTACATAATCCTTATGCACGTTTCCTGCGCTTTTGCCGCCTTTGCCGCTTTTTGCGCAAAACCGTAAGTTTCCATAACCGGATTCGTTTTCTTTATCCACATTATCCACATTTCTGCGATCGATTATCTGTGCCGGATGTATTCCGGAAAAGATGCTTCTCATTCCAGTTTTCCTGTGCTATAATGCATCAGGGAATGTCGGCGGCTGCCGTACATTTCGCTTGTTACGTTTGAGAAAGAGGAGTCGGTTTCAATGGCCAATATTAAGCTGCACAGTGACAGTCCAGTCTCTGCAACCAGTGTTTCCAACACGTTTATCGATGAATATATGTCTGATGCCAACGGGGAATTCGTCAAGATTTACCTCTATTTGCTGCGCCTTATGAATGCGCCGCAGGCGTCTTTTTCCATTTCTTCCATCGCGGACAAGTTCGAGCACACGGAGAAGGATGTCAAGCGTGCCCTTGCCTATTGGGAGCGTATGCACCTGCTGCAGCTTGAATATGACAATGATAAAAATCTGACCGGTATCCGCATGCTGGATTCTTCGTCCAGAGATGTTGCCCCGTCTGATCTGGGAACTTCCGGAACACAGACCGAGCCATCCTGCGCACCGGCACAGAGCGCCCCTGCTTCTGCATCTACGACAGACACACCGGCACCGGCGCAGACAGTTCCTGCCAAAAAAAGCTATTCCGCGGACGATATTTTGAATTTCCGTCAGAATGAATCCGTCGCGGAGCTGTTCTTCATCGCAGAGCGCTATCTCGGCCGCACCTTAAGCGCCACCGACATCAATACACTTCTTTATTTTTATGATGTGCTTGGATTTTCTACCGAGTTGATCGTATACCTGATTGAGAGCTGTGTGAGCAACAATCACACCAGCATCCGATACATAGAAAAAGTCGCACTTGGCTGGGCAGATCAGCATATCACGACCGTTGAGGAGGCCAAGCAGGGTTCTCCGGTTCTTGGCAGAATGTACTACGCCGTGATGAACGCATTTGGCATTACCGGACGCAAGCTGGTTTCCGCCGAGATCGCTTATATCAGCCGCTGGACGAACGAGTACGGTTTTGACTCCGACATCATCCTTGAGGCATGTAAGCGCACCATGGGAAGTCTGCATCAGCCGAACTTCAAATACACGGATTCCATTCTGTCCGACTGGAACAAAAAGCAGGTTCACCATCTGTCTGACATTGCAAAACTGGATGCAGCGCACCAGGAACGCAAAAAAAGTTCCGCTTCTGCTGCTGCCAATACAGCATCCAAAAACAAGTTCAACAATTTCACGCAGCGCTCCTACGACTACGACGAACTGGAGCAGATGCTTTTGACCACGAACGCACACTGATTTAAAGGGGAAACAGATGCCGCTAAGCAATTCACAGTATGACGAGATATTCCGTAAATATGATGAAAAACAGTTAGCCATCCAGCACCAGCTCGAGCGCCGCACAAAGGACGTCTACGCCCGGATTCCGGCACTTAAAGAGATTGATGACGCGATCGCTACCTGTTCCGTTGAGCAGGCACGCAGACTGTTGGACGGAGATGAAGCCGCTCTGTCCACACTCCGCGAAAAGCTCTCGGACTACCGCAGGCAGAAGGAACAGCTGTTGCAGGAGCACGGGCTTACTTCTGATTATCTGAAACCGGTGTACCACTGCCCGGACTGCAGGGATACCGGTTATGTGGACGGCAGACGCTGTCACTGTTTTGAGCAGGCAGCCATCAATCTGGTCTATACCCAGTCCAACTTAAAAGAGATTCTGGAACGTGAGAATTTTTCCACGTTTTCCTTTGATTACTATTCTGCGGATGACATCAATCCGGCAACCGGACGCTCGTCCCTTGAGACCGCAAGGGACGCCGTCGCAAAATGTCATGATTTTATCGATCATTTTGACAGCACCTTCTCCAATCTTTACCTCTACGGAGATACCGGCATCGGCAAGACCTTTTTGTCCAACTGTATTGCCAAGGAGCTGTTAGACCGCGGTCATTCCGTCATTTACTTTACCGCATTCCAATTATTTGATATATTAAGCAAGGGCGTGTTCAAACGGGACGAGGAGGCACTGCTTTCCCACCGGAATATTTTCGACTGTGATCTGCTGATCATTGATGATCTCGGCACAGAGCTGTCCAATTCCTTTACAACCTCGCAGTTATTTTTATGTATCAACGAACGCATTCTGCGGCAGAAATCCACGATCATCTCCACAAACCTTGGGATGAACCAGCTTGCCGATATTTATTCAGAGCGCGTTTTATCCAGAATATCCAGCAATTACACATTGTTAAAGCTCTTCGGCGCGGACATCCGTATTTTAAAGCGTCACCGTTAATATTTTTATCCATGTATTTCATTAGAGCAATCTATTGAAAATAAAACCTATGTAACTATTCTTTAATGGAGGAACCATTCATGCCAAACGATGAAAGAAACTTAGAAACCATGCCTGACGGAGCATTGGGTCTCATCCCACTGGAAAGCTGCAAAGAACTCGGTCTTAAAGTAGACCAGTACCTTGTCGGCTGGCGCGAAAAGAGACAGCACCAGCACCAGAACGACCCTGCGTTCAAGGGCTATCGCAGAGATTCTTATATCATCTCAACCGCAGTGCCGCGTTTCGGAACCGGCGAAGCAAAAGGTGTCATCAAAGAGTCTGTCCGCGGCTATGACCTGTATCTGATGGTCGACGTTACCAATTACAACCTCACCTACTCTGTATGCGGCTACGAGAACCACATGTCTCCGGATGACCACTATGCAGATCTGAAGCGTATCATCGCTGCTGTCGGTGGAAAAGCAAGACGTATTACCGCGATCATCCCGTTCTTATATGAGAGCCGCCAGCACAAGCGCACCGCCCGCGAATCCTTAGACTGCGCGCTTGCCTTACAGGAGCTCACCGCTATGGGTGTCGACAACATCATCACCTTCGACGCACATGACCCGCGTGTACAGAACGCCACCCCTCTGAACGGCTTTGATAATTTCCAGCCGCCTTATCAGTTTATGAAAGCGTTGCTGCGCACCGAACCGGATCTGCAGGTGGATAACGATCACTTAATGATCATCGCCCCCGACGAGGGCGCCATGGAGCGTGCGGTATACTTCTCCAACGTCCTGGGTATCGACCTGGGTATGTTCTATAAAAGAAGAGACTACTCCACCATCGTAAATGGCAAGAATCCCATCGTAGCCCATGAGTTCCTGGGAACCTCCCTGACCGGCAAGGACGTCATCATCATCGACGATATGATCTCCTCCGGCGGAAGTATGCTGGATGTGGCTAAGCAGATGAAGGAGCGGGGTGCGCGCAACGTCTACGTCTGCTGCACCTTCGGCCTTTTCACCGATGGCTTTGAAAAGTTCGACGAGTACTACGAGAAGGGCTACATCAAGCGTATCGTCACCACGAACCTGAACTACCGCTCTCCGGAGCTTCTTGAGAAGCCCTACTACACCGAAGCGGATATGACCAAATTCCTGGCTACGATTATTGATACCATGAATCATGACACTCCGATTGGAAAGATCAACAACCCGACCGAGAAGATCCGGAAGCTCCTGGAAAAGAGACAGAACGGAGAGCTTAGGAAATAAATCAGAACTCCGATAAAACAGGGGCCGATGCAAAATTATCGAAATGGATAGAATTGCATCGGCCTTATTATTTATCCCAAATTAACCACTCTATTTCAGCATCAGGAACGCCCCCAGATTTCCGCGCTTTCCATGGGACGCCCGGTGGCTGAATAAAAGAGAGGGATTACAGCAGGTGCAGAGATCCGTGACTGCTGTGTGCTCCGGCAGAATTCCTGCTTCCCGGAAAATCAGCTCGTTGGCTCTCCAGAGATTCAGCTGGTACTTGCCATTTTCTTTGGCATAGTATAATTCCGGCCAGTATTCCTTTGAAAACGCCTTCCGGAACTCTTCGATCACATCGGCGCTCACCTCATAGCAGTCCTGACAGATAGAGGGACCGATAACTGCCCGGATGTCCGATGGGTTACTTCCATATTCTTCCTGCATTCGTTCTACTGTCTTTTTCCCGATCTTTCCCACCGTACCCCGCCAGCCGGAATGGGACAGGCCGATGGCCTTCTTTACCGGATCCACAAAATACAGCGGTACGCAGTCCGCGTAAAAGGTGGCCAGCACGAGCCCCGGCACATTGGTAATCAGACCATCTATGTCGGTGTAGTCCTTTGGGCGCGCAAAACCCTTGCCCCGATCGGCTTCGGTGACAGCCCGGATGTTCGTGGTATGGGTCTGATCAGAGCAGACCAGATCGGCGCAGTCGAAGCCCACAGCTTCGCCCAGCCTCCGATAGTTTTCCCGTACCGCTTCTTCCCTGTCGCCACGGGTGAAGCTTACGTTCATGGTACTGCAGACGCCCTCGCTAACGCCGCCCAGACGGGTGGAAAAGGCGTGGGTAACGATGCCGGTTTCCTCCAGAAGGGAAAATTGTAAAAACGGAACGCCTGCACGCTCCACCAGGTGTGTCGTTATTCTGTCTTTTACTTTTTTCCATTCATAGACATTCTCTCTGTCCAGCTTCGTCATCTCAACCGCTGCCTGTTTCTGTTCCATTCGATTTTCTCCTTTGCATTGCCACCGATGTCTTTCCTTCTTCACTGTATTTATTTTACTTTTAAACTTTTCTTGATTGAATATTATATTTATTCAATAAAAACAATAAGGAAAGGCATCCCGAATCAGCCGGATGTTCCTCCCCTGAATCGCCACCACATCAAATCGACAGGCCTGCCCGTCCGAAACGCGGTGCTTCATCCGGTAATAATCAGCCACCTTACATATCTTCTGCTGCTTCCGTAGATTTACGGCCTCTGCCGGAGTCCCGTAAGCCGCGTTCCTCCGATATTTTACCTCTATAAATACAAGTGCGCTGCCGTCCCGGGCGATAATGTCAATCTCACCCAGACGGCAGCGAAAATTCTGTTCCAGTATCTCATAGCCCTGCGCCTTCAGAAACACAGCGGCCAAAGCTTCCTCTTCCGTGCCGATTTGACGGCGGTTTTGCATAGAAGCCTCCTAAATTTTTTCAGCGCATCTTCTTGAATTGTAAACAATTCAAGAAGCATCGGATATTCATCCGATGTGAAAAGGATAGCAAAAACAAGCTTACAAGCAAGCTTGACACTTGTTTTCACTATCCTTTTCGCGCCCTCTAAATTATTTACGTATAGTTTTTAATAAAGGTTCTGCGATGAATCGGCGTCGGCCCCAACTCCTTCAAGGCCGCGATATGCTGCGCCGATCCGTAGCCCTTATTGGACGCGAAGCCGTATCCCGGGTAAATCTCCTCGTATTCCACCATCATATGATCCCTGGTGACCTTGGCAATGATGCTGGCCGCCGCAATGGACACACTCTTGGCGTCGCCCTTGATAATGGGAATCTGGGGAATCTCCACCAGCGGAATCGTCACTGCGTCATTTAACAGGACGGACGGCTGCACCTTCAAATTGGAAATCGCCATCCGCATGGCCTCATAGGTGGCCTGCAGAATGTTGATCTCGTCGATACGGGCCGGGCTGATAACGCCGATGCCCGTCGCCACCGCCTTTTCCATAATCTCATCGTACAAAAGCTCACGCTTTTTCTCCGACAGCTTCTTAGAATCGTTAAGATAGAGAATCTCACAGTCTGGTGACAGAATCACAGCTCCGGCCACCACCGGGCCTGCCAGCGGTCCTCTGCCCACCTCGTCGATGCCGCAGACGGCTCCATAGCCCCCGTACTGATGCTCAAAGGAACGCATGCCCTCCAGACGCTCCCGCTCCTTCGCTAATTTTTCCTGTTTCCGCTGCTCCCGCTCCACGCGCAGCTGCTCTGTCTTTGTCATAATCCCGCCTCTACTGATGCTTCAAAATGCCGAAAGAATCCAGGGGCCAGATACGCAGCCATGCCCGTCCGATGATCTCTTTCCGGTGAATCAGCGCCACGCTGGGATCACGGCTGTCTGAGCTGTAGTTCCGGTTATCGCCCAACACGAAATACTCATCATCACCCAGGGGAATAGGCTCCGCAGCCAGTCCTGCGTCCTGCATGACCTCGCGGCCATAGGATTCCTCAAGCACCTCTCCGTTGATATAAATCTCACCATCTGCAATCTGCACGGTCTCGCCCGGCAGTCCGATGATACGTTTGATATAATACGTATTATCCTTGTAGCGGAACGGAAACACAATAATGTCAAACCGCTCCGGATCGTGGAACCGATATGTAAGCTTATCCACGATCAACTGATCGCCGTCGTCCAGGGTATTTTCCATAGACTCACCGCTCACATGGGTCCGCTGCCCTACAAAGGTAATAATCAGAAATGTGATAGCCAGAACAATGCCCACATATACCAGCATGCCGAGAAGCTCCCGCATAACATTCGGCTTCTCTTCTGTCTCGATATCCTCTCTGTTATCTCTCTGTTCCATTGTCAGTCCTCCTGCGCCTGTTCCGGCAGCTCCAGTGTGATTTTGCCCAGCTTTCCACTCCGGAAATCTTCCAGCAGGATAGCTGCAGCCTTGGTCAGATCCGGTTCTCCGCCCTTCATCAGGCAGCCCCTTCGCTTCGCGATCTCTCCCAAAAGCTCCACCTCGCCAAGCGCCTCATCTGCGTCATATCGCTCGTTGATGGTGCCGCTGTACCTGCTTTTCAGAAGCTTCAAAAGTTCCAGAGACAACTCCTCTGTATTCAAAATTTCTTCTTTAATGGAACCAATCATAGCCAGCTTGATACCCACCTCCTGGTCCTCAAACTTTGGCCAGAGGATACCCGGGGTGTCTAAGAGTTCCACCTGCTTATTCAGGCGCACCCACTGGGCGCCCTTGGTGACGCCGGGCTTATTGCCGGTCTTGGTGCAGGCCTTGCCCGCAAAGCTGTTGATAAAGGTAGACTTGCCCACGTTGGGGATACCCGCCACCATGGCGCGGACCGGACGGTTCAGGATACCTCTTCTTCGATCGCGCTCTATTTTCTCCTTGCAGGCTTCCTGGACAGCCGCGTTCACACTCTTAAAGCCTGCACCGCTGCGGGAATTGAGCTTCACCACCTGGAAGCCCTTTGCCCGAAAATAAGCGCTCCAGGCCTCGTTGGCCGCCTCGTCCGCCAGATCGGACTTATTTAACAGGAGCAGTCTCGCCTTATTGCGGCCCAGATCGTCGATGTCAGGATTTCGGCTGCTCAGGGGCACGCGGGCGTCCACCAGCTCGATTACCAGATCCACCAGCTTGATATTCTCCTGCATCATTCTCCGGGCCTTGGTCATATGTCCCGGATACCACTGTATATTCATCGTTCTTTCTCCATTTTCTATCTATTTCAACCACCCGAAGCGCTCCCCGGGCGTCACTACAAACCAGGCCCTGCCCAGTATATCTTCCTTTTTTACATTGCCGATGTTGGCTCTTCGGCTGTCCTCACTGTTGTTGCGGTTATCGCCCAGCACGAAATATTCGTCCGTTCCCAGCTTTACGCCTTCCTCAGCCAGTCCTGCGTCCTGCATGCTTTCGGTCTGTACGGTCTCGTTCAGCAGCTCGCCGTTGACAAAGACGCGGCCGCTCTTGATGGTGACGGTGTCGCCTGGCTTTCCTACCACCCGCTTGATGTGGTAATGGGCGTTCTGGTTGCCGTTGGGCTTAAACACAATCAAATCTCCGTAGGACGGTGACTTCACTTCATAAATCAGACGGTTAATTAACACCTTATCGCCGCTTTTCAGGGTTGGCTCCATGGACTCGCCCACATTGCTTAAGGAATAACCGAAAAACCAGACCACCATACAGCCTACCACAAAGGCCAGAATAATCTCTCCTATCCAGACTGTCGCTCCCTGCAGAGCGGACAGATTGATTGTTCTTTTTCTCCGTCGGAAGTTTAATCCTCTTCTACGCATCGTTACGCCTCCACAACCTTTCCAAACAGGATTCTGCCCCTGCAAAATCCCCGCCTGCCCGGAGGGCCTTTCCTGTGTCCCAAAGCTACATGAAAGAAAAAGGGAGAATTTTCATTCTCCCTCTTATCTTTACAACTTCGTGATTATTTTACAAGCTCTTTCACCTTTGCGCGCTTTCCTACACGTCCTCTTAAGTAGTTCAGTTTCGCTCTTCTTACCGCGCCTCTTCTTACGACTTCGATCTTTTCGATCTTCGGTGAGTGCAGCGGGAAAGTCTTTTCCACACCGATACCGGAAGAAAGCTTTCTGACTGTGAAAGTTTCGCTGATGCCGCCGTTTTGTCTTTTGAGAACAAAGCCTTCAAACACCTGAATTCTTTCTCTGTTTCCTTCTTTAATTTTGATGTGAACCTTGATTGTGTCGCCCACACCAAAAGCAGGGATTTCAGTTTTTTCGTATTCCTGAGTAATTGATTTCATTAAATCCATGTTCATTCCTCCTTCCCTCCAAGACGTTCGTGGCTCCGTCGCATAACGTGATGCGGCGCGAGAGTTGCCCAGAGGACCGCCCGTAATAACTGTTATAGTTTAGCATAAAAAGCCACAGGATGCAAGCTCTTTTTGCTCAACCTCGTAAAAACTCATAAAAAACATGAAAACGCGTGAAGAATCGTGCAAAATCCTTACTCTAAGCGTGAATGGCTTTCGATACGATTTTGGAAACGGTTCCCGCCGC
>OIXG01001704.1_pt1 | contig 19639 bp, 12 predicted proteins | sample 1587731 | NCBI WGS metagenome assembly OIXG01 (sample SAMEA3888908, study PRJEB22519) | human gut metagenome | biome: human gut; feature: human-associated habitat; material: faeces | place: Denmark | collected 2010
ATGTATTAAAAAAAGGAACCTCCCATCCATGGCTTGCCGATGGAATCAGGGCGTCCTGAGAGCATCCATCCAATTACGTACCCCGGCGCTCTTTGAGCGCCGGGGTTTTCTGCGCCTAAAACGCGGCGGTTTATTTTCCATGCGCCTCTTGCGTTTATTGGAAATGTCTGTTATAAGCGTGGCATGCATGCCAAACCGGGAGGGGAGTGAGTGCCATCGCGATGACAAGCGCAAGTCTGCCATCCAAAAAGCGTATTTTAACGGTCTGCGTCCGGCTGTTTTTAGAGCAGGGCTACAAAAAGACCACGGTCTCGGAGATTGTCCACAAGGCGGAGGTCTCCAACAGCTCGTTCCAGAATATTTTCCGCGCCAAAGACGGCGTACGGACCGAGCTGGCGGCGTTCATGTTCGAAAATCAGTTTGCCATGGCGCGCAGCACGGCAGGACGCCAGCTGCCGCCGGTGTGTGTCTACGCGGTCGAGACGGCAATCCAGATGACGCTGACGGAGCTGAACGAGAATCTGCGCGAGATTTATCTCGAGGCGTACACGCAGAAGGAAGCATCAGAGCATATCCTCCGCGAGACGGCAAAGGAGCTGTTCGGCATTTTTGGACCCTATCAGCCGGAGCTGACGCTGGAAAAGAAGCTGCGCCTGTTTCTGATGATGAACCTGCGCGCCTACCATGTGCCGGAGGCGGAAATTGCACAGGCGGTGGCGTTTATCGAGGGCTTAAACATGAGCTTTGACGATGCGTTTGACGTTTCCGGGTACGCCGTGCCGGCAATGCAGTGGGCGTGCGGCGCGGGCGTGATGCAGGGCGCGAACGGGAAGCTTCTTCCCACCGCCGAGGCAGCCCGCGCGCAGACGGCGGCAATGCTTCACCGCTTCTGCGAGGATGTTCTGAAATAACAAAACCGATCAGCGCTTCTGCTCTGAGCAGAAACGTGCAGAAATCATGGATTTCCCGACGGCAGAATTTCAAGAAGGCGATTTGGCGTTTCGGCGCGGTCGCAGCTTTGAAAGCAGGGCGGTGCTTGAAGCCGACAGCGGCGGGCTTTATTCGCATGTGGGCATATTGGTTCGCAGGGATGGGCAGTGGCGTGTCGTTCATGCAGTGCCGGGCGAACGCGAGGAAGGCGATAGCATTGATCGGGTGAAGGTGGAAAGCCTCGAAGCATTTTTCGCTTCCGACCGTGCAGCCACCGGCGAGATTGTGCGGCTTGTTGATGCCGGCGATGGGAGCTTGGCGGCGCGCAAGGCTTTGTCGAAAGAAGGCATTCCATTCGATCATGATTATGATCTTGCAGACACGAGCCGTCTTTACTGTACGGAATTGATAGCGCATGCCTATAACACGACCGGCGGGCATTTGAACGCCGACAGCCTGACAGAGGTGAATTTTCCACTCTTTGGAGGTACTTACTTATTGCCATCGGCAATATATCAACACAACCGGCATATAACCATTTTTAAATATTAACTTTTTACTAACTAAACATTTAATCATTATGAGAAAGTCTATTTTATTTTTAGCCGCTGTGGCTATGATGTTTGTATTTGCTTCTTGTGGAGGAAACAGCCCGAAAGATGCAGCAGAGTCTTATGCAGAAATGGTAAAAGCGCAGGATTATGAAGGTATTGCCGACATGATGGCTTTTCCTGACGATATGTCGAAAGAAGACAAAGATGCTGCAAAGGCATTGTTTGTATCGTTGGCAAAGGAAAAAATGTCGAAGGAAATCGAATCCAGAGAAGGTATTGATAAATACGAAATCGGCGAAGAGAAAATCAGCGAGGATGGAAAAACTGCCGAAGTGTCAATAACGTTCTATTTTAAAGACGGTTCGAAAGAAGAGGATAGTGTCGACTTGGAACTTGTCGACGACGAATGGAAACTTCCGTACATGAAGTAAGAAGATAATTGATTGGCAAGGAGCAGCAAAGGATGAATTTGCCTCCTTGCCATTTTTATATTCATGCTGTCGCATTGCAATTGTATTTGCGCAGCCGGATTTGTGAATAATCACCAAAATTATCGCTATGAGAAAGAGAAATATCATCGTGCTGTTGGCATTGGCTTTGTTCTCCATGCCTGCACAGCCCCAATTCTTTCGCCAGCTTGGAAAGGAATTGAAGAAGACGGCGGAAGAAGCGGCGCGCCAGGCAGTCGACGATTTGCTTGGAAAAGACGAGAAAGCGGAACCGCAAAAGCAGCAAGCGACAGCGACAACTGAGGCAGACCTGGCTGTCGCCGAAATTCCGACCATCAAGTTTACGGAAACTTCATTTTATGCTGTCCGCATCACCAACGATACGAAATTTTTGAAAATACCGAAATATGCCAGTGTCTCGGATGTGCACGACGGCATTTTCAGCGTGACGTCGGAATATGGCGATGTGGCGTTTTTCTATGAAGACGGCACAATGCTTTTCGATTACATTTGGAAAGCAATCGGCAATTTCGCTCCGGCGCAATTCGACAATGGCGTCTGCCTCATGCGCAGCAAGGAGAAAGTGGGCACGCAATACCCGCTCTGCATCCTTTATCGCGACGGGCGAGTCAAGCAACTTCCGACCGAATACTACAACGGGACGCAATTCCTCGACGGCATTGCGCGGTTGCAAAAGAAAACGCCAAGAGGCAACGTGTGGGTCTACATCAACGCGGCCGGAAAGGAAATCTATCCGAATCTGACTGAGGCGTGCAGCGTCGGCGTGCCGAACGGAGCAGGCGCGCTGAGCGAGGGCTTGCGCCCCCATTACAGCTATGCCGACAGGAAATGGGGCTACATCGACGCGCAAGGGAATGTGGCAATCAAGCCGCAATTTGCCACGGCGCGGCCTTTCAGCGAGGGCTTGGCTGCGGTGCAAGTAGAGGAAAACTATGTGAAGAAATGGGGATTCATCGATCGTGCGGGAGCGTTTGTGATTCCTGCCGAATATGGCGGATACGGGAAAATATCCGATTGCCGCAACGGTTATGTCACATGGCGCGATTGGGACAACAGCCGCGATCTTTTCATCGACAAGACTGGAAAGGTCGTAGCCACCTACAAATTGGCCACGCCTTTCCTCAACGGCTACGCATTGGTGAAACCTATGGAGGGCGAAGGCTCGCAGACGTTGGACTACATGTGGGTGATCGACACGAATTTCCGCGTTGTCGGCACGTCGCCCATCAAATACTTTGATAAAAACGATGCATTGCCCGACGGGTTGGCTCATGGCGCCGGCGTGTATTCCATATCGGGCGGCGGGGACAATCCGTTTGTGATGCTTCCGAACGGGAGAATCATAATCCGTCTGTGGGACGAGGCAAAGCAGAAATCGCTGTGGGGGCGCATAGGCACGTATACCGACGACTTGCGCGCGCAAGTGCGTTTTACCATTCCGCGCAACGTCAAGCCGAACAAAGAACCGATCTACTACGAGGGCTTTATCGATGAAACGGGCAAGGTGACGCTTGTCTATACGACCGACGAACTTACGCAGATTGTTGATCCGCGAGAACCTTCGGAACCGGTAGTGCCTACGCCTCCCGGACCGGGGCCGGTCGAACCTGGGCCTCCTGTCCCGCCGAGTCCCGGACCTGAACCTCCGATTATTTATCCGATCGTAGTGGAATGGGTGTCGCAGGACGATCCGGTCGGCCCGACTGTCGTCGATGAGCCGACGTATTCGGTTTCTGTCGTGGCAGATCCTCCGGAAGGCGGAAAGGTGGCAGGCGCGGGGACGTACAAATATGGCGATCCCGTGAACGTTGTCGCTACGGCCAACGAAGGCTGGAAACTCACATCTATCGACTGCAACGATCCGCAGCTTGCGCCGGAAGGCAATGGCGGCGAGGTGATGATGAACGGGAAAAATCTGACTTTCACTGCCCATTTCATCAAGCGCGACACGATCGGCGCGATTTCCGATACCGGCATTTACGCCTGCGAATCGGCTTGGAGCGACAGCGGAACGACTATTCCGTTCACGGCCTACTTGGAAATGAGCAAGGACAACAACATCTCCACTGCCTATGGCGAAAACACTTCGGGATTTTTGACGGCGATTGTCGACCCGAACCAAAATTATCCTTTCTTGTTCAATGGTTCTTCGGCGACAAGCGGCGCTATGGCAGGCCAGCTGAATGCCAAATTTTTCTTTGTCCCGATGCGCGTGGCAGGAATGATGACCGATGCTGTTACCGGCAAGCGTTATCTTGTGGCCGACGGCGGCCAGCTTATGGCGGGCGGCGTGAATGTGGACTGCACGGACCCGTTTATGAATTTGTACTTGAATTTTGTCATGAGCTACAATGGAAACACGTTTGCAACGGTTTCCAACGGGCGTTATCGCATAGAGATGACCGATGTGGACGAGGCGACCGGCGAATTTACGCTTGGAATGATGGAACGGTTTTCGCCGATCTACGGGTGGCTGCCCTCCGACGACGACCGTTTGCGCTCGAAACCGAAATCAGCCGGATGGGGATTTTTCCCGCAAAAAGATCCCGAGGGCCTGATAATGCCGTGGATTTTCTCCGGATGTCGGATGAAGCCGGCGGAAAAGCGCGACGACGTGCAATGGACGCCTCCTGCGGATTGGTTTGAAAGCCGCAACCTCTTTGAGGCTGCATGCAAGCGTCTTGGGGAGTTTATGGGCGGCATGAAGACCGACTATGAAACTTTCTGGGGCGAATAAATCCCGCTCGACGGCTTGGAAAACACAGAGAGGCTGCCTTGCGCAGCCTCTTTTGTTTGGAGCTTAAAGGATGGTGAATTTGGGATAACACGCTCTGTTGCTAATGGGTGCGGTTACTACGAATTTGCGGCTGACGGTCAACCCCTTCGGCTCGCAGGCGAGCCACTTCCCCTATATCGCGCCGGCGCGGCGACACAGGGGAAGACATTGCCGGTAGCGGCCTATGATTAAGAGTTTTTCGTTTCATCTATTAATATATATTAGCAAATATTTATATATTTTATATTGGGGGGGGTAAAACGACTTATCTTTGCAAAAAGATATTTACAAACCAATATTAAAACAAAATTATTATGGAACAAGTTACTCCTCCAATGCCTGTGCAACCAAAGAAAGGCAATGCAATGGGCGTTACCGGCTTTGTGCTGTCGTTAGTCACTTTGATTTTGGGTTGGATTCCCGTTTTGGGATGGATTTTGTGGGCGTTAGGCCTTATTTTTTCTTGCATCGGTTTAGGAAAGCAGCCGCGCGGGCTTGCCATTGCCGGATTGTGCATTTCGGTATTTGGCATTATTTGTTTGGTGGTTTTATTTGCAGCACTTGGCATTGCGAGCGCATCCCTTTTATGATATGTAGAACTTAAACTATAAAAAATAAAACTATGAAGAAAAATTGGTTATTGGCTGTTTGCTGTGTTTTTGCATTGGCCGGATGTAAAGGAAATTCAGAGGAATCAGTAGAAGACAAGCTTGAACGATTAGGAGACAAGCTCGAACAGACGGTAGAAGGGTCGCATAGCGACGATGCTGTGGAATCGGATTACGAAGAGGAATCGGATGCGGTTTCGTCGAGTTCTTCGGATTGGGACAGTGCGCTCGATGAGTATGAAGAATATGTCGACGAGTACATCAAGTTCTATAAAAAGGCGATGGAAGGCGATATGAGCGCCATGTCGGAATATGCAAGTTTGCTTGAAAAAGCACAAAGCATGTACGACAAACTTGATGGCGCGCAAGGCGAAATGACTGCATCGCAACTTGCTCGTTTGAATAAAATTCAAATGAAGATGGTTAATGCCATGCAGTAGGCAGGGGATATTGCATTGACAGTTGGTGGCGGCACTGCTTTCGGGCAATGCCGCCACATTTGTCGTGTTTCGGGTATTTTTTGTAATTTTAGCTGCGCGAAACGCGGAATTATTTTAAAGATAGCAATTATGGTTACGAACGAAAGAGACGTGCGCCACTCCTTGGTGGTGGAAGCGGCACGCCGGATGATGACGGCGGCACGGACTGCGCCGAAAGGAAAAGGCGTGGATATTATTGAAATTGCACTTGTGGAGGATTGGGACGACTTGTCGGCATTGGCCGATGCGATGCGCCGCAAGGCAGAAGAGTCGGGGTTTAAATTCTTGCTGCGCGATGCCGACAATATCTTGCAAGGCGATGCAGTGCTTCTCATTGGCACGCGCCGCATGCCGATGGGGTTGAATTGCGGGTATTGCGGTTATCCCGAATGTGAGCTGAATCCCGTCGGAAATCCTTGCGCCATCAACAGCATAGACGTGGGAATCGCCGTCGGGTCGGCATGTGCGGCAGCTGCCGATGCACGAGTGGACACACGCGTGATGTTTTCTGCCGGATGGTCGTCGTTGCAGTTGGGATGGCTGCCGGACTGCTCGCAAGTCATAGCCATTGCCGTCAGCGCGTCGTCGAAAAATCCTTATTTCGACCGCAAGCCGAAAGACTGATGGCGGGAGCATTCGGGGCATAGCCCTTTCAGCACGTAGTTGACGCTTTCGAGGGCGAAACCTTCCGGTAAGTGCACGATTGGCACGGGCAATCCGCGCAGGCAAAGCGTGCGGTGGCATTTCGTGCAGTAGAAATGCGTGTGGAGATCGTCCACGTCGCAAGAACATTCATTGCTGCAAACGGCGTATTTCAGCGCACCGCTTCCGTCGTCGATGCTGTGGATCAGATGGTGGGAAAGGAAGAGCGCGAGGGTGCGCGAAACGGTCGACTTGTCGACTGTCACGAGCAAATCTGTCAAGTCGAGCAAAGATACGGCTCGCTGCTCGCGCATCATCGTGCGCAGTATGAGCACACGCATGGCCGTGGGCTTGATGTCGCGCAGCGACAGTTTTTCCAAATAGATTTGTTCGTCGTTCATGTCGGTTTTTGTTTCGATTGCCGAAGATACGCATTATATCGTCCTTTGCCAAAAATAGGGGCTATTTTGCGGCACGTTGAACGCGCAGGGCATTGCAGATGGCAAGAAGTGCTACGCCGACATCGGCAAAGACGGCAGCCCACAAGTTGGCGAATCCGGCCGAACCCAATGCCAGCACGATTGCTTTCACGCCAAGCGCAAGGACAATGTTTTGCCGGACAATTTTCACTGTCGTTTTCCCGATGCGCACGGCATCGATGAGGCGCGACGGGCGATCGGTTTCGATGACCACGTCGGCCGTTTCGACTGCCGCGTCGCTGCCGATTCCGCCCATGGCGAAACTCACGTCGCTCATTGCCAGCACGGGCGCGTCGTTGATGCCGTCGCCCACGTAGGCCACCACGCCGCCGCATTGTTTCTTGAATTGCTCGAAACGTGCCACTTTGTCCTCGGGAAGCAAATCGCCATACGCCTCGTCCACTCCGATTTGTTTGCCAAAATGGCTGACGACAGCTTGCCGGTCGCCGGAGAAAATGGCAAGCGTGCGCACGCCTTCTTTCCTTAGTTGAGATATGGTTTCCGCAGCGTCGGGTTTGGCTTTGTCGGAGAGCAGGAAGCATCCGGCATATTTGCCGTCGACGGCGCAATAGACTGTTGTCGCGGCATTGTCGTCGAAACGTTGGCCGATGTGGATGCCGTGCCTTTCAAGCAATTGCGCCGTTCCGGCCAGCACCGTCCGTCCCCATGCTTCCGTTTCCAAGCCGTAACCCGCTGTTTCGTCGACGTTTTCGGGTTGCCCGACGGCCAGTCCGAGCCGTTCGGCTTCGGCTTCGATTGCTTTTGCGATGGGGTGCGTGCTGCCGCTTTCTGCCGTGGCAATGAGCCGGATTAATTCTTTTTTGTCGAAATCGGCGGTGCAATGTGTTTCGGCGACGGCAAACGCACCTTCGGTCAGCGTTCCGGTTTTGTCGAATGCCATTGCGGTGATTTTAGCCGTTGCGTCGACGTAGTTTCCGCCTTTGAACAAAATGCCCAATCGCGACGCGGCACCGATGCCCCCGAAATATCCGAGCGGAATGCTCACCACCAATGCGCACGGGCAGGATATGACCAAAAAGACCAATCCGCGATAGAGCCATTCTTCGAACACGTAGCTTGTGCCGAATGCAAGCGACCACAAATAGGGGAGGACGACAATTAAAAGAGCCAACGCCGTCACAGCCGGCGTGTAGACGCGGGCAAAACGGCGGATGAACAATTCGGTTGGCGCTTTCCGTTCGGCGGCATGTTCCACCATCTCCATGATGCGCGACAATGCGCTGTCGGCATGTTTTCTGGCAACGCGCAAGCGGGTTGCGCTGCTTGTCGGGAGCATGCCTGCCAGCACGGTCTCATCTCGTTTAATGCGCCGAGGCATGCTTTCGCCCGTGAGCGCGGCAGTGTCGAAAACGGCATCGCGATCGAGCAAAACGCCGTCGAGCGGCACGCGCTCTCCTGTCTTGACGATGATTTCTTCTCCAACGGCTATGGATTCCGGCGGTACGCTTTCCGCTTTTCCGCCGCGCACGACGGTTGCTTCTTTCGGGCGCATGTCGACCAACGCGCTGATGTTGCGGCGTGCGCGGGCTACAGCTTTGTCTTGGAGCGCTTCGCCGATGGAATAGAATAACATGACGGCCACGCCCTCTGGATATTCGCCGATTGCGAATGCGCCAATCGACGCGATGAGCATCAATGAAAATTCGTTGAAGAAATCTTTTTTCCGTATGCTGTCGAATGCCTCTTTCAATACCGGCAACGCCACCGGAAGCCATGCCACAGCAAACCACGCGAACGCGACGGCAGGAGAAAACCGCAGCCAATCCGATGCTTGGGCGGCGATGCCTCCGGCGAGCATCGCGGCAGAGAACGCTTGAAGCGCCGTTTGCCGCCATGCCCTGTGCGATTCGCCGTGAGAATGGCACTCGCGGACATTTATGCCACAACTATTCTTGCACATTTTTGCTTTTGATTTACGATGCAAAAATAGCTCGTCTCGCTCGCAACCGAGTTGCAAAAAAATATGCTTGTGGTGGAAATGACGGGTGGATTAATCCCCGTATTTTGTTTCGGGTTCGGCGGCGACATTGCCGTCGGCTTTTTCCGATTCGGGCGGTTCGACGGCTTTGTCGGGCAGGCGGCGGAGTTGTTGCAGATAGGAATGGTTGATCCAATATTCCATTTCGAGAAACGTTTTTTCGCGCACGGCAGGTTTCAACTGGCATTCCCATATTGTCATCACTTTCCAGCCCATGCGCTTCAATGCCTCTTTGTTTGCCGCGTCGCGTGCTTTGTTTTGTGAAATCTTTTTCGCCCAATAGTCGCTGTTTGTCGCGGGAAGGTGCATGTCGGCATCGTGTCCGTGCCAGAAACAGCCATGCACGAAAATGGCGATGCCGTATTTCTTCATCACGATATCGGGCGTGCCCGGCAGCCCTTTCACATTTTTGCGATAGCGATAGCCGCGATGGTACAGATAGCGCCGCACGAGCAATTCCGGTTTTGTGTCCTTGCTCTTGATTTTTGCCATGACGGCCGACCGCTTTTCTTTGTCCCAAATATCCATTTCTTCGCCTCTTCTGCAAATTTATATCAAAAAAATTGCCGACGCTGCCTGTCGATTGCAAAAAAAAGTCTAACTTTGCACCGCAAAAAGGAAAGATGCCGGAGTGGCCGATCGGGACGGTCTCGAAAACCGTTGTACGGGTAACCGTACCGAGGGTTCGAATCCCTCTCTTTCCGCAAGCAAAGAGCCGCAGTCGACTGCGGCTCTTTTTTTGTTTATGACACAGCGGCGCGCCGAGGTTGCAAACGAAATTCGGCACGCCGCTGCTTGGGCAGAATTGGTGATTATTTTACGATAATTTTTTCGATGTTCGTAGCTTCATCCGTCGTGACGCGACAAACGTAAATGCCGCGTTGGAAACAGGAAACATCGACAGTCCATGCGTGCCGGCCTTGTTCGCACGATTCTTGACGGTTGAAAACCGATCGCCCGTTCGTATCGAAGATTTCCACGCAAACATTGCCGGAATTAGCGCAATCTATGGAGACATGCAGCAGCGATGTGGCTGGATTCGGGTAGACGGACAGTCCGCCCGCGCCGACATTTTCGATGCCTGCATCGTAGTCGTATGCAAGGATTCGCCGCATCAGTTCGTTTCTCGTGTCTTCTTCTGAAATAGACTCAAACGGAATGGCCATGACAATGACTTTGCCGGCTTCGACACCATTGGGAAACATGCCGCAAAATCCTATTCCGGCATAGCCGTCCTCGTAGACTTCGGAATCTTTCGTGTAGGCAAGGATTCCGACTGCTCCGTTTTCAGGTTTCAACACGTCGGGATATTGCACGGAAGTGCCCGAACTTGTCGGGAACGAGAAAGCGAAATTATCGTCGCCCAGTCCCGTTCCGTTTATGATTTGCGCGTCGTGGTAAAGGCCGGAAGACGCGCCGGGATTGTCGGCAACGAAGGAGCATTTCAAATATTCCGACAAGAAAGCCTCCGACGAGCTACCTGCACTGCGCCCCAAGTCCCAGCCGATTTCTGCCGACGATACAAACAGCGAGCCGCCTTGTTGCAGATAGTTTTTGACGATTGCCTGTTCTTCGCTGTCGAACGTTTTGTCGGCGGTGCTTTCTTCGCCTAAAATGTAGTCGACAAAGGCATAATCGGAAAGCTCGACAAGTTTGTCTTTCACGGCGTCGTTAGTGGCAGAAGCGATATTTACGCCGGCAGTTGCCAATGCTGGTGCATGTTCTTTTACAAAGTCGAAGGAATTGCCCGACATGGCACGGTCGAATCCGTTCACAATCAAAGCTGTCGCTTTGTCGCAAGGCGCGGCTGCCAATATTTCGGAAGATTCCGAAGCTCCGTTGATGTTTTCTGCTTTGACCGACACATAATAGATTTTGCCGGCTTCCAATCCTGAAATTTCCGTGTTGTCGGCATTGAGCGGGACAGAAGTTGCCATGGACGACACCGACAACCCATATTGCGCCACATACGTCACATTTGCTTCGCGTTTGAGCCTGACTTCGATGGTCGAGGCGTCTTTCGGCGTTACGGCAAACGAAGCCGGAGCTTCCGGGACAGACGTGTCGCCCGTGTCGTATTCGGTTTTCATCATGATGCCGGATTCGTCGCTCAACAATTTATACAAATTGGCATCCTGCAAGATTGTTTTCACGTCGTAAAGTTTTCCGTCGACCATCAACTCTTTGTTCACCAGTCGCACGCCATGGCTGTAATCGACATATTCCGCGTTGTGCGCACCGCTCAAAGGCTGAATGGGCGTTCCGTCGGTATAATGCCATCCGTAGATAAACACTTTGTCGGGCTCTGTCAGCCTGTTTGTGATGACAATGTCTTTCTTGTGTCCGGCAATCAGCGCATAGAGCGGTTCGCCTGCGGCGAGACGCGCGTCTTCGATTTTTTGATTATGCTCGTAGAACACCGGCACTGTCGTCATCGAGGCGTCGGGCGTCATGGTGACGGGGGACAGTTTGACAATGCTGTTTTCATGAATCAAATCCGACAGCATTCTTGTGGGCATCGTCGCGTTGAACAGCGTCGCGATGCGTTGTGCCGTGCCGGGGAGCATCGGCATTCTGACGAAATCTTCATCGGAACCGACTGCAAGGAAGTCGGGGACAACCGACAACTCAACGGCGTGGCTTTGTCCTGCCGCGTCTTGTGCCACAGTCGTAATGGTCGTGGTTTTCCGAAAAGCATCCGGCACGTTGCCCGACGATATTTCTTTGTAAATCTCGGCTTCACGCTCTTCCAACGGCAAGTTTTTGATTTTCTCGATAAACGCGCTGCCTGTCAGGGCATCCTTGCTTCGTGGCGGAATTCTTAAAACATGCGGATAGACGGTTGCCGTTTGGATCAAATCGCGATATGCTGCATCCCCGTAGAACTCATATCCTTCGCTTTCAAACGGAGTGCCAAACAGCAAAGAATGGATGTAGCCGTTTTTTTCGACCAATACGGTGTGCAGAATTTCCCGATTCGGGTTTTTCTTCATCAAGAATTGTATTTGGCCGTTGCCGGTGCGGTGTTCGATCATGTTGTCGTCTTCTTGCTTTGTCCATTCGAGCGACAAATTGTCTTGCAGGTATTTTTGCATCACTTGGCTGCGATACCATGTGCCGCCTGTCTCCGATACGATTGGTTGTCCGTTGAGCAATGCGTTTACATCGTCGTAGCAAATCACGACCAATTTATTGTCGGCAGAAGCATTCAGCCATTCAGCCAATTTTGAGCCGTAGCGTGTGTTGTCCCAATTGTAATTGCTGTCGAGGAACACGATTCGGTGTACATAGGAAGGAATCGACTCCACGGCATCCATGAATCCGAACGGGAAATTTCCACCTCCGCTGTGTCCGCTCAAAACGATGTAGGGGTTCAGCCCGTCGAATACATCGAGCAGGCTTTCTGTCAATTCTTTGATGATCGCATCGCCGTTCTTGTTGGCGCTTCGCCAAGTGCCCCAGCTTTGTTGTTCGGCTTCTAGATAGACGGTGACTAAATTAAATCCGGGGTTTTGTTGGCGGACGAACCGTGTCTGTGCGCCAATGTGCTGGATTTGGTAATGCCAATCGTCGCCGGCAGCTTCTTGTTTGCCAATCGTCCAATCTGTAGAGTTGCCGTTGGGCAGTCCGTACAATACCAATGCAGTGGGAAGCGCCGGGTCGAAATTGGCAGCCGACGGCGCATTTATTTCCACTTTTACGTCGGTATTGTAGGTGTAGGCCATGACTTGCTCGTCGAAATACGGGCTGGTGGCGAATCCGGGGATGGCATAGCCTTGTCCTTCCACATATTTGTCTTTTGTGCGAACGAGAATTTCATTCGACAGCGCCGATTCAAATTGGTGGTCGATAGCTGAAACTGTGTAATAATAATTTGTTGAGGCTTCCAGTCCGGTTACTTCAAACGAAGTTTCTCCTTCTATGATTTCGTCTTTCAGGATGTCGTTCGCAGGCTCTTTTGTGTAGACGTTCAGTTTGTAGGCAGTGGCGCCTGCAATTTCCGACCAGTTGGCCACGAAGCTGTTTTCTGTGACGTTCGTGGCGCGCAACGCTGTCGGAACGGCAATGATTGGAATCAACGGTTCGTCGGCTCCGGCGTATGTGGATTCAGAACGGGAATCTCCGTCGATGTCGGTTGTGATGCCATCCAATCTCGGCACGAGCAGCGACGCATTGCCAATCGAAGACTTGGCGATATGGAAATCGCATCCTCCTTCATCGACAAATTCAACATCGGCCAGAGTCGAATGGATGTCGTTGCCGCTGTTTGCCTGATATTCTTCCAAAGTCTTGTCGGTTCCGTTGAAAGAGACGGCAGTGTTGCTTTCGTCGTGAACGAATACATTATAGTCGCTTGATCCCGAAGGAACTCCGAGCAAATAGGCATTGGGCGCAGAAAATTCCTTGCCGGCAAAAATATTGTTTTTTAATTCAGCCGAAGCGTTGTTTGCTGCTTTGATTGCATAGTATTCCGTCGGCTTGTTGTTCAAAGCGTTGAGCACAAATGTGTTGTGGAGAATCTTGCTTGGCGTGTTGCAATCGATGCATCCAAAGACGGAACTTCCGGATGCCGACGTCTTTTCGAATCCTCCGAAGAAATTGTTTGTGATTTGCCATTCGGCTTCTTGTCCTTCTGTTACGATTGTTTTGCCTCCTCCGGAAGCTGTCGTGTTGGCCGATGAAATTTGGATAAATTTATTGCCGTCCACTATGATTTTTCCTTTCACCGTGCCAAATCCCAAAATAGCGGAAGTGGTCAAACCGTTGGCGTCTTGTTCGAGCCGGAACTCATTCCCGCGGATTTCAATTCCATCGACATATCCGACAATTATGCCTCTTGCTTTCGCATAAATCTTGTTGTTTGCAATTTTGATGCCTTGCATTGTGCCTGTCCCTCCGCTTGTCGACAAGTCGGGCGCGATTGCATCCGACGACGTGCCGGCTTGGTTGCGGATTTCGTTGTTTTCGATTGTGATGCCTTGCGGCCACGTGTCGCCGGAGCGGCGGAAGCAAATTGCGTAGTTGTTGGCAACTCCGCTGATTGCGGCATGATGCTCGATGATGCAGTTGCGAATCGACACGTTTCGCACATCCCCGTAGAACACGATGGGATGGGTTTTGGAATTGGTCGTTTCGGCCGTTTCAATTTTCAGGTACCTTCCCGAATTTCCTGCTGCTGAGCCATCAATGACAATATGGCTTGTCGCGATTAAGTCGGTCGATTGCGTGCTTGCGCCGAAAAGGAATCCTCCGCCAACGCCTGCATTTGCCGTGGGCGAGCTGAGGCGGACGGTGCGAAGTTCTGCCTTGTCAGGGCGTATTGTCAACGTGTAAGGCGACAAATCGACTGACAATGAGACGTTCTCGCTTTCTTCGATGTCGGAAATGATGGAAAGCGTGATGTCTCCTTTCACTTCGTCACGGCGCGATTGAATATCGGACATGGCAGCTGAAAGCGTTTCATAGTCGCCGCCTGTGCCGACCGTGTATGTGCCGGCAAACACTTCGGTGTCGTAAAGTCGATATGCTGCTATGCCGTTGTTGGTCGACAGTACGTAGATGTACGCGCCATCGGCACGTACGTCGACGCAAACCGGATTGGTTTTTGAAAATGTATTTTCTGTTGCGCCAATTGCCGGCGTGGTGAATACTTCTGCGGCATTCTGCAGCCCGTCTGTGATGTCGAATATTTGCAAAGCGCCGTATTGGCTTCCGCCGCTTGACGCGAAATAGGTCTTTCCTTGGTATGCGAACTGGGCGCCTCCGACTGTTGCCGGCGTGTAGAGCGTCGTGGGGAATTGGTCGCTCGCTATTTGCCATTCTTCATTTTTTTCGATGAATTTGGGGACGAAATTCGCGCTCAGGACGTAGAACGAATCAGTGCCAACCGTTGCAATTGTGGCCGATGTGCCGTTGATGTTCGACACAATGGTTGGATTCGAACTGTTGGCAATTGCTCCGTTGGAAATGTCGAAAATTAGCACTTCGTTGCCTCCGTTGGTCGTTCCGGCTTCGTACGATACGGGTACGGCAATCACTCCGTCTTGCATTGTTCCGGCTACTCCCCAGCCATCGATGCGGCCTCCGTTTTTCACATTAGAAGACGGTGAAGTCAAAAAGTCGGAAGCAACGCCTGTCTCCACGTCGATTTTTTGAATCGAAAATCCTTGTTGTCCGGCAGAGCCTACGAGCACTTGCCCGTCGTCTGTGATTCCGATGTTGTTTCCGGTCAACACTCCGTTTGCCAAGCCTGTCAATGCAGTTGTCTTTTGCAGGATGCCGTCGTCCGATAATTGCAACAATTTGTTGCCTCCGTTGCGACTGATTACATACAAACTGCCATCGTGATACGCCATTGAGCGCTCTGTGTTGGCGCCCATCCAAGCCGGCTTCATGGAATTATTCTCGGAATATTCCCAAACTTTGTCGAGCCGGACTTCACCGCCGGCAGTCATTGCTGCCAGCAGAAATGCCATTAAGAACCCATTCCTCATAGTATGGTATTTGCGGCTTCTCGCTTCCATGAGAAACCATTATTAATTAAAAAAGCGTGGAAGCTATTGAATATTACCCTATTTGAGATTCCGGACGACCTACTATCAAGTAATAAACAATAGCCCACACCTTTCTCTATGCAAACCATTTTGCAGAGTCGCATATACACAAGATGTGAGCATTATTGCCTATTATCCCTGATAGTTGAAATTGTCCGGATTTCAAATAGAGGATAATATTTTAACGCTCTTTGTTGATAAATATTGATGACTTAGCTCTCTAAGCCATTGCAAATATAATTATTTTATTCGATTTTTTCAAAAAAGATGATTTTTTTTGGGCAGTCGGATATAATTGTAGTTTCTTGGATGGGCTTGGCAAAGGTTGGATGCGTTTCGGCAAAAGAAAAATGAATAAATTCTTTTTCTTCTGCGCTCGACTTTTGCATCTTTGGATAAGATAGGATGCGTCTCGGCAAAAGAAAAATGAATAAATTCTTTTTCTTCTGCGCTCGACTTTCACTATCTTTGTGCGAATTTTAGAGATAAAGAAAATATATGAATCCTATCAAGAAGACCATCACGCTTGCCGACGGACGTACGATTACGTTGGAAACAGGAAAGTTGGCAAAACAAGCGGATGGAGCAGTTGAGTTGCGAATGGGAAATACAATGCTCCTCGCAACTGTTGTTTCAGCGAAAGAAGCAGGAGAAGGCGTCGATTTTATGCCGCTCCAAGTAGAGTACAAAGAGAAGTTTTCCGCAGCGGGACGCTACCCGGGCGGCTTCTTGAAACGCGAAGGCCGTGCATCGGACTATGAAATCCTGACGGCACGTTTGGTAGACCGCGTACTTCGTCCGCTTTTCCCGGACAATTATCATGCAGATACGTTTGTGAATATTATCATGTTCTCGTCTGATGGCGTCGACATGCCCGATGCTTTGGCGGGGCTTGCCGCTTCGGCTGCCATTGCTGTGTCCGATGTGCCTTTCCATGGCCCGATTTCGGAAGTGCGCGTGGCTCGCGTAGACGGCGAATTTGTGATTAACCCGACTTTCGAGCAAGTGGAACGTGCCGACATCGAATTGATGGTAGGTGCCACTTACGACAACATCATGATGGTGGAAGGTGAAATGAACGAAGTGTCGGAATCCGAACTTCTTGAAGCGTTGAAAGCTGCTCACGAAGTCATCAAGGCTCAATGCCTCGTTCAAATGGAATTGGCAAAGGAAGTGGGCGCCGTGAAGCGTGAATACTGCCACGAAGTGAACGATGAGGAGCTTCGCAAGGACGTTCGCGACAAATGCTACGACAAGGCTTATGCCGTTGCAAAAGCCGGTTGTGCCGACAAACAATGGCGCAATGAGTCGTTCAAGAAAATCGAAGAAGAATATTTGGAAACCATACCCGAGGAAGAACGTGAAGAAAAAGCGCCTATGGTGGCTCGTTATTACCACGATGTGGAAAAAGAGGCAATGCGCCGTTGCGTTCTTGACGAAGGTGTTCGCCTTGATGGCCGCAAACTCGATGAGATTCGTCCCATTTGGTGCGAACCGGATTATTTGCCGGGACCTCACGGTTCGGCTGTATTCACTCGCGGTGAAACGCAAGCGCTTGCCACTTGCACGCTTGGCACGAAACTCGATGAGAAAATTCTTGACGATGTGTTGGTGCAAGGAAAAGAACGTTTCTTGCTGCACTATAATTTCCCGCCGTTCTCAACCGGCGAAGCTAAGCCGCAACGCGGTGTGGGACGTCGCGAAATCGGACATGGCAACTTGGCGCATCGCGCTTTGAAGCGGATGTTCCCCGACAATTTCCCGTATACTTGCCGTATCGTTTCCGACATCCTTGAATCGAACGGTTCGTCGTCGATGGCAACCGTGTGTGCCGGAACAATGGCATTGCTCGATGCCGGCGTGAAAATGAAAAAACCTGTGGCCGGCATTGCCATGGGATTGATTTCCGATTCGGAAAGTCCGAAATATGCAGTGCTTTCCGATATCCTTGGCGATGAGGACCATCTCGGCGATATGGACTTCAAGGTGACAGGAACGGTCGATGGAATCACGGCTACGCAAATGGATATCAAATGCGACGGTTTGTCGTATGAAATCCTTGCAAAGGCTTTGGATCAAGCTCGTCAAGGACGGTTGCACATTTTGAATATTATCAATCAGGCAATTCCTGCGCCGCGCGAAGACTACAAGCCGCATGTGCCGCGCATAGAGACGATGGTAATCCCGAAAGAGCTTATCGGAGCTGTGATTGGCCCGGGCGGAAAGGTGATCCAAGGCATTCAAGAGGCTTCCGGCGCGATTATTGCAATTGACGAAGAAGGTGATCAAGGAATTGTCGAAGTGGCTGCTCCGGGACGCGACTCGATTCAAAAAGCATTGGACATGATCAATGCGATTGTGGCACAACCCGAAGAGGGCGAAGTTTATACCGGAAAAGTGGTCAGCATCATGGAATTTGGCGCATTTGTGGAATTTATGCCGAACCGCGACGGATTGCTCCATATTTCGGAAATCGGATGGGAGCGTTTCGAAACGATGGAAGACACGGGTCTCCACGAGGGCGACGAAGTGACTGTGAAACTTGTTGAAATCGACAAGAAAACAGGCAAATATCGCTTGTCGATGCGCGCGCTTCAACCGAAGCCGGAAGGCTATGTAGAACCGGTTCGTCCTGCTCGTCCTCCGCGCCGTGATGGCGACAACAATCACAAGGGCCCGCGCCGCGATGGCGATCGCCGAGGCGGCGGACGTGGACCGAAAGGCGGACGTGGCAACCGCAACAATTAAGCGAACGTTTATATTCGGAATAAATGAAAATAGCCGAGTCGGGGTTTCCGATTCGGCTATTTTTTGTTGAGTGAATTGAAAGATGTGCTGTCGAACCCCTCCGTTTTCTGCGAAAACACCTCCCCTATCCGCGCTTTGCACGGCAGAGGAGGACATTGCGTGTTTCCAATTTCACCGGCCTCTCAACCATAAACTCTCAACCCTAAACGATTTTTGCCTCGTTAAAAATTTGCTAAGCAGTTATTCTTTTGAAAATCTTCTATTCAGTTTGTCGGCAATGGCATCGATGTGGCCGTTGATGCGCAGCAGGCGAAATAGCCGGTCGCGCATGGCATCGATAGCAATGCAGCATAAGAAGATGGTTGCCGTGGATGCGGCAAGCAGCGGCAGAAACAGCCACGAGTCGTAGAAGTCCTTGGCATGGATTGACTGCCATAGCAAGGGACGGATAAATTCATTGTCGTGCAGAAGGTATACGCCAAATGTGAACGGCGCGATGCGTGCCATGCTTCGCACGAATCGCGTGTCGGGCGATTTCCAGCGCGCAGCCCAAAGAAACAAGCAAAGAGCTGTGACAAACTCGATGCCGTTGTTGTCGTGGTAGTCGATCATGAACGGCGCGTCGTGAAGCGAGTAGAGCATGAATCTTTTTGCTTGAAAGAATATGGCCAAAACGATGGCAGAGAGAAAATAGTATTTTCCGAAATTGTTTTTGCCTGTGGCTTTGAAGTGCAATCGAATGTAACCCCCGACGTAGAATAGGAAAATGAACCAGAGCATGGAATTGTTTCCGCTCAGATGCTGCCCGAGCAAAATGTTGAAATTCAATACGAACAATATGGCGAGCAGCGTCAAGTATTGATTGCGAGAAATATTGTGGGCCACGATTGAGAGGAATGGGGCAAGTGCGACGAGCGCCACATAGCGCGTGGCAAACCAATATTTGTCGAAAAAGAGCGGCAATGCGGCTTCTCCGAGCCGTTCCCATCCGATGTGCCTGCCGCTGAATAGCATGAAGGCAATGCAAATGACAACGGAATAGAAAAAGATAGGCATCCACGTTTTGGGTATTTTCCTCCACTTGGCTGCGGATGCGATTAGGAAATAGCCGGATATGAGGATGTAGCAATTTGTGGATATCTTGGATAGGCATCCGATTAGTTCGATTGAGCAAAGGTTGAACAGCGCGGGCGCGTTGTCGGCAATGCCGAGCGGCTTGTTGCCGATGCCATGGATTAGAAAATGCCATACGACAATGAGAAACATTGCCACGACGCGTAGGATTTCAAAACTTGGATTGCGTTTGTTTGCCATATCAATTACATGTTTCGGGGGACAAAGATAGTGCAAATCGAGCGCAGAAGCGCCAAACTTGTTTGAGCGATTATGCCGAGATGCAG
>OIXG01001706.1_pt1 | contig 19637 bp, 17 predicted proteins | sample 1587731 | NCBI WGS metagenome assembly OIXG01 (sample SAMEA3888908, study PRJEB22519) | human gut metagenome | biome: human gut; feature: human-associated habitat; material: faeces | place: Denmark | collected 2010
CGTCCGCGCCCGCCCCTGCGCCCGCGCCCGCCTCTGCGGCGGCGCTCGCGTTTCTCGCCGCCCTCATCGGCGGGCATTTCCTGCGCAGCGGGAGCAACGGCGGGCTCGGAGATCTCCAGCGCGCGGAACATCGGGGAGGGAGCAAATTCCAGCTCACTTTCCGCATCCTGCTTGACGAAGCGCGCGGGGCGCTCGGCGGGGATCTCGATGCCCTCGCGCGAGCCCTTGCCGTTGCGCAGCACGCGAACCTCACAGTTGTGATAGCTCTTTTGCGCGCTGCCCGCGTCGTCCAACCGGACGCTGAGCGTTTCGCGCACCAGGTTCACGGCGCTGACATTGCCGGGGCCGTCGGGCGTGAGGACGAAGGAATCGTTCTTTGGCATCCGCTTGACAGCGTCCTCGTAGGCCGCCTGCTCATACTTCAGGCAGCACATCAGCCTCCCGCACGCGCCGGAGATCTTCGTAGGGTTCAGGCTGAGGTTCTGCGTTTTGGCCATCTTGATGGACACGGGCACAAAATCGTCAAGGAATTGTGCGCAGCAGAACGGACGGCCGCAGATGCCGAGGCCGCCGAGCATCTTTGCCTCGTCGCGCACGCCGATCTGGCGCAGCTCGATGCGGGCGCGGAATACGCCCGCGAGGTCGCGCACCAGCTCGCGGAAGTCCACGCGCCCCTCCGAGGTGAAGAAGAAAACGATCTTGCTGCCGTCAAAGCAGCTCTCCACGCGCACAAGCTTCATGTCCAGCCCGCGCTCGGCGATCTTCTTCTGGCAGATGCCGAAGGCGTCCTTCTCGCGCTGGCGGTTATACTCCATCGTGCGGCGGTCGTTTTCCGTCGCAACGCGCACGAGGGCGCGCAGGGGACGCACGACCGCGCCGTCGTCCACCTCATGGTTGCCGCTCAGGCACTGGGCGTACTCGGTGCCCTGCGCCGTCTCGACGATAACGAACTGACCCGTCTCTACGGCGATGCCGTGCGGGTCGAAATAATACTCCTTGCAGCCGCCGCGAAAGCGGACGCCGATCACTTCAGTCAAAGGTTCTCCTCCAATTCTACGGCGAGTCCGCCGAGCAGCGGGCCGACGCCGACATTATAATCACAGTGTTTCCGATAGGTTTCCAGCAGCTCTATTGTGCCGAGAAGCTGCGCTCTTGTCAAGCGGGAATCGAGCAGGGCGCGCAGCGCCTGTGCGTCGCGCGGCGCGGCAGGAGGCACACCGCAGAGAGCACACAGCGCATCGGCGAGGATCACGCGCGCGCCCTCAAAGAGCGCGGAGAGCTCTTCACGGGGGACCTTTTCCACCTCCAGCCGCAGCAGGAACGCGGCGCGCTCCGCCTCGTGCCCCTCCGCGATCAGCCGCAGCAGCGTGCGCACGCGCTCGTCGTCCGCGCCGACCGCCTCCGCCGGCGGGAGCTTGCACTCCACGCAGCGCGAGCGGATGGTGGGCAGCAGCACGCTCGGATTTTCCGCGCAGAACAGGAACACCGCGTAGGGTGGCCCCTCCTCCACGGTCTTGAGCAGCACATTCTGCCCCTTTTCGTTCAGCCTTGTGCAGTCGGGGAAAATGTAGACCTTGCACGCGCCCTCGTTCGGGCGGATGAAGGCGTCCGTCCGCACACCGCGAATGACCTCCACGCTCAGCTCGGCGTGCTCGTCGTCGCGTGCGGTGATGACATCGGGGTGGATGTCTGCAAGCACCTTGCGGCAGTGCACGCAGGCGAGACAGGGCTTGTCCGCGCCCGTACACTCCAGCGCGGCGGCGGCGTAGCGCGCCGCGGCAGCGAGGTCGCCGGAGCCCGAAAAAATGAGCGCGTGGCTCAGCGCGCCGCGGCTCGCGGCGGCGCGGAGGCGTGCGGCTGTATTCGTTTTTGCAAAGGCCGAAAGCTCCATGCGCCCCTCCGGACAATATATCTACAAAATACAGTATAGCGCAAAAATGCGCGGAGTGCAAGAAAAGTTACGGGAAAATGCAGAGTCAGAGAGAAAATCTATAAACATTTTTGGATTTTTTCGGCGGAATTTCTTGCAAGTTCGGAAAAATCTGTCTATAATATAAAGGCTTTTGAACGACCAAGATCAATAGATACTTTATAAATGGAGGAAAGTTATGAGCAAAAAGTATTGTTACCTGTTTACCGAGGGCAACGCCGATATGCGTGAGCTGCTCGGCGGCAAGGGCGCGAACCTGGCCGAGATGACCAACATCGGCCTGCCCGTCCCGCAGGGCTTCACCATCACCACCGAGGCCTGCACCCAGTATTATGAGGACGGCCAGAAGATCAACGACTCCATCTTCGCCGAGATCATGGAGTATGTGGAGAAGATGGAGAAGATCACCGGCAAGAAGTTCGGCGACCTGCACAATCCTCTGCTCGTTTCCGTCCGTTCCGGTGCGCGCGCTTCCATGCCCGGCATGATGGATACCATTCTGAACCTCGGCCTCAACGAGGAAGTGGTCAATGTCATCGCCGAGAAGTCCGGCAATGCCCGCTGGGCGTGGGACTGCTATCGCCGCTTCATCCAGATGTATTCCGATGTCGTTATGGAGGTCGGCAAGAAGTACTTCGAGCAGCTCATCGACCAGATGAAGGAGAAGAAGGGCGTTACGCTCGACGTCGAGCTGACTGCCGACGATCTGCGTGAGCTGGCGGGCCAGTTCAAGGCCGAGTATAAGTCCAAGATCGGCGAGGACTTCCCCTCCGACCCGAAGGAGCAGCTCATGGGCGCCATCAAGGCTGTCTTCCGCTCCTGGGATAACCCCCGCGCGAATGTCTATCGCCGCGATAACGACATCCCCTATTCCTGGGGCACTGCTGTCAATGTGCAGTCCATGGCCTTCGGCAACATGGGCGACGACTGCGGCACCGGCGTTGCCTTTACCCGCAACCCCGCCACCGGCGAGAAGAAGCTCATGGGCGAGTTTTTGACCAACGCGCAGGGCGAGGATGTCGTCGCCGGCGTCCGCACCCCCATGCCCATCGCCGAGATGGCCGAGAAGTTCCCCGAGGCCTTCAAGCAGTTCGAGGATGTCTGCAAGATCCTTGAGGATCACTATCGTGATATGCAGGACATGGAGTTCACCGTCGAGCACGGCAAGCTCTATATGCTCCAGACCCGTAACGGCAAGCGCACCCCCGCCGCCGCCCTCAAGATCGCCTGCGACCTCGTGGACGAGGGCATGATCGACGAGAAGAAGGCCGTCGCCATGATCGAGCCGCGCTCTCTCGATACCCTGCTCCATCCTCAGTTCGACACCGAGGTCCTCAAAAAGACCCCCGTCATCGGCAAGGCCCTGCCCGCCTCTCCCGGCGCCGCCTGCGGCAAGATCGTCTTCTCTGCCGAAGATGCGAAGGAGTGGAAGGAGCGCGGCGAGAAGGTCGTGCTCGTCCGCCTCGAGACCTCTCCCGAGGACATTGAGGGCATGAAGGCCTCTCAGGGCATCCTGACCGTGCGCGGCGGCATGACCTCCCACGCGGCCGTCGTGGCGCGCGGCATGGGCAAGTGCTGCGTTTCCGGCTGCGGCGAGATCAAGATGGACGAGGAGAACAAGAAGTTCGAGCTCTCCGGCAAGGTCTATCACGAGGGCGACTGGCTGAGCATCGACGGCTCCACCGGCAACATCTACGACGGCGCCGTTCCCACGGTGGACGCCTCCATCGGCGGCGAATTCGGCCGCGTCATGGGCTGGGCGGACAAGTATCGCCGTCTGGGCGTCCGCACCAACGCCGACAACCCGCACGATACCGCGCAGGCGGTCAAGTTCGGTGCCGAGGGCATCGGCCTTTGCCGCACCGAGCATATGTTCTTCGAGCCCGACCGCATCCCCGCCATCCGCGAGATGATCTGCTCCGACACCGTCGAGCAGCGCGAGAAGGCGCTCGCCAAGCTCGAGCCGATGCAGCAGAGCGACTTCGAGGCCATGTATATCGCCCTCGAGGGCCGTCCGATGACTGTCCGCTTCCTCGATCCCCCGCTGCATGAGTTCGTTCCCACCGAGGAGGCTGACATCGCCCAGCTCGCAAAGGATATGGGCAAGAGCGTGCAGGAGATCAAGGACATCATCGCCTCCCTGCATGAGTTCAACCCCATGATGGGCCACCGCGGCTGCCGTCTGGCCGTCACCTTCCCCGAGATCGCCGCCATGCAGACCCGTGCGGTCATCAAGGCTGCGCTCAATGTCAACGCCAAGCATCCCGAGTGGAACATCGTGCCCGAGATCATGATCCCGCTCGTCGGCGAGGTCAAGGAGCTCAAGTATGTCAAGGACATCGTTGTCAAGACCGCCGATGAGATCATCGCCTCCGCCAAGGCTGACCTGAAGTACAAGGTCGGCACGATGATCGAGATCCCGCGCGCCGCGCTGACCGCCGACGAGATCGCCAAGGAGGCCGACTTCTTCTCCTTCGGCACCAACGACCTCACCCAGATGACCTTCGGTTTCAGCCGCGACGACGCCGGCAAGTTCCTCGGCGCGTACTATGATAAGAAGATCTATGAGAACGATCCCTTCGCCAAGATCGATCAGGTCGGCGTGGGCAAGCTCGTGAAGATGGCCGCGACCCTGGGCCGCGAGGCCAACCCCGAGCTGCATCTCGGCATCTGCGGTGAGCACGGCGGCGACCCCACCTCCGTGGAGTTCTGCCACAAGGTCGGGCTGGACTATGTTTCCTGTTCTCCCTTCCGCGTGCCCATCGCCCGCCTCGCCGCCGCACAGGCCGCCATCAAGGAGATGTAATTCTCCTGCAAGGGCGTAACAACCGCATAACCACAAGCCTCCGGTCATTGACCGGAGGCTTGTATTTTCTTCGGGCGCGTGATAGGATAGAAAAAAGAACATACATACAGATTTACCGGACACACGGAAAGAGGAGCAAACATGGTCGAGTCAAAGATCTATATAGGGCTGAACGATGTGGCCACAAATACACAGCTTTTCGAAAGCGAAAAATACATCCGGGTGCTTCGCAGCGTGTGCTATTCGTACAAGGTGCCGTTTTCCTTCAGCGTGCAGGAGGGCGGATACATCTACGAAAACGGGGACTATGCCAGAGAGACAAGTCTGGTCCTCACCCTTATCGATGTCGAAAAAGCCGTTGTAGACGATATTGCCAAAGACCTCTGTGCCTTCTTCCGTCAGGAGACCGTTCTGGTCACGGAGAGCCGGATACAGGCGCATTTTATCCGCGAGAGGTTGGAATGAGGGAAGCACATGTGTTCCGCTATGACAATTTTTCCACAAGGCAAGCTCCCGATCATGCGATTGGGAGCTTGTATTTTACACGGGGGCATGATAAAATAATGGGCGGGAAAAGAAACCGGACGCCATATCGTCATATCACGGGGGGAGTGGTCGCATGAGAAAGCAAGAGGATAGATCCGACATGACGCGCGATATGTCCTTTTGGATCTCGGAGGCGGCCTTTGTCAGATTTCAAAGCTTTTGCGATCATGTTCTCGGCGTGACGCTCGACCATGTCCCCACCCAGCAAACCATCTTCATGCGGCAGAATTTTTCCGTCCTGTTCTATGCGACCATTCTGTTTTTAATGACCAACGGGTTTTACCTCGTTAGAAACAGTATGCTGGATGACAGTCTCCCCATCGACATGATACCGCTTTATATGATGGTCTCCGCCTCCCTTGCGATGCTGTTTTTCTCGGCCTTTTATAAAGATTACGGCTCTCCGCTTGCACGCTTTGCCCAGCTTGCGTTTTATACGGTGGTGATCGCCAGTGTTACCGTTTTTATGGTCTCCTGCAATTACCACAAGATCGGCCTCTCGATCTCAATGTGCTACCTGTTCGCCATCATGGCCGCGCCCCCGTACAAAGCGATAGATACCGTGGTTGTCTGCGCTCTGATCGTCGCCAGCTGGTGGCTTCCCGGGCAGCTCCCCTATGCGGAAAACTATGATCTGCTCAAGCATTTTCTTCTGCGTTTTTCCGTCGTTGTCGGCCTTATTGCCCTCCGATCCATCTTCCTGCGCCAAACGGCGAACGAACGGACCGTCATGGGCATGAGCAATTCCTTCCTCAAGCTTGCCTATAACGATGTGATGACGGGGACGCTGAACAAAAAGGCGATGGACACCTACTGCAAGTACATTGTCAGGAAGCTGGCGCCTGAGAAGGTCAGCGTCATCATCTGCGACATAGATAATTTCAAGTCATACAACGACCATTATTCCCACCTGAAGGGAGACGAGGCGCTCAAGCACTTTGCCGGCAGCATAATCGCTGTCCTTGAGGCATCCGACCGCTACCTTTTCCGTTTCGGCGGCGAGGAGTTTGTTATCATTCTGCCCGACGCCGACGAGGAAGAGGCCCGCCGCATCGCCGTTGAGCTGCTCGGCGCAGTCCGTGCCGCCGCCATCTCGCGGGACGATCTGCCGGGAAGGAGCATCGTCACCGCCTCCTTCGGCGTCGCCTGCGGCAGCTGCGCGGAGCTGAACGACCTCTCTTTGGTCGCAAAGGCAGATAAGCAGCTTTATCTCTGCAAGAGCGGCGGGAAGGACTGTGTGGCCGCCGGCGATACGATCTATCGGTGATACAAAAAAAGAAAGCTCCCGACCGATGGTCGGGAGCTTGTGCTTTGCATGGAAATATGGTAAAGTAAGAGAAGGATGGAATGGGACAAATTTGCGGCGGCCGCCGTCATTCCGCTCATTGCAGAGCTGCTGCAAACGATATTCGGCAGGAGCTTTGATGTGGACGATCTGATCTGCAACTTTATTGGCATCGTGCTCGGTTTCTTCATCGGCTTTGCCGTAAAAAACGGCAAGCGGAGGAGCGCGGCTTGACAGAAAAAATTGTAAGTGGTAAAATAAACAACTCAATAATAGACGATCGGCTCCGAAAGCTGCGGAGCCGATCACATTTGTGACAGAAAACGATCAAAAAGGAGACCACAGCGCCATGGCAGAAAACACCTGCAAACCCCGCGTACCTGACCTGATGGAGGCGGTATTTGACATTTGCTATCTGACCTTTGACCTCGTCGCGGGGATCGTCTTCCTTGCGCTGGCAAAGGGCAGCGCCCTGTTTGTCCTGTACGGCATTTTGACCTTGACCCTTTGCGGCGGCGACGCATTTCACCTCGTCCCCCGCGTGGTCCGTGCGTTCAAGGGCAGCAGCGGGAAGATCGAGAGACAGCTCGGCATCGGCCTTCAGGTGTCCTCTATCACCATGACGGTATTCTATATCCTGCTGCTCTATATCTGGAAGCTCACCTTCTATGAGATGGAGGCGCCCGCCGCTTTGGAGGCCGTCATCTGGGTCTCCGCCATTGCCCGCATCGTGATCTGCCTTTTGCCGCAGAACAACTGGTGCAGCGAGGAGGGCAACCCGAAGCTGTCCTTGCTCAGAAATGTGGTTTTTGCCGTGACGGGGATCGGCGTCATCATCCTGTACGCGCTCTCCGGCAACACCTACGGCTATCACATGACGAGAATGGTAGCGGCCATCCTCATCTCCTTCGGCTGCTATCTGCCGGTGACGATGCTGAGCAAGAAGATGCCGAAGGTCGGATTGCTGATGATCCCGAAGACCTGCGCCTATGTTTGGATCATTATCATGGGTCTGCAGCTGCTCTTCCGCGCGGCCTGAGGGAAAGAGGCGATGGTATGAAGCGGGAGAACTATTCGATCCTCTTCAGCAGCGTAACGGGCAACACGAAGAAGCTCGCCGACGCAATCCGCGAGACCCTGCCGGAGGAGGACTGTGATTACTTCGGCGAGAGCGGGGCGGCGGAGCCTGTCTCGGAGCTGCTTTATATCGGCTTTTGGACAGATCGGGGAAACGCGGATAAAACCACGCTGGAGCTGCTCGGAAAGCTAAAGAATAAAAGGATATTTCTCTTCGGAACGGCGGGCTTCGGCGGCAGCGAGGCATATTTCCAAGGAATCCTCGGGCGTGTGCGGCAGTCCATCGACGCAAGCAATACCGTGGTCGGGACCTACATGTGTCAGGGCAGGATGCCGCAGACCGTGAGAGAACGCTATCTCAAGATGAAGGAGCAGCCGGAGCATCCGACCAACCTTGAGGCATTGATCGAAAATTTTGACCGCGCCCTGCCGCACCCCGACGCGGAGGATCTGGAGCGGCTCAGAAAGGCTGTCTTGAGCTGACCGCCTTCGTCCTGTAAAAAAGAGGAGCACCCTTTTGCGGTGCTCCTCTTTGCTGTTCGGTGTGTCTCCGCTTACGCCAGCGCGGCGGTGATGATCGCCATCGAATAGACCTCCTGCGCGTTGCAGCCGCGGGAGAGGTCGTTGATGGGGGCGTTCAGGCCGAGCAGGATGGGACCGTAGGCCTCGAAGCTGCCGAGGCGCTGGGCGATCTTGTAGCCGATGTTGCCGGCGTTGATGTCGGGGAAGATGAAGGTGTTGGCATGGCCGCCGACGGCGTCGGTGATGTGCTTGGTCTTGGCGACGACGGGGGAGACGGCCGCGTCGAACTGGAACTCGCCGCCGATGGGGGTGTCGGGCATGAGCGCCTTCGCCTTCTCGCAGGCGTTGCGCATCTTGTCCACATCCTCGCCCTTGCCGCTGCCGAGGGTGGAATAGCTCAGGAAAGCGACCTTGGGGTCGACGCCGAACACCTTCGCGCACTCAACAGTCGCTCCGCAGATCTCGACCAGCTCGTCCTCGGTGGGCTTGATGTTGATGGCGCAGTCGGCCATGGCAAGCACCTCGTTCTCGCCGGATGCGGCTGGGCGAACCAGAATGAAGCAGGAGGAGACGATGTTGCTGCCGGGACGGGTCTTGATGAGCTGGAGCGCGGGGCGCACGGTGTCGGCTGTGGAGTAGGTCGCGCCGCCGAGCAGGCAGTCGGCCTTGCCCATCTTGACGAGCATGGTGCCGAAGTAGTTGCCCTTTTTGAGGGCCTCACGGCACTGCTCGGGCGTCATCTTGCCCTTGCGCAGCTCGACCATTTTTTCGACCATCGCGTCCATTTCGGGATAGTTTTCGGGATCGGCGATCTCCGCGCCGCGGATGTTGAAGCCGACTTCCTCCGCAGCCGCGGCCAGCTCGTCGGGGTTGCCGATGAGCAGCGGCTTGAGAAAGCTGCTGGAGAGCAGACGCGCGCTCGCCTCAAGGATACGCGGGTCGGTGCCCTCGGTAAAAACAATGGTTTTGGGATTCTTTTTCAGGGTTGCGATCAATTGAGCAAACATAGAGATTCCTCCAAATTTTGCTGCCGCAGGGGGGCGGCAAGAATTAACGGATAACAGTATACACCTGTTTTTTTCGCGTCTCAACACCAAATCATAAAAAATTTACAATTTTTATATGATTTTTTGAAATGCCCAAAAAGGGGCGAAATTTCGCAGATGTTGTGCCGAAATTGCACAAAATCGGCCAAATGTAGGCCGCCGTGCCCCACCGCGTGTCCCGTGAGCCGTGTCGCGGAAAAGTCGGGGCTTGACGCGGCGGAGAAAAGAGGGTATATTACATTTGTTACAAATTGTAACCATTTTGAATGGTTTGTTATTTGCGGAGTGAACATGGAACAGTGCAAAGGGAAAAGACAACTGAATCGAAACGGCTTCGGCGCGCGTACCAAGCGCGCCGAACGCGCGGAAAAGCCGCGCAAAGCCGCGGCAAACGAGGCTCGCACGGTCAAACCGCTCAGAGAGCGCCTGCGTCATACGCACGACCGTGTGCGTCAGGTGGTGCATGAGTCCCGCGCACGCAGCTTCCCCGAATCGGGCAACCTGGCGGGGCAGCTGCTTCTTATGCTGTGCGGTATGCTGTCCTACTGGGGCACGATGGGACGCGAGAGGCTGCGCCTTGCGCGTCGGCACTTTATCCGCCGCACAGGCGGGCAGCGCGTGATCCGCTGGCGCGCGAGAAAGTATCATTCGCTCGTGTTCGTCGGCGGCGCGCTGGCCATCGCGGCGGTGGCGGTCCTTCTCTCCCGCTACACCATCGGCACGACGGTGATCTACGACGGCAAGGCGCTCGACACCGTTGAGAGCCTGCGTGAGGCAAAGCATGTCGCGGCGAGCATTGCCGACATCACCAGCGAAACGCTGGGCAAGAAATTCACCTTCTCAGATAGCTCCATCCAGTATACGAGCGCCCTGGTCGCACGCAGTGAGGTCGTGGACCGCGAGGAGCTGGAGGAGGAACTGACCGACGAGGTCGGCCTTGTCACGCGCGGCTACTCCCTGTATATCGACGATACGCTCATCGGCTCGACGCAGTATGAGGGCGCACTTGAGGGCCTGCTCGACCAGCTCAAGGAGAGCTATATCTCCGAGGATACGCTGACGGTCGATTTTGTGGAGGATGTCCGCATCGCCAAGGGCTATGTTCCCACCGAGAGCATCGTCAACCTCGGCCAGATCGCTGAGATCCTCAACTCCACCAAGTCCGGTGAGGTGACCTACACGGTCGTCAAGGGCGACACCTGGAGCGCCATCGCCAACAGCCATGGTATGACCAGCAAGGAGCTGCTGGCCATCAACCCGGACTTTGACATCAACCGACTGCAGATCGGCGATGAGCTGACACTCTCCAACGCCGTGCCATATCTGACCGTTGTGGTCACCGAGCGGCAGAACTATGTGGAGGACCTTCAGTACGACATCACCTACACCGACGATGCAAGCATGTATAAGGGCGACTACAAGGTGCTCTCCAAGGGCTCCTACGGCTCGGCGGATGTCGTGGCCGATGTCACCTATATCAACGGCGAGGAGACCGAGCGTACCGTCCTCTCGAGCGTGACGCTTACCGAGCCGGTCACCGAGCGGCGCGCACAGGGCACCAAGGAGCGCCCGAGCTGGTATCCCACCGGCAGCTTCCGCTGGCCGACGAGCGGCCGCATCACCTCTTACTTCGGTTACCGAAACACCGGCATCCGCGGCGCGTCCACCAACCATAAGGGCATCGACATTGCCGTGTCCTACGGCACGCCGATCTATGCGGCGGACGGCGGCGTGGTGAGTTTTTCCGGCTATAAGGGTGCGATGGGCTATGTGGTCATTATTGACCATCAGAACGGTTTTAAGACCTACTATGAGCACAACAGCTCTCTGCTCGTTTCCGCGGGACAGACGGTCTACAAGGGCCAGCAGATCGCCAAGGCAGGCCGCAGCGGTGTCACCAGCGGCGTCCACTGCCACTTCGGCGTCATGTATAACGGCACCTATTATAACCCGCTGAACTATCTTTCCTGATCCTGTAAAAGGGAGCGTCCTCATGGGACGCTCCCTTTTGACGAAAAAGCGCTGATTTTCAAAGAAAAAAAGGATGCCAAAATCAGTGGAAAATGAAAATTACAGCTTGACAAACGAGCATATATCTGCTATTATTCTCAATGTTCCGCGGGCGTAGCTCATCTGGTAGAGCGCCACCTTGCCAAGGTGGAGGTAGCGAGTTCGAGCCTCGTCGCCCGCTCCACAAATGAAAAAGGAGCAATGATTTTGCTCCTTTTTCCATACGGTGACATAGCCAAGTGGTAAGGCAAGGGTCTGCAAAACCCTCATTCCCCAGTTCAAATCTGGGTGTCACCTCCAAAGCAAAAGTCTTGCAATCTCAAGGCTTAACAGTCGTAAGGAACTATAAGTCTTGCGGTTGGGACAGAGGACGGTGTGACCGTGATGGTCACGCCGTTTTTCTGCGTCCAAGGGTAGATTCTGCAATCATGGGTTCTGCCAGCACGGGGATCTCCACATCGTCCACGAAGTTGAAGAAAATCTCCACCTTCTGTCGGCGCTTGCCGCTGGACTTGTCCGGCGCATGAATGACGATCTTCCTGATATACTCGTTGACAATCGTCTGCGTCAGCTCCGTGACATCCACATACTTTTTCGTCAGCGCAATGAAAGTGTCCAGATCGTCGCCCATTGCCTGCCGTTGCTCGACCCATTCTTCTGTCGTTTCAATTTCGAGCTTTAACCGTTCCTGCTCCGCTTCATAATCAGCAGTCATCTTCTTGTACTTTTCCTTGCTGATCTCGCCGAGAGCATAGTCCTCATAGAGCCGGGACATGACCACATCGAGGGTGGCAAGGCGCTTTTTTGCCTGCTCCATGCGCTTCTGATCTTCCCGGATGTCCCGTTCCTGATCGGCGCGGCGGTAATGCAGCCACTCCTCCTGAAAGCCCTCCACATCGCTGCGGATATACGCATTGACCGCCTGAATCCGTTCCAGTACCAGTTCCCGCAGTACATCTTCCCGGATATAGTGTGCGCTGCATTCGCCCCGTCCGCTCTTGTACTTGGAGCAGCGATAGTGATCCTGCTTGCCCTCAAAGCCCTTGCAGGTGGCGAAATGAAGCTTGCTGCCGCAGTCTGCACAGTAGACCAGTCCTGCGAATAATCCCTGCCGTTCCGCTTTCACGGGACGGCGTTTGTTTTTGCGCAGCTCCTGCACTCTGTCCCATTGTGCCTGAGACACAATAGCTTCCTGCGTATCCGGTACGATGAACATATCCTCCGGATCGTTGGGAATTCGCTTTTTCAGCTTGTAGGACTTGGAGTAGGTCTTGAAATTGCAGGTGCATCCGGTGTATTCCTGCCGTTCCAGAATCCCTACGATGGATTGATCGCTCCAGCCATACGGGTTCTTGGGCAGCGGCTTTCCCTTACGGCTGGCATACAGCGCCTTGGTCGTGAGAACCTGATCCCTTTCAAGAATCCGCGAAATCTGCTCCGGGCCTTTGCCGTCAATGCAGAGGTCAAAGATGCGCTTGACAATCGGGGCGGCATCCTCATCCAGAATCCATTTGTCCTTGTCATTTGGGTCACAGCGGTAGCCATAGGGCGGTTTGCCCAGATGCTTGCCGCTGGTACCGCGCTGACGCAGACTGGTGCGGACTTTCTTGGAGGTGTCTCTTGGACACCACTCGTTGAACAGGTTGCGGATCGCGGCAAAGCCCTCTCCGTCCCCGCGCTGGCTGTCCACGCCGTCGTTGACGGCAATGAACCGCACATCGTAGCTAGGGAAGATGATGTCGGTGTACTGGCCTACGGTCAGATAGTCACGACCGAAGCGGCTGAGGTCTTTGCAGAGCCAGCAGCCCACCAAGCCCTGCTTGACGAGTTCAAAGCCCTCCTGTACGCCTGGGCGCTGGAAGTTCGTACCGGTATAACCGTCATCCACCAGCACTTTCAGGTTCGTGTAGCCATGATCTCGTGCGTATCTGGTTAAAAACTCGCGTTGATTCTGTATCGAGTTCGACTCCCTATCCTGCGAATCCTCATTACTGAGGCGGCAGTAGAGTATCGTAATTTTTTGCTGATCCGTCATAACGTCCTCCTTCACGTTCGGGTCAGCCGACAGAATCGGTGTGCTTGGAATTATATTACCATAGTTTTGTGTCACTGTCATTAACAAGCCACCTCCCGGTCAGAAAAAATGAGCCGTTTTACCTTGGCGGTAAGCGGCTCAGTTCCGTCACAGACGGTTTCAATGGTGTACCATGTGTTTCCAATCTTGCGCTCCACGGTTTTGCAGAAGGGGCTTCTCCTGCTCCAGTAGATCTCGCATTCCTGCAAAAAGGACTCCGGCGGGTCAAAGATCGGATCAAAGTAACTCTCATGGTCAAAGACCCTGCACAGGTCGATGAGCACATCCTCTCTGCCATCCATTGCGGCACGGTTGATTTCGTCGATGCTGATAATTTTTCCCATAGGCAATTCCTTTCTTATAATTCCATTTCATTGTTGTGTTTGCGGGTCTGCACGACAGACTGCTCCTGCGGCTCTTTCAGTTTTCTGACGATGGAGCGATCCTTCTGCGGATGCGGCTCACCCAGCAGCTCGGATACCTCCCGGTCGGCCTGACGGAAGCGGTCGGCGTCGTAATGTTTGCCGAAGGTGTCCTTGATCTTTTCCCGGACTTCTGCGGTCATATTGCCGCGCAGCTCCATGCGGGCGGTGTGTAATTCTTCTGCGTCAACGGCCTCGCTCTGCTCTTGCAGCGCATGATACTTCTGAACCTCTGCGTCCAAAGCGTCGGCTGCCTTTGCCGCAACGTCCTCCAGCCCGGTCTTGTTGGCGTTCAAGGCGTCAAGCTGCTGTTTGACCTCTTTCATCCCGTCCGGGTCGCCCTTACCGAAACCGGCGATCAGCATATCCATTTCGCTTCTCAACTCCTCCATGTCCTCAGTGAGCGTCGCCAGCGCCTTCTTGATTTCAGCACGGCGCATGAGATTCAAAGGATTCAACATTCTCAACTCCGCTGTCAGGTCCTTTTTCTGTTTGGCTTTCTCCCGCAGCAGTTTCCGTATCTCCAGATACCGCGCATAGTCCGGCTGGATTGCCTGAATACTCTCGTCCAGCTTTCTCGCCGCGCCGGTATGGTAGAGCCATGAGTAGCGCAGCAGCAGAATGCCCTTGCGGGCGGTTTCCAGCGCCCTTGCAAGTGCGGGAACGGAGGACTTGATCGCTTCCGTCAACTTCTGGATTTCCGCACGGAGGGCGCGGATCAGCCTGTTTTGCTCCCGTATCTGCCGGTTGATCTCGCAGCGGAAGGATACGACGCCCTGCCGTTCCAGCGCACGGGCAACGGGGCCTTCGTGAATGGTGGGGATGGTGTCCAGCCCTCGCTCGGCGTTGCTGCGGTGGTCGATGCGTTCCGTAAAACCGGCGCGCTCCAGATAGCGGTTTGACACGTCAGCCCACGCCGCCCGCCACGAAACAAGCTGTTCCTCGCTGTTCCAGCGTTCGGAGATGGGATTCTGTCTGCCGTAGCGGGTGCTTTTCGGATGCTTGTCCGCTCTGACAAGGCCGCGCGCTTCCGCTTCGGAGGGCAGCAGATATTCCTTTTTCTTTTTATCTACATAGTAGGGATACTGCTTCTCCCAGCCCTCAGCCTGTGCTGTCTTGAACTCTGCGGCGGTGAAGCCCCGTTCCTCGCCGTTTCTGACACAGAGGTATTCCTTCTCCGTCTTGTACTGCCAACGCCCCTGTTCGTCCAACGGGCGCACGGTCAGCAGAATATGAGCGTGGGGATTCTGTCCGTCCGTGTCGTGGATGGCAGCGTCGGCGCACATACCCTCTGCCACAAATTGCTCTTGAACATATTCTTGAATAAGGGAAATCTGCGCCTGCCGGTCAAGCTCTCGCGGCAGTGCTGCGATGAACTCCCTCGCAAGGCGGCTGTCCTTGGCCTTTTCGTTTTCCTCCACGGCGTTCCAGAGCTTTTCTCTGTCCTGCCATTCCTGCGGAGCGTATTCCGGCAGAAATACCTGCTGCCAGACAAGCCCCTGCTTTTTCGTGTAGTCGTGCTGTATCCCGTCGTAATCGTTATACAGACGGGAGCAGCTCATATAGGCGGAAGCGGCCACGGCGGAGCGCCCTGCGCCCCGGCTGACCACCTTCGCCTCCAGATGATAGATCGCCAAACGTTCTCCTTTCCGCCGACAAGGGGTCATTGAAACAGTGACCCCCTGCACAGCTTTTCCGTGCAAAGGGTATAAACTCAATTTAGACCCTTTGCGTCCTTGTTTCAGGCACCTGCCAATAAGCAAGGGTGTGCGTTGAACTCACACCCTTTGCACAAATCCGTAATGATTCGTGACGGTATTCTTCTGCGGGGGGGTGAACGAATTGTTCAGCCCTTTGCGCCATTGCTTGAAGCTGGGGTAGCGAACCGTGACCCCAGCCGTCCTCTCGCCCCCGGCTTTTTGTTTCTTTTCGCAAAAAGAAAAGGGTGTCGTCTCAAGCGACACCCTCTCTGCGGCAAAGCTGCCGGTGGCAGGTTTACGCAGGCAGGCGGCAGGTGGGTTGCTTATAGTAACCTACCGCACAAGCACACCCGTGGTTGTGTTCTGCCGTCTGCGCAGACGATGACAGCAGCACCCGCAAGGGCTGTGGCATTGTCTGGAGGCTGCCGCAGCAGCCGCAGTCCCCCTCGGAGAGCGCAACGATGCCGCAAGGCATACCACTGCCCGCCTTTGGCGGGTGGTGAGTAAGTTGCGCCCTTACGGGACTAGGCTACCGGCTCAGCTCCCGTTTTCTTCGTTCCCTGACAGCTTCCCATTCAGGTATCCCTCCAGCTCGGACAGCCCAACGGTCTGAACCTCCGGCAGCACCTTTTCCAAGACTGCGCCCTCCTGAATCAGCCTGCGGGTACGGGCTTTCCGTGCTTTCTCCTTCGCCCGCATCTGCGCTTCCTCCAGCCGGTGCTGTGCCTGGATCAGTTTCTTTTCCTCTGCGGTCATTGTGGTCATAACAAAACGCTCCTTTCGTGGTAGTAAAAACCGGCTGAATGATACTGTGGTTGGTATCAATTAGCCGGTTTTTGGTGGTACAATATTTCTTGCCCTTGTGTGTGGTATCAAATACATCGGTTTTGCTGTCATTGCTGCTATCAAAATTGGCAGCATTGGTATCAAAAGCTGTCTGCAAAGTCCAGCGCAGCGTCCATATCCTCGGATTCCTCCGGTTTTTCTGTTGTATTTGCCGGAGCTGCACCCTGCATAAGTTGCATCCACGGAGCAAAGTTCATGGGTGCGGTTGTCTGCAAGCTCTCCCGGATGGTGTTCTGAATCTCACGGAGAAAAGCATCCTCTTTTTCTCTCGTTTCCAGATACGGATCGGCGGCAAGCTGCTCCTGCCTGCCAAAGTAGGCATTGACAGCGGCTATTACGGCGCGATTCACGGAGCGGTACTGCATTCTGTCCAGCCGTTGCAGATGCTCCCATGCTTCTCTGTCCTCCGGCTTGACCAGATTCAGCCGCAGGGTGGTCGTATAGATGTTTTTCATACGATGCCGCCTGCCTTTCTCATGCGGCGTTCCGCCAGCAGCTCGTATCCCTTGGTAGTGGCGCAGATGTCGTCGTTGAAGATGACACAACCCTTTTCGTAGTTCCCGAAATTCTTCACAAGGCAGCTCCCGCCTCCTACCACATGGAGCTTCATCAGCTCCGGGTCGTATTCGTGCTCCCGCAGTCTGCGGAAAATGCCGGACACATACTCTGCCGCTGTTTCCCGGATGGCGGTCAGGTAGCGGTCGGCAATGTCCGCCTTGCCGTGGCGCAGGACGCGCTCAATGGTGGCGTCATCCAGCACATTGCCGAACTGCCGCAGCACGCTCTCCCGGACGGCCAGCATACACTGATGCGTCCCGAACTTCTCCGTATAGCACTTATCGGCAACCGGACGGCGCTCATTGATATACATGACATTCATGGTGCCGTTGCCGATGTCGCAGAGCATATTCGTCCCCGTGAAGTCCCGGAGATTGGCTGCAACGGCGGCAAAGCCCTGTGGGAAAACGTCCGCTCCGGCAAACTCCACATGATAGTCCGCGCCCCGGAAGGTGAAGTCCACGCTGTCGCTATGGAGCAGATACGCCCGGAAAGCGTCCTTCTGCTCGCTGACCCATGTGAGGGGCAGACCTGCGGCAAGGTAGATGCGGGCGGAGTTGATTTTTCGGATGTTCAGCTCCCGTCCGATGGCGGCAAGGGTGAGAATATAGTAGTCGCCGTCCGTCATTTTGTCGGCGGCAAACTCCTTGTGTCCCTCCCCGATGGTGTAGTATCTGCCCTCATAGATCAGAAGGTCGTTCTTGAAGGTCGGCTCCCTGTCGTGGGCGGTCACGCCGGTGCGAAAGCAGGTGTGGGCGGTCTTGATGTTGCCGTACCCGTGGTCAATGCCGATGATGATGGGGTTGTTGTTCAGATAATTCATGCTCGTTCCTTTCTGCCGCTGTGCGGTTGTCAAAATGGTTGATTTTCTTACTTTCTTTTCTGCCAGACAATCTCATAGCCCAGCGCGTCGGCAAGCTGAACGGCTTCAACATAGCGCAGGGATTTCCGCTGGAGCTTGTTGGACAGGTTGGATACACTGTCAGACCATCCGTGTTCGACGTGTAGCAGATCGACCACCTCCTGCATGGTCAGTCCTTGGCGAACGATGTACGACTTGATCTCGTTTCTCAGGTTGGATTTCATCAATTTTTACCTCCATAATTTCGTGTAGTGGGCTTTCGTGTCGGTGATGCCGGTGTGCTTGTCGGTGAAAAACCTGCCGTGACGCAAATCCGCTCAGAATGCCACCCGTGATACCCTGTTCACAACAGCACCCTATCGGCCTCATTCTTCTGTGTGAGGTCATGCGGAACAGCAGGATATGCCGCAGTTCGGTGCAGCCTCTTTATTGGCTGGTAAATCGCCCTTTGGTGTACTGCGTTCTCTCTACGGCATATTTCTTTGCGGTTTTCACAAGCATTGATTTTGAAGCCGTTAAAATAGGCCGTCCGTGTACGGCTCTGTACGGCAAAGCTGACTTCTGTACGCTGTTGTACGCCGGTTTTGCGTACCAGCTGTTGATTCAACAGTCAATTTTTCACCTTGCCGCGAATTGCTTCACGAAAAACACAGGCAAAATCGTATTTTGCGGATGAAGTTGAAAACTGGCGTACAGAGTGTACGGCGTGTACGGCAGTTTTGAAGTCCGTGCTCCGCTTTTAATACGGCAGCGGGTTGACTACCTCGATGCCCATAAAGCCACGCACCCGCTTGCCGCCGACATGGACATTGTTGGTGGCCTCCACATTGTAAAGACGCTCATTCTGCGCAAGCTCAGAGCTGACACGGTTAGCCGACATGGGCTTCTGTGCGTTGTCATCACACCAACGGGTATAGGCTTCATAGATTGCCTTGGAACTGGCGTCACCGTCTGCCCGAAAGCGGATGTAGCCCTCAGATTGCAGGAACTCGATCACATTGTTGCTGCTGCGCTTGACCGTCTCCATATTTTCTCTGGCCTTGCCGGAAATGCTGAACTGATAGTTGTTCCCAATCAGTCGATGCAGACCCTCCAGACACCAGAGAAAGATACCCTCCTTCTCCCGCAGCAGCTTGTCCACCAAAAACGGATCATCCGCTCGGCCTGCGGGCCGATCTATGGTAGTCAGCACGATCTGGCGGCGAAAGAAACCGTCGGACTTATCGTGCAGGGCCGTCAGCGCGCCGTTTCCGAAGCAGAGGAAACGAACATAAAGTTGACTCTGGTAGCTCTGGACGCCCTTGCGCTCCATGTCCATCTTGCACTCAGAGGTGACGATGGACTTGATATAATTGGTTTTGGGCAGGGCACTCATATCCATATCGTCGTCCACCATCAGGAGCTTGTTTTCAAGGTCCGCACGGCTGAACCGGTTGCTCTCGACCTTTTGGATGCTGGTGGTATTCATGCTGTCGCCCAGCAGCGAGCGCATGACCAGCCCGATGCGGCTTTTGCCTTCGCCGCCCTTACCGATGAGCATGAGCATTTTTTGCCCCTTGGTGGTGGGCAGCAGGCAGTAGCCGAGATATTCCTGCAAGGTGGGAATATCCTCCGGGACAAGGAGTTCAGATAGAAATTGCAGCCAGCGGTTCGGCACGGATGCGTCAGGCTTGTAGGAGACAGTCAGACGATTGTTGCAGTAGCTCTTGTCGGCACTGAAACGTCCGTCCATGAAATACGTCCCGTTGGCAACATGGATACGGTCTGTCTCAATGGGTAGCGGTGGCGAATACGCTTGCAGCTTGATGCTGGCAAGTAAGTTTGCCACGACCTTGGACAAGCCGGAGGTCAGACAGCTGGAGATTTCCTCTAAGATCAGGTTGCCGATCTGCCCCTCGTCCTCAATCAGCCCGTCCACGGTGAACAGCCGCCCACGCACACATTTCATGGGGT
>OIXG01001707.1_pt1 | contig 19615 bp, 17 predicted proteins | sample 1587731 | NCBI WGS metagenome assembly OIXG01 (sample SAMEA3888908, study PRJEB22519) | human gut metagenome | biome: human gut; feature: human-associated habitat; material: faeces | place: Denmark | collected 2010
AGTCGATCTCTATCGTGTCATCTGGTTTTTGTTGGGACAAAAGAACAACCGTCTCCACATGCAACGGCATCTTTGTTGGAACACACATTTTCTGCCTCGTGTTCTTCAAAAGAACACACATCTTTATCATTCAACAAGTCATGATTATCGCTCATTTTTAAGCTCCTCCTTGTTGTCTACACAGCCTTTTCACAAAGATTCATATATCGGTCTCTGGCATATGGTATGCTTCTGTCATCCATACCCTTTAGCACAAATGTCAGCTTATACGGATCAGCTGTGCCATCCTCTTCCATATCACCGACAACGACTTTCTCCACAATACTTTCAAATACTACTCTGTCAAATTCATCAAGTACATCAGCCCCTTTAATCTTCTGCCTAATGAGTTTCATCTTATCAGCAATATTCTTCTGTGATAATACGCAGTCAGAAAATAAATGCTTTTCTTCTTCACATTTATCCAACTTATTGCTAATCTCACTGTATTTATCGTCATAAGCTTCTTTAGAAATTTTATCATCCAGATACATATCAGTCAATTTTTTTCTCTTCTTTTCAAGCGAGGAAATCTCTTTCTCAATACGCTTCAATTTTTCTGTACTGTCGTCTTTGGATAATGTTTCTTCTACTGATGACAACACAGATTCAAGTACATCATCAAAATTCTCTGCAAGCAACTTAAACATCTCAAGAAACGCATTTTCGATAACCACTTCATCTACGGCTTTGCTATGTGGGCAGTTTGCAATTCCCTTATTCGTTGCCGTCCGGCATTTCCATACCGGCTTTTTATGCTTTGTATCCTGATTATGGGAACGTCTGGTAAGATTAGTTCCACAGAAACCACACTGACACATACTGCTAAAAGCGTATTTTCTTGCAAACTTGATTCTCTCCGCATCTGATACATTTTCATTAGTACGATATCTGCTTTTTAAAATATCCTGAACTTTATCCCACTCTTCCTCTGAAATAATGGCTTCATGATGATTCTTCGTATAATATTTATTGGATTCACCGTGATTATCCAGACGCCTCTTTGATATCGGGTCTACTGTGTAAGTTTTTCCCATAAGCAAATCGCCCTTGTACTTTTCATTCTTAAGAATTCCCCTAACACCGCTGTCTGTCCACTTAACATTGCCCTTTTTATTGACCTTACCAAGCCTCGTAAGCTCCTTCGCAATTCTATATGCACCATATCCCTGCAGATACAAATCATAAATCAGGCGAACTGTCTCTGCTTCTGCCTCATTGATAGTTATACTCTTATCCTCCGGGTTATAATCATATCCGAGACATCCGTTAAATCCCATCAGCTCTCCTCTGGACATTTTCATCTGCACACCCATTGTCACATTCTGGGATAAAGACTCAACCTCATTCTGTGCAAGAGCAGATAAAAGTGATAACTGCATCTCACTTTCCATCTTTGATGTGTCAATATTCTCTTTTTCAAAAATTACTGTAACTCCCTTTACCTTTAGCATTCTGGTATATTGCAGTGTATCAACAAGATTTCGTGAAAATCTTGATACTGACTTCGTAATTACAATATCTATAAGACCATTCATACAATCATCAATCATCTTAAGAAACTGCTCTCTTTTCGTTGTTTTGGTTCCTGTGATACCCTCATCAGCGTATATCCCAACCATAACCCACTCTTTATTGGAATCTATCTTATCCTGATAGTACTGCTTCTGTGAATTAAAGCTCTGTATCTGCTCTTCTCCATTCGTGCTGACACGGACATATGCTGCTACTCTTTTTCTTGTAATAGTAAGTGGTTTTCCCATCTTTCTGCGGTCTCTGATAACAGGACCATCCACTTTCTTTATTACTTCTACCTGTTTTTCATCCATAGAAAACGCTCCTTCCCTAAAATTTGTCTGTATAAAATAAATTGGCAGTAACATCATTTCTGCTACTGCCTACACTATAATTCAAAATATAAATGTTAACGAATGTGCGGCTATGCTGTCATAAAAGTTATAACATCATATTCACTCATAATATGAATTCTTGTTCTACTGTACTCATCTTCGGTAATCAGTCCCTTGCGGAAAATCCACCCAAGTACAGCCAGTTTCTTGGCTAATTCTAATTCTTTTGCCATGTGTAAACACCCCCTTCTTAAAATACTAAACATATCACCTTCTTTTACCGAAATCTCAATTGTGATAATCATACCGTTGAAAGATACTTCATTTGGCTTTCTGCATATCACATGTTGTCAGTCTCACAGCTGACCTTTAGTCCCCCGAATCGCTTCGTGACCTGTGGGCTACTCCTGTTCGAGTCCGTTTCCCACCCTTGACGGAAGTGTCTTCACCCGCTCCGTTTCCTACCGGAAACATCTTCGCTGGTTCTGTTGGCATATGATAAAGCTCATTTAGTTTTCAATGTACAAAAAAGTTGTAGAACATATGTTTGTTCTATGTTATAATATTTATAGCCATTTCAGATATCTTCTGCTGTCTGCTGGCTATGTTTTGTTGTGATAATGATAGTAAATTTTGAGAATGAAACACATTGACGACATGTTGACTGGAAGTTGACATAGACATGGAGAAAGTATGAAAAATCAATTGACATTTGCACATGTGACAGGTGCATTACTTGACAATAAAATAAAGACTTACCCACAGCACCGGCTTGTGCGTGACCTGTTTTCGCTCTGCCTGTTGGATGAAGCCTCTGACTATGGTGAAGCTTCAGATGATAACATCACATTCAGCCGCTGGTGTAATGGAGCAAGACCTGTTCCTGTAGATATTCTGAATGAATACAAAAATGATACCGGGCGTAATCAGATGATTACGGACTTTAAGAACAAGATTATTCCTAATCTTATAAATGTTTCTAATACCAGATATTTGTTGGAAGATATGATTAATAACAGCCGAAAAATAATTGGCATTACCAAAGCTGATGAATTAATTGCCATTGATGATAATGCCACATTTTTTACAGATGTTATGCTTTACGCCATATTATCTGACCATAACAGAAAGAACCTGTATTCACCGGAGCTTACTGACATTCTGCTAAGTAATCGTTTGCCGGCTGTTGTAAAAGAATTCATCGGAAGAAATGATGAGATAAAAGAATGTGGCAGACTGCTTGCTTCTGAATCCGTTGTTTTCATAAATGGAATCGCAGGAATAGGAAAAAGTGAACTGGCAAAATATTATGCCAGCAGGAATAAAAAGAAATATACCAATATCATCTACCTGTTTTATTCCGGCAGACTGCGAAAAGACATTGCAGCCATGGAATTTTCAGATGATACATCAGATATGGATGAGGATGCTCTATTTGACTCACATTACCGACTGCTACGCTCCCTGCATCAGGACAGCCTTGTGATACTGGATAACTTTAATGCACTTCCTAAGGATGATGCTTTTTTCAAAGAATTTGTAAAGAATGATTTTGAATTGCTTGTCACGACACGCTGTGAAGTAAAACAATATGCTTCGATTAAGATTAAAGAGATAGCATCTGAAAAAGACCTTTTACAGCTTTTTGCTTCGCATTGTCCTTATTCGGATGATGATACCGAAACAGTTAAACAGATAATAAGAGAAGTTCATTCCCACACCCTGACTGTCGTATTATCAGCTCTTTCACTTGCAGCAGGCGGTCTTGAGCCTGATGAATTACTGCATGAATTAAAGCAGTGTGGGCTTAATATCACAGATAGTGAAAATGTGGAATTATATAAAGATGGGGATTATTATGATGGGCTTATGATTGAACATTTGCGTATTCTTATGCAGATCAGCCGGCTTAATTCTTCTCAAACCGATATACTTAAGAACCTGTCAATCCTTCCGGTATCCGGCGTGTATAAGAATCATTTCAGGAACTGGCTGCAGCTCGCCTCTTTACATGATGTTAATTATCTTGCCCGATATGGTTTTATAACAGATGACATAGAGAATAAGAAAATAAACCTGCATCCTCTGATACAGGAAATCATATATGAGGAATTAAATCCTTGCATTTCCAATTGTCAGACACTTGTAAACAGTCTTCACTCAATCTGCTTGATGCATGGCTTAGAAGTCCGAAAGCCCGATAATACGATACAGGCTATGATAAGTGTTGTAGAAAACATCATCAATGATAATTCTGCCTGTTATCTATTATTCCTTCAGGATATGTTTCCATATCTTGAAAAATACTCTGTCAGGGATTATATGTCAAAACTGGCTGACCGGATATCATACCTTATGGAACAGGAGCATATCGATTCTGTCTGTGACAGAGCATTACTTTTAGACTACAAAGCAGAGCTTTCATACATGAGAAAGGATTATGATGTGGCTGTAAAGAAACGTGAAAAAGCTATACACCTGCTTGAAAATGAAGATGACACTATGAACACCATGAATCAGAAGCGCTATATCAATCTACTCTCAAATCTTTATAACAATCTGTCCAATGTATATCTTGCACTTAAAAAAACTGATAAAGCAACCGAAGCCTTACACAAGGCATTTGAGATAAGGATTTCATATGCTGACACCGGCATAATTGAAACGCATGATATGCTCCAACAGATGCTTAATCTTGTAAATATGCTGATACTTGCTGGTGATTTAGAGCTTGCACGGCTTGTCCTTAATCAATATGATGCTCTTGTAACAGATAACGAAGGCTACAACACTTTAGATTATGGCTGCTGCCGACTTGCTTCCGGAATAATTGCATTAAAGGAAGGTAAACCAGTAGAAGCCGAAAAGAATCTACTGGCAGCAGAGAGTATTATCAATGCTGCTATGGATACCAGTGATTCTGATTTAGCTTCATCTGATACTGCTGTTTCAGCATTTGATAATTATGTTTCTAAGAATAACTATCTGAAATCTGTATACGGATATCTGAATAATCTATATGCCAGATGGCACAAGCCTGAGAAAGCACTGGAATATAAAGAAAAATGGCTGAATGCCAAGAATGAACAAAATAAGAATATCACACACAGAAACGCATAAACTATTAATGCCACTAAAAAAAATACTGTTTGACATCGCCAGATATCAATGGTATATTATTTGTAGTGGTTGTGCTACGGAAACTTGCGATGCCCGTAGCCGGTGGAGTTCCATGCGTGGGCTCCACTTTTTTTATGCCTGTTTCAGAAAGGAAATACTATATGGCAAAAAACTTTCTCACCTATGAGCAGCAGCTACATATTCTTGAATATGACAAGCAACTTGCTATTCCTAATCACGAATATGCCACTAAAAAACTGGAAGAACTCAGCTACTATTCTCTAATAGGTGGATACAAATCTCTTTTCAAACACGCTCCGTCAAATAAATATATTCATGGCGTTACTTTTGATGAATTAGTTTCTTTCTACTACTTTGATGAAGAGCTACGCACTTTGTTTCTGAAATACATTCTTCATGTAGAACGCCATATAAAATCCATGTTTTCCTATCACTTCTGTGAAAAATATGGTGAACAGCAGTCCATGTATCTTGATATAAATAATTATAATCACACCAGAAAGAACCATCGTGAACTGCTTCGCCTGACTCATTCATTACAAAAAGTTATTGCTACACCTAGCAAATATGCCTATATTGAGCATTCAGTCAATACATATCACAATGTACCATTATGGGTTGCAACAAATGCTTTAACATTTGGGCAGATTTCCAAAATGTATCAATATGCAACTACTGATATTAGAACCAAAATCAGCAAAAACTTTCAGAATGTTTCAGAAAAACAATTGCATCAGTTTATCAACATTATAGGCAAATGCCGTAATGTATGTGCTCATGGAGAGCGTCTGTTCTCATTCAGAATAAACGAGACGATTCCTGATACTCTGCTACACAAAAAGCTTCAAATAACTCAAAACAATAATCACTATATATACGGCAAGCAGGATTTATTCGCAGTTGTAATTGCCCTACGCTACCTGATAAATAATGATGAATTCAAACTCTTTAAAACTGCTCTTTCAAAACTTATAAAAACTGTAATTAAGCAGTGTCCTCATCTTACAGAGAAACAATTGCTTGATAATATGGGGTTTCCTGCTAACTGGGATAAAATCAGCCGATACAGGAAAATATAATTTAATATCTATCCTGAGTTTATTGACATACGCATCCTGTAATGTTAATGTACATATGGTTGCGCTACGGAAACTTGCGATGCCCGTAGCCTGTGGAGTTCCATGCGTGGGCTCCACTTTTTTATTTTCCCCGAAGGTACCTTAACCTTACTACTTGTGTCAATAATTTGCATTATGAGAAGTTGCAGGATGGAACTGTAAAATGTATTGAAGATGAGATACCGTTTGAAGTGCCGGAGGGGTGGGCTTGGTGTAAGTTGAACGATATATATAATTTTATTGATTATCGGGGTGCAACACCAACTAAAATAACAAATGGAATACCTTTGGTTACTGCAAAAAATGTCAAATCTGGATATATTGATTATACAATTGATGATTATATATCAGAAGAAGAGTTTAAAGAACGGCAGCAACGTGGCATTTCAAAAAAAGGTGATATTTTATTTACAACGGAAGCTCCTTTGGGCAATGCAGCTTTAGCTGATATGGAAAAATTTAGTGCAGGGCAAAGATTAATTACGTTTCAACAATATGGTTCAAAGAATGAATTGATAAATTATGTTATGTTAATGTTTATATTGAGTGATTTTTTTCAGCAACAATTATATGTTAATAAAACTGGAAGCACTGTAGCTGGTATCAAAGCCGCAATATTAAAAACTTTATGGATACCTGTACCACCATATAACGAACAACTTAGAATTAGTAATACTTTGAAGTCTGCTATAAATTTGATTGATAGTATTTCAAAAAATAAAGAAATACTTAGCACAAGTATAAGTAATACAAAATCTAAAATTCTCGACCTTGCCATCCGTGGTAAAATTGTCCCACAAGACCCGAATGACGAGCCGGCTTCTGTTCTTCTTGAGCGTATCCGTGCTGAAAAAGAAGAACTTATCAAGCAAGGAAAAATCAAGCGTGATAAGAAGGAATCTGTCATCTTCAAAGGTGATGATAACTCTTATTATGGAATACATTTGCCAGATAGTTGGAATTGGGCATCTCTGAGAGAAATCGCACTTTCAATTAGTGATGGTTCTCATAATCCACCACCAAATAATGGTAGTGGCATCCCTTTGTTAAGTGCCGCAAATATAAATGATAATTCTATTTTAATGAACGAAATATCACGATGGATTACAAACGAAGAATGGAAAATTGAAAATCAACGTACTAATATTGAAGTTGGCGATGTATTGCTTACTATTGTTGGCAGTATTGGTCGAAGTGCAGTAGTTCAGAACAACAATCATTTTGCATTACAAAGGAGCGTTGCAGTTATTAAACCATGCTTAATTAATCCTTTATATTTGATGCACATTGTCCAATCTCCTCAAATTCAAAAATGGCTCACTGACAATAGTAAAGGGACAGCTCAAAAAGGAATATATCTTAATGCACTTTCTCTTATGATTATTCCAATCCCTCCATTAGCAGAGCAAGCAAGAATTGTCGAGCATATTCATATTGCATATAAACATCTTGATTTGATTTCAAATGCATTACTTTAGAAAACAGCCGCCCTCATTCAAGGACGGCTTAATATTTTTACCAGGTTACTATTTTATCTACAAGCTCCTGCTGTTCGCTGGCGGTACGGCGAAGGTAAATGCGTGTTGTCTCAATGCTCTCATGCCCCATAAGGTCGGCAAGCAAAGCAATATCATTGTACTTTTCAAGGAAGTTCTTTGCGTATCTGTGACGGAATGAATGCGGGTAAACCACCTTTTTATCAAGTCCGTATTTCTCGGCATAGTTTTTAAGTTGCTGAGAAATTCCCCTTGTGGTAATTCTTTCTCCATATCTGTTAAGAAACAAATAGCCAGAGGAACGGTGCGATTCCTCCAGCCATTCAAGAGTTTCTATTTTTAACTTTTGTGGTATGTATAATCGTCGTAGTTTACCACCTTTTGTGTATAGGTCAAAATATCCAATTTCTATATGTTCAATCTTAATTTGAATCAGCTCGCTTACTCTTGCACCTGTAGCTGCTAAATACCAAACTACAAAATACCATTCCATATTATTATCCTTTTTGAGTTGATTCTTAAGAAAATTGTAATCTGCATTGCTGATAACATTTTCTAAGAAGTTTTTTTGCTGCACTTTTACAGCTTTTAGCTGTAAGTGCTGTTCTTCTAAATATTCCAAATATTTGTTTATTGCCTGTATACGTAGATTTACCGTTTTAGGCTTAAAGAATTCCATCAAATACCCTTTGTAGGAAAGCAGATTTTCTTTGCTAACAACATCGTAATTCGCATTGAAATAATTCACTGTCCATAGATACGATGTTATCGTATTTTCTGACAAATTTTCCTTTCTCAAGTATTCTTCAAATGTTATTTTTGTCTCCATAAAAAGACACCTCCGATATAATATTTTTGCGAGAAATTCGCTCTAATATTATATCGAAGATGTTTACACTCCTCTTATTATGAGAAGATTGGCAATAAAGTAAATTGCATTGATGAAGAAATTCCGTTTGAATTGTCAGAAGGTTGGGCTTTTATTCGTCTAAAGACTGCATGGGAACTCATATCTGGAAGAGATTTGTCTCCATCAGAATATAACGATAAAAATGATGGAATTCCATATATTACAGGTGCAAGCAATTTTAGAAATGGGCATATTAGCTTAGTTCGTTGGACTACCGTTCCGCAAGTTATTACTCGGAGGGGAGACTTACTTCTGACTTGCAAAGGAACTATCGGCGAAATCGCACATAATAACTTTGGCGAAGCTCACATTGCGCGTCAAATTATGGCTATTCGCAATATCTATAGCCTTAATGTTGATTTTCTGGCATTATGCATTGAATATTCAATGACGAAAATCAAACAAGCTGCCAAGGGACTTATTCCGGGAATATCTCGTGAAGATATTCTTAACTTGGTTATACCTATTCCACCAACCAAAGAGCAAGAAAATATTTGCAACAAGCTCAAAACAACTTTTTTAGCAATAGAGCATATTGAGAAGAGTCTCAATTGAGGCACTTTTCGATTATAGCTAGGTGGCTAAATGCAACATTTATAGATTTATTAATGCGTTTCTGTTCAGATATCGGAGGAACTGCGATGAGCATTTCTTTTAATGTAAGTGGCTTTAATTCCTTTTGATTTGTTGATCCTTCACCTTTCTTTTCAAGTTCGGTTTGATGTGCCTTCATGAAAGCATATAGGTAATATGAGCTGATGCAACTAAAGCTACGAATTACCGTAACATGGGAATCAGGAACAATTAAGAGACCTGTAGTATTATCGGTATTTCTATAAATTCCGACTCGTCCAAGAGTACCTGTTCCAGTTGAGTTAATTACTATATCTCCATCTTGCATATGTTCATCAGTCGGATAACGTTTTATTGTGGTCTCGTCAAGATATTGAGCCAAACTAATATCTATGCCGTTGTATTTGGTGTTGCATTTCTGAGCAAATACAATAACATTGCTGATTTCTGCATATTTTGGAGATTTCCCTCGACGAATTTCTTTAACACAGCAATTTTCTAAACGCACCCATGTCCAAGTATCTGGAATATTATATGGTATTTCTTCATCAATGCAAGACACCTCACCATCAATCTTCTCATAATAAGAGTTATCATCACCTTTAAAGATAACAGATTCCTTCTTATCACGCTTGATTTTGCCTTGTTTAATCAGTTCTTCTTTCTCTGTACGAATACGCTCCAATATCACAGATGCTGGTTCGTCATTCGGGTCTTGTGGAACAAGTTTACCACGGATGGCGAGGTCAAGGATTTTGTACTTACTTAAAGATACTATTTTTTGAAGTTCTTCTTTTTCAGTATCAATAGTAGATAAGAAATTGTCACAGATTTGAAATCTATCAACAATTTGTAGCTGCTGTACATATGGACATATAGGAATCAAAGTTGAAAGAATTCTTTCTAATGCCAACTTTGGCATCGCCACTTGGTGGGTTTTATTTTGAAACTGCTGTTGAACAAAATCCGTTTGCAATATTATGCAAAGGAATGACTTATTTATGGCTATATTTGTTATTTTTACAGCATTTTCGGTGAGATTCATTCCGTCCAACTTGTCTGGAATTTCTCCAACAACACCAATTGTTCCAGCTATTGTTACATACAAATCATCTTTTGCAATTGTGTAATTCTTGATTGCTGAAAATATTTCATCAGAAATATACCTCAAATTAGAAATATTGACAGAATGATTTTTCATATCAGTTACTCTGATATATGCATGGGTAGTAATCTCTTCTGAAAAACTTGCTCCTTTAGGTAACCTCTTTCCACCTTTAACCATTGCAATATCTCTAACTCGTACCCAGCACCACCCCTCCGGCACTTCAAACGGTATCTCATCTTCAATACATTTTACAGTTCCATCCTGAAACTTCTCATAATGCAAATTATCCTCACCTTTAAAGATAATTGTATCATTCTTAATATCCTTTTTCTTGAGCTTACCTTCCTTGAACATCTGCTGCTTCTGCTCTCTGATGCGTTCCAACAATACCTCTGCTGGTTCATCATTTGGATCCTGCGGAACAAGTTTGCCACGGATAGCAAGATCAAGTATTTTTTGTCTTAATGCTTTTGTATCCATTACTCCTCCACTTCTCCAATCAGTTGTTCCAATTCTGAAACTGCCTTGGCAATATTCTGAGATTTTTCTTTAATCTGATCTAATAATTCCGCAAGTGTATAATTATCTGTATCAGATTCTGTCTTCATCCATGTAATATCAAGACTTGTTTTATCTCTTGCAAGAATATCCTGAATTGAGAATTTACGCCATCTTCCATTTGGATTTTCTTCACTATATGTTTCTTTTCGTTTGCTTAAGTCTCCATCTGCATAGCATGCTATAAAGTCATCAAAGTGCTCTGGCTTTAAAGGATTAGTTTTTCCAAATGATGGCATATCATTTCTAAGATCATAAATCCAGACTTCTTTTGTATTTCCCTTGTCTGTTTTTCCACGAGTAAAGAAAAGTACATTTGTCTTAACACCCTGTGCATAGAATATTCCGGTAGGAAGACGCAGAATTGTATGTAGATTACATTTATCTAATAAATCCCGTCTAATTTTCTCGCCATCACCATCCGCAAATAACACATTATCCGGCAATACAACAGCAGCTCTTGCTTTTCCGTTGTTTTTAAGACTTCGATAAATATGCTGTAAAAAGTTTAACTGTTTGTTACTTGTAGGATAAGTAAAATCATCACGTGTAGCACGTTCTCCGCCTTTCTTAGTTCCAAATGGTGGATTTGTCAGAACCAAATCGTAATCATGCATTGATTTTCCTATATTTGAAAGCGTATCGCCTAATGTAATAGGAGCTTCGATATCATGGAGCATAGCATTCATCAATGCCAACCGGTGTGTATCATTTACAAGCTCACAGCCTGTAAATGCTTCCTCCCTCTCAAATCTCGCCATATCTGCATCTTCAATATCAAAAAAATTATCTGTATGCTCTGCAACATATTGATGAGCAGCAATCATAAAACCAAATGTTCCACAGGCAGGGTCGTTACATCTCTCTCCTACTTGGGGTTTCATAAGTTTTGTCATAACATCAATCAAAACACGTGGAGTAAAATACTGACCTGCACCCGATTTCTTTTCATTAGCATTTTTCTCAAGTAATCCTTCATATAAATTTCCAAGTCCTTCTTCTCTCGCAGAATACCAATCAAGACTGTCTATCGTAGCTATAATTTTCTCAAGATTCTTAGGCTCATCAATATTTGTCGCTGCACCCTGATATATTTCACGAATTCTGCCTGTACCATTATCCCCTAGTTCTGATAACAGTTCCTTGTAAAATTTTTTTAATTCTACTCCGCTTTTAGCCTTCAATTCATCCCAACGATATTTCTCTGGAATCTGTTCTTCTGTTCCAGTTTCCTTCGCCATTTTTAAAAACAAAATATATGTTAATTCTGTAACATACTGATGATATGTGATGCCATCATCTCTTAATACATTACATAAATTCCATAATTTTGATACAATTTCTTGTGTTGTCATGCAACATTTCCTCCGTCATCATACAAATATTCATTTAATTCAAGCACAATGCTTTCAAGGTTATTCTGAAATACTTTATTTATCTTTTTGAAGCCTCCATAGCTTGCGAATCTGCTGTCTTCATCAAATACCTTGATATTCATTACAGATTCCCCCAGCAGATATTTTTCAATGCGGGATATCCAGCTCTGTTCCTGCTTTGAGAAATTATGTTTTTTTCTAAGTTTCTCAACAGCTCTGTGAATACGTGCTTCATGACTAATAAGCGTTGATCCAATTGCATAGCGTCGAATCAAGCTTATAATATCTGCCATTATCTCTTCATTAGTCAATTCATAAAGTGCAGTATTCAACTGCTGTGTAGTAAATCCTTCTCTGTCAAGTGTTAATCTTAAATCCTTCAAATCTTTTCTTGTCAAATCCTTAGGTCTGGTACAAATAATATTCAATGCTGCAATTTCATTTCGATTGCTCTGAATATATCGTGAAAATGCATTCAGGTAATCTTCTGGTTTTTCTGCATTTCCATATCCACGTGAATGTTCTGTTAATACATCCTCTGCATCTGAAACTACAACAGGACGAGAACCATTTGCTTTCGTTTCTTGTAGCATTTTGAATACATCACGATATTTAAGCAGACGATTCTTAGCCTCCTGCACATCTGACTTTTCAATTTCCATAATAAGCTGTGATGGGTCTTTTCCATCAGTCATGCTAATGAAATAGTCCATCATTTTAGGCGACATATTTCGTTTCTTTCTCTGCAATTTGGCAATTATCTGATTAATCTGCTGCTCTACCTGTTTATCATCATTTATTTCAGACAGACCATCTAATAACTGAGTAAAGCTTGTTGTTGGATTAACCACTACTGGTTTCATCGTATTCACATCATTCAAAGAATCATATACCCCTACAGGATCGTATATTTCAAAATGCGTCTTATGTATTTTCGGACATAATCTAGTAGCACGCCCCAACATCTGCTCAAATAAAATACGTGATTTCACACGACGCATAAACACTAATGTTGTAATTTCCGGCACATCAATTCCTGTAGTCAACAAATCCACTGTTACTGCAATGCTTGGGTAACTCTCATTCTTGAAACGTTTTATAGCCTCCTGCACTTTCTTAGGATTGCCGCCTCCAACGCTACCTGTTATCTTCATAATAGCCTCATTAGAGACCCCATATTCCGAATAAATATCTCTCAAAATTGATACAATCATATCTGCATGTTGGTCATCAACTGCATATATTAGAGTTTTTCCCTGTTCTTCTGGATTCTCAGGATCTATATCTCTAGCAATCTCGCCTAAAACGGTCTTATTGAAATTCTCTGTAATAACCTGCCGATTAAATTGTTCAACATCAAAATCTAATTCATCATCCAACAACTCACTATTTGTAATTTCACCTGTCACAGGATCATAAATCATAACTGTATCACCCGATTTGTAGTGAATTCCACCTGTACTGAGTTTTGTTTCCAAATGATGAGGAGCATCATGATCTACTAAATATCCTTCTATGACAGCTTCTCTATATGTATATTTAAACACTGGTTGTCCAAAAATTTCTGTCGTCTGAAGTGCAGGTGTTGCCGTAAGTGCAATCTTCACCGCATCGAAATATTCAATCACACTTCGATATTTGCTTTGATAATCTCTTTGGTCACGATACAAAATTTCGGTGTCGCCCATTTCCTTGTCAAGAATATATCCGCGGTGTGCTTCATCTATGATAATAAGATCATAGTCTGTAACCGCCGGCATAGTTTCTCCATCATTATATAGAATACGCTTAACCATGCTCTGAACAGTTGCCACCTGTATTCTGGTTTCTTTATCAATATTTTTATCTTCAAGTCCCTTGATATTATATATCTCATCAAGTGTCATTAAGTCTTCCAACTTTATTTCTTTGAATACATCTGATGCCTGTTCCCCAAGAGAAGTACGGTCAACAAGAAACAATATACGTTTGAATCGGTTCGTCTTTAAAAAGCGATAAATCATGCCTAGTACAGTACGTGTTTTTCCTGTTCCTGTTGCCATAGCTAAAAGGATATTCTTTTTTCCTTCAATAACTGACTGTTCTGCCGCTTTTATCGCATTTAACTGATATTCACGCAGATTTAACCCATTAGGATCTGTAAGAAAATCATATGGCAATGCCTTCAATGCTGAATTACCCTCTTGAGGATTTTTCTCCAGCAATTCTACCATTCCCATAGGACTAATCCACCCATGAAGAGCTGTCGGATTATTTGCAGGGCTTCTCAAATCTAAAAACCATATTCCTGACTTTGTTTCAAGCTGCTTTAGATATGGTCTTCCGTTGGTAGCAAAAGTAAATGGTACTTTATATTCACCCCATTCTCCAATCTGATACTCTGAATCTTCCTTACGAATATTACGCGGATATTCTTTTCCCTGATAATCAATAACAGACGGAATATCCTTATGTATTGCTTTTGCCTCGATGACACCTATCAACTTAGTGTCAACAAATAATGCATAGTCTACACGTCCGCTCTGTCCTACTGAAGAATTTGTCGGCCATTCAGCAATAGCCATATTATGTCCTTTTGCCGGACGAGTTCCTTTAGAATAACGAAGATTTTCTGTATCTGCCTCCCAGCCTACTTGACGCAATTGTTCATCAATAATATATCTAGTTTCAGCTTCTGATTTAGGGCGCTGACTTGCCATTTTACCAGCCTGCTTCTGACGCTCTGATTTAGAAATAGCTTCTGCTGTACTTGCTTTTTGTTCTGCCTGTTTTGTAAGTTCTTCTGCCTGTCTCTCTTCTGCAGCTTTCTCTTCCTGTGTAACCGAAACTCTCTTATTTTCTAATTCAGGCATAATAAAATCATGATGCTGATAATTCCAATCTCCATAAGTCTGCATAAACCATTCGCAAAGACTATAAGCCATTTGAAGCAGAATTTTACATTCTGATTCAGAATCATAATTCTCATGCACAGCTTTATTTCTGGCTTTTCTAAGAGCATGTAAAATATCCGTTAAATCTCTTGTTAGCAATCCCTCTCTTTGAAGAGTATCTATTCTTGTAACTGCCGTATTATCATATGGCAATTGGATTCTGTCATAAGTAAACATTAAATTAACAATGCTCTCCCCTATCATTCCCAATTTCATAAGGCATGAATTAGGATCAGAAAAGCAATACTTTTCAGCCTGACAACCAAACGTTGATAAAACAGGAAACTCTGTTTGTAAAAAGTCAAAATTAGATTTCATAAGAGTTACCTCCTCGTTCTGTTTCTACATCCATAGAATAATCAATAATATCATCTATCCGGCAATGGAGAATATCACATATCCTAATTAACACTTCCAATCTGACAAATTGATTTTTTCCCATTTTAGCCATAGCATTTGTACTTATACCGCTCTTATGTACCAATTGCGTTTTGCTGATTTTTTTATCTATTAACAGCTTCCACAGCTTATCATAATTTACTGTCAATGTAATATTCTCCTATCCACCACAATATTCACTTAACTTCTCATAATATAGTATTATATCATGCATACTGATATTTTTTCAATCTCAACTTGAATTTCTCAAGCACTCCAGAGCACTCTATTACATCATCTTTTTTTGATTAAATATTCTTTGTCTTTATCTCTCATAAAATTCCTTTCCTCGCCAATCTGATATCTATCTGTCCTATTCTCTTCAGTTGGAATATTCTCATTCTTTTTAACGTGATTAACATTCCATTCCTCAACATCTTTCACATAATCAGCATATTCCCCTTTAGCCGCATAATAAGTACTATAAAAATCCCTTACATTATCATAACCATGTCGTTGCACAATAGATGACAAATAGCATTTCATATTATCAATCTGTTTGTTCAGTTCATATATTTGATTCTGCAACCCTCCACGCTTTCGTGCCTTAAATGCACCATTACATTCTGACAATTCTATCTCCAGCTCGCTGCGTTTATGCTCCTGCGCAAATATTGCTTCATTTTGCTTTTGTAATTCATCATAGATATTCTGAAGACTTAGGTATTTTTTTGCAAGTGGTGACATTGTTGGCATTGTTGGATAAGTCTTAGCCTCAATATTTCTACTTTCTTCTGGCACAATATCCAGCATCTTTTCTGCCACACCAACCGCAGCCAGCATAATGCGATTAATAAGAAGTTCAAGCACTGCAATAGCAAGCTTTATAATACTTGCAAGAAGATCCGGTCTGTCTCCATATAAATCTATGGAATACCTTACCTTTTCTGTTATTTCATTCTTCTTTATCCTTGATATGTCCTCTTCTGACACTCCGCTTACAATTGCTCTGTCAACAGTCCTGTTCCATTCCTGTCGTACCTCATTGTCAGCCTTTATTTGTTCTTCCATTGGATTATTTTTGCCTATTTTTTTAGTAGCAAGATATGGACTGTTCTTATCAAAGACTTTAAGTTTATCCTCTTCATGCAGCACAAGCTGATTTATTTCATTTGTAAAAAACACCTTTGCCTCATCAAGAAATGAATCCTTTTTAAATCTATCGACTTTTATAGAAAACTCTTTTTTCTCATAGACCTCGCCTTTTCTGATAATCTTACAGCCATTACGGATGTCACCACTTGCATCCAATATCTCTTTCTTAGTACGCACATGTTTCCCTCTTTCATCATAGAACATGTTTCTTGATGCTACCTTAACAACCGGCTTTTCCAGTTTCGTCCTCTCTGCAAATATCAGATGAATATGAAAGTTTGTCTTTCTTTTGTTATGATGCAGGGCTGCATAGCAGTCCACACCATACTTTTTCTTGAAATCCGTAGCAAAATGTTTGATAAGATAGTCATGCTCATAATGATACAAGCCTTCCGGTAATGCTATAATCAGCTCTCTTGCCTCAATATATTTTCCTATCGTTCCACTTTTAGCAAATTCTTCTCTGTTGCATTTTGCAAGATCTTTCCAAAAAGAACGAAGTGGCTGTGTCGCATATATGGCATATAGATTTTCCTGTTTAACTGTACTTGTTATATAATCAATTCTCCCCATGACATTATGGAGTTTCGTCATCTGTATAAATGAATGTCTTGGCATTGCTATCATCTCCTTCTTTTTATCAGCTACATTTAATTCTTCAAATGCAGCCATAGTAATATTTATTCTCAGGCTCGATGCAATCGCGAAATCCCCGGAGTACAAAACGAAGTTTTGTGCGGAGGGTGTATTTCGCTCTCAAACGCCGAGGGCTGTATTTGAACTTCTCTTGCCCCTTGCTTGAAGCATCTCTTGCTCTGATAATTGTCTAAAATCTCGTAAAGGTGTCTTTTCACATTAATTGACGGCAATTTGTTACAGCATTTTTCATAGCTGACTTCACTTTATGCCGTCGCTCTTATATAATGCCGTCGCTTTGTGCCATCACTTTTCCTTTGTTCTTTTTCCGACTTTCTTTCGTTCAAGTTCCATGCTGTCGGATTATTACGGCATTTTAAGTTACTGCCGTCGGATTGTTCAGTCGCTTTTTATTTCTGCCATCGTTTTATGCCGGCAGTCGCTACAATATTTGCAGATAAAAATAAGGACCATGTATTTCTACACAGTCCCTGTCTCTATAATCTATATTCTATTGCTAATCATTTATCATCCATCTTAGTGCACTCTGTACTAATGTCTCATCTTCTTCATAATCCTCTGACTCCTCATCAGATATGCTTTTCGTTCCTGTCTCCATAGCAGCATCAGCTTTATTCATTACTGACATAGCACCTCCACCAGTCTGAATTGCAGCCAGCAGACTTCCTACCATTGTCATAACTTCCTTATTGGCTTCCTGACGTGCTTCTTCCTTTGCCGCCTGCCTGATTCTTTCCTCAATTGCTTCCATATCTTCTGTTGATACAAACTCCGGCTCTTTCTCTTTCTTTGGCTGCGTTAATTCTTCCTGCCCATAATTCTCGATATAATAAGTTGCTGCATCTATAAAAAACTGATTCTTTGACTTAAATATATCCAAATTTAACTCATTCAGAACCTTATTAATAGTTACATGAGCCGGATTAAGCATATTTAATCTCACTGTAAACTTAACTGTCCTGTCTATCGCCATAATTATTCCTCCTCATAATCTTTCTTTACATATAATCCCAGTAAGGCAGGAAGATTGGAAAGTACTTTCCTTTCTACCTTTCCAACTATCCTGTCCGCAAATGCATCTTCTTTTTCCCTTGTTTCCAGATATGGATCTTCCTGTATACGCATAACTCTCTCATAATAATAATTGATTGCTTCAATCACGAACCTGTTTTGTGACTTAAATCTTTCCCCCACATCTTTGCTGTGAAGGCTCTCCCATGCCATAATATCAGATTCCTTATCCATATTAAATCGTATATTCTGATTTTTATTCATATAATCACCTGTTCCTTCCATTATCTTTAATCTGTTTTTCATGCCACTCTTTTACGAGCCTCTCTATAAGTTCCACCTTTTGCTTTGGAGTAAAATCATCTGGGAAATACTCCTCAAGTGTACTGGCACAAATCTTAATCTGTTCCCGCTGGTTCGGTTTTTCCTCTTCCAATATTGAATAGATTGCATCCATATCCAGCTTTCCGCTCTGACTTATACGTTTCATCCTGTTTGCCTGCGACAATGATGGTGTGCACTGCTCTAAATCCATGACTGCATGAAGCTCATACTGCTCATTCTCCGACAGATAAGACAGTTCTACTGCAATCGTGAATGCAATCTTCCCATCATCAACCATATCAAGTATCTTTGGGATAAGCTTTGTAAGCCTTATATATCGTTTTATCTGTGCCACACTCTCTCCCACCTGTCTTGCAAGTAATTCATTACTATTTATTGTACTTGTATTATTGCCCTTCTCATTTAGCTGACTTCCATCTGTAAACTTTGGTCCAACTTGAGCCAAAGCCCCACTGTCAAGGTGCTTTCCCTGATGTTTCATTGCATCCAGCTTCATCTTATACGCAAATGCTTTCTCGCTAGGTTTGAGATTCTCTCTATGCAGATTAGAATCAACCATTGCCACAACTGCCTGATCATCATCTAATTCTCTTATCACAACCGGAACCTTCGTCTCTCCTGCCCAAATTGCTGCCTCCTTCCTTCTATGTCCTGATATAACTTCATATCCATCACCGTATGGATTAGTCCTTACAAGAAGTGGCACAAGCACTCCTTCTTTTTCAATACTTCTCATAAGCTCGCACAATTCTGTATTCATCTCTACTTTAAATGGATGATTTTTGAAATCATGCAATCTGTTTATATCTACATTCCGGATCGTCTCCATAATATCGCCTTTCTCGAACACATCGAATCAGCCCTTTAAAACGTCTTAATAAAAATCCGTTTTAAAGGTATAAAAAAAGACCACTCACTTTCAATTTTTCTTGAAAATGAACGGTCTTTCACGCTTCTGTTATTTAGT
>OIXG01001712.1_pt1 | contig 19560 bp, 20 predicted proteins | sample 1587731 | NCBI WGS metagenome assembly OIXG01 (sample SAMEA3888908, study PRJEB22519) | human gut metagenome | biome: human gut; feature: human-associated habitat; material: faeces | place: Denmark | collected 2010
TGAATGAAATATCGTGTTCGACAAATATCAGCGTTGGCTTATACTCCAAAATCACATTTTCGATTTGTATTCTCGAAAAAATATCAATAAAGTTTAACGGTTCGTCCCATATATACAAATGTGCCTTTTCACATAAACTTTTTGCAATCAAGACTTTCTTTTTCTGTCCGCTGCTGAAATCGGATATATCCTTGTCAAACTGTTCCCTTGAAAAGTCGAGTTTCCTCAAAATTGCTTTGAGTAAGCTTTCATCAATTCCGTTGTTTTTTGCAAACACTGAAAGGTTGCCCTGTAATGTATCGGTGTTTTGCGAAACATAGGAAAATTTAAGCCCATTGCCTATACACACATCACCTGTGTATTTGATTTTTTCACCACATAGCAGTTTCAAAACACTTGATTTTCCGCAACCGTTTTTTCCGCATAAAGCAATCCTATCACCATTTTTAATTTCAAAACTGATATTTTCACAAATTTTATTATTATCATAGTATAAAGAAAGATTGCTTACATCTGCCAGCCTATCTTTTGTATAGATTGCAGGAGCTAACGCAAGTGCTTCGTATTCCTCTATGTTGTGTAACAATTTTGACTTTTCCGAAATAGCTTTTTCTTGTCTTGCTTCAATGCTTTTTGAGCGTTTCATTGCTTTAGCAGCCTTATGACCTACATAACCCTTATCTAATTTTAAGCCGGAATTGTTAGTATTGTATTTGCTCATTTCTGCCATATCAGACCACGATGCACTACGCTTTGCCGCCTGTGATAGTTTTGAAATTTCTTTTTGTAATTTTTTGTTTTCATTCATTTCAAAATTATCTTGCAGGGTTTTGTTTTCAAACCAAGTAGAAAAATTGCCTTTTCGTACTTCTATATTTGTTTTATTTACAGATAAAATATGGTCTGTGCAAGTATCGAGCAATTTTCTGTCATGCGAAACTAATATAAACCCCTTTTTTCTGCATAGATAATCGCCTACAATTTTTCACGCATTTTCGTCTAAATGATTTGTAGGCTCATCTATAAGCAAGAAGCTGTTTGAAACAAGAAATAGTGCTGCAAGTAAAACCTTCGTCTGCTCTCCGTTTGATAGTGTGAAAAAAGGTCTGTATAAAACATCAAAATCAACTTCGAGCAAAGATATTTCACGCATAAATTCCCAATCCTCGCAATTAGGGCAAATATCATAGAAAATTTCTATTGTGTTTTTGGTTTTATCCTCAACTTCATACGGGAAATATTCAAAGCTAACAGATGCAGTTATATTTCCGCTATATTTGTATTTACCCAACAGAATATTCAGAAATGTGGTTTTACCTCTGCCGTTTCTGCCAACAAAACCTAATTTCCAATCTGTATCAATCTGAAAACTTGTGTTTTCAAATACATTCTCATAACTTCCGTCATAAGCAAAAGTTAAATCTTTTACATTTATTAAAGACATTATTATCACTCCTCTAAAACTGTATTTCCAAATGTTTTGAGTTGATATTACCGGCAGTAATGATACTTCAAGCAAGCACTGCCAAAACAAATCAACCTTGCTTGAAGATAAATATGTGTAATAGATATTTTATCGTTCATTAAAACACCTCCCAATGCAAAAGAAAAGAGCCATAAGAAAGCATTTTCCTATGACTCAAATAAACAGTATAATATTATTTATACAGCGGAGTTATAGATATAGCTTTCCTGCTTTCACGAAAACAAAATAACGGCTCTTTAGCCCTATAATGTTAAACATAAATTAGCAAGAAAAGTTAATCATTTGTCCGTCTCCAAATCTTTTCTTAAATTATACTACATATTACTCCAAAAATCAATAGTTAGAATATATAAATTTTATAATGTTTTGTCATTTTTATTATGCTAACCACCCACACAGGAATGTGGCACATTCCTGTACCAGTGATTAAAGGGATATTTTATCTTTCAATTTCCTTGCTGCTTTTACTTCTGTTTTTGCCAAGCCTTGTTATTTCTTTCAGCCATTGGTTTATTGTTTCTTTGCCGAAATGATTTCGTATTCTGTCAAAATCTCTGACCTTAACCTCTGCTTTTGATAGTGCCATATTTTTATACCACAGCCGATTTTCAAGCTCTTTATTTTTCTGTTCTAACGGTCTGATTTTTGCTTCTGCCTGTTCAGCAAGTTTTTCCGCCCTATAACACCGCCTTGCAAGGTTTTCAATTATTTTCATAATACGCTTTATGAACGGCTCTATAAATTTTGTTTTATATGTCTTTGCCGTCATCAATGACGGAGGCTCCGGTATATCAAAATCGTCATTGTTTTTGATTTTTTGTACTGTAAGATGTGCATATTCTTCTGCCTGCTTATATGCTGACATTGTTTGCAACAAGTCTTTCTTTTGTTCTTGCAGATTTTCGACTTCCTCTATGAGCTTATCTCTCTTAAATTCGCTAACGGATTTATGCTTTTCGTGAGTTCCTTTCTGCTCCCATTCAATGCCGTGTGTAAGCATTATTTTTGATAAAACTTCCTTTTCGGAATCACGCCATTGATTAAGCTCCGTATCACTCCGACCTGTTCCGCTAAACCCTTGCTGCTTTAATGCACCTTTCATTGATACCCTTGTGTCAAGTCCTCGTTTGCTGTCCGTAGTGAACGGAACAAAATCAATATGTAAATGCGGTGTTGCTTCATCCATATGTAAGTGAGCAGAGAATACATATAGGTTTGGATTTCTTTCTTGAAAGCCTTTCATATAGTCGTCAAGGATTTTCTTTGCAAGTTGTCCGTTTTCCGTTTCAGCACCCATATTATCCTTATCGCCGATTTGAATTATTATCTCCGTAAAAGGTTTTTCCTGTTTGCTCTCTTGACTTATCTTTTTATAATAATTTTTGATAATTCTATCCGAGCGAGTTTGTTTTGCATTGTATCTTTTTACGGCATCATCAAATAATTTATGATATACTGTTCTGATGTTTTCATTGCAGTACACAACATTATTTTTTGTCCGTTCCTTGTCAACATTTTGTGCCGTAAATTTTCGGTCATTATGATTAACCGAGCCTTTACCTGTCATTATGGATATTGTTCTTTGCATATTCATTTTCACCTCAATTCTGTTAGAGTGGGTACTCTTTTATAGTAATTTTTCTTTTGTTACTTTTGTCAAAAGTAACGCAAATGCACTTTTGTCAGCAGAGCCAACAAAAATGCGGCAATCTACGATTGTTTGCGCTCTTGCAGAGGGCTTGTTCGGCTACCGCCGAAGTGTGTGCTGCTTGTGGCTACACACACCGCAAACGGCAGATATTTTTCAACAAAAATTCCGCCGTCTGCAATGGTGGAGAACGCTCAAAATTTTCTCGTTCTCACCTATCTGCAATCCGTCACTTTCGTTCCTTAATTGCCTACACGGGAATGTGGCACATTCCCGTAAATATCTCTTAAAGAGGAATCACCACCTGAAGCTCTCAGGTACACCTCTTTCATCGAGATATTTTTTGTGTGCTTCCTCACGCTCCTGCTCTGTGGGAGCAGTTTTATATGTGGTGTAATACTCACGCATTACCATTAAATTTAATTTGTTTTCAAGCTCATTTTTTATATCTTCCTCAAGCTCATACATTTCTGCAAAATGATAGCGAATCAGATTTAGAAAAAGCTCTCTTGAAATTTGTACTTTCTTCATATCCTATCCAATCCTTTCCTATCCAAAAATCCGTGTCGGTCTGTGACGGTGGTGACGGTGTTTTTAGTACCGCCACCACTATCAAAATCATCGACACGACCGACGCACACCGTCACGCAAAATTCAATTTTCTATAAGTGAAAATTTCACTCTGCGACCTGCGTGATACCTGCCATACTCATATCGTATGCCGTACTCATTGAGTAACCGCCCTGCGTTTACATTGAGCTTTAATGTCAAAACATTTGCAGCCATATCAACCTGTAATTTTTCTACAAGCTCGGTAGGACTTCCCGACCATTGCGGATTGTTGGAGGTTATAAACTTTGCAACCGCTTCCAATATCGGCTCTGGTGGTTCTTTCCATAACTCCGTTTCTAACCTTTCCAAATCCCACAACAGCTTTTCCGTATCTCTTACAAGATACAGCTTTTGGTCTTGCTGATCCCTGCCGGATATTTCAAGAACCGCATTGTTTGAAGTGCGTTTTTCCTTTTGTAGCATAAACGCTCCGTCTGCTGCTCCGAGCAATCCGTTTGTGCCTGAAATCATATCAAATGTATCGTCTGCCTGCTGCTTTCTTGTGTGATGAACAAGGAGCAGACAAACACCGAAATTATCAGCAAATTTTTTCAGCCTTGTTATGACCTCGTAATCATTGGAATAGCTATACTTATCACCGCCGAACTCTCTGACCTTTTGCAAGGTGTCAATGATAATCAGCTTTGTGTTAGTATGCTCATTTACAAATCTGTTAAGCTGTTCATCAAGTCCGTTTCCAAGCTGACCTGCATTTACGGCTATAAACAAATCGTCTGTGCTTTCATCACCGAACATTCGATAAAAACGCTCCTGCAATCTTCGGTAATCATCTTCAAGAGCAAGATATAAAACCGTGCCTTGTTTGACATCAAATCCCCATAGGCTTTTACCCGTGCTTATGTGGTATGCAAACTGCGCCATTAAGAAGCTCTTTCCAAGTTTAGGTGCTCCTACAAAAAGATATGTTCCCGGATAGAGCAAGCCGTCAATAATCGGCGGCCTGCTCCTGTAAACTGTGTCATAAAGTTTATCCATAGAAACTGTTTTCAAATATGACGGCTCCAAACTTCTTTGAAATTCTTCTTGCATTTCTTGAAAAATATCATCAGAAGCATTGCAATTTTCGTCATAATCGGTTATAATAGTGTTGGTTTTAATACTATTTGACTGTTCTTCATCTGCGCCAACAGATGTAATCGGAGCAGTCATTTCTTTTTTTGTGTTCATTACTCGTCCTCCTTTAAGCCTTGCAGAGTTAAGGTAATCAACTGAATTGTTTGCAGTAATTCCTCTGTCACATTCTCGTTTTCGATACGCTTTAACTCGGTTAATACATTCTGCAATTCATCTTTGAGTGCCTTATATACTCTCGGATTTCCCACTACAACAATGTCCTGACCTAAACATCTGCGGTAGCAATATTCTTGTTTCGGTAGTCCCGATAACTTTACTGCCTTGTTTATTAGTTCGTTTTCTTCGGCAGAAACCCGAAACCCTACTGTGATATTTCTCCATCGTTTGTGGCTGTCTAAATTTTTAGCTGACATTTTCTTCATCTCCTTTTCTGATTGTGCTTAATTTATCTGCCATTTCCGTTTGTGTTGTCGGAAACAGATGTGCATATCGGTATGTTATATCAATGCTTTCGTGTCCTACTCGGTCAGCAATGGCAACCGCTGAAAATCCCATTTCTATTAAAAGGGAAATATGCGAATGACGAATATCGTGTATCCTTATGCGTTTAACCCCTGCTGCCTTTGCTCCCCTTGTCATTTCGTGATGAAGATAACTTTTTGTTATTTCAAACATTCTTTCATCAGGCTTGATGTGGTAAAGCTGTTTGATATAATCTTGTATTTCTTCACCGAGAAAATCGGGCATTTTGACAACTCGATTGCTCTTTGGTGTTTTCGGGTCTGTTATCACATCTCGTCTGTCAAAACGCTGATATGATTTTGTAATTGCAACCGTACATTTTTCAAAATCGAAGTCTGACGGTGTTAATGCCAATAACTCACCCTCACGAATACCGCACCAATATAACATCTCAAAGGCATAATATGAAACAGGCTTATCCATAACCGCCTCTGCAAACTTTTTATATTCCTCTTGTGTCCAAAACTGCATTTCTTTGTTCTTTTCCTTACCCATATTACCGACTTTTGCTGCCGGATTTGAAGATAATCCGTAAAACCTTACTGCGTGATTGAAAATTGCACTTAATTGATTGTGAAGCGTTTTAAGATATACAGGGGAATATTTTTTGTTATCGCTCTTAACGGAATTTATCATTTCGTTTTGCCAAGCAATAATATCCTTTGGCTCAATTTCACACATCTTTCTGTTCTTGAAATATGGTAAAATCTTTGTTCGCATTATATGCTCCTTTGTGTGCCAAGTGTTTTCTTTAATACGGCTTTTCATATCTTCCGTATATGTATCAACGAAGCTCGCAAAGGTCATATCCAAATCAGCCTTTGTTTTATTAAGCTGCTCCCGTTCCCAAGCCTGTGCTTCTCGCTTTGTAGCAAAGCCACGCTTTTGTGATTGCCTGCGTTCACCTTTCCAATCGGTGTAGCGATATATAACTCGCCAAGTATTTGTTTTTTCTTCCTTGTAAACTGCCATATTTTACTCATTCCTTTCATCATATTTATCTGTGCCATAGCACGCTTTTTCTAAAAAATATCTTCTGTTGATACGCCCTGAAACCACCAAAAAGCCTTTTTCCTTTAACTCTGCGTTAAGGCTTCTGACAATTTTATATGCGTATGATTTTGATACGCCGAGAATTTCGGCAACATCTTCTACTTTAAGAAAAGTGTTATTTGCCATATTTTTCACCTCCTTGTGCGATAAATTAAACTTATATGTTTAAGTCCAATATCATTATACTAAACATTTTTGTTTATGTCAAGTGGTTTTTGAAAAAATATTAAACTTTTTTGTTTATATTATCTTGACAAACACTAAACATATATGTTATACTACCTATAAGAAATTAAAAAGGAGCAGTAAATTATGGCAATAGGTGAAAGAATACGCTTTTTACGCAATCTTAAAGGTATGACACAAAAATGGTTAGGTATGGCAGTCGGCTTTGATGAAAAGACTGCTGATATTCGTATGGCACAATATGAATCGGGCACAAGAACACCGAAAGAGAATTTAACAAATGACCTTGCCAAAGTGTTAGAAGTTTCTCCTGCTGCCTTAAATGTTCCCAACATTGACAGCTATGTTGGCTTAATGCACACTCTCTTTGCATTGGAAGATATATACGGCGTAAAAATTGAAGAAACAGACGGAGATGTTTGTTTGCGTGTTGATACATCAAAAGGCAACTCTGCCGCTAATCTTCATAAAATGCTTTTTGCTTGGCTTGAAACCGCCAAAAAGTTTTATGACGGCAATATCACCAAAGAAGAATATGACGAATGGCGTTATCATTACCCCGAATTTGATACAACACAAAAATGGGTTAAAGTTCCGTCACAACAAATCAGCGATATTTTCACCGAAGCAAAAAAATCTTCTAAAAGCAAATAATCTGTGTCATTTTCAATAAATTAAAAATGACAAGACAAAAAGAGCTAACCGATTTTACAAAAAATCAGTTAGCTCTTAATTATTATGAATAATACAGATGTTGCCAAATCGTTGCCAAAACACCTTTTAATTTTCGAAAAACCCAGTATTTATGCGGTGTTCAGCCGTTTCGTACATCATTCCCACTCTATCGTTGCAGGTGGTTTACTTGTAATATCGTAGCACACGCGATTTACGTGTTTTACTTCGTTTACTATACGTGACGACACAATTTCGAGAGTATCATACGGTATTCTTGCCCAATTAGCTGTCATAAAGTCATTAGTGGTTACACCGCGCAATGCAATTGTATAATCGTATGTTCTGCCGTCTCCCATAACGCCGACGGTTCTCATATTTGTAATAACTGCAAAATACTGATGTATGCTGCGGTCAAGACCTGCTTTTTTAATCTCATCACGGAATATATAATCCGCTTCTTTTAAAATTTCGAGTTTTTCACGGGTTATATCGCCTATAACACGAATTGCAAGTCCCGGTCCAGGGAATGGCTGGCGCCATACCAAAAATTCGGGTATGCCAAGCTCCAAGCCTACTTTACGCACTTCATCTTTAAACAAATCACGCAACGGCTCTATTATTTCTTTAAAATCAACGCAGTCGGGTAATCCGCCCACGTTGTGGTGGCTCTTAATAACAGCGGCACTACCCATTCCGCTCTCTATAACATCGGGGTAAATTGTGCCCTGCACCAAAAAGTCAACCGCGCCTATTTTCTTTGCTTCGTCCTCAAATACACGTATAAATTCCTCACCGATAATCTTTCGTTTTTGCTCCGGCTCGGATACATCTTTGAGTTTGTCCAAAAACCTGTCCTCGGCATTTACTCGCACAAGGTTTATATCAAACTGCTCGCGAAATACACGCTCAACATCATCGCCCTCGTCTTTGCGCAAAAGTCCGTGATCTACAAAAATACAGGTAAGCTGTTTGCCTACCGCCTTATGAATGAGCACTGCGGCAACAGAGCTGTCTACACCGCCGCTCAATGCGCAAAGCACCTTTTTATCGCCGATTTTTTCACGAAGCGACGCAATTGAATTTTTAACAAACTCGTCCATTTTCCAATCGCCCGAAACCTTACATACATTATAAAGAAAATTATGCAAAATCTCTCTTCCGTATTGCGTATGCTCAACCTCGGGGTGAAATTGAACCGCATACATTTTTTTATCGGCATTCTCCATTGCGGCAATTGGGCAAACGTCCGTTGACGCTGTGATTTTAAATCCGTCCGGTGCTTTTTTCATACTGTCGGTATGGCTCATCCAGCATATCGATTTGTTATCGATACCGTCAAAAAGCAGACTATGCGTATCACAGTTTACTTCCGTTTTTCCGTATTCGCTTACATCGGCCGTTGAAACACTTCCGCCCAAAATATGGCACATAAGCTGACTGCCGTAACAAATGCCGAGTATGGGAACATTAAGCTCAAACAACTCTTTTGTGTACGACGGAGCACCGTCCTCATATACACTGTTGGGGCCGCCCGTTAATATTATTCCCACGGGGTTTTTGTCTTTGATTTTTTTAATGTCGGTTTTAAACGGCAAAACCTCGCAGTACACACTGCATTCTCTTACACGGCGTGCTATAAGCTGATTGTACTGCCCGCCGAAATCGAGCACTATTACTGTTTCGTTATTCATTATCTTCCTCCTGAATTATGTAATCGGTAACGTCAATAACCTGATTTGTTTTATAATCAAACATCAGCGTACCGTATGTAAATTTTTCAAAATGTACATTTTTTATAATTTTTTTTGCCGGAACATTATAGTAATGCGGCATAATTTGCTTTTTTAATTCTTCGTTTTTAAGCAAATTATAATACGCGTCAAGTTCGCTTCGCGATTGCCTTGTACTGCACCAATCGGGAAGAGCGTGGCTTTTTACATTATATAAATAATCATACAACATACATTCCTTAAAATCAATACCAAAATGTTTAAAACATTCATATAATATATCATAAAGCTGATATTTTGCCAAAGATTTGTTAAAAATGCACATCTTGTCAAAATATGCCGCAATATCAAAAAACACCTTATAATAATCGTTGCCGTACCTTTTAAACAAATAATTCATTGTTTTTTTAAATGCTCCGCTGTTATAATACTTGTCCAAAACATACTCGGTATTTTTAAGCGAAAGCAAATCGTCATAACTTAAATATTTGTTTTTTATTATCTCGTACGGCGCGTCGGTTTTAAACACCATACCGTATTCATCTGCATTATTCCTTATATGTGAACCCTTTAAAAGTTTTAAAAATCCAAGCTGAAGCATATGCGGTTTAAGCTCCATTACATCATTAAACGATTTTTTAAAACTTTCAAAGTCCTCATACGGCAAACCTGCAATTAAGTCAAGATGAATATGTATTGTACCGAGACTCATAAGCTTTTGTATATTTTCTTTAAGCGGCTGCCACTCTATGGCGCGGTTAATTGCATCGGTAGTTTTAACATTGGTTGTTTGAACGCCTATTTCAAACTGAAATAAACCGTCCGGCGCGGTGCGGAGTACGTCTATAAGCTCGTCGTCTATTAAATCTCCCGCAAGTTCGGTATGAAATCGGGTTTCGCCGGCATTTTCTATAATAAATTTAAATATATCACGAGTTCTTTTTCGCGACGCATTAAATGTTCTGTCAACAAATTTTACAAGCGGTACTTTATGTTCAATAAAAAACATAAGGTCACTTTTTACACGCTCATAACTTAAATAACGCACACGGGACTCATCGCCCGAAAGACAGTACGTACAGGCAAACGGACAGCCGCGGCTTGATTCGTAATATATAATTTTGTTTTTATATTGCTCTATTTCCTCATCATATGCAAACGGCAAATAATTTAGGTCGCCCGGCAGTTTGCGCGGCGGATTTTGAACAATATTATCATTTTCGCGATATGTTATACCGTCTATATCTTTCATATCCGTACCGCTTAAAAGTTCAAATGCCGTAATTTCGCCCTCTCCGCATATTATGCAATCGACAAAAGGGTATTTTTTCATAACATCCGCGCTGTCATAGCTCACCTCCGGGCCGCCCAAAACAACCTTAATATCTTTTTCGCCCGAAAAAGCTTTTTTTAAGTTATCCGCCAAAAGAAGTATTTTGTCTATGTTCCATAAATAACAGGAAAAACAGTATATATCGGCGTCAAGCTTATAAAGCAACGCAAGATACGCCGACATACTGTCGTTAATTGTGGTTTCGCAAATTGTAATATCAAACTCACTGTTTTGTGTTTCACAATATTTTTTTATACTGCGCACCGCCAGATTTGTATGGACATACTTTGCATTTACGGCGCACAGCGCTGTTTTTTTGTTTTTTTTATGATGCGTGTGTGTCATTATAATTTAACCTCGTGTACAATGCGGACATCCGCCGCACATATATATTTTATCTCCAAAAACATTTACAATTGTATCTATTACAAGCCCGACGGCATTATCCGCCCCGTGAACAATAATTTTGTTCGGCGAAAGGCTTATAAGTGCCGCCACAAGCGAATTGTCTTCATCCAAAAGAGCAATCTCGGCATCCGCCTCGCTCTGTGTTATCTCTCTGAACCCGGCATCGGTAACCGAAAAACCGTATTTGCCGAAAATAACGTTAACCGTATCGTATTCGGTATCATTCATATCGGCATAGTATTTTAAAAGACGTATATAATCAAAATATTCGCGGCGCGCGTGCATAAGCTCACACGCTTTGTCGATTTCGCTGTCAAGAATTTTTAAGTCGTCCGCCATCATAAACAACACAAAGCTGTGCAAATTTATGTCGAAATACATTGTTTTAAGCGTATCTGTAAGGTTTTCCCCATCGAATGCAAAAATAACCTGATTACAAATCATTTCGCGTTCGTCGGCATTAAAATAAGCATACTTTAAACCCAAACTGTTTTTTACGTAATTTTTATATAAATATTTTATAATAAAATCCGCCACAACATTTATAACCTCATCGGTATGTTCGGTTACAATTAAGCGGTCGGATTTTATGCACAAAAGTTCATACTTATCGAGTTGTTTTTCAAGTATGTCAAGCTCGCTCGGTTTTGCATATATATGAAAGTGCAACATACACACATCCTTTCAAATGATAGTATGTGTATATGAGTATTGTATTATCCCAAAAACAATATTGTTCCGATATCGGTTAAAATATTTTCACAACATTTAATATTTTTGCCATTTTTTGTAATAAAACGGAGAATGTCATAATACGACGGGTGATGCTTTATATCCCCGCAAAAATACACCTCGTTTTCGCTGTATCCGCTTGCACCGCCTATAAATCCGTAATCAAAACCGTTTAGCTCTATACCTCCCGATTTAATTAAAAGCATATCGATATCACTTGTTTGTGCCTTAACCGTATTGTAAATTCCTATGTCCGATGTTATAAACGAATTGTCGGAAACAACGCATATGCTGCACTTTGCATACCCCTGCTTTATATTTATAAATTTTTTTCCCGCTTTTTTAAGTTCGTTTTTTAAAACAGAGTCAATACAGTCAAAATTTGCTATTGCAAAATCTTTTAAAACCGCGGCATTGTACGCACAATCGCCCGGATAGCTGTATTTAAGCATATGTTCACCGCACAAAAGCGTATACGGTGTGCCGCCGAAAAGGCTTTTATAATACTTGTAAAGTTCGGGACAGCATACATAAACTCCGCCGCCGACACCGCAAATTTGCATATCGGTGTGGTTTTTTACAGGTGCTTGCACATTAAGCGAAATACCGCCATATAATAAAGTAAAGCCGTTATTTTTAAGCATTGAATATACCGACTGCGGTGCGTTTTGCGCCACAATTGCATATTTTTTAACAGTATTTAACATTGTATGTATCACCGCACAATTCCGAATGTACGTTAATCTTAAAAACGTACATTCGTTTATATAGTCCGAAAGACACTTTAAGTGTCTTTCGGGCAGGTTTTAATCAAAATAATTTTCTTTTGCAAAACATTTTATAAGATTTATACAGCCTTTTATATCTTTTACGTCTGCCACCTCGCACGGCGAATGTATATAACGTGTGGGTATTGAAAGCGCCCCCGTTACAACACCTCCGCGTGTAAGATGAATACTGCCCGCGTCGGTGCCGCCTATTGACAGCACCTCACGCTGAAACGGTATGCTGTTTTTTTGCGCGCATTTTATAAGTGCGTCATTAATTTTTTTATGAGTAATAATTGAATTGTCTTTAAACTTTATACATACACCGCATCCGAGCTTTACATCCATTACATTGCAGTTGGGTGTGTCGCCCGTGTCGGTAACGTCAATTGCAAGCGCATAATCGGGTTTAATTGTATATGCGGCGGTCTTTGCACCGCGAAGGCCTATTTCCTCCTGCGATGAAAAAACAGCATATATATCAAATGCCGTATCGTTTAAATCTGTAAACGCTTTAATAAGCGCATAAACGCCGACGCGGTCGTCAAGCGCCTTTGCGGATACACGTCCGTTCATATCGTAAAACGCGCCCTCAAATACCGCCGTGTCGCCCACAGACACAAGGCCTGCCGCTTTTTCAAAATCCTGCGCACCTATATCTATATACATTTTTGCAGGTTTAAGGTCTTTTTTTATATCGATTTTTTCTTCATACGATACAATACCCGTTGTGCCGTTTGAAAAAACAACACGCTTGTTTATTGAGTTAAAAAGACTTATTCCGCCAACAGGTGCAAAACGCAAAAAACCGTCCTTTTCAATGTATGTTACAATAATGCCTATTTCATCGGTATGTGCCGAAAGCATAAGTTTTTTTGCGTCTTTGTTTTTTGATTTTTTTACCGCAATAACATTATTTAAGCTGTCGGTATATACTTCGTCGGCAAACCCTTTTACCTCATTTGTTATAAATTCGCAAATACGTTCTTCGTTTCCCGAAACCGCCGAAATTTGCGTAAGTTTATTAAGTAATTCCATTTTTTATTCCTCCGAAAATTCGCCTATATCGGTTAAAACCGCGTCGGCAAGTTTAAAGCCGTCATCTATATCGCTTTTGCGTACCGTACTTACCGGCGAATGAATATATCTGCACGGCATTGAAATTGAGCAAACTCGCACCGAGATACCCGATGTTTGTATTGCGCCGGCATCGTTTCCGCCAAAAGTTGTTTGTTTAAGCTGGTATTTTATTTTATGTTTTTTAGCTGTATCGCATATAAAATCTTTAAGTTTTTTATCGGCATACGACGCTCTGTCCATTATTGAAACGGCAGGGCCTTCTCCCTGACGCGTTGCCTGCTCGTGCGGCTCGGTAAACGGTACGTCTGCCGCCGTTGTGGATTCAAGCACTATTGCAATGTCGGGTTTAAGTTTGCGGCTTAAAACCTGTGCGCCGCGCAGCCCCGCCTCTTCCTGTACGTTAAAGCAAAAATATATATCATTTTTGTATTCGTTTTTTATAAGTTCGCACATAATTGCACAGCCTATTCTGTCATCAAGCGCCTTGGCTTTAACGGTTGGGGTATCATCACCGCCAAGCTCGCGGTAGCGCGAATTAAAGGCTATATAGTCGCCTTTGTTTACATATTTAAATGCGTCGTCTTTATCTTTTGCGCCTATGTCTATATACATATCACGCATTTTTATTACATTTGAACGTTCGCTTTTTGTTTGCAGGTGAACAGCCTTTATTCCTATTACGCCGTTTACTTTATCTTTGCCTATAACCACTCTTTGCGCAAGAAGTATTCTGTCGTCAATTCCGCCCACTTCCTGAAATTTTATATAGCCGTCGCTTGTTACATCGCTTACAATAAGTCCCACTTCGTCCATATGCGCGCAAATCATAACCTTGCGGCAAGTTTTGCCCGTGCCTTTTTTTAATGCGGTAACGTTGCCCATAGTGTCAATGTCAATACTCTCGGCATACGGTTTTATTTTGTTTATAATATATTGGCGCACATCGCCCTCATCGCCCGATACGCCGTTAATTAAAGTTAAATCTTTTAAAGTTTCCCAAAGCATATTATATCCTCCGCATTTTCAACCGATTTTAAAAATGTGCCTATAGCCTCTGCCGTTGCCTTAACATCGGTAAGCGACAATGTTTCTATCGGCGTATGCATAAATTTAAGCGGCAGCGACAGCAAAACCGTAGGTATTCCGTGTTTTGCGGTTTGTATTGCCCACGCGTCGGTACCGGTATTTCCGCCCGCAACATCACAGGTATATTTTACGCCGTTTTCGTTAAGACATTCAATAAGTTTTTTTACAAACACGGGGTGTATGTTGGGACCCTTTGTAACAACCGTTCCGCTTGCGCAGTTTACCGCGTCGAGCGGTGAACTGTCGGGTGTTAAGCCGTGGCACACGTCAATTGCAATTGCCGCGTCGGGATTAATTAAATATGCGACGGTTTTTGCACCGCGTGTTCCCACTTCTTCCTGAACCGTTGCAACAAAATACACATCAAACGGCAATTTAACATTTTTAAGATAATCCATAACCATAACAAGTACCGCCACGCTTGACCTGTCGTCTTGACTCTTGGTTGAAATATAATCGTTTTTAAGTGTTAAAAATTCATTCATAAATGTTGCGGTGTCACCTACCGAGACAATTTTTTCAATCTCTTTTCGGCTGTACCCCGTATCAATGTACAGTTTGTCAGCCGAAACGGGAGAGCCTTGTTCGTCGGCACTTTGTACGTGTGGCGGCTTTGCACCTATAACACCCGTAATGTCTTTTTTGCCGTGAACCGTCACTTCGCTTGCAAGCAAAATTCTTGTGTCAATACCGCCTATCGATGTAAAATACAAAAACCCGTCCTCGTCTATTTTGGTTATCATAAGTCCTATTTCGTCCATATGCGCTTCAACCATTATTTTTTTAGGCGTTTCACCATCTTTTATATCGGCTTTTCTTACCGCTATAAGTGAGCCGAGTGCGTCGGTATACACATTATCGCAGTATTTTTTGAATATGTTTGAAATATATTCGGCATTTTTTTGTTCATAACCCGACACCCCCGTTAAAGATGACAGGTTTTTTATTAATTCGATACAATCAAGTTTATTCATTTAACCACCGTTTTTCCTTTTAAAGACTGTTTACAATTTCTATAAATTTATCGCCGCGCTGTTCAAAGTTTTTAAACATATCAAAACTTGCGCAGGCGGGTGATAAAATAACCGATACTCTTTCACCGTCGGCATCTATACCCTTTGCCGCAGCAAATGCTGTTTTAACCGCCGACTCAAAATCATCCGTTTTTATAATGGGAATATCTTTTTTGTCTTTATCGGCGTCTTTTACGGCCTTTTCTATTTTATCGCTTGTATTGCCGCACAGCACAATAACCGACACATAACGGTTTACCGCCTCGCCTAAAGTATCAAACGGAATTTTTTTATCGTATCCGCCGGCTATAAGCACTATCTTTCCGCCGTGCGCCACAAGTCCCGCAATTGTTCTTGACGGTGAAGAACCGATTGAATCGTTGTAAAACTCAATACCGTCAACCGTTCTAACATATTGCATACGGTGACGTACACCGCCGAATGTACGTGCAACGTTTCTCATATTTTCGGGGTCGACAATTCCGTATACAGCGGCAATAGCCGCAAGATAATTTTCTGCATTATGCATACCTTTTATACGTATATCCGATACATCCATAATATACTCGCCGCAGCAATAAATTTTTCCGTCTTTAATTTGACTGCACGCAATATCTTTATTATAATCACGCCGTGTAAAAAATATAAGATTTCCTTTTTGTTTGCCCTCAAACGACGAGGTTACATCATTATCGGCATTTATAACAAGCTTTCCGTTCTCGTTTTGATAATTAAATATGTTGGTTTTTGCATTAATGTATTCTGCCATACCGCCCTTGTGATAATCGAGATGATTTGGGCTTAAATTGGTAATAACCGCTATATCGGGACTTATTTTCATTGTTTGCAGCTGAAAACTTGAAAGTTCCAACACAACCCAATCATTTTCGTTCATTTGCTCAACCTTATCGAGCAACGGACTGCCTATATTGCCCCCCACATATACTTTTTTGCCCTCGGCTTTAAGCATTTCGTAAATAACGGTTGTTGTAGTGGTTTTGCCGTCGCTCCCCGTTACGCCTACAATTTTACACGGGCAAAGAGTCATAAATATTTCCATTTCGCTTGTAAGGTGCGCTCCGTTTTTAACCGCACTTTCAATTTGACCGGCATACGGCGGTATACCCGGCGATTTAACTATAATATCATAGCCGTCCAAATTATCCAAATAACCGTCGCCCAAAACAAAATCCATACAGTATGCTTTTACAACCTCAAGCTTGTCGTTATCGAGTTCATCATACGGTGTTCTGTCACGCGCCGTTATAACAGCTCCGAATTTGTGCAAAAATTTTATTGCCGGCAAATTGCTTATACCCAATCCCAACACGGCAATTTTTTTACCCTTTATTGTTGCTTTAAACAATTCAATCTGTTCGTTAATCATAATTAAAAAATCCCCTTAAATAATATACAAAAACAAGGTGTAAAAAAGCACACATTGCATTGCTCTTTTACACCTCCGAATTTCATTTAAAATATAAAATCCCCAAAATGCCGCTTCACGGATTATTTTTAACCTGCTATGCAGGTGGACACCGCCCGGCTGCTTAAATGTTCCCTAGTCTATAGCTTGGTCTACAGCCACAGTCGGAGATTAGGTTTCCTTTTATAATCTGTTGGTTAAAATATCACCGGATTGGCAAACACCCCAGGGACAATATTTATTATATCACTTATACGCCCAAATATCAATACTTTTTATAAAAATTTTATTAACATTTGCTTTATTTATTCGGATAAAATATCAAAATCATCCGAGCATCTTTCGGTAAACTTTTCAAATGCGGTGTTAAGTTCGTCTTCATCCTCTATTGCAACATAAATATCTTCTCCGTCGCTTTCACTTTCTATACGCATAATATAAACCTCTCCCTCATCGTTTTCGTCATCGGTTTCGGGAGTTGCAAGCGCAACATATTTATTATCGTCAATTTCAAACGAGTCAACAACTTCAAGTTCCAATTCTTCTCCGTTTTCATCTGTAAAAGTAAGTATATTGTCTTTCATATTAAAAAAATCTCCTTTATTTTCGTAAATAACTTTCAAGTATAAGGCACGCCGAAACGGTATCTATAACCTCTTTACGCTTTTTGCCACGGGTGTTTGTAACATTTAAAATACCTGCCGCCTGCACCGTTGTAAGGCGTTCGTCCCACAGCACAATTTGTATATCGGGCAAGCTTTGCCTTATATCATCCGCAAATTTTTGGTAATTTCACACCTGTCGCCCATACTGCCGTTCATATTTTTAGGCAAGCCTATAACAATTTTTTCGGCATTATATGATTTTATAATTTCCAAAAGTTTTTCAAGCATTTTGGGATAATATTTATTGGGCAGTGTTGCCACACCCTGTGCGGTATATCCCAAAGGATCGCTTACCGCAACCCCCACTCTCGAGTCGCCGTAATCTATTCCCATAATTCGCATTTTTTGTTTCTCCTTAATTTGTGCTGCAAAAATCAAAATTGGCGGAGACGAAAGTTACACTCAATAGGTTTCGCAGCCAACACTGTTAATATTTATTGTAAACCTGCCCTCTGTTTCCAATATCAATCACGGTAATTGTCAAAACATCATAATCAATGTTATATATTATTCTGAAATCACCTACACGCAAACGATATACTCTATCATATCCCTTTAACTTTTTTGTGTCTCCGGCAGGCAATTTGCTTATTTCATTCAATATTTTAACCTGAATTTGATGTGCCTGCTTTTCAATAAATTTTCTTGCACGTTTTAGTATAATTATATTGTACTTCATAAATTTATACCAAGCTCGTGTGCAAATGTTTCAATTGGAATACCATTGTCTTTTTCGCTGTCCGTATCATTAAGATAGTTCTCATACAAGTGTTCGCAAAACGAATCATCGGACGCTTCATCAACAGCCGCTTTAAAACTTTGCAGCATACTGATAATATACCTCATCTGTGAATCGGGTATAGAGTCAATAAGGTTAATTGCCTTTTCTCTGTCAGACACAGTCATCAACCCCTTTTATAATAAGTGTTTGTAACAAATCAAAATTGGTGGAGACGAGGAGAATTGAACTCCTGTCCGAAAATCCATTCCAAACGGGCTCTCCGAGCGCAGTCTATGATTTAACATTCCCTTCGCGCAAAGTTCACAGACAACCTCTGCGTTTCGGTAGCTTCATTTTCCGTGGCGGACTCAAAGCTTTGCCCGCTCACGTTCACCACATAATGACGCTCTTATCCGTGCCGTGGTCTGCTCGGTAAGAACGGCCGCCTGTAAAATTAGGCAGCGTAAACTAAATCGTTATTAGCTTTTATATTTAAGATTGGGATTTTTAAGCGGTTCCCGCCGCTGCTCGCTCCCGATTGTTCAAAATCCCCGTCGAAACCTTTACGTCCCCGAATGTATTATAATTATATATCATATTGCCCAAATTGTCAACCGCTATATACTGTAATATTATGCCGACTCAATACGGTATTATACCAAATTTACAATTATATTTATTCAACGGCGCCAATAAGCGTATCTTCGGCAAGTCCTATTTTTTTATACTCTGTAGGAGAACACGATTTGTATTTTTTAAAAGTTCTGTTAAAATACGAAAGTGATGCAAAACCCACCTCATACGATATTTCCGAAATGCTTTTGTCGCTTTTTAAAATCAATTTTTCCGCCTTGCAAACTCTTACAAAATTAAGATACTCAACAAATGTTGTATTTGTTGCCTTTTTAAACAAACGGCAAAAATAATATTGGTTTAAATTTAAAAGAGTACTTAATTCGTCAAGCGAAATATTATCGTTATAGTTGTTATCGATATATTCAAGTACAGGGTATATTTTTTCGATAGATTTATTATCAAAAACCGTGTTTGCGTCCATTAAAATATTACTGCGGTGCAAACGCGCAATAATGCTTTGCAAATACGACATCATATAATATTCGTACGCATTGCCTTTATCGGTATACTCTTTATACATATTAAGTATATACGATATAAGCTCATTTGCCTCGGGTGTACCTGCTTTAAATACATATGCCGCAGTTTCGTTTGTTGACATAAAACGTTTTAAATACCTGACCGCATTTTCACCCGTGGGATTTGACGGTATTCTGAATTGAAGCAAAATATCACGCGTACTATCC
>OIXG01001714.1_pt1 | contig 19547 bp, 10 predicted proteins | sample 1587731 | NCBI WGS metagenome assembly OIXG01 (sample SAMEA3888908, study PRJEB22519) | human gut metagenome | biome: human gut; feature: human-associated habitat; material: faeces | place: Denmark | collected 2010
TAGTTTCGCCATTCGGGCCTAGTCCGTCCAATTGTTTCAAGCCACCATAACGGCTGCCCATACCGGCTGCCAATAAGAATAAAGTTGGTTTCATATTAGTTATTATTTAAAAAGGTTAGTGTATCATAGTTGATAACGGTTGCAAATGTACAAAAATTTATGTCTGACAAAAGGGAGTTTTAGTTCATTCTTTACCACTATCCGTTCAAAAACGTACATTTAGAACGGATAACCGATGGCAAAATGCAGTGCCATACTATCCTTGAACTTAGGAATATTGTAATATCCCGACTTTCCGGTATCATACGGGTCGTGAAGCCCGATACCCAAATCCAGACGGAAAACAAGGAAGTCCAGGTCATAGCGTAAGCCGAATCCCGTACCCAAAGCAATCTGTTTCGGGAAATTCTTCAAGGTGAACTCACCGTTCGGGCGATTTTCGTCCTTACGCATCAGCCATACATTGCCGGCATCCAGAAACACCGCTCCATGCAAGTCGGCAATCATACGGAAGCGATACTCGATATTGGCTTCTATGCGAATATCACCCACGTGGTTGATATAGGTATATTTCCTATCCGTCTCGGGAGGATAGCCGCCCGGACCTATACTGCGTGCAGAAAAGGCGCGCACACTGTTGGCACCGCCGATATAGAACTGTTCCGTATAAGGTGCAGTCGTAGCGTTGCCATACGACCATATCACCCCTCCGGCAATACGCGAGGCTATCATCTGATTCTTGTCTATCCGGTAATGGTACCTGAATTCCGAGTTCAGCTTCAGGAACTGTGCAAAAGGTACCCCGAAAAGCTTCTTTCCTTCCTCACTGAACGGCTTGCCGAAAATACGGTAGACGGCAGAAGTCAGGTTACCGGCCGACGCAACGGTGGTCTGCCACCAGATGGGGTTACGCTTGCCGCGCACGGAAGCGTTGTCATAAGTATAGGTGTACTCCATGGCAGGAATGAACTGGTCGCGCAAACTAACGTAGAGTGCCGGATTCTCGGCACGCAACGTATCGAAAGCGGCAGTAGGATTGCGCAGTACATTGAATGTCAACCGGAAAGGAGTTATACTGTGCCTGGAAGTCGATTTGGGCTGGAAGTCATAAGTGACATTACCGCCAAAAGCCAACAGCTTATAATACTTGGCACGGTTCATCTGGTCGGCATATAAACGGAAAGTCGTTGTAGCCGGGAAGTCATACTCACGGTCGCCCATCCTAGGAAACACCACGCGCGGAAAGATAAGCGAAGTGGAGATACCCAGTTCATAACTGTTCATCAAGGAAGAACTTGCCTTGCCCGTCTGCCATTCGTACGAACCGTTCAACTTCACATTCCAGCTTTCACCGCCACCGAAGACATTGTTCTTCGTCACCGTAAAAGCGGCACCCGGTCCCGTCTGGTTATTGCTCTTCATGGTGACATTAAAATCCAACTCCGCATCGTAGGGTTTATCGAGCGCGGCAATGACCCTCACATCCAATGTATCAGACACAAACGCCGTATCACGCGGTATATACTGCATCTCCGCATAACGGAAAATACCGACGCTTGCCAGACGCTCCTGAATACGGGTCTGACGGTACAAACTATACAAACTCTGCATAGAACGCTGGCGGGCAATACCTGCGCTGTCCTGTATCTGACGTTTCCGCCGATAACCTTGATAGTTCAACCAACGGTAAAGCATGTTGGGACGTACCGGAGGTTTGTTGTAGTAATGTATGGTCAAGCCTTTGTAATCCATGCTGTCATTGGGTTCCTGCCCCTGCTTTCCAAGAAGATAGACGGATTTACGCCCCACACGGAACTGCTTCTCGGCTACCTTTGGCATACCGGGAACGGGAATCAAGCGCATCTGGACATGCCCATTGGGAACCATCATGGTATCGGCCTGATAGGTCAGGTAGTCGGGACGGAAATAATAACAGCCCACATTACGCAGCAGGGTACTGATACGGGTACGCTCCCCATCCAAATCAGCCACATTGAATTGTTCTCCCGAACTGATAAGGGAACGTCGGCGTCCCAGCTCCATAATGCGAGTGGTACGCTCGCTGAAACCACGATAATATACCGTATCTATAAAGTAGGGGTTACGCATGTTCACCGTATATTGCAACTTTGCCTTCAGCGAGTCCTTCGGGTCGATAAATGTCTTGTAGCTGACGCTTCCGTTGAAATAGCCATAATCGCGCAGCAAGTTAACCGCCGCCTTCTGGCGTATATCGGGATTCACCGTAGACATAAGCACCGGAGTGGCGGCAAATTTATTGAATATCCACTTTCCGAATCCCTTCTCATACTTCTGGAAACCATTGTAAATCCACAGTCCGAAAGGAAAGGGATAGCGGATAGTAGAGCTTCCCAGCAACGAATTGTTCGGTGCCGTAGCAAGGGCGGCTTCCACCTCTTCCATAGCAATCTCACCAACAGACGTTTCACTGCGGTTCAATACAATCATCGGCTTTTGGCCGGTATAGAGTATCTCCCCCTGGGGCAAGTGCTTCGTGGTGGAGCAACCTGCCAGAAATATCAATCCTGCAATATATAATATCAGTCGTTTCATATCACATTCCTACTTTTTCATATCGCTATTTTCAGCCTCCGGTTTTATCTTTTTCTTCCTGAAGATGAAGAGTTCACTCAATCGGTCCATCTTCCGGCGCAGCACAAGGCCGACACCCGTTTCGGTTATCTCACCGTCGAGTATGCTTTCGTAGTTTTTATTATGGAATACACGGACATATCGAGTACCCGACGCATCAAGACGGTATTCCAGCGATATATTGTCAATGAATGATTCCGCATCGTTCGTGGCATTGGCCCCGGTGGACACTTTTCCACCGATGACTATCTGTACGCGGTCGTTGAAGAAACGCTGGGAATAACGAAAACTGAAGTCTTTCTGCGTGTCACCCGTTTCAGCAGAGGTACGGTCTTCCACACCTACACTGATATTGGCCCCTTTTATACCTCCCGCCAAGGAGTTTATCTGGCTCTGAAGCACTGAGTTCAAGGCGGCTCCCATTGACAAACCTCCTCCTTTGGCACCACTGTTCAGGTAAATACCCGTGGCAAGCATGGCAATGGCCTGCTTGCTACGCTCTTCTGCACCCATTGCCTGCAGCTCATTCTCTACTGCGGCATCTTCGGGCGCCGAAATATCGAATATCAAATCGGGAGCGTCAAGCCTGTTCTTGATGGAAATGGAAACATCGAAGTTCACCATGCGCGAACCGTCCCCGTCACCGTCGGCCACAGAAGCACGCATACGTTCCGTAGCCTTTAGGCTTAGCGTAGGATTCATAATATTCCCCCGCCAATCCACATAACTGCCGGGATTGAACTGGAACTCCTTCAACGGGATGATAGGCAGCGAATATTTCATGACGCCACCCGAAAGGGTATAGCGTCCGGTAAGGCTCATATCCCCTTGGGGAGTATACTGCATATTCAAATCACCGCCACCTTCCAGTTCGATGTATTTGCTACGGTCGGGACTCAGATCGGCACGAAGACGGACAGCATCGTCAATATGGACGGACATATACATTTCCAATCCTCCCAAAGACATGGCAGGAACCTCATCTGCTTTTACCGACGTCGTATCGGTGAACGAGGTAAAGGTAACCAGCCCACTGAGACGGTCTTCCACCGTTAAAGGGGAATCGGTCAACACGTAGGTTACGTTGGTATTGCCCAGCAGATTCATGTTTCCACGCATCGTGAGCCCGTCAAGCGGCCCCTTCACCGTGGCATGCAAGTCGACGAACACCTTTCCATACACCAGACTTTCGCGGGTACGCGGTGCATCCAGCAACGTATAGTTCTCTGCCAGCAGATTGAGGTTGGCAGTAGGACGCTCCATATTCCGGAAATCAACCTTACCGTCAATCGTAAACGGATTCTTGCTGGTGGTATAAATGGCAAACTTATCAAATATCAACTGATTGTCCTTTATCTGTACCGGACGGTTGTCGAACCAGTAACGTGCTCCCGCCTGGCGTGCATAGACAGACACACTGTCCAAAACAATATCACCATGCATTTGAGGCTTGTCCAGCGAACCATAAATATAAAGCCCTCCATCAATATCTCCGGTAAAGGCCACCGTTTGGTCAGGGATGAATGCATTGGCCATCTTCAATGGAAAATGCTCGAAACGGGTGGACACTTCCAGGGTATCCTTTCCGTTCTTCTGCGTCAAGATACCGTCGGCGGTCATCACTTCTTCATTATCATATGTAAAATAGGTATTCAGATAGTGCGTATTCTTGTCGCCCGGCAACCAGGTAGCCCCCAGACCTATATCTCCAACCGGTTGGCGTTCGTAGGTCAGTTTCTCTACATTGGCTTCGGCGGACACCTGCAGGGAAGTGGCAGTCTGTATATAATTTGCTTCGGCGGAGAACAATCCCGTAAGCCGAGGCATATAAGGAAGTACCTCCGTAAGTTCATCCAGGCGCAATCGGCTCAATTCTACGTTTATATTCTGCAAGGAAAGGGTATCATTCTTGTCGGATTGCATACGGAAACACAGACCATCGTCGCTGTCCATATCAATATTGGCATAGACGCGCATATTCTTATGCAGATAAATCCAGTTACTATTGTCCGCAAAGTGGAATTTACGGAAAGCGATAATCGGCTCGGCAGGAATAAGGTTCAGCAGCACACCATCACCGCGACCATGTCCTTCGGTCAACGGACGGGCATTAATACCGAATAGAACACCGGTCTGCCCTTTTCCATTCACATAATCCACAGTCAGTTCCGCATCTTCATTACGGACTTCACCCGTCAGTGTGCTACGGAACACAAACTGCGGGTTCTTGGGACCGTTTATGACACCACCTTGCAACTTCATCCGAGCAGTATCCTGCTTCACTGTAAAAAATATCGTATCGAGCTGCAAGGAGTCCATGCGCAATCCGTGAACAGCTGTACGTCCATTGATGCCGACTTGCGGAGTAAATCCGAAGCTCAGTTTGAAATCATTATAGGAAATACCCTTTGCAGCCAGGAAATAGCTGACGGGATTCTGGTTACCGGCTTCCAGATGCATGCCCGCTGAAGGAAGGACTTGGCGCAAAGCGGCATGGTCCAAACGCCGTTCATCAATCTGCTTTGTCAGGATAGAGACAAATTTATCCGACTGTTCCATCAACTTCTTCAACGTGCTGTGGGCGCGGAAACGCAGATTCAAGTCACCGGCGTCAAGCCTCAACTTGAGAGAATCATGACGTGCCTCCGCTCCCATTGTAAAGGCAAACGGGTGTTTCAATGGTCGGGGCACCAAACCCAGCTTATGCAGATTCACCTCTTCCACATTTAAATCCAAAGCGCCATCCAGATAGCTGCGGTCAAGACGCATATCCGCATTTCCCTGCATCTTGAGAAGAACATTATCGCTGGCAAGACGGACGGTAGCAACGGATGACTTGAGTCCGGCATGCGCCTCCACACCGGAAATGTCCCAATGCCCATACTGTAGTTTTTCCAAAGAGGCATTCAAAGCAGCCACAGTCTTTCGTGATGCCACATCCACCCCTTGTCCTTTAGCGGACATCTTTGCCGTAAGAGTATAGATAGAGTCCTTGGGCAGGAAGTGATGCACCTGCAAGTTGTTGATGGCAAGGTCGGCATGGTAGGCTTCCGTAGCAAGGTTATAGGCAGCGTCCAGATTCAAGACGCCTTCCTTCTCCAGCAGTTTCAAGGCGGCAGTGCACTGCGTCCCCTCCATACCGACACGTGCCGCAAGGTGCATACTGTCCGGCACGATGATGGAGCCATCGGGAGCAATGTCAGCTAGTCCGGTCAAGAAGTTCAAGTTCTGCGTATGCATCTCGAAGTCCATGTTTCCATTGCGTTTCACACTGTCGGTCAGGTTCCAGAATTCTCCTCCCCCATTCAACGAAAAGGCTCCGGGCAGCTCAGCCGTAAAACGGGAAATCTGCATCTGCTTCAGGTTTCCTTCCGTACCGGCATGAATCACCAACGGACGGAACGGATAGGCTTCCTTGAAAGTTTCCGGCAGGCCACCGGCAAAAAGCAGTACATCCTGTTTGCCGATACGGGCATTGAAACGGGCTGTCAGACGACCGGTGGTAGGTATATTTATCAGTTCCCAGTAAGTCTGTGCCGTAAGGTTCATCTCACTATGAGGTGTCAGCAACTTCAAAGAAGGGATACGGATAACGGTAGAATCGGCAAACAACCGCCCGGTCAGGGAAGTTACACTCAAACCGGAACGCTCATACATGGAAAATTCCCGGATAACGGCATTCATATCTCTGCCGTAGTACATCACAGAATCAATGCCCAGGCGAATGTCGCGAAGAGCAATGTGCGAGGGGTCGAAGCCTATCGCACTCCCCGGGCCACCGGTATCATAATTGACAGAAGTTCCAGTCAGCAGGAATTTTCTCCAGCCATAGAACTGGTGTTTCAGGTCGGCAGCAGCGTCCGCAATCTCAGCATCTCCTATATGGGCTTTCAGCCCCATGGAGTCCAATGGCATCTGTAAATCGACCGAGACGTTCTTCAACTTCAGAGTATGGAGTGTGACTTTCCAGTTTAACGCAGTGTCAGTAGTGTCCTTGGGAGTCTCAGTGGTATCTGCAAGCATCACCTGCACATGGGTATCGCTCAATTCTATATTATTGAGGATGGCATCTTCTTTTGTAAGGTCTATGCCATGGCTTTCGAAAAAGAAATGCCCCAGTACTCCTTTGATGCACATACCTTCCATTAAATTGGAGGAGTTGACAGCAACTTGTTTCAAGGTAATGTCATCCACCTCCACTTTCCCTTTGAGTAAAGGCCATGCCTGTACCCGTACGTTCAAACTTCCAAGATTCAGCAAGGTATCGGGATGCTGCACATCAACAGCACTGTCGGCAGGCTGTACCACCAATACACCGCGGACCAACAAATTCAAAGGAAAGCGAAGGTCAATCCGCTCCACGGATATGTCCATACCCGTAGCACCTGATGCAATTGCCGTAGCCTGCTTCCGTATCAAATTCTGTACGGGAGGCACATAAAGCAATATCATCAATATTATAAACAGTATAATAGGAGTAAGCAACACCCACAGTGCTGTTCTCAACCATTTTCTTCTCATCGGAACGTCAATCTTTCATCGTATTTAAAAGTCCTACAAAGTAAACAATTTCTTTCGACATTTGGTTCCCGACAGAGAAAAATCACGTATTCTTCTCTGTTCCCCCATTACGGAAAAGCTGTTGCCTGAGTAATGACATCCTCTATCAAAACGAGGGCGGCAAGGGCGTGTTCTTTCAACTCTCCGGTAAAAGGCACTCCATGAGAAGTTTCCAACAGTTTCAGCAATGCAACCAGTTCCGCTGCTCCAATTAAAGTAAAGAGGGGAATCATTTTGTGGGAGACAGCAGCCATCTCGTCCACATCCTCATTCTCCACAGCCTTCTGCAAACGCTCCGCATTGAGACGGGTTTCAGCCACAAAACTTTCCAGAATGGACTTTGCAGCCTCGGGGTCATCGACCGAAAAAGCAGTGAGCGAAGAGAATTTATACCCCGGGCAAGCCGAAGTTTCCGAAACTTCCATAACCTCCATCCCTTTGTCCTCCATATTCAATTCATGTAGCAATTCACTGACGGTAAACGGCTTATGCAGGCATCCGGCAAATCCATGCACCGTAAATTCCTCACGCTGCATGTCACTGCGGGCAGTGACAGCAATCACCGGAACAGACTGTGCCTGCGGTATGTTCGAAGCACGCAGCAGTTTCAGTAAATCAAAACCATTAATAGCAGGCATCTGCACATCAGTAAGCAGAACATCAAAGGTTGCAGTGCGCAAGGCATCCAGCAGTTCATCCAGTTGTAAACAAGAGACAGAATTTATACCACTCTGCTGAAGCATGGCGGCAGTAAGGGTAAGCTGAATACGGTCATCATCGATAAGGAGGACATTCTTCAGTGAAGAATGAGGAACGGGGAATGAAGAATTGCCATTCGGCGTGGTAACACATCCCGATTCTTCATCCTTCATTCTCCGTCCTTCACTCCTTACGGGATAGATAGGAATATATATGGTGAAAGTGCTTCCCTTGCCTGGCACACTGTCTACATCAATCGTGCCTTCAAGCAACTGTACCAGCATACGGACAATGGAAAGTCCAAGTCCAAACCCCTCTTTACCCTGAGCACCCGGTAAGCGGGTAAACTCCTGGAAGATACGTTCCCGGTCGGCAGGTTCCATACCTTTACCGGTATCAGCAATGGCAACTACCAGTCGACGGTCCTCGTAACGGGCAGTCATGGTAATACTGCCTTGGTCCGTAAACTTCACGGCATTGGACAGCAAATTGTTGATAATCTGGCGCAGACGCAAAGGGTCGCAAATATAGGTACCGCCCAGCTCCGGGGCAATGTCGCAATGAAGCGCCAGTCCTTTGGCAGCCGTAAGTGGTTCAAAACTGACGTGTATCTCTTCAAGCAGGCGGGAAGGATGAAAGGTGACCCGGTTGATTTCGGCCTTGTTCAAATCAAGACGATGGAAGTCGAGCAAATCAACGACCAGCTTCAGCAGATGTTCCGATGAGGTTTTCATATTGTCCAGATAGAACCGCTGACGCTCATCCACCGTCAGACGGGAAAGCAAGTCGGCATAGCCCATAATAGAACCGAGCGGGGCTTTGAAATCATGGGTAATGGCAAGCATCAGTTTTTCACGGACAGCGAGTAAATCCTCGGCACGACGACGGGCCTCTTCCAACTCACGACGGTAACGGTTGCTTCGGGTTATGTCGCGGCCGATGATAATAAGAAAAAAAGCGGAAAGCAACACCGCACCTACGGCAATGCCACTGATAATCTTGGCCGAACGGCGTCGGACCGCTTGTTGATACTCGGCTTCCGTCCGTGCACGCAGCAGAGTTTCCGTCTCGTAATCTTTCAGCAAGCTGTCAATACGAGCGGTCAGCATATGGTCCAAGCGTTGCAGATAGCGTTTACGTCGTTGTATAACAGTGTTTACAGCTTTTTTCTGCTGGGCCACAGCACGCAGTTTCTCATGCAAAGAATCGGCCGGATTATAAGGTTCAATCACCGTATCCGTCGCAAATTCGAGGGAGGTCTTTACCTGGATAGCCGTATCTTTCTTTGGGGGGACAAACACTTCACCCAAACGACGGAAAAAACCCTTCTTTCGAGGGCGTGTCACGACGGTATCCCGATGTGTAATGATACGGTGCTGCACACGTTGCTGGGTCACTACCGAGTCCTGCTGGGCAATTATCTGCTCAATGTCACTGGTAGATACCATGCTGTCATTCGCCTCACTCAGCGTACGCAGCATTCTTATCGTATTGGTATCCTTCTCGCGTATCAAAGCAAGCACGCTGTCTGTCCATTGTACATCGCGGTCATCAGTAAGAATAAGGTTCTCCATTTCCCGGTGTACGAAAAACAAGGAAAAAAACAATACCGCCAGCAACAAAGTGTAGCCTACGGCAATCTTTACTTTGGAGACACTGTTCATATTATCAAATCCTTTCCCTGGTCTGTTTACGGAACCTCAACCACAGCATCACTCCCGCACTGGTCAGTCCGAACGGGAAAGCCATCCAGACTCCCGTCAGCCCCCAACCGAAAACGAAACCGCAAAGGTACCCTACGGGCAAAGATATAATAAAATAGGATATAAATGCAATAATCATCATCGGTTTCACATCCGAGATGCCGCGCAGGGCATTGGCAAAGTTAATCTGCAACCCATCGCCGAACTGGTAAATCAAGAACGGGAAGAAGAGAGCGGCAACCATGCCGGACACTTCCGCATTGTCCGTAAACCATCCCCCTACCTGACCGCGAAGCGCAAAGACGATACCCAGCAACACCACCTCCATACACAGGATGATGTGAAGGCCGGCATACGCCGAGCGGCGCACATTCTGCCCGTCTCCCTGCCCCTTGAAGTTGCTGACACGCACGGCAACCGCAGCGCCCATGCCATAATACATCATGAAGGTGAACTGAGAGATAGTAAGCATTATCTGATGCGATGCTAGGGCAAGTGTCCCCAGCCAACCCACCATGACGACGCTCAGACTGAAGGAAGCGGTCTCCATACCCATCTGCATACCCACGGGCCAGCCCAGTGCATTGAGCTTCCTGAACATCGGCATCGACCACCCCAGCCGCATGAAGCCGAGCCTGTAACGGATAAACCGGCGGCCGCGAAGCACAATCGCCGCAAAGACCACCACCATCACAATGCGGGAGAACAAAGTGCTGATACCCGCACCAAGCAGTCCCATCTCCGGAAAGCCCAGCTTTCCATTGATAAGTATATAGTTTCCTACGATGTTAAGCGCATTCCCTCCGAGCAGAATCCACATGGCCGTCTTGGTATCGGTGATGCCGTCCGTAAACTGTTTGAAACCGTTGAACAGCATGACAAAGACCAGTGAAGCAAGCAACACCAGATAGTAAGGCTTGATTAGAGGCAACAATTCTCCGGGCTGTCCCAGCCGCTCCACATTGAAATAGAGAACAGCCATGACAAGAGTCAGCAACAAAGCCACCAGCACATTGGCAACCAGGCTACACCGCAACGCCTGCCCTGCCTCGGCAAAGCGGCGGTTACCGTAGAAGCCCCCTACAACCGGTGTCAGCCCGTAGCTGAAGCCCGTACTGAAAATAATGCAAAGAGTAAACAGATTGTTTACGAAAGAAGCGGCACCCAGTTCCTCCGTGCTGTGATGCCCAATCATCAGCGTATCGGCAAAACCAAGCACAATGACTCCCAACTGCCCCACCACAATGGGTAGCCCCAGGAGAAGCAATGCTTTATAGTGCTGCTTATACGTATCAAATAATTTTTTCATACTAAAGGTTTTCTTTTTGGTAATAAAGCACAATCCCGTTTTCATCGCGGAAGGTCTGTTGGGCGACCCTATGAAGCTGTTCTGCCGTCACAGAGCGGTAATTGTCCACTTCACGGTCTATGTCTTCCGCCTGCCCGGTCAGTTCAAACCAGGCAAGATTCGTGGCAACATTCAGATAATTGATGTTGCCGAATATCTGTGTAGACTCAAACTTGTTCTTTACTTTCTCCAATTCCTGCTCTCCAACAAACCCGGATTTCAACTCTTCCAACTCTTTCCGGACAGCAGCCTCGGCTTGTTCCAAAGATACGCCTGCAGATGGTTTTCCACTGATATGCAGCAGGCCGGCATCCCGTGTACCGGAGATATAGGCATCGAGACTGGAAAAGAGCTTCTGCTCCTGCACCAGCCTGCGGGTCAAGCGACTGGAACGTCCATTGCTCAGAATATCCGACAGAATATCGAAGGCATAATAATCGGCATCCTCACGGCTACACATGTGATAAGCCATGAACAAAGCATCCAGAGGAACATTCCGTTCCACCGTCTGCCGGCGTTCTGCCGTCTGTACAACTTCTTGCGGTAATTGCCTTACGGGCACATTCCTACGGGGAATGGGAGCAAACCATTTTTCTGTCAGCCTAACCGTTTCTTCCCACGAAATATTTCCGGTAACGGCCAGCACTGCATTATTAGGTGCATAAAAACGGAAAAAGAATTCCTTTACCTCATCCAGCGTGGCATTGGCAATGTGAGAGAGGTCTTTCCCGATAGTAGGCCAGCGATAAGGATGCGTTTGATAAGCCAAAGGACGAAGCAGATGTCCCACATCACCATACGGCTGGTTCAAGCAACGTTGTTTAAATTCCTCCATCACCACCGCACGCTGCACTTCAAGACTTTGCTCACTGAATGCCAGTTCCAGCATGCGGTCGGACTCCAGCCAGAAGCCGATTTCCACATTCGATTTTGGAACCGTCAGGTAGTAATTGGTAATATCATTATTGGTCCATGCATTATTCTCCCCGCCTGCCAATTGCAAAGGAGCGTCATAATCAGGAATATGCACCGAACCTCCGAACATCAGATGCTCGAACAGATGGGCAAAACCCGTATGCTCGGGATGTTCGTCACGGGCACCCACATCATAAACAATATTCAAGGCAACCATCTGCGTGCTGGTGTCCTCATTGTGCACCAACCGCAGACCGTTGTCAAATATCTTTTTGTTTATCTTCATAAAATGGAATGACAGAATCTATCATCAATCTATCACTGTCACTTTTTTAATAACCACATCCTCTTCGGGCCGGTCGTTACGGTCAGTCTTGACCTTCTGTATTTTATCAACAATATCCATACCTTCCAGCACTTCACCGAACACGGTATATGCACCGTCCAAATGCGGAGTACCACCCATGGTAGTATAAGCCTTCACCTGCTCGGGAGTAAACTTGAACTCCGGTTCCTTGGCAACCTGAGCCTCTGCCTGCGCAATCAAGGAATCTTGCAAATCCATCAGACCGTCCTGGTCATTATTCTTACGCATCTTGTAGATTTCCTTCATATGCTTCTGCGCCAACGCGTTGAAAGCATTGTTCAGGCGCATCTGATTCATCTGCTGTTCCATCCCCAGCAAGGTAGAGTCATTATACACTTTTCCGGTCACAATGTAGAACTGGCAGCCGGATGATGCCTTGTCGGGGTTCACCTCATCACCCTGGCGTGCAGCCGACAAAGCACCTTTTTTGTGAAAATACTTCGGATAAACAAATTCGGCAGGAACGGTATAACCCACGTCGCCTGCCCCCAGCATCTTGCCTTTCGGAGCCTTCTTCGATTCCGGGTCACCTGCTTGTATCATAAAGTCCTTGATGACACGGTGGAACAGCGTACCTTCATACGTGCCGTCTTCCACCAGCTTGATAAAGTTATCACGATGTTTCGGGGTTTCATTATACAGTTTCACGGTGATGTCACCCGCACTTGTTTCAATCTTCAGCTTCGTTTCTTTTTCCATATCTTCCTCTTTCTTTTGTCCCGGCTTGCAAGCAGTCAGACTGCAAACCAGTATAGTTAATAATACAATAAGATTTCTTTTCATTTTGTTTTTTATTTAATTTAAGTTTGCAAATATACTAAAATCAGACAAAAGCACTTACCTTTGCCTACATAAAAGAGATAAAAGGCTAAAGCAATGACATCCATATTAATTGTAGAAGATGATATTACTTACGGCATGATGCTAAAAACATGGCTCGGCAAAAAAGGTTTCCAAGTAACCTCCGCCAGCAGCATTGCCCGTGCTCAAAAACATATTGAGTCGGAAACCGTAGACTTGATATTGTCTGATCTGCGCCTGCCCGACAAGGATGGCATTGACTTATTGAAATGGCTGGGCGAACACGGCCTGCAAATACCGCTTATCATCATGACAGGATACGCTGACATACAGTCGGCCGTCCAAACCATGAAACTGGGAGCCTGCGATTACATTGCCAAGCCTGTGAACCCGGACGAATTACTGAAAAAAATAGGCGAAGCCTTGAATGCATCATCCTCCGCTTTGAAACAGATGATGCATTCGTCCCGAACAGATGATGCGTTTACCCCAAACAGACCATCCGTTTCACCCAAACAGACGATGCATTCCGACAAGATGAAAAATCAGCCTCTGAAGGGTGCAGAAGGCTCATTGTCCTCCTCCGACTTCCTTGAGGGAGAGAGCGACGCAGCCAAACAACTCTACAATTATGTGAAACTGGTTTCACCTACCAATATGTCTGTACTCATCAATGGTGCCAGCGGAACGGGCAAAGAATACGTAGCTCACCGCATCCACCAGCTCAGCAAGCGTGCCGACCAGCCGTTTGTAGCCATCGATTGCGGTTCTATTCCCAAAGAATTGGCCGCTTCGGAGTTCTTCGGGCACATAAAGGGCGCCTTTACCGGCGCACTGACCGACAAAACGGGCGCTTTCGTCGAAGCCAACGGCGGTACCATCTTCCTGGATGAGATAGGTAATCTGAGCTATGAAGTGCAAATACAGTTGCTGCGTGCTTTGCAAGAGCGCAAGATACGTCCGGTAGGTTCAAACAAAGAGATAAGCGTGGACATACGTCTGGTATCCGCCACCAACGAAAATTTGGAGCAAGCCATCGAAAAAGGGGCGTTCCGTGAAGATTTATATCACCGTATCAATGAATTCACCCTACGCATGCCGCAACTCAAAGACCGCCGTGAAGACATCCTGCTCTTTGCCAATTTCTTTCTGGACCAGGCCAACCGCGAAATGGACAAGCAACTGACCGGCTTTGATGACAAGGCATCCCGCGCCCTATTGGAATATCCCTGGCCCGGCAATCTACGCCAAATGAAGAATATGGTACGCCGTGCAACCTTGCTGGCACAAGGCAAATTCATTACTATCAACGAACTGAATGAACTGAAAGAACCCGCACCGGCCATCATCGGTATCCCTCTCCGCAATGAGGAGGCAGAGAAGCATCAAATCATCGAAGCCTTGCGGCAGACGGGAAACAACAAGAGCCGCGCTGCACAACTGTTGGGCATTGACCGCAAAACGCTGTACAACAAGTTGAAGCTTTATAACATATCCGACTAAAGGGTGTGGAATTATTCCACACTCTCCTCCACACATTCCACACTTTTCCACACTATGCCACACTTTGCATAGAAACATATATCGCTAATTATCAGAGTATTATCCAGTATACACTCTTTCTGGCACACCATTTGACCTATATTAGACGTAAGCAACAAGCGCTACAACAAGCAAGCACTTAGACTTAACAATAAGATATACCAACCTAAAAGCAAATGAATTATGAAAAAATTAGTATTAGTAGCAGCCCTGTTTATGTTTGTTTGTGGTGGAACGTTCTTGGCTCAAGCTAAGGCTCCGGTAGAACAGCCGAGTAAGACAACAACCTTGTCTAACGACACTGTGGTAACGGATACTTTGCAGAAAGCCGAGAACGTCCAAGACACAGCAAAAGTGGCCCAATAACAGTAAGCACACTACAACAAAAAAGCCGTTTCCTCCTTGTCTATTCTGGGAAACGGCTTTTTAAATTGATAGTTGACAGTTATCAACTAAGAAATCACCAATGTCTTTCCGGATAAAGGTCATTCCACCATGCCGGACTATCCTGCAGCCAGCGGGCAAACCAAGCCATAATTGAATTGTGCCACAATTCACGTTTTGCATAATCAAGTACAAAATGGTTTTCACCGTCCACGGTAATAAATTCCACCGGCTTGCCCAATATCTTCAGCGCATTATACAACTGGATACTTTCACCGATAGGCACGTTTGTATCTACCGTGCCATGCAGCAACAACAGAGGGGTATTAATCTTGTCCGCATTGAACAATGCTCCATGCTTCGTAAACAAATCGGGATTATTCCAAGGATAGCTATCGGCTGCCGCAACAGAGTTATAGGAATATCCCCAATAACCCTCGCCCCAATAGCTCGTCACATTGCTGATGCCAGCATGCGAGGCAGCGGCAGCGAACATGTCCGTCTTAGTCTGCAGATACATCGTCATGAATCCTCCATAAGAGGCACCCAGGCATCCGATACGTTTATCGTTGACAAACGGATGGGCTGCACAGAATTTCTTCGTACCTTCAATGATCTCATCGGCCGTACGCTCACCCCATGCATTGACATGGCGTGCAGAGAACTCCTGGCCGTACCCGATGGCACCACTGGGCTGGATAACATAAACCACATAGTCACGTGACGCAAACAACTGTGCACAGTACGGGGAAGTTATACCGCGGGTTGTAGGAGTCGTTCCTCCATAATAGTATACGATAAGCGGATACTTCTTGTTCGGGTCAAAAGACGGCGGCAGACAAACCATTCCCTTTATCTCCGTACCGTCCGAAGCTGTAAAGTTCCACTCTTCCATCTGTCCCAGCTCAATCTTGTCGAGGACGGGCTTCATGGGGTTGGCAAGCAGGGTAGAAACTTTTTTCTTCGTGTCGTACGTATAGGCTACGCCCGTACTGGTGTTTCCTCCACCCACATAGGCAGCCACAACCGGATTGTCATTGGCCAGCGTGAAGGAAGTAATCACATCTTCTTCAAGCGGAAGCATTTCAAAGCCGCCCGTCTTCGGAACATAACGGTAGATATGCCTGCAATCCCCATCAGTCGTATCGAAATAGATACATCCGTCCACACGGTTCCACTGCACGGGAGACACTGTAGGATTGAAATCGCGCGTGATAGCCTGCACTTTCTTTGTAGCCAAATCCATAATGAATGCTTGGGTATCAAAGTCATTGGCTATGGGATGTTCACCGCAATTCTTGCCAATGCCTCCGAAAGCAGACGGACTGCCCGTCACCAGAAGCTGCTTCCCGTCCGGAGAGTAAGAAGCACTTCCCAGATAAGCATCCCAGGCGACCAGCGTATCTGCCTGCAAGGTGGTCAAATCAATCTCGAAAAGAGAAGAGAGGGAGAAAGGGCATCGAGTGATGTCCGGCTTGGAAGTGCTGCACAACAGTTTCTTGCCATCCGGGGAAATATCATTCAGATAGACGTTGTGACTACCGTAGGTCAGACGCTCGGAAAGTCCCGTCGCCACATCGTATTTCATGAGATAATAGCGGTCACGAGAATTGGGGATACGGTCGTCCGGATGCAAGAGACGTTTCAACGGGCCACTCACCTTTTCGCCCTCGTCCGTGAGCATATAGATAAGATAGTCTTCTGTAGGAGACCAGCTGAAATATCCTTCGGGAACATTCTTCAGCAGCACTTCCTCACGCATCGTGGCAGGATCGAACACAACCAGGTCATTCTGCTCCTCGCCCATAACCGTATAATAGAGCTTGTTGCTGTTGGGCATCCAGTTCATCTTTTCATTGGCATTGGGCAATATCACCCGGCCGGTCTTTACCTCGGTCAGCTCACAACGGGTCCTGGAACGCTTCACGTCGTAATTGTCCGAATAGCGGGTCAGCAGATACTTGCCGTTGGGCGAAAGAGAAACCCTGCTCGCTCGGGAGCCGAAATTGGTGTTGAACAAAGAGAAACGTCTCTTCATGTCCGGTGCCATCCGGCAGGCTACATCGGCAAAGTCCTTTTCCTTTTCAAATTCGCATTTCAGCATCGGCTGCATCTTGTCGTCCGCGCTTGAAAGCAACTTGATGACAATCTCATAATCCGCTTCGGGGTCCATACGCAGACTGACAGCCGTAGGACGGACCTGCGACAAGCTGTCCTCCGCTGTCTCCTTGACTTGCTTGGATTCACCGTTTACAAACACCTCAAAACGGGCAGGAGAATATACATTCAGCTTGCCCTTCATGAAACGCTCCGCACGCAGATTGGTAGCAAACAGATAGAACAGATTGTCCTTGTCCGCCTTTGCCACAGTTACATATCCAGCCGTATCAGCAACCATACGTTCGTACCGACCTCCGTCGAAGTCGAGACTGACCTTCGTCTTCAGAAGATTGCCGGTAGTAAACTTGTCTCCCTTGAAGTTGATACTATCGCCCTGGAGGGGAGTGCGCACCGTAACGGCCGGACGCACGTTATACTCAGCAACTCTTTCCTGAGCTTGGGCAGCCAATCCCGCAAGGAGCAGCAAACCCGACAAAACTGTGATTTTCTTCATTACTGTAAGATTAAATCGTTTCAAAACCATTCCATAAATTTCCAGGAGGGACGGGAGCCTCCACTTCTATCGGTTCTTTGGACACCGGATGCACAAAACGGATATACCGCGCATGCAGACAGATGCTGCCGTCGGGATTGGAGCGGGGCGAACCATACTTCAAATCTCCCTTGATGGGACAGCCCATCTTTGCCAACTGACAACGTATCTGGTGATGGCGTCCGGTTTTCAAATCTATTTCCAACAGATAATAGTTCTGCGACCGCCCGATGAGCCGGTAATGCAAAATCGCTTTCTTGCTGCCCGGCACCTCCTTGTCGTATGCATAACTCTTGTTCTGTTTCTCATTTCGCACCAGATAGTTCACCAATTCCCCCTCTTCCTCGCGGGGTAAGTTCTTCACTACTGCCCAGTAAGTCTTCTTCACCTCGCTATTCTTGAACATCTCGTTCAGACGCGACAGTGCCTTACTGGTCTTGGCAAAAACAACAAGACCGCTCACGGGGCGGTCCAGCCGGTGGGCGACACCGATAAAGACATTTCCAGGCTTGCTGTACTTCTCTTTCAGGTACTGCTTTACAGTTTCCGAAAGCGGTGTATCACCCGTTTTGTCTCCCTGAACTATCTCGGAAGCGGTCTTGTTGACTATAATGATATGATTGTCTTCGTATACGACAGTCATCGGTTGTTAATGTTTAATGATTAGTGATTAATGATTAATGACTAACACCCAACTTCTCATTAAACATTAATCACTAATCATTAATCATTAAATTACATATTCATCCCACCATCTACCTGAATAACCTGACCGGATACATAAGAAGACATATCAGAAGCCAGGAAAGTAGCGATATTTGCCACGTCTTCGGGTGTGCCGCCACGACGCAAAGGAATCTTCTTGCACCATTCAGCCTTCACCTCTTCAGACAAGGCGTCGGTCATGGCTGTCATGATGAAGCCCGGAGCAATGGCATTGGCACGGATTCCACGAGAACCCAGCTCCTGAGCGATAGACTTGGCCAAAGCAATCATACCGGCTTTGGAAGCAGAATAGTTGGCCTGGCCGGCATTGCCGTGAACACCTACCACAGATGCCATATTGATAATGCTACCCGCCTTCTGGCGCATCATGATGGGTGTGCAGGCATGGATAAAGTTAAATGCCGATTTCAGGTTGACATTGATAACCATATCCCATTGCTGTTCGCTCATACGCATCATCAGACCGTCACGTGTGATACCGGCATTGTTTACCAGAATATCAATGCGTCCGAAGTCCTTATGGATTTCTTCTACGACCTTTGCAGTATCTTCAAAGTTAGCAGCGTTAGAAGCATAACCTTTGGCTTTTACACCCATTGCTTCAAGTTCTTTTGTTGTATTTTCTGCATTTTCGTCAATGACAAGGTCAGTAAATGCGATGTTTGCACCTTCGGCAGCAAACTTCAGAGCGATAGCCTTACCAATACCGCGGGCAGCACCGGTTACAATGGCTGTTTTTCCGTCTAATAATCCCATACTAAAAGTTATTTAATTAAATTTCTGTTCTATGCAGTGCGCCAAACACAATGTTGGCTACGTACTTATTTCTCGTATCTTCATCCAGATGTGCACCTATATGACCACGGATGTAAGGAACCTCAATCCCTTTCACACAATAATGAATCAAGTCAGCCGTCATCTCCACATCGTCAATGTGGAACACTCCCTTTGCCTGCCCTTCCAAAAGAACCGCCTTAAAGAGTTGTACTTCCTTCGCATCGAATTTCTTACGTACTTTCTCTACGCGCCAAATATCACGGAAGAAGTAAGCACGCAAGGTTCCGTTTCGATAGACTACTTCTTTTACTGCATCCAACCGGGTATATATCATCTCCAACAGTTTTTCGTCCGGCGAGATATTCTTCTCAGCTACCCGCTTCATCATATCCGACAGGATATCTAATTCCGATTCTACAACAGCCAGATAGATTTCATCCTTACTTTTAAAATAGGTAT
>OIXG01001721.1_pt1 | contig 19494 bp, 13 predicted proteins | sample 1587731 | NCBI WGS metagenome assembly OIXG01 (sample SAMEA3888908, study PRJEB22519) | human gut metagenome | biome: human gut; feature: human-associated habitat; material: faeces | place: Denmark | collected 2010
AGCAGCAGCGAAAAATGATGGGGATGCAGATAGAAGAGCAGTATGATGCAGCCATAAAAAAATACACCTATGAAGAGTATTTTAACCGGATCAAAAGCGGTGATGCGTCCAAACTGGTCGTGATCATTGATGAATTTCATCATATCGCAAAAAAGGATGATACTTTTTTAGATAATCATAATGATACAATAAAAAAATTAGGAAATATTGTTAACCGGGGCCGGTTCTGATCATTTTAGCAAGCAGTGCCTTTAAGTGGATTGAAGAAGAGGGCAGGGAGCTGCTTAAAGCAAGTCTTAAAAAAGTTGACCGCATAGTGCGTTTAAGAGATATGCAGTTCTTAGAACTGGTACATGCACTGCCGGAATATTCCGTAAGCGAATGTGTGGAAACCTACGGGATCATTGGCGGAGTACCGGCATATGTGAACCGTTGGAGTTCTAAAAAAGATCTGAAATATAATGTGTGTAAGCATATCCTGTCACCAAACGGAAATCTTTTCCGTGAGGCAGAGCGCGTAGTGGGCAGGGATTTAAGGGAATTATCTGTCTATAATACGATCTTATGCTCGCTTGCAGCAGGCAACCGCAAGCTGAATGATCTTTATCACGATACGGGATTTTCAAGAGCTAAGATCAGTGTATACTTAAAAAATCTGATGGCATACGATATTGTAGAGAAGATCAGTGTGTTTGAAACCGGAGGATGGGACAATGCACAAAAAGGTCTGTATCAGATCAAACATACCCTGATCCACTTCTGGTACAAGTTTGTTTATCCGCACATGAGCGGATTGTATGAAATGAGTACCGAGGAATTTTATGAGCGCTATATCAAAGAAGAATTGAATGACTATCTAAACCGCTATTTTGTAAAAGTATGTGGTGAGTATCTGGCATTGTTAAATGCACAGGGACAGTTGGCAGTACAGGCAGTGAAAATGGGCGTATGGATCGGAAAAAAAGGAACCATTGATATCATTGCACAGGATTCCGTGCGGCAGAATATCGTGGCAATCTGCAACTGGTCAGAGCCGGAACTGACCGATGAAATGTGGAAAAATTTAGAATTTTCGATGAAACAGGCAAAAATCAAAGCGGAGCAGTATTATCTGTTTTCTGCACAGTCCTTTGATGAAGCAATCCGGGAGAGAGCAGAAGAAAATCCGAAAATAAAATTAATTGATATGAATGAATTGTAGGAGTGATTATGGCGAAAGCTTTATACATAGCGGAAAAACCAAGCGTTGCGCAGGAATTTGCAAAAGCATTAAAGTTAGAGATGCGTAACCACAATGGTTATAAAGAGGGCGAAACAGCAGTCGTGACATGGTGTGTCGGTCATCTTGTCACGATGAGTTATCCCGAAGTATATGATGAAAAATATAAAAAGTGGAGTCTTGAGACACTTCCGTTTTTACCGGAAGAGTTCCTGTATGAAGTGATTCCAAGTGCAAAGAACCAGTATGAAATCGTATCGCAGCTTTTAAACCGGGAAGATGTGGATACGATTTATGTCTGCACGGACTCAGGGCGTGAGGGAGAATATATCTACCGTTTGGTGGAGCAGATGTCAGGTGTCAAAGACAAAGGAAAGCAGCGGAAACGTGTCTGGATTGATTCCCAGACGGAAGAAGAGATTTTGCGTGGCATCCGCGAGGCAAAGGACTTATCGGAATATGATAACCTGTCCGATTCCGCATATTTGCGGGCAAAAGAAGATTATTTAATGGGGATTAATTTTTCAAGGCTTCTGACCTTAAAATATGGAAATACGCTTGCAAATTATCTGCATGAGCGATATACCGTGATTTCTGTCGGCAGGGTAATGACCTGCGTACAGGGAATGGTGGTACGACGGGAACGTGAGATCCGTGAATTTGTAAAAACACCGTTTTACCGGGTGTTCAGCAGCATGGCGATCGAAGGCACCGGCATAGAGAGCGAGTGGAAGGCAGTTGAGGGAAGTAAATTTTATCAGTCGCCAAAACTCTATAAAGACAATGGATTTTTACAAAAAGAGGATGCCGGGGCGTTTATTGCCGGATTGCCGCTTTTTGCGGCAGCTGTATGCAGGCCGGGAGCAGTCGGCGGCGGGGATGTCAAGCTGATGGCGGCAGGTGGTTTCTTTTTGGGATTGTCTGCTGTCTGGGACAGTCTTGCGTTTGGAATGGCGCTTGCAGGGGGATACTGTCTGTATCTGATGTTGTTTCGAAACGGGAGAGGGCAAAAGATTGCGCTTGGACCGTTTCTGAGTATGGGACTTATGCTTGGAATGTTCCGGTCTATGGGAACATGATTAGGAATAGAAGAGCGGATCTGTGACTTTTTCGTGTAAAGTCTTTACAAAGCGGGAGAAAAATTGATACAATATCGACTGTATGCTCTGGCACCAGAAACAGCTGGAAAACCCGTTGGTTTTGGCATCGGGGCGAAAGAAAGACAGGAAAAGGCAGAGATCTATCATGTGGAAAAAAAGAGGAAAAAAATTAGCGCAGAAAAGGAAAAAGATCGGAATCGCAGCGGCAGCAGTGATTGTGGCGGCAGCAGGTTCTACGCTGATTTATCATAATTTACCGCAGACAAAGGTGGAAAAGCAGCTGACCCTTGCGGCAAAATATATGACGGAAATGAATTATTTAGAGGCGCAGGAGGCTTATACGGAAGCGCTTTCCATCGATGAAGGCAGCGTGCGCGCTTATCGTGGGCTGGCGGATGATTATGCAGCGCAGGGACAGCTGGATGAGGCGGCAGAAATTCTGCATCAGGGATACGAGACGACACAGTCCGAAATTCTGCTGCAGAACTACTGTGCGACCGTATTGAACAGCGTAGTGGAGCATGTCAATGAAAAGACTGCCGGTCTGGACGATATCAGGAGTTGTCTTACCGTGCTGGAATCAGATCCGGATAATGAAAGTGTCAGAAGCGTTTTAGAAAACTGTGTCCAGCAGGTCACAGTGCAGGAGGATACTGCGTCCCTGATGTTAGACGAACTGGATGGAACCTCTGATTTTGACGAATATGCAGACGTTGCCGAAAAGTTTTTGGGGCTTGCCGAAAAGGACAGCAGCTACCAGGAAGCAGCATACAGATTTATAATACCGAAAGCACAGAAGATTTATTTAAGCCTTTCGCATCGGGACAGCTGGAAGGAACTGGTAGAACGGGCGCAGGCGCTGGGAGATGCAGAAGCAGATGGTATTTTGGCATGTCTTTCCAAACAGCAGGAGATAAGCGATTACTTCGCGCCGATGTTTGAGGCATTTGAACAGGAAGGCTACGAGGCGGCGCGGAATTTCATCGTGACGGATCAGTACAAGGCCATCCGGGATGCGTTTATCAATCGCACGATGGAATACTGGACGGGCAATACCTATGTGCCGGTCACGAAAGAAGCGATCGTATTTCTCCTTACAGATGACGGCTGGAAGTTTTCTTTTGTAGAAGATGATTCTCTTGCACAGCCAAGTGGTACAATTCGGGTGCTGGGACAGAAAATGGAGGATCTCGGCGTACAGAGAAGCAGCATCGAGTATGTGCCAGCTTACGATCCGGCGGCATATTATCCGCATACGGAATATGAAATCGTGTACTGGAATACAATGGTAAGCGGGATTGCAACGGACAATACAAACGTTGTATCCCGGATGAATTACCGCTTTGCAAAAAAGACCTACACGGCGGAGGGCTCGTCGGCGGAAATGATTTATGACTGGGGCGGAGAAAACGAGAAGCGTCAGAAGGAGTAAGTAGGCTGCCGCAGCGTGGAGGTATCATGCAGGCGGCGCAGATGGACAGAAGGGAGTGGCAGCATGCAACGGTGTATCTTAATTGGAGCAGGAGACTGCAATGTTCAAAAAATCGAAACAAAGCCGGAGGATTTTGTGATCGCAGTGGATGGCGGTTACGATACCTGCAGAAAATATGATATAGTTCCGGACCTGATTGTGGGCGACTTTGATTCCGTGCAGGAATCGGACATGCCGCAGATTGCGGAGATCGCAAAAATTGCGCCGGATCATGTCGTTTTACTTCCGACAGAAAAGGACGATACGGATATGCTGGCTGCCATCCGTATAGGTCTTTTAGAAGGCTGTCAGGAATTTCGCATTTACGGCGGGATGGGCGGCAGACTCGAGCATACGCTGGCAAACCTGCAGTGCCTGATTTATTTAAAACAGTGCAGCGCAGTTGGGTATCTGATGGATGATAAGACGACGGCATTCGTGATGCAGAACGAGACGGTCTGGTTTAAACCGGAAGCGAAAGGCTTTCTGTCCCTGTTTTCTCTTGGGGAAAAGGCATCAGGCGTTACGATTCGGAATTTAAAATATGAAATGCAGGACGGTGAGATTACAAACAGCTTTCCGATCGGGATTTCCAATGAATTTATTGGAAAACGGTCCAGTGTGACGGTGGAGCAGGGAATGCTTGCAGTGATCTTATCCGAAAAAGAATAACGGGCGCAAGAAGGGGCAGAATAGAAAGAAGGCACAAAAAACGGCGCTGTCTGGAAAACGAAATTCCAGACAGCGCCGTTTTGCTCGTGGTGCGGCACAACAAAATGATATCGTCTTTATGCCGTGGTGCAGTGATTTACATCACATTTTTAAACTGACTCATGTACAGATCGTAGTAGAAGCCTTTCTGCGCAAGCAGCTGCGCTGCATTGCCCTCCTCGATGATGCGGCCGTCGTCGATGACGAAGATCCGGTCGGCCTTCTGGATCGTGGAAAGGCGGTGTGCAATGACAAAGGAGGTACGTCCCTTTAAAAGCTGTTCAATGCCTTCCTGCACGAGGATTTCCGTGTTGGTATCGATACTGCTGGTTGCCTCGTCCAGGATCAGGATGCGGGGATCGGATACCATCGTGCGGGCAAAGGCGAGCAGCTGCTTCTGACCGATGGAAAGACCGCCGCCGCGTTCGGATAATACGGTGTCATATCCTTTTTCGAGTTTTAGGATAAAGTCATGTGCGTTGACTGCCTTTGCGGCTGCGATGATTTCTTCATCCGTCGCATCGAGTTTTCCGTAACGGATATTGTCCTTGATCGTGCCGGAGAACAGGAAGTTATCCTGCGTCATGACGCCCATCTGCTGCCGGAGGCTTTCGATGGAAATTTTCTGCACGTCGTAATCGTCGATCAGGATATGACCGGTCTGGATATCGTAAAAGCGGCTGATCAGGTTGACGATCGTCGTTTTGCCTGCGCCGGTAGGACCGACTAAAGCAATCGTTTCGCCGGGTTTGATCTGGAAGCTGACGTCGTCTAAAACGCGCTTCTCTCCATCATAGGAGAAGGAAACATGATCGAAGGTAACAGCTCCTTTGACCGGAGGCAGCTTGGTCACGCCGTCAGCATCGGAAATTTTAGACTCTGTGTCCAGAATCTCAAAAATACGTTCGGCTCCGGCGATATTGGTGATGATCTGGTTGTAAAAGTTGCTCAGGTTCATAATCGGATTCCAAAACATCGAAATATAGGAGCCGAATGCGATCAGGATACCGAGGGAAATCTTATCGGGACCGAGAAGGACAATGCCGGTAAAATACAGGGCGAAAGTGCCGATTGCCCAGCAAATATCGATGGCGGAACCGAACGCGTCATTTAAGCGTACTGCGTCGATAAAAGAATCCCGGTGCTCGTCCGTCAGCTGATGGAACGTAGCCATCGTTTCCTGTTCGGCGGAAAAGCTCTGGATGATACGGATTCCGGACAAATCCTCGTGGACAAACGCGTTTAAGTTGGAAGATTTTTTGCGGTGGATCTGCCAGCGTTTATGCGAGTACACCTGGATAAACCACATGCAGAAGATCATCAGCGGCAGGCTGATCAGGGAAGCCGCTGCGAGAACCGGATTTTTGAAAAACATGATCACGACGACGGCGCAGATTGTGAAAAAATCCGGGATCAGCGTCGTGACGCAGTTGCCGAGCACGTCCTTTAAGGAGTTGATGTCGCCGATAATACGGGCGAGGATCTTGCCGGTGGGACGGCTGTCGAAAAAGGAAAAATCCAGGGTCTGGATGTGGGTATAAAGCTGCTGGCGGATCGTTACGAGGATACTGTTGCAGACCTTTGCCATAATCAGCATCCGCAGCTTGACAAAAAGGATCATGATCACGTTCAGCACAACGGCGATTCCAATCAGTTTTGCCAGTCCGGGAAAATCGCCGGTGGAAATATGTTTGTCGATCGCGTTTTCCATGATCAGAGGGTTTACGAGACTGACAAACACGCAGAACGCCATGATCGCCAGAACAGCGAGGATCTCTTTTTTATAGTCCAGCAGATAGGAAAACAGGCGCATCAGTGTCTTCATTTTACCGACGTCTGTGCTGTGTTCGTCCTGCTTATAAGAATTAACAGCCATAATCTGTCACCTCCTTCTGGTCAGGCATCATGCCAAATTGAGCCTGCCAGGTTTGATAGTAAAGCCCGTGAAGGGCAAGCAGTTCTTCGTGGGTACCACGTTCTGCAATGTGTCCGTTTTCCAGGACGATGATTTCGTCTGCATGACGGACGGCACTGATACGGTGCGCGATGATGAGCTTGGTCGTATGGGGCAGCCGGGTGAGGGTCTGCTGGATGGCATATTCCGTTTCCATATCCAGTGCGCTGGTCGAATCATCCAGCACCAGCACAGGTGTATGCTTTGCAAGCGCCCGCGCGATGGAAATTCGCTGCTTCTGACCGCCGGACAAGCCGACGCCGCGTTCGCCGATTACGGTATCATACTGATCGGAGAGCCGGTCGATAAATTCCGAAGCCTGTGCATCGCGGGAAGCGAGCCGCACGTCGGAAATGTTTAAGTTTCCTTTCTGACCGAGCATAACGTTTTCCTGAATTGTGTCCGAGAACAGAAAGACGTCCTGCATGACGGTGGAAATACAGCTGCGCAGCTGGCGCAGGCTGAGTTTGCGGATATCCACGTTGTCGAGATAAATCGTGCCGCCCGTCGCGTCGTAAAGGCGGCAGAGCAGCTGGATCAGGGACGTCTTGCCGCTTCCGGTCGCGCCCATGATACCGATCGTTTTGCCTGCCTCCACATGGAAATGGATGTCGTGAAGAATCTCATGCTGGTCCTCCTTATGGAAAGAAACGTGCTCGAAGCGAATATCGCCGGTCACTTCCGGCAGGACAATCGGTTCTTTGGGTTCCTGAATCGAAGGCTTCTGGTCGTATACTTTGCGGATTTTGCGGTAACTGCCGACCGCGGAGGAAAAGTCGTTGGACAGCCAGCCGAGCATTTCCATCGGCCATACGATGTTGGTGGAATATTGTACGAATGCGCTGAGTGCACCGAGCGTCAGCTCTCCCTGCAGGAATAAGTAACCGCCGATCAAAAGCACCAGAAGCGGCAGCAGTTTTCCAATCAGGGAAAAGTACGGAGAGTAGCGGACAAACACGCGGGACTGCGTCATGTTCAGCTCGTAGTAGCGCTTATTGTGGGAAAGAAACTTTTTGATTTCGAATTTTTCCCGCGCAAAGGCTTTGACGGTGCGCACGCCTGCAAGGTTTTCTTCTGCAACGGTGTTTAATTTTGCGTTTTCCTCACTGATCTCTTCGTAGATAGTTCCGAGTCTGTTTTCCATCAAAATTGCAAGGACAGCGCAGAAAATCATGCAGAGCGTGGGCAGGATCGCAAGTTTCCAGTTTAAGCTGTACATGCAGAATAAAATGACGGTGACATGGAACGCAACCTCCATCATCAGCATGCCGACGTAGCCGAGTGCATTCCAGATGCGGTCGATGTCGTCCTTGATGCGCGCCATCAGCTCACCGGTGCTCGTCTTGTCAAAAAAGTCGGCGGACAGCGACTGAATGTGCGCGAATAAATCGCGGCGCATGTCTGTGGCGATGGTAGAGGAGATTTTATCGAAGGTAAACTCCTTGGTGTACTGAAAAATACAGCGTCCGATGCCGATGAGTAAAATCGCCAGCAGCAGATATTTGAGCTTCCCCATCTGACCGCCCACAAGAACGTCATCGACGATATGTCGGGTCACCTGCGGGGTGAGCAGATCCAGGCTGACCGCGATAACCATCGAAAGGATGGCAAACAGATAGCCCGGAATATGCTGTTTTAAGTAATAGGACAACTTTTTCATGAAAATAAATTCCCCCTTCTTTTGAAGTTGATATATGTGGAAAAAATCCCGCCAGACAGGATTTTCGCTCCATTTGTAAAAAACATAACGTCGAAAGGGACGTTTGCTCAAAATGCCTGAAAAGGCAGGGCATACCCCTGGGTATAAAAAACCGCAGAAGCATGAAAGCATGTTCTGCGGCAAAAATCTTTTTTTGTCAGGAAAGCCCCGGAGCTTTCTGAGAGCGGTAAAGAAACCGGATCAGACAAGAGGCAGGCTGCCCTGATTGACAACAAAATGCCTGTTTTTCAACATCCTGTTGTATAAAAAAAGCCGCAGCATGAGAATGCCGCGGCTCTTGTCAGACGAATCAAAACGTCAGTTTGGGCGGGAGGCATTCTTATGATATTCAAAATAGCTTCGATTTGATCCGACGAACAATAACATCATAACATACCTCCTTTCCTTTCTTTTATCAGAAAATCCCTTCCGGATCTCCCGTGATTGTTAATGTATATCGCATATGCCAACCTTAACACTGCATCATACAGTTGTCAAGCAAAAGATTTTTCAGTCAAACTCACACAAAAGCTTTTAAAACGAAATCACGCCGAGGTGTTCCAGCAGAATCTTTATGCCCATCAGGATCAGGACAAGACCGCCCGCAAATTCTGCGCGGGAGCGGTTTTTTGCGCCGATGATGTTGCCTGCCTTTAAACCGATTGCGGAGAGCAGGAAAGTGATGCAGCCGATGAAGCTGACTGCCGGAACGATGTTTACCCGCAGGAAAGCGAAGGTAACGCCGACGGCAAGTGCGTCGATGCTGGTTGCAACAGCAAGCGGAAGCATGGTTTTGAAATCGAAGCGGTCATTGGATTCATTTTCTTCATCGCTTCTGGCTTCGCGGATCATGTTGAAACCGATAAATGCCAGCAGGACGAAGGCGATCCAGTGGTCGATGCTCGTGATCAGAGAGGAAAACGTGATGCCCAGAAGATAGCCGAGAAAGGGCATCAGCGCCTGAAAGCCACCGAACCAGATGCCGACGGTGAGTGCCTGTTTCATACTGCCGCGGCGTACGGACAGGCCCTTACAGACGGATACGGCAAAAGCGTCCATCGACAGACCGACAGCCAGAAGGAATAATTCGAGTAAGCTCATGATAAAAATTCTCCATTGTAAAAGACGAAATAAGTGGTAAGATTGAAAAATAAAATTTTTCAATCACGTGATTTGTGTCTGCGCTCACTTGACACAAACTCGGCATGCGCAAAAAGCGTGCGCAGAAATGAGGCAAAAAACGATATTACACACGGAGCACAAGATCCGCTAATTTTTGTCGATATTGATCACACAGAAATAGGACGGATCGATCTGCTTGATCCGTTTATCGAGCCAGCTGCGCAGCTGGGCATCAGTCATTTTAAAATGAAACGGAACCACAACATCGAAAATGACGTTTGTATGGGTAGGACCGCGTATAATACGAAAATCGTGAAGGGTCAGCTGCTCATCGAGCCGGTAGACGATATCGGTGACCTTATGGCGCAGCTCATTGATCTCCGGATCATCGGTGATGACCGGGTCCATATGGATGACAGCACTGCAGGAAAGCTTCTGCTGCAGCTCGCGCTCTATGTTATCAATCAGATCGTGCAGCTCCACAAAGCTGCCCTGGGCATTGACCTCCGCATGCAGGGAGATCATCCGTCGTCCGGGACCGTAATCGTGAACGAGCAGGTCGTGAATGCCCATGATCTGTGGATGGGAAAGCACAATGCTGCGGATTTTTGTGACAAACTCCGGGTCGGGAGCCTGACCGAGCAGCGGATTGATGGTATCCCGGGCAGAGCTTACGCCGGAATAAAAGATGAAGACTGCGACCAAAAGACCGCACCAGCCGTCGATGGCAAGACCGAAAATCCACCCAATAACAGAAGAAAGGAGGACGACAAAGGTAGCGAGCACATCGCCGAAGGAATCAGACGCTGTTGCGTTCATCGCAGAGCTGTCGATGGCACCGGCAATTTTGTGATTATAAAAATACATATAGAGCTTGACGAGAATGGAAACGACCAGAATCAAAAAAATAACCGGAGAAATTTCCGGCAGGGTCGGGTGCAGGATCTTCTCAAAGGAGGATTTGGCAAGCTCCGCTGCCATGATGAGGATAATGGCAGAAACGGAAAGCCCGGCGAGATATTCGATTCTTCCGTGCCCATAAGGATGGTCGGAGTCAGCTTCCTGTCCGCTCATCTTAAATCCGATCAGCGTAATGACCGAAGAACCGGCATCCGACAGGTTGTTGAATGCGTCCGCAGTGATGGCGATGGAATGGCTGATCATACCGGCGACGATCTTTAGCACAAATAGAAAAAAGTTAAAAAAAATGCCCACCGAACCGGTGAGAATGCCGTATGCCTGGCGAACCTTCGGGCTGGAATAATTCTCGTAATCCGGGATGAACAGTCTTGACAGAAGCGTAATCATGGTGTAATCCCTCCATAAGTTTGAAATGCTTCCTGAAATTTAAGTTATTTTTTCAGTATACCATTTTATGTGAAAAAAGCAAGGAAAAGTGATAGAAAAATCTCTTGACAAGAACCAACATTCTGTATATATTCAAAGCGTACTAATACTGATAATACACTTAATACAATCAATACAGTTCTGAACCGATGAAAAAGGCAAAAAGAATCGGAACGGAAGAAGGAAGAAAGATTGAAAAATAAAATTTTTCAATCGCGAGATTTGTGTCTGCGCGCACTTGACACAAACTCGGCATGCGCAAAAGGCGTGCGCAGAAATGAGTGGAAAGTATGAGTTTTGTGGAATTTCATGACGTGAAAAAAATTTATCACATGGGAGAGGTGGAGATCCCGGCACTGCAGGGCGTCAATTTCGAAATCGAAAAAGGCGAATTCTGCGTGATCGTCGGAGCCAGCGGCGCTGGCAAGACAACGATCCTGAATATCCTTGGCGGAATGGATACGCTGACGGAGGGAAAGGTCCTGCTGGATGGAAAAGAAATTTCCTCTTACGGAAAGAAGCAGCTGACAGACTACCGCAGATATGATATTGGCTTTGTGTTCCAGTTTTATAATCTGGTCGGAAACCTGACAGCACTGGAAAATGTGGAGCTGGCATCCCAGATCTGCAGCGATCCGCTGGATGCAGGGCAGGTGCTTGCAGACGTGGGGCTTGCAGACCGAGCATCGAACTTCCCTGCGCAGCTTTCCGGCGGGGAACAGCAGCGTGTGGCGATCGCCCGTGCCCTTGCCAAAAATCCAAAGCTTTTGCTGTGCGATGAACCAACCGGCGCGCTGGATTACAATACAGGTAAGGCAGTGCTGAAGCTGCTGCAGGATACCTGCCGCAAAAAGGGCGTTACTGTCGTTGTTATTACACACAACCAGGCGATCACGGCGATGGCGGATCGGATTATCACCGTGAAGAATGGAACAGTCACAGATATGCGTAAAAACGAACATATTGTTCCGGTAGAGCAGATCGAGTGGTAAAGGATAGAATGGATGCTCGGCAAGCATTTTGTTTGTTGGAAATATAGGCTTGTGCCGCGGCGCGGCAGAAGGTGAGGAGACGTGAAAAGAAGAAAATCGGCGATGTGGAAAACAACATATCGGGAAATCCGGCAGAGCTTCGGCAGATATGCTGCAATTTTGGCGATTGTAGCGCTGGGTGTGGGATTTTTCGTCGGGCTGATGGTGGTGACACCTGCAATGGTGCGAAACGGCGGGCGGTATTTGAACAACCATGACCTGTATGATCTGCGGCTGTTATCGACGCTCGGCTTTGAAAAGGATTCGGTGGACGCTTTTACAGGCCGAGAGGATGTCAAAGCAGTGGAGGGCGCGGTTTCTTCGGATTTCCTGGCGGTGGATGAGAGCGGCAAAAGCCGGGTGCTTGTGGCGCAGACACTTTTGGAAGTACAGAATCAGGTCGAATTAAAAGCGGGACGGCTGCCGGAGGCGGCGGATGAAATCGTCATGGATTCCAGTCTGTTTTCGAAAGACGATATCGGAAAAACGATTCAGGTTTCGGATGAAAATCCCGAAGAGATGGCAGATTTGTTCGCATATGACGTGTATACAATCGTCGGCATAGCAGATGCTTCCTATTATATTAACTATCAGCGTGGCTCGACCACACTTGGAACGGGGCGGGTTTCCGGCTTTGTATACATGCTTCCGGATGGATTTGATACGAATTATTATACGGAAATTTTTGTTCGGCTCGATCAGAATGACCGGATTTACAGTGACATTTACAAGAAAAAAATCGAAGACCTCAAGACCTGGGCAGAGCCGATTGCAGAGCAGGAGGCGCAGAACCGCTACGACAGCCTGAAAGCAGATGCGCAGCAGAAGGTGGACGATGCGCAGAAGGAGCTGCGGGATCAGACGGCGGATGCGCGTACCGATCTGGAAGAGGCGAAGCAGAAGCTGACAGACGGGCAAAAAGAGCTTGCAGACGGCAAAGAGCAGATCGCGGACGCAAAAAAGCAGCTGCAGCAGGCAAAACAGACGATTGCTCAGAAGCAGACGGAACTTAACAACGGACGCGCGCAGCTTGTGGATGGACGCAGCCAGCTGGAAGCCGGGCAGGTGCAGCTCGACAGCGCGCGGGCACAGTTGAATGCAGCGATTGCGGCTGCGCAGAGTGCGGGAAGCCAGGCGGGCGCAGAATCCGGCATGTCCGGCAGTGCCGCCGCCAGTCCTGCGCAGCTTTGGCAGCAGCTGGCCCAGCTCGATGCGCAGCAGGCAGCTCTGGATGCGCAGCGCAATCAGCTGGAAAGCAGCGAGGCAGAGCTTACAGCCGGAGAAAAGCAGCTTGCGGCTGCAAAGCAGGAGCTTTCCTCGCAGGAAAAACAGCTAAACGAGCAGGAACAGAAGCTGGCGGATGCAGAGAAGGAGCTTGCCGACGGTCAGAAAGAATATGAAGACGGCTTACAGACACTGGATGAAAAGACCGCAGATGCAAAGGAAGAGATTGCGGATGCGCAGAAGCAGATCGACGAGATCCAGGAGCCGGATGTCTATGTGCTGGGCAGGGATACCAATATCGGTTACGCCAGTTATGAAAATGATTCTATGATCGTCGCCGGAATTGCGAAGGTATTGCCGTTTTTCTTTTTCCTGGTAGCGGCGCTGGTGTGTATGACGACAATGAACCGGATGGTAGAGGAGCAGCGGACACAGATCGGTGTACTCAAGGCACTCGGTTATTCGGAAGCCCGGATTATGGGGAAATATCTGTTTTATGCGGGAAGTGCGGCATGGATCGGTTCTGTCATCGGTTTTCTGATCGGTTCGACGATTTTCCCGACCGTCATCTGGAATGCATATAAGATCATGTACCATATGGGGGATTATGAGCTGATGTTTGACCCGGGGCTGGCGGCTGCCTCGCTTGCAGTGGCACTTTTATGCTCGGTTGGCGTAACGTGGCTGACCTGTCGGTACGAGCTGATGAGCACGGCTGCAAATCTGATCCGTCCCAAGTCGCCAAAGAGCGGCAGAAGGGTATGGCTGGAGCACATCCCGTTGCTCTGGAACCATATGAGCTTTCTGGCAAAGGTTTCCGTGCGGAATGTTTTCCGGTATAAGCAGAGATTTTTTATGATGGTAATCGGTATCGGCGGCTGTACAGCCCTTCTTGTAACCGGCTATGGTATAAAGGATACGATTGCGGACATTGCGGATATGCAGTATGAGGAAGTGCAGCTGTATGATATGAGCGCGACACTGAAAGAGGGGTATCCGGCCGCGGATGCGGCAGACTTTTCTGAACTTACCGAGGTGCTTTCCGAATCCTCTGAGGATTGGATGCCCTTCTGTGAGATTGCAATGGATCTGACGGGGCGCAGTGGTGTCAAGACCGCCAACGTCGTCATTCCGCAGGATACCGGGGCAGCGCAGGAGTATATCCGGCTGCGGACAGAAGAGGGTGAGGATATTCCATGGCCTGGTGAGGAAGAGGCTGTTATCAGTGCAAAGCTTGCGCGAAAATGCGGGATCCGCGTTGGGGATACCGTTACACTGCGGACAGAGGATGGCGAAAAGCTAAAAGTGAAGGTGGCTGCTCTATCTCGAAACTATATTTATAATTATGTTTATATTTCGCCGGAAACATGGAAACTCGATAACGGAAGTGATCCGGTTTACAAGAGCATTTATATCCATGCATCGGAGGGTGCGCAGGAGAACCGGGAACTGTCGGAAAAGCTGCTGGCATGCGACGTCGTTTCTGCGGTTGCGGTCAATGCGGATATGCTCAGCCAGGTCAACAAAATGATGGGCAGTCTGGATGCAGTGGTGCTTTTGGTCATCCTCTGCGCCGGTGCGTTGGCATTTATCGTAATTTATAACCTGACGAACATCAACATCACCGAGCGAATCCGGGAGATTGCAACGATCAAGGTACTTGGTTTCCGACCAAAGGAGACAGCATCCTATGTGTTCCGGGAAAATGTCGTGCTGACGGCGCTCGGAACAATTGTCGGGCTGGGAGCCGGAATTTGCCTGCACCGGTTTGTTATTGCAAATATTGATGTCGATATGGTTACATTTCAGCCGCGGGTGCTTCCCTTTAGCTTTGTAAAGAGTATCCTGCTGACCTTTGTATTTATGGTCATTGTAGATGTTGTGATGTATCTGAAGCTGGAACGGATCAATATGGCGGAATCGTTGAAAAGCGTGGAATAAAACAATAAAATGCATGCTCTGTGAGCGATCTATGGGCATGAACCAAACGGGCTGGCGCGTGGTCAGCCCGTTTTTGCTGTAGTCTGTTTCAACCGTTTTGTAAGGTTTTCGAAATCAGACGGACCAGCTTCCAGGACAAAGCGATGGAAGCGCAGCAGGGAAAAGTTGTCGCTCCACTGAAGTTCGGCTCTTTTTTTGAGGGCATTCATTTCGAGATAACCAACGTAATACTTCAAATAGACCGCAGGGGCAGTGCGCAGATAATCGTAAACACGTTCCGACTGCTCTTCCGAAAGACCGAAGGATTCGAGGGAGCGCAGAAGCTCTGACTCTTCCGCGCCGTAATAGTGCAGAGAAAGGTCGAGTAAGCAAAACAGGTTGATTTGCAGATCGCGCTGCTGTGCCAGAAGCGTACAGAGCAGCGCAGCGGGATAGGAGCTGCCCAAGCTGCCTTCCGCTTCCGCAAGGACCTGTGCGGCATATTCATAGGAAATCCGTTCGGTATAGTACGCCCAGCCCTCCACATATCCGCCGTAGGAGAACAGCTTGCGAATTGGCAGCGTCTGCGTGTCGCAGACAAGGGAGGAATAGACGGTCTGGTAGAGATGCCCCGGATAACCTTCGTGGGCGAGTGTGGTGTAAAGCTCAATTCCGTCTGCGGTCGAGGAACGGTTGATGCGGATCGTATTCTGCATCAGAGCATCGATAGGCGGGATCATATAAAAGGCGGGACTGGAATATGCCTCGAGCCCGGCGTCCACATCCTGAATGTCGCATTGAACCGTCTGGGCGGTTAGATCGGCCAGAGCCGGAAAGTCCTGCTGCATCCGGTTTTGCAGATCTTCCAGAATGGCGGTTGGATCAGAAAGTGGAAATCCATCGTTAACCGGGGCAAGGTCAGGCGTACCGCCGGTCAGCTCCTGATAAGTGGTCAGCGTCTGCTTCATCTCTTTGTAGGTTTTCTGAAACTGCTTTTGAAGGAGCAAATAGAGCTGATCCATGGAAAGGGAGGAACCTGTGGATTCCTTGACGAGCCAGGCATAATATTGCCGCCCGTCGGGCTTCTGGGAAAGTCCTCCCCTCGTGCGTCCGGTGTCGGAAAGCTGTTCCAGCCCGTCTGCGAGGGACTGCCAGGCGGGCAGGACGGATTTTGACAAAAGCGACTGGTTTTGGGCTTCGTATTGTGACTGCTGCTTGGCGGTCAGAAGTCCTTTTTGTAAAAGAGATGCAAGTCTGGAAGAAAACGTCGTCTGTAAAAAGTGCGTGCCGGAGGAAAGCGCCTCCTTTGTGAGGATTTCGCGGCACTGCTGTGCACTTTTTTTAGCGTCCTCTTTTTCCATAAAAAGCCCGGCTGCACTTTTTTCGGATTCATAAGAAAGCAGACCCTGCACGTAATCGGGAACGGACTGCAGGAGGGAAAGATAGGTTTCCACGTCGTCAGCGGTATAAAACGGATATTCTGCAAATAATAAAAGCAGCTCGCTCTGCATGCCGGAGGTCGGGGAAAGGGGTTCCTCATAATAGGAAAAATCGGATTCTTCGAGGTCGAGAGCCAGCCTGTCGCAGAGCAGATCGTAGGTATAGCGCTCCTCCTTATTTAATTTTTTCGAATCGAGAAGGGAGAGCACAGATAAAAATTTCTGCCGGGAGGCGGCAGAAGCCTCGGAAGCTTCCTTAGAATAAACCGGAAGCGCAGCGTCTTTTAGATGAATCCCTTGCAGATTCGGATACGCCATGACAAAGTGCAGGCTGAGGGCATCGTGTTCAAGGCTGGACTGCACATATGCACTTGTTATTTTATGGAAAAGAGCCCGGTCAAAGCAGTGGGAACACAGCAAAATTGCGGGCAGAAAAATACACAGAAAAAGCGTGCATAGAAACAGAGGAGTCCGTTTGCGGAAAATAGTTTTCAAAAAGCGCCACCAGATTTTTTCATATTTATATGTGGTTTTGGGAAAAGATATGAGAAAACCCCCTGTAAATGGGTTGACTGTCTATAGTAAAATGTGATACAAAGTAAAGTAAGTGGTTAATTTTTGGGCCGTTTTCGCGGCGGAATGAGAGGAATTATGGATAATTTGGAACTTGCCAAAGTGGCGAATGAAGTCCGCAAGGGCGTTTTGACTGCTGTACATGGCGCAAAATCCGGTCATCCGGGAGGATCGCTTTCTGCAGCAGATATCTTTACCTACCTGTATTTTGAAGAGATGAATATTGATCCGGCAGATCCGAAGAAGGAAGACCGGGATCGTTTTGTTCTTTCCAAGGGACATACGGCACCCGGTCTGTATTCTGCCCTGGCACATAGAGGCTTTTTCCCGGTAGAGGATCTGGAGACACTGCGTCATCTCGGTTCTTATTTGCAGGGACATCCCTGTCTGGATAAGATTCCGGGCGTAGATATGTCCACAGGCTCCCTTGGACAGGGTGTTTCTGCCGCTGTCGGCATGGCACTGGGCGGAAAAATGACAGACGAAAAGTTCCGCGTATATTCGCTTCTGGGCGATGGCGAGATTCAGGAAGGTCAGGTTTGGGAAGCTGCGATGTTTGCTGGCTTCCATAAGCTGGATAATCTCGTGCTTATTGTAGATAACAACGGTCTGCAGATCGATGGAAAGATCGAGGACGTATGCTCCCCGTATCCGATCGACGAGAAGTTCCGCGCTTTCAATTTCCATGTAATTGACGTTGCAGACGGCAACGATATGGAACAGCTGCGTCAGGCGTTTGCAGAAGCGCGCAGCACAAAGGGCATGCCGACTGCAATTATTGCCCATACGGTAAAGGGCAAGGGAGTTTCCTTTATGGAAGATCAGGCTGGCTGGCATGGTAAGGCGCCCAACGATGAAGAGTATCAGATCGCAATGGCGGATCTGGAAAGGATCGGTGAAGCATTATGTCAGAAGTAAAGAAGATTGCGACCAGAGAAGCCTTCGGGGAAACTCTGGTAGAGTTGGGAAAGAAACATCCTGAGCTGGTAGTGCTGGACGCAGATCTGGCCGCAGCGACAAAGACCGCTGTATTTAAAAAGAGCTTTCCTGATCGTCATTTTGACTGCGGTATCGCAGAGGCAAATATGATGGGCGTGGCAGCAGGACTTTCCCTCGTTGGGAAAATTCCGGTGGCGAGCTCCTTTGCCATGTTTGCAACAGGCCGTGCTTACGAACAGATCCGTAACTCTATCGGCTATCCTCATTTGAACGTAAAAATCGGCGCAAGTCATGCCGGCATCACCGTCGGCGAGGATGGTGCGAGCCATCAGTGTAACGAAGATATCGCTCTGATGCGCTCCATTCCGGGTATGGTTGTCATGAACCCCTCCGATGCGGTTGAGGCGGCAGAGTGTGTCCGTGCTGCAATCGAATATGTTGGCCCTGTATATATGCGTTTCGGACGTTCTGCAGTGCCGGTAATCAATGACCGTCCCGGTTATCATTTCGAGATGGGAAAAGGTATCGTGTTGCGTGAGGGTACGGATGTGACGATCGTTGCAACCGGTATTTTGGTAAGCTCCGCACTGGAAGCGGCTGAAAAGCTGGCAGCAGAGGGCATCAGCGCAGAGGTTATCAATATTCACACGATCAAGCCTCTGGACAAAGAGCTGATCATCAACAGCGCAAAGAAGACCGGAAAAGTCGTGACGGCGGAAGAGCATTCCGTGATCGGCGGCCTTGGTTCTGCTGTTTGCGAGGCATTGTCCGAAGAGTGCCCGACAAAGGTATGCAGAATCGGCATTCAGGATGTATTCGGCGAGTCCGGCTCTGCGGGCGAGCTTCTTGTAAAATATGGTCTTGACGGGAACGGTGTATACAATACCGTAAAGAATTTTGTGACCCGTTAAGTGGAGGAAAGTATGGAAAAAATTCTGGCTCCGTCAATTCTGGCAGCCGATATTATGCGGCTTGGGGAGCAGATTGAAGCGGTAAAAAATGCTGGCGCGAAATATCTTCATATCGATGTGATGGACGGTATGTTCGTTCCGGCGCTGTCCTATGGCATGTGTGTTGTGGAGTCGATCCGCAAGTCCTGCGATATGGTTCTGGACGTGCACCTGATGATCGTAGAACCGGGACGGCATGTGGAAGCGTTTGCAAAAGCAGGCGCAGATATTATTACGATCCATCTGGAAGCCTGTGCAGACGCGCATGAGGTCATCCGACAGATTCACAGCTGCGGCTGTAAGGCTGGTGTCAGCATCAAGCCCGGTACGCCGATAGAGGTGCTGGAGGAATATCTGGATGAGGTCGAGCTGATTTTGATTATGAGTGTTGAGCCTGGCTTTGGCGGTCAGAAATATATTCCGGAGTCAACGGAACGCATCCGCCAGACCGCAGAGCTGATCCGGAAAAGCGGTCGCGAGATCGAGCTGGAGGTAGACGGCGGCGTTGGTGCAGGAAATGTCGAGCTGGTGCTGGAGGCCGGCGCGAATGTGATTGTGGCAGGCTCCGCTGTTTTTAAGGATCCGGCAAAAAATGCAGCAGAAATGATGTCGATCCTCAAAAAGTGGGATTGAATACGTTACACAGAAGCGCTCCGCAGGAAAACCTGTGGGGCGTTTTTAGGGCTTAAAGGACACCATACGGCGGTCATCCGATCGTGCAGCGTGCACGGAAATCAGAGGAAAATTGAAAAATAAAATTTTTCAATCGCGAGATTTGTGTCTGCGCGCACTTGA
>OIXG01001726.1_pt1 | contig 19473 bp, 19 predicted proteins | sample 1587731 | NCBI WGS metagenome assembly OIXG01 (sample SAMEA3888908, study PRJEB22519) | human gut metagenome | biome: human gut; feature: human-associated habitat; material: faeces | place: Denmark | collected 2010
TGCTGGTGGTGATAGGTGATGGCGAAACGGTGGGTCTCCTCCTGGATCTGGCCGACGAGGGAGAACACCGCCTGATCGTTCACAATGCCGATCTCCCGGCCCTCCGGGGTGACCAGCGCCCGGGTGCGGTGGCGGTCATCCTTCACCATGCCGAAGATGGGCACCGTGCAGCCGAATTGCTCCGCCACCTCCCGGACGGCGTCGGCATGGGTCACGCCGCCGTCGATCAAAAACACGTCCGGCAAGGGCAGGAACTTTTCGTCCCCGTCCGCCGCCCTTTGCAGCCGCCGCCGCAGGACCTCCCGCATGGAGCCGTAGTCATCGGGATGGCCACCAGTCAGCTCCTTGATCTGAAACCGGCGATAGGCGGATTTCAAAGGCTTCGCCCCCTGATAGACCACCATGGACGCCACAATGTCGCTGGCGCCGGTGTTGGAAATATCGAAAGACTCCATCCGTCTGGGCGGCTGGGGCAGGTTCAGCATTTTTTGCAGGGCTTCCAGCGTATACGCCGTTTTTTCCTCGGCGGTGGTGGCCCGCCGGACCTCCTCCTGTGCGTTGCGGACCGCCATATCCGCCAGTGTGGACTTCTCTCCCCGCTGGGGCACATGGACCCAGACCTTATGCCCCGCCCGCTGGGTCAGGGCCTCGGACAGTTCCTCGCAGTCCCCCGTGTCCACGCAGAGCAAGATCTCATGGGGCAGAATGGCCCGCGGCAGATAATACTGGGCCGTGACCGCCGCCAGCAGTTCCGCCGCCGATTCCTCCATAGGCGCGGTCAGCAGTTCCGTCTCCCGGCCCACCAGATCGCCGTTTTCCATGTGAAGAACGGCATAGCCGCTCTTGCCCGCCCCCCGGAACACGCCCCACACGTCCGTATCGGCGCACAGTCCCGCGATGACGGTCTGCTTTTTGCTCAGGGCGCTGATGGCTTGGATACGGTCTCTCAGCTGGGCCGCCTGCTCAAACCGCAGGGCCTCCGCCTCCGCTTCCATCTCGGCGGTCATGTCCCGGAGGAGCTGCTTGGAGCGTCCCTCCAACAACTGGGCCGCCTGCTCCATCCGGCGGTCATATTCCGCCTCCGGCATCTCCGGGCGGCAGAACCCGTCGCACCGGCCCATGTGGAAATTCAGGCAGGGCCGCTCCGCGCCGATGTCCCGCGGAAACTGTCGGCGGCAGGTGGGCAGGCGCAAAGCCTGACATACCGCATCCACTGCCTGACGGGTCTCGTACCGCCCGCCAAAGGGACCGAAGTACTTCGCGCCGTCATTGGCGGGTCGATTCACCAGAGTGAATTTAGGATACCGCCCCCGGCTGAGGCGCACCAGCGGATAGCCCTTGTCATCCTTCAGCAGGATGTTGTACCGGGGCATATGCCGCTTGATGAGGGAGTTTTCCAGCACCAGCGCCTCAAATTCACTGGTAACGAAGATCGTGTCGAAATGATCTACCTGACTGACCATCTGCCGGGTCTTGACACTGTGGGCCGCGCTGTCCTGAAAATACTGGCTCACCCGGTTTTTCAGTTTTTTCGCCTTGCCCACATAGATGACCTTCCCGGTCTTGTCCATCATCAGATAGACGCCGGGCTGTAAGGGCAGATCGTTGGCCTTTTCCCGCAGTTCGTCCTTTGTCATGATTTCGCCTCCTATCCGGCCTAAGAACAAAAGAGCATCACTTTACAGTGATGCTCTTGTTTGGTGCGCGAGGCGGGACTTGAACCCGCACGTCCGTAACGGACACTAGAACCTGAATCTAGCGAGTCTGCCAATTCCACCACTCGCGCGCATAAGCAATCTTTCCGGAGAGAAAACTGGTGCGGCTGACGGGACTTGAACCCACACGTCGAATCGACACCAGCACCTCAAGCTGGCCTGTCTACCAGTTCCAGCACAGCCGCAAACAAATACCGCCTAAAAAAGACTGCTTGATTATTATAGCCATTCGTATCCATAATGTCAACCAGAATTTGCGGTTTTTCTAAAAAAATTTTCCGGGCGGCAAAACCGCCCGGAAAAGCTGAGTCTCAGAGCTGGGACAAAACCTCGCCAATGGGGTCCGTAATGACCAGCCCAGCCGCCAGATCCCGGGCCACCGGGGATTTATTGATGAGGGCCAGCCGGTCCCCACGGAAATAGTTGATAAGTCCCGCCGCAGGCCACACATTCAGGGAGGTGCCGCCCACGATCAGCAGATCCGCCTGCGCGATAGCGTTCACCGCGCCGTCGATGACCCGGTCATTCAGGGCCTCCTCATAGAGCACCACGTCCGGCTTGATGACGCCGCCGCAATCGCACCGGGGAACCCCGGTGGTGTGGAGAATGTAGTTCAGATCGTAGAATTTTCCACATTTTTCGCAGTAATTCCTGTGTACGCTGCCGTGCAGCTCATAGACCTGTTTGCTGCCAGCGGCCTGATGAAGTCCGTCGATGTTCTGGGTCACCACTGCCAGCAGCTTCCCCTCCCGCTCCCATTCTGCCAGCTTTTTGTGGGCGGCGTTGGGCTTTGCGTCAGGGCAAAGCATTTTCGCCCGGTAAAAGCGGAAAAATTCTTCGGGATTGCTTTTATAAAACGTATGGCTTAAAATAGTCTCCGGAGGGTATTTCCACTCCTGATGGTATAAGCCGCCGGTGCTGCGAAAATCCGGGATCCCGGACTCCGTGGACACTCCGGCTCCGCCGAAAAAGACGATTTTCCGGGCCGCGTCGGTCCATTCCTTTAATGTTCTGACCGCATCCGTCATAAAAATGCCCCTCCAGTCTGTATAATAAGGAAGTTATCTATGAACATTCAGATCTTCGGCTCCTCCAAATCCTTCGATACGAAGAAGGCGGAGCGCTGGTTCAAGGAGCGCCGTATCAAGTATCAGTATATCGACGTTCCCTCAAAGGGATTATCCCCCCGGGAGTACCAATCCGTCAAGCAGAAAGTTGGCTTTGAGGCGCTGGTGAATACAAAATGCCGGGCGTACGAGGAGCTTTACATGGCCTATATCACCCCGGACGTCCAGGAGGAAAAGCTGCTGGAATATCCGGAGCTGTTCAACACCCCCATCGTCCGCAATGGCAAGGAGGCCACTGTGGGCTACTGCCCGGACGTCTGGGCCAAATGGGAGTAAAATCTTCCCGGAGGGAGACACTGCTATGTGGGACAACACCCTGCCGAAAAACCGTTTTCTCCGCTTCTGTGTACTGATGGCCCATCGCTGCGGGCGGCATAATGTGGCCATGCAGAGCGCGGCGCTGGCCTTTTACCTGCTGTTCATGATCTTTCCCTTCCTCATTTTCATCAGCGCCCTGCTGGGTCTGCTGGATCTGAACATCGCCGGCATGATGTCCGTCCTCTCGGATTTTCTGCCGGAGGAAGTGGTGGACCTGCTCCGGATGTACTTCACTTACGTCACCGACAATCCCAGCCCCCAACTCATGGTATTCGGTCTGGTCTTTTCCATCTACTTCCCCATGCGGGCCACCAACTCTCTGATGGCCGCCGTGCGGACAGCTTACCATTTAGGCCCGCCCAAGGGCTTTATCACCCAATGGATCAAGGTGCTGCTCTATACCGTGACCCTCATTGTCACCATCGCCCTGACCTTGTCTCTGATGACCTTCGGAGAGCGGGCGCTGTGGTACACCGTGGAGCATTTTCACCTGCCGGAATTTCTGGCGAAGCTGTGGGTAACGCTGCGGTTCCCCGTAGCCGGGGCCGTCAGCTTTCTGGCACTGTTCCTGCTCTATGCCCTGGCCCAGGATACCATCCAACCCCTGAAAAATATCTGTCCCGGCGTTCTGTTCTCTCTGGCGGCGTGGATGGCGTTCAGCTGGCTCTATTCCTACTATGCCAACCATTTCTCCCACTACTCTGTGCTCTATGGCTCCATCGGCGCCGTCATTGTGGTGCTGATCTGGCTGAACCTCTCGGCATTCACATTGATTCTGGGTGCGGAGATGAACGGTGTGCTCATCAGTATGCGGAAGGACCGTCTGGAGCAGGACACCAATGTACCCAAGGCATAAATCGTCTGTCAAATCTCAGCCGCGGCCTCGCTGCGGGAAAGGAAGCTGTTTTATGGATACAAAATTGCAGGAATATGCAAAATTACTGATTGAAGTAGGCCTGAATGTTCAAAAGGGCCAGACCCTCATCATTTCATCGCCGGTGGAGTGCGCCTCCTTTGCCCGTCTGTGTGCTGACGCAGCCTATGACGCAGGCTGCCGGGAGGTCATCATGAACTGGAGTGACGACTATCTCAGTCGGCAGAAGTTCCTCCGGGCGGACGCCTCCGTTTTCGATGACACGCCGGAGTGGCGCGAAAAGTTTTTCACCAGCTATGCGGAAATGGGAGCCGCCTATCTGGCCATTGCCGCCAGCGATCCGGAAACGCTGAAGGGCGTGGACCCCGACCGGCTGGTCCGGTCTCAGAAGTCCGGTTCCGTGCTCCGCAAGACCTTTGACCGGCTCCAGATGAGCAACGGCTTCCCCTGGTGCATCGCCTCGGTGCCTATTCCCTCCTGGGCTGCCACCGTATTCCCGGAACTGCCGGAGGATCAGGCCATGGAAAAGCTGTGGGATGCCATTCTCCGCTCCGTCCGCATTCAGGGAGACGGCACCGCCGTTTCCGCCTGGCGTCAGCATCTGGATACCCTGAGCCGCCGGAAGGACCTGCTGAACAAGTATCACTTCAAGTATCTCCACTACACCAACTCTCTGGGCACTGACCTCACCATCCAGCTGCCGGAGGACCATCTCTGGGCCTCCGGCAACTCCGTGATGAAAAACGGTGTGGAATTCGTGGCCAATATGCCCACGGAGGAAATTTTCACCGCCCCTCTGAAAACCGGCATTAACGGCGTGGTCTATTCCGCCATGCCTCTGGTGGACAGTGGCAACATCATCGACAAGTTCTACTTCATCATCCGGGACGGCAAGATCGTGGAAGCCCACGCCGAAAAGGGTGAGAAATTCCTGAAAGCCGCCATCAGTGTAGACGAGGGCGCCAGCTACTTCGGAGAAGTGGCTCTGGTCCCCTATGACAGCCCCATTTCCAATCAGAAGATTCTGTTCTACAACACCCTGTTTGACGAAAACGCTTCCTGCCATCTGGCCTTCGGCGAGGCATATCCCGAGTGCATTGAAGGCGGCGAGTCCATGACCCGGGAGGAGGTGCAGGCCCACGGCCTGAACTATTCGCTGACCCATGTGGACTTCATGGTTGGCACCGCCGACCTCTCCATCGTGGGCACCACCCATGACGGCCGGGAGATCCCTGTCTTTATCAACGGAAACTTTGCCATCTGATGCAGGCCTAACAAGAAAGAGAGAATTTTATGATCACAAAACCGAAATTTGACGAATCCGTTTTTGTCTGTCCCGGTGCCGCCATCGTGGGAGACGTGACCCTGGGAAAGAATGTCAACGTGTGGTACAATGCCGTCCTCCGCGGAGATGACGGCGCCATCAAAGTGGGCGACAACACCAACGTTCAGGACTGCGCGGTGCTGCACGAGGAGACCACGGTCGGTTCCGGCTGCACCATCGGCCACGGGGCCATTGTCCACGGCTGCACCGTGGGCGACAACGTGCTCATCGGCATGGGCGCCACCGTTCTCAACGGTGCAAAGATCGGCGATAACTGCATCGTAGGCGCCGGGGCGCTGGTCACCGGCAAAATGGACGCTCCCGCCGGCTCCATGATCCTGGGCAGCCCCGCCAAGGTGGTCCGTCCCCTGACGGAGGCCGAGATCGAGAGCAACCGGGAATCCGCCCGGGAATACTGTCATCAGGCAGACCGGTACCGCGAGGACTGATTTGCGCCAAAAATAGGGAAAATGCTGAAAGAAGCCCGGAATTTCACACTTCTTTCGGCGCTTTGCCGCTTGCAACCAAACCGCCGTGCGCATATACTTGCTCCGATATTAAACGATTACTTCTAAAACAAGGAGCAATTTATATGACATTGCAGGTTTCACCTCAGACCAAACGGGTCTTTCACCTCTCGCTGCCCATCTTCGCGGAGCTTCTCTTACAGCTTCTGGTGGGCAATATGGACCAATTCATGATCTCCCACTTCGGCCCCGCCGCCGTGGCCGCCATCGGCAACGGTAACCAGGTGATGAACGTGGTCATCATCGTGCTCACCACCATGAGCACCGCCGCCACCATTCTCCTGACCCAGCACATCGGCGCGGGCCGGGTCGGCGAGGAATGCAGCGAGATCGTCACCGTGGCCGTTACGGTCAGCGCCGTATTCAGCTTTCTGGTGGGCCTGTTTTTGCTTTTAGAGCCGGAACTGGTCTTTCAGCTCCTGCGGACGCCGGAGGACGCCTTTGACGGTGCCTGTCTTTACACCCGCATCGTAGGCGGTACGGTACTGCTTCAGGGGCTGTATATCCAGCTCTGCGCCGTTCTGCGGAGCTACACCTTACTGAAAGAGGTGGTGGTGCTCTCCGTTTCCATGAACCTTCTGAATGTGGCAGGCAACGCCATTCTGATCAACGGCTTCTTCGGCTTCCCGCAAATGGGCGTGGCAGGCGCCGCCGTATCCACCGTGATCTCCAAGGCTGTGGGCCTGACGCTGGCCTGCATCACCCTGAAACGCAAATGCACCGTCCGTTTTTCCCTGCAATATCTGCACCCCTTCCCCGCAAAGACCTTCCGCGCCCTGCTGGGCATCGCCCTGCCCTCCGGTACGGAGGCCCTGTCCTACAACGTATCCCAGACCTTCATCCTCCGCTTCATCAATCTGATGGGTGCGGCGGTGGTCAGCGCCAAGGTCTATGGCAGTATGCTGGCCAACGTGGCCTATGTGTACTCCATCGCCGTGGGACAGGCCACCCAGATCATTCTGGGCTACATGATCGGCGGCCGGAAGCTGGACGAGGTCAGCGGCCGTGTCTGGTCCACCATCCGCATCGCGCTGGCTGCCTCCGAGCTGCTGACACTGCTGATTCTCATTTTCTGCGATCCCATTTACAGCATCTTCACCGATGATCCTGTGATCCACGCGCTGGGCCGGCAGATCCTTTATGTAGAGTTCGGTCTGGAGATCGGGCGATCCATCAATATCGTCATGACCCGCTGCCTCACCACCGCCGGCGACGTCTGGTACCCTGTGGGCGTGGGCATTTTCAGCATGTGGATCGTGGCCGTAGGCGGAAGCTGGCTGCTGGGACACGCGCTGAACTGGGGTCTTGTGGGCATCTGGATTGCCATGGCCTGCGACGAATGTCTCCGGGGTGCGCTGTTTACGATCCGTTTTCGGAGCGGCAAGTGGAAGGAAACCCGACTGGTATCTGATTCAACGAAAGGAACCTGACATATGGAATTCAACAAGCAGACCGTGAAAGCCCTGTTGGGCGTTGTCTGCGGCGGCATCGCCTTCGCCGCGGCGCTGCTGCATCTGGATGTGGTGGCAGGCGCCGCCGGGTGGCTGCTGGGCATTTTGTCCCCGCTGCTGCTGGGCTGTGCCATCGCCTTTATTCTCAATGTCCCCATGCGGGCGCTGGAGCGCTGCCTGTTTCCCCATGCAAAAAAGGCCAATAAGCTCCGCCGCCCTCTGGCGCTGCTGCTCACCGTTGCGGCAGTATCCGCAGTGCTGGCGCTGGCGGGAATGGTGATCGTCCCCGGCGTGAGGGACGCTGTCACCTCCATCGCGGCGCAGGTACCGGAAGCCTTTGAGCGCTTGCAGGAAAGCGCCGCCCGCTTTCAGGAATACCTGCCCCTTCTGGCAAACCAGATCGAAGGGCTGTCTATCGACTGGGCCAGTCTTTCCCAGAAGGCCGTGGGGCTGGTCCAGAACTGGGGCAAGGGCCTTCTGATCTCCGGCGGTGGGCTGGTCAGCGGCATCGTCAGCGGCGTCACAACCTTTTTCATCGGCCTGATCTTTTCCCTGTACATCCTGCTGCAAAAGGAAAAGCTGGCCCGGCAGGGCCGTCAGCTTTGCTACGCCTTTTTACCGGAAGCCGCCGCGGATCAGCTTCTGAATATTCTGCGGCTCAGTGAGCGGACCTTTTCCAGCTTTCTCTCCGGTCAATGTCTGGAGGCCGTGATCCTGGGCACCATGTTTTTTGTATCCATGACCCTGCTCCATTTCCCTTACGCGCTGCTGGTGGGCGTTCTGATCGCTCTGACCGCTCTGATCCCCATTGTAGGGGCGTTCATCGGCTGCGCCGTGGGTGCGCTGCTGATGCTGGTGAATGATCCGTGGCAGGCGCTGTGGTTCATCGTCCTGTTTCTGGTGCTCCAACAGATCGAGGGCAACCTCATCTATCCCCATGTGGTGGGCTCTTCCGTGGGACTGCCCTCCATCTGGGTGCTGGCGGCCGTGACGGTGGGCGGCAGTCTCATGGGCATTCTGGGAATGCTGGTGTTTATTCCCCTGTGCAGTGTACTGTACGCCTTGCTGCGGCAGCTTACGGTCCATCGGCTGAAGCAGCGGCGTGTCCCCGCCGAAAAGTGGCGGGAACCGCCCAAAAAATAGGGAAACAGTTTCATATAACCGAAGAAAGCCAAGCCGCGAATGCGGCTTGGCTTTCTTCGGTTTTGCGGAACATAGCCGGATACCGTGCACGAGGGGGCACCATCGTTCCGTCAATTTCCCTCATCTATGATCGCTTTCCACTGGCGATACTCCGGGGTTTCATCCCACTCCAGCGCCCTGTCGATATAGAACTCCGCAAGCTCAAAAGACGCAGGCGGCGTCAATGCGATAAAAAGATAATACGCCATCAAAAACGCACAGTAGGCAGCGGTTTTCATGCGTTCTTTCCCTTGAAGCCTATGCAGTGACGCCTCCAAAACGAAGAACAGGTTGAGCCGGTCTACTTCACTTGCGTCCGCGTAAAAGCAATTCAGGTCATCCGGTGTGAGCCCCAATAAGACGTTCTCCTCAAAATACGGATGTCCGAAATCGATCGTTATCTTCACAGAATTTGCCTCCATGGGGCCGTTCCGCCAGCTTTCCCGCTATTTCAACTGGTCCAGCGTGAGAGAAAAGCTGGGCATGAAGGTCTCCAGAAAATACGTCACCTCCGGCAGCTCATACTCCTCCAGCGCCGCGCGGGTCTGGGCAGCGGCGTCCCGGAACTCACTGTTCCCGGCCTTCAATTCCTCCACGCATTTGATGTAGGCGGACAGCTTGTCCGCCGCCTTCACCAGCCGCTCCGTCTCCGGGTCCGTCACCGTGAGGATGGGTGCGTACACCGGCTGAAATTCCTCCGGCAGCATATGCAGCAGCTTTTCCTCCGCCACCGCTTCCACCTCCTTGTAGGCTTTGCGGATGGCGGGGTTGTCATACTTGATGGGCGTAGGCATATCGCCGGTCAGGATCTCGCTGGCGTCATGATACAGCGCCGCCACCGCCACTGCTCCGGCGTCCGCATGGCCGCCGAACTTCTCATTGCGGATCACCGCTAAGGCGTGAGCCAGCACCGCGACTTGGTGGCTGTGCTCCTGCACGTTTTCCGGGGCCGTGTTCCGCATCAGCGCCCAGCGTTGGATGAAGCGCATCCGGGAGAGATAAGCGAAAAAGTGACTGCCGATCCTCATGCTTCCGCCTCCTGTTCCACGATTTCTCCCAACAGGGCCTCGCCGTCCACATCGATGATCCGCACATTTTTCAGTGCATTATGCAATTCCGCACCGTCCGCCAAAACTTCCATATAATTCGGGGCGTGGCCGAAGAATTTCCCGTTTTTCGGCTGCTCAAACAGCACCGGATACGTCCGGCCCACGCAGCCCTCCAAATAGCTCCGGTGCATTTCCTCCGCCACCGCCGCCGCCCGGCGGGCCCGCTCCTCCTTGACAGCCTTGGATACCTGTTCCATCTTGGCCGCCGGGGTGCCGGGACGGATGGAGTAGGGAAAAATGTGCATCTGGGCAAAGCGGCATTTCCGGATGAAGTCTAAGGTCTGAGCGAACTCCTCCTCCGTTTCCTCCGGGAAGCCGGTGATGAGGTCCGTGGTAACGGCGGGGCGGTCAAACCAGCGGTTCAGCAGTTCCACGGATTCCAGATACCGGGCGGTATCGTACTTCCGGTTCATCCGCTTCAAGGTGGCATCGCACCCGCTCTGCATAGACAAGTGGAACTGGGGGCACAGGTTCGGCAGCGCCGCCGCCCGGCGGCAGAAGTCCTCCGTCACAGTGCGGGGCTCCAGACTGCCCAGCCGCAGGCGCACCTCCGGCGCCGCGGCGGACAGGGCCTCCAGTAGGTCGATAAGGCTTTGGCCGTTTTTGAAGTCATGGCCCCAGGAGGAGATTTCGATGCCTGTCAGCACGATCTCCCGGTAGCCATCCGCTGCCAGCTGCCGCGTCTGCTCCACCGCCTGTTCCAGCGAAAGGGAGCGCACCGGTCCCCGGGCGTAGGGGATGATACAGTAGGTGCAGAAGTTCACGCAGCCGTCCTCGATTTTCAGCATGGCGCGGGTGCGGCCCTCCATGCCGCCGGCAGGCAGCACCTCAAACACCCGCCGCTCAAAGGACTTGTCAATGGCCTCCAGATTTTTCTTTCCGGCGGCAGCCTCCTCAAGCAGGGAAATGAACCCCTCCCGGTCGCCGGTACCGGCGATGAGATCCACCCCCAGCTTCCGCACATCCTCCGGATGGGTCTGGGGATAGCAGCCGCACACTGCCACCACCGCCGCCGGATGCTGCTTCTGTACCCGGTGGATCACCTGCCGGGACTTCTGGTCGCTGACGGCGGTGACGGAGCAGGTATTCACCACATAGGCGTCGGCCTCGTCGGAAAATTCCACTACCTGATGTCCTTTTGCCCGGAGGGTCTGCTCCATAGCCTGGGTCTCATATTGATTTACCTTGCAGCCAAGGGTGTAAATGGCAACTTTCATAGGTTCTCCTTGCGTTTTCAGAATCGTTCTTATATAATGAATAATTACGCTATTGAAAGAGATTTCCGGGGGGATTCCCGTGATTTCCCTCCCATTATACGTTTATTTTCGGAATAGGGCAAGAGGAGGATTTTTTATGATCTATCTGGACCACGCCGCCACCACGCCGGTCCCTAAGGCTGTGGCGGACGCCATGTACACCGTGCTGACAGAACAGTACGCCAACCCCAACGCACAATATCCCTTCGGACAGGAAATGCGCCGCAGCGTGGAGGATTGGCGGGCTGTGATTGCCAAAGCCGTAGGCTGCGAAGCAAACCAGCTTTTCTTTACCTCCTGCGGCACTGAGGGTGACAACTGGGCCATCCGGGCCGCCTGCTGGCAGAACCGCCATGTGGGCCGCCACATCGTCACCACCGCCGTGGAGCACCACGCCGTCCTCAACTGCTGCCAGCAGCTGGAGCAGGAGGGCTGGGAGGTCACGACCATCCTGCCGGATCAAAACGGCGACATTTCCGCCGAATCCGTTCTGGCGGCGGTGCGGCCGGACACGGCGCTGGTGTCCGTGATGATGGTGAACAACGAGCTGGGCAGCATCTATCCCATTGCAGACATCGCCAAGGGTTTGAAGGCCGTCAACGAAAAAACCCTGCTCCACACCGACGCGGTTCAGGGCTTTTTGAAAGTCCCCTTCTCTGCCAAAGCTCTGGGAGCGGACTTCATCGCCATCTCCGGCCACAAGATCGGCGCGCCCAAGGGCATCGGTGCTCTTTATATCGGCCCCCGGGTTCGGAATCCCCGGCCCTTGCTGCCCGGCGGCGGTCAGGAAATGGGCCTGCGCTCCGGCACGGAGGCCACCGCCCAGATCGCGGGTTTCGCCAAAGCGGTGGAGCTGCGTTGGGACCATTTGGAGGACAAACTGCATCACATGGCTGAGGTCAAGGCCTACGCCGTGGAAAAGCTGACGGCCATTCCGGACCTCCAGATTATCGGGGACGGCAAGGCCCCCCATGTCCTGTCCGTTTCCATGGCGGGCTGGCCCAGCCAGAATGTGGTAAACGATCTTGGCAGTCAGGGCATCTGCATTTCCGCCGGGTCCGCCTGTCACCAGGGCAAGTCCAGCCAGGTGGTGGCGGCGCTGCATCTGCCCAAGCGGGTGGCCGCCGGTGTCATCCGGCTGAGCTTCGGCCCGGAGACCACTTTTGCGGACATCGACGCCTGCGCGGAGGCCCTCCGGAATCATCACGATCACCGGATGCCCATGCTATAAAGCTATAAAATATCAAGAGGAGCAGACTCCCCCTTGAGAATTCCTCACACGGTTCACTGCTATGCAGAAGGTGAATTGCCGCAAAGCTGCAAGAGACGCCCCTCTGGAGAGCTCGCTACGCTCGCACACTTGTGAACCGCAAAGTATGTTTTGTCAGGTACACGCCCTGACAAAACATGGATTCCATTTATTATTCTGAATAAGGAATTTCATTTTATGAATTTCAGCTATCTTCGCCGGGAGCCCGGCTTCTACCGCCGGGTCTTTACACTGGCTCTGCCAGTGGTCCTTCAGAACCTCATCACCACCTCTCTTGGCTTCATGGACACCTTCATGGTGGGTCTGGTCGGTCAGGAGCAGATGTCCGCCGTCACCGTGGCCAATGTACCCATCTACATCATCCAGCTCATCGTTTTCGGTCTGCAAAGCGGCTCCCGCGTGCTCATCAGCCAGTTCTGGGGTCGGGGAGATCGGGAATCCATCAACCGGGTCATGGGCATCGGCTTCTTTGTGGCAGGAGGCATTTCCACCCTCTGCGCTCTGACCATGGGTCTGTTCCCCCGACAGGTGCTGATGCTCATTACCGACAATGCCCGTCTGGTGGAGTTGGGCACCTCCTACATCCGCATCGTGGGCTTCTCCTATATTCTCAACTCCCTCTCCTCCATCTACATCGGTATGCAGCAGAGCATTGAGAATCCCCGCTTCGGCATGACGGTATTCGCCATTTCCACCGTCTGCAACACCGTAGGCAACTACATTCTGATCTTCGGCAAGCTGGGTCTGCCCGCACTGGGGATCACCGGCGCCGCCATCGCCACCTTCTCCTCCCGTGTGGTGGAATTTGTCATTTCCCTTGTCTACGCCCTGCACTGCAAGCAGATGCCTCTGTTGCCCGCCTGTATTCTCCGGCCCGGCAAGGCCACCTTCCGCAGCTTTGTGAAGTTCTCCACGCCGGTGCTGCTGAACGAGACTCTCTGGGGTACCGGCACCTCACTCTACACCGTCATCATGGGCCACATGGCGGGCAGCACAGACCTGATCTCCGCCTACACCGTGGCGGGCAACATCGATAAGATGGTGACGGTAGCCATCTTCGGCGTGGCAGCGGCGGCCGCCGTGATCGTCGGCAAGGAGGTGGGCATGGGCGGCAAAAACGCCTATCCCATTGGTCAGGCCCTGACCTTTGTGGCCTTTTGCACCGGCTTTGGTGTCGCAATAGCGGAGCAGCTGCTGTTCTGGCTCGTGCTGAAGCCCCACGTGCTGCCTCTGTTCTCCATGACCGCCGCCTCAGCGTCTCTCTGCGTGACCATGATGATCTGCTACTCCATCTCTGCCCCGCTCCACGCCTTTGCCACCACCGGCATTGTGGGCGTTCTCCGGGGAGGCGGCGATGTGCGGATTGCCATGCTGATTGACGTTCTCCCCCTGTGGTGCTTCACTCTGCCACTGCTGGGGCTGCTGGGGCTGGTGCTCCACGCTCCCATCGCCATCTTCTGCTTCATCATGGCCACGGAATCCGCTTTGAAGGTTCCCTTCGGCCTGCACCGGATCCGCAGCGGCAAGTGGATCCATGACGTGACCCAAGATCTGAACGCATAGGAGGGATCGTATGAAATCTCTGTTCCGCTGTCCTGTCTGCGGCGGTCCGCTGGACCGGGAGGAACGGGTCTACCGCTGCGCTGACCGACACAGCTACGACATCGCCAAGGAGGGCTACACCTATCTGCTGCCCCCCAATCAGAAGCACTCCGCCGATCCCGGCGATGACAAGGCTATGTCGGCAGCTCGCCGGGATTTCCTATCCAAAGAGTATTATGCGCCGCTTTTAAATACACTTTGTAGCCGGATTTTGCCGCTTGTGGGCGAGCATCCGGTAATTTTGGATGCCGGCTGCGGAGAGGGGTACTACACTGCCGGCATCCGGGCAGCCCTGACTGCCGCCGGGAAAACGCCCGCTATAGCCGGTATCGACATCTCCAAATCTATCCTCCGGCTGGCCGCCAAACGGGAAAAGCAGGTGGAGTTCGCGGTGGCCTCCTGCTATCATCTTCCCTTTGCGAATGAAACAGCAGACCTGCTGCTGGACTGCTTCTCCCCCTTGGCCATTGACGAATTCCGCCGGGTCCTGAAGCCCGGAGGCCATTTTCTCTATGTGGTACCCGGCGCCGACCATCTGTGGGAGCTGAAGCGGGTCCTCTACGATGCGCCCTACCCCAACGAGGAAAAAGAGACTCCCTACGAGGGCTTCACCTATGAGGCCATCGTTCCGGTGGACTTCACCCTCCATCTGGCAAATCAGGCGGATATCCAATCCCTCTTCCGTATGACGCCCTACTGCTGGAAAACCCCCAAGGCGGGCGTAGAGCGGATGGAAGCGTTGGAAAATCTGGACTGTCAGGCGTCCTTCCGCATCCACATCTTCAAAAAGCTATAAAAAATACGGGCCTGTTTTGAAAACCGACCCGTATTTTTGTCCTTCTGTCAGACGGTCTGACCGGCCAGCCGCAGCCCCCGGCCAAAATCCTGAAATGCCTTTGTGATCAAGCCCTGACCGACGGTGTTGGGGTGGGTACCATCGGCGCAGAGGGTCTGCTCCAGATGGCCGTAGTCCAAAAAGGCTCCACGGACATCCACCAGCGGCACATTTTCCTCCCGGGCCAAACGCTCCACCGCACGGGAATACCGCTCCTGCCAGACGTAGATGTTGCCCACGTCTCCCAGCCAGCGCATCACAGCCTCTTTGTCCAGATCTCCGCACCACCAGTTGAAAAAGCGCTCGCTGTCCAGCGGCGGCAGGTTGGTAAGGATGGGCCGGATACCGTGGCTCCGTACCCGCCGGATCATCTCCCGGTACAGCTCCACAAACTCTGGCAGCGGCACGTTGGGCTGATGGTCCCCCGTGGGGTCCTCCGCGATCTCCTTCCAACGGAAGTCGCAGTCATTGCCGCCGAAGTCCATCACCATCATGTCGCAGGGCAGCTTCCGGGCCAGCATCCGGTCCAGCAGGCGGCTGCCCTTGCGGACCGTGGCTCCAAAGTGCGCGTCATTATGAATGGAAAGCTGAAATTCCGATTCCAGTGCCTCCACATTGATCTCATTATGAGTACGATAGCGCCGGTCACCCAGATCAACCTGGATCCCCTTCAAGATGGAATCCCCTAACAGGGTCACCTGTCTGTTCTGTACCATACGATCACCTCATTGCCGTGTAATATAGTTTTCAAAACTATATTACATAGTATTCATCGTTTTGTCAAGAGCTATTCTTCAAAACGAAGGAACCATGACCCCGGTAGTCTGCTCGGTCAACTCAAACGCCGCCCCTTGCAGATGGTGGACCTCCTCTGCGGGCCACAGCTCCAGAAATGACTCCACGCTGTCCACCTCCGTCAGGCCGTAGGGTACGTGGTGGTAGTGCATGGGCACCACGCAGCGAGGATGCAGCGCATCGCACACCGCCTTTGCTCCGGCGGCATCCACTGTGTAAACGCCCCCTACCGGCACCAGCACGGCGTCCACCGGGCCGATGGCCGCCGCCTGCTCCGCCGTCAGCTGGTGCCCCAGATCGCCCAGATGGACCGCAGACAGGCCGCCGGCCGTAAAGACCCGGACTGTGTTGGTCCCCCGCAGCGCGCCGCCCCGGTCATCATGAAAGGTCTCTACCTCCCGGACCGTAAACGGGCTTTCCCGCTCTGGCAGCAGCTCCACACAGTCTGTGGCGTGATGGTCAAAATGGCCGTGGCTGCAAAAAACGGCGTGGGCCTGTATGTGCAAAGGCGGATACCCCGCCACGCCGGTATACGGGTCCAGTACAATGCGATAGCCGTCCTCCTCCAAAAGAAAACAGGCGTGTCCCAGCCAGGTCAGCTTCATAACGATCCCTCCTAAAATATCAGAAAAGGCAGCGGTCTCCCGCTGCCTTTAGTCTATCAGGTATCACCGGACTTGTCATCCGGTTTTACATCGTTTTTCTTCTTGAACAGCGGTTTTTTCATTCCGCTCCGCCGCCGGATCTTCCGCAGGATGACCACCGCCGTCACGATGATGACCGCCCACAGGATCAGCCACATCCAGCTGTACGCCAGCGCCACGGCGAAGTCCTCCATGCCGTTTACAAAGGAATGCCAGCCCCGGCTCATAGCGCTGCTCAGGCGATCTCCGAAATTCTCCGGCAGTTCCTCCGTGTCGGAATACTTATAGACCTCCGACACATGGACATTGACGGTGGCGAAGTCCACCAGCGCGTCATAGTGCCGCAGGGTGCCGGAAAGGTCCTCGATATTCCACTCTGTTTCGGAAATGGCGGACTCAATGGTGATGATGTCCTCCATGTTTTCCGCCTGGGACAGCAGCTTTTGCAGCCGCTCCAGCTTGATCTGCTGGGTCTTCAGGCGGCCCGCCGTGTCATAATAGGTCTCTGTGATGTTTTCCAAATTGGTGTTCCGCCACGTCACATGGGCAAGCTCCCCGGCCTGATCCAGAAAGCCCTGAAACTGAGCGGAGGGCACCCGGACGGTATAATCCGCCCACCGGTAGCCCCGGCTCCCGCCGCCTACGGTGCTGCTCTCCAGATAGCCGCCCTTGACCTCCGCCAGTGCTGCCAGCGCCTTAACGGTCTCGTCAAACGCCGTGGTCTCCAGATTGATGTCTCCGGTGTAGATGATCTTCTGGTTTTCCAGAACACTTCCTCCGCTGTCCCGGCCCTCGTCATCATAACCGTTGGTGTCAGCGTCGAAATACCCTTTCTCCTCTGTCGCGGAGACGGTATCCGCAGGGCGGCTGTTGGCGCTGGAAGCCGCAGTTTTGCTGGCGGCTCCGCAGGCAGTCAGGCTCAGGAGCATGGTCAGTGCAAGAAAACAGACAAATAACCTTCTTTTCATAGCGCTTCCTCCTTTTCAGCGGTCGTGCCGCTCTTCTACTTATATAGACGAAATTCCCGCCAAAAAGTTCCGCCGCTCTCAACATTTTACCGACTTGTATTTTTCTGCCGCCTGCTGTAAAATGAGGCCAATCGGGAATATGTTTGATCTTTAACGGGATTTTTACAAAGCTATACGATTCAGGAGGAAACTGCAATGACTTATCAGGAAGTTCTGGAGCAGGCCCGGACCTGCATGGGCAAATGCCACGCCTGCCCTGTGTGCAACGGCCTCGCCTGCAAAAACACGGTCCCCGGTCCCGGCGCCAAGGGTCTGGGCACCGGCGCCATCCGCAACTACCAGAAATGGCAGGAGCTGTGCGTCAATATGGACACCATCTGCGAAAACGGTGATGTGGACACCTCTTATGATTTCTTCGGCCACAAGCTGGCGATCCCTGTGATGGCAGGCCCTGTGGGCGCCGTGACGCTGCACTACAGCGATAAGCACGATGACCTGAGCTACAATAATGTTCTGGTAGAGGGTTGCGCCAATGCCGGTATTATCGCCTTCACCGGTGACGGCACCAACCCCGCTGTTATGGAAGCCACAGCCGAGGCACTGAGGACCAACGGCGGCTGCGGTGTTCCTACTGTGAAGCCCTGGAATCTGGAAACCGTCCGGCAGAAGATGGACCTGGTAAAGGCCGCTGATCCCTGCGCCATCGCCATGGATATCGACGCTGCCGGCCTGCCCTTCCTAAAGGGACTGAATCCCCCCGCCGGCAGTAAAACCGTGGACCAGCTGAAGGAGATCGCCGCCATGGCCGGCAAGCCCTTTATCCTCAAGGGCATCATGACGGTAAAGGGTGCGGAAAAGGCACTGGAAGCCGGAGCCGCCGGCATTGTCGTTTCCAACCACGGCGGTCGTGTGTTGGATCAATGCCCCGCCACCGCCGAGGTTTTGCCCGCCATCGTAGACGCCGTGGGCGGCAAGATGAAGGTCTTTGTGGACGGCGGCATCCGCTCCGGCATGGACGTGTTCAAGGCTCTGGCTCTGGGTGCCGACGCGGTGCTCATCGCCCGTCCTTTCGTCACCATGGTCTATGGCGGCGGTCAGGAGGGCGTGCAGGCCTATGTGGACAAGCTTCAGGCAGAGCTTGCGGACACCATGGCCATGTGCGGTGCTCACAGTCTGGCTGACATTGACCGCTCTATGCTCTTCGGCTTTTGAGTGACGTGAACGCAGATAAGATCCCTGTCCCGGCGCAGCCGGAGGTTCTGCTGCACTGTCTCATGGACATTGCGGAAGCGCTTCTGGCCGTAGGGGCAGAGGTAAACCGGGTAGAGGACACTCTGACCCGCATGGGCACAGCTTACGGGGCAGTGCGGATGAACGCCTTTGTCATCACCTCCAGCATCGTGGTAACCATGACGCTGCCCAGCGGGCGGGACATCACCCAGACCCGCCGGATCCTGACTCCCGGCGGCACGGATTTCACCGTTCTGGAAGCGCTGAACGATCTGAGCCGCCGGTGCTGCGCCGATCCTATTCCGCTGGATGAACTGCGCCGGGAAGTTGCCCAGATCACGGCAGAAGCCCCCAAGCCACTGCTGGTCTATCTGGGCAGCGCGCTGGCCGCAGGAAGCTGCGCCCTGTTTTTCGGCGGTTCCATGACGGATAGTCTGGTGGCTGCCCTGTTTGGCTTGGTGATCTGTCGCCTCCAGCGGCACTTTGGCCCTCAGTGCCCCAACCGCTTGGTATTCAATCTGCTCTCCGCTCTGGCTGTTGGCATCAGCATTACCCTGTGCGCCTTTTTCCTGCCGGAGCTCCACGCCGACAAAATCCTGATCGGTGACATCATGCTGCTGATCCCCGGTCTGGCCATGACCAACGCCGTCCGGGACACCATGGTAGGCTCCCCGATCTCCGGCGCCATGCGGCTCATCGAAACGCTGCTGTGGGCCGGGGCGCTGGCTATGGGCTTCATGAGCGCCTTTTTACTGATGGGAGGGATCGGACTGTGATTGTGCAGCTTCTCACATCCTTTACCGGGGCGCTGGGTTTTTGTCTGGTGTTCCACCTGCGTCGGCGGTATATGTTCGCCGCTTCTCTGGGGGGTCTGCTGACCTGCGGCGTCTATCTGGCGGCCGCCTCGATCTGGTCCGGTATCCTGCTCCCCACCCTGACCGCCGCCGCCTTTGCCGCGTTGTATGCGGAGTTTCTGGCTTGGTTTATGGGTGCGCCCGCCACGCTGTTTCTGATCCCCGCGCTGCTGATCCCGCTGGTGCCGGGGCGGCCCCTCTATTACGCCATGTACTATGCCGTTCAGCAGGACATGGATCTGTCGGCGGACTTTGCCCGCCAGACCGCTCTTTATGCCCTTGGGATCGCACTGGGCGCCAGTCTGGTGTGGGCCCTTGCCGATATGCGCCGCCACCTCAAGCAAAACGGTTTTGGAAATTGAATCCAGCAAAAACCCGCCGCTGACAAAAGT
>OIXG01001731.1_pt1 | contig 19444 bp, 9 predicted proteins | sample 1587731 | NCBI WGS metagenome assembly OIXG01 (sample SAMEA3888908, study PRJEB22519) | human gut metagenome | biome: human gut; feature: human-associated habitat; material: faeces | place: Denmark | collected 2010
GTAGGCTGCCGCAGTCCTCCAATCAATTTGATTTTTCAAAAATTTCAAATTGATTGGAGGTACATAACATGGATGCTGACAAGAAAAGAGTATAGCTTTCCTTTGTGCCTCAAACTTGTCGCTGGCGAACTTCAATGCCACCATTCCCAAATACAGATATAGCAATAAGCAGGTTTAGGAACAATAAGGACATACTTAATACAGCTATCCTGCTAATGCCTTTTCCATTCACAAAAGATCCTCCTTTTTAACATCTTCCATAATTTTCTCATATCGTGCCTGATCAAATGCTTCCTTATGTTCCTCCAGCATTTTTTTCGCATACCTGTTATCCCAGCTATTACGAATCATCTCATCCTGCTCAGGAAGCTGCACTGTACGTGTTTCCCATTTCTTGGTCGTGCCATCTTCAAATCCAAGCAGCTTATCATACTCTTCCTGGCTCAATCCATATTTTTCACGAATATGCTGAATGCTTTTCGCACTTAGCAGACCATTTTCATGCCGATAAGCTTCCCTCGCACTCATAAGGTTCTCGTCCATGATCTCCTCTGGACAATATTCCTCATCCATATTTTTGCAGTAATACACAGTTTTCAGATACCACACTTCTTTATCCTTTACCTGCATGTTGTCCTCATACTGCAGCACAGGAATATCGTGTGTCTTTCCACACAAACCACACATACATGTAATTCTTTTAATCTCTTTTTTCACATCATTTCCTCCAACATCTATTCTTTTAACATGAAAACCTCAACCAGTGACAATCAACACAGGAGAATTACGGCACGATCATCTCTTTTTTTTCTGACGATCCTTTTTATTTCTCATTTTTGATTTTTACTCATTTTTGTTCATTTTTATTGCACATTTGATACTCCCCACAGCTAAAGCAGGTGGAGTGTCAATGCCATGTGACTTCAGATCATCCTAATCCGTAATGCTCACGCAAATCAACCAAGATCGATCCCATTCACATAATAATCTTCCGTTATATACCTTCTCACCAGTTCCAGCATATGTTTTGCATCCTTCTTATTCATGAACTTAAAATAAATCGGATCATCCACTCCCCAGTCGTCATTCAGGAGATCTTCGCCATCAGATGCCCTCTCCCACTTAATATCATAATCTTTGCTTGTGATCCGGAGCTGCAGTGTCGGTGGATCAAATTCCACGCAATCAATCAAATAGTATTCTATGCGCATATATTCCGTATAGTCCCTCTTTGAAAACTTGATTGCCGGGATATAATATTCCAAATGCTGATCCCAGAATTTTACGGTACACCTGCATTTTCTGTAAATCTTCCCATATTTTGCAGTACCCATCACAATAATCAAGATCACCAGCGGCAGTGACATGACATACATGAATTTTGTGCTATGCTGTAGCAGCATGACCTCTGTTGTAAGAGCCGCAAGCAGCACTCCAAAAATCCCCAATGCCTTCTGCCACAGATTCAGGATGATGCCCTCACCTGTTTCCATTTTCGACCGATACGTAAATTCCATTTTACTACCATACCTCCAGTTTTTTAATTTTAGCTCAGTAACTGCCTCACTTCCATCTTCTCCTGCTCTGACAGGACTTCTGGAAAATCTTTATACAATTCTCCCTCATGATAAGTCACCGGAGCATCCTGGTACAAAAACACCCAATACCTTGATGATTTATCCGAACGAAACGTGTATTCCCTGGCATCTACGCACACTACCTTTCCGAGCCTGTCCAGCATATGCGCAAGACGTAAATTTCTCCCGTTTATCTCTTCCCACTTCCGGTACCGCTGTGCATCTTCCATAAGCGTTTTCTTTTTATTTTGATTGATCCGGTCGTGACCTTCAAATGTATGTATTGGCTGCACCAGTGCTCTATGCGAACATTCCCTGGCTTTCTTCTTCAATTTTTCAATTCGCCTCTCCAGCTTCTTTATGTAGTCCGCCCATTCTTCCTGAAATGAAAGCATAAGCGCATCTGATTCAAAAATATTTTCTTCAAGCTTCAGAAGCTTCATGGAAATAAGGATCTCATTTCCAAATGTATTTTCCGTGCATTTCCCAACTGTATTATTCACGATACCCGTCCCCCATTCTACTTTTCTTTTTTATAAATTGTGTAGTAAAACTTACTGTTCTAACAGTGCAAAGATCAGCGGCCTTCTCTTTTATGTGTTCTGTCAAGGATTTCCTGAAGCAGCTGCTCTTGCGATTTCCCATCTGGTGTTTCCGGAATCCGTATAAACAATAACCGAAAGCATTGGAGATAATACCAGATCCTCGCATATATCTGTCTGCCGATTTTCTTTACACCCATGGTTCACACCTTCTTTCTGGTCTTTTTGGAAACAAAGGAAACTTCATAGGTGCAATCCAGAAGCTCCGCGATCTTCTTTAACTCGCTTTCCCTGAAATCATCTTTTTCCAGGCGTACGTGGAGGTTTCCCCTGCTCCGTCCAAGTTCCCTGGCAAGCCAGGTCTTCGTTTTTTTCTGTTCCTTCAATAAACGTTTAATTGTTTCTGCCATCATTTCTAATCACAAACTCTCATTGTAAAAATATATAGAATACTCGTTTTCGATGATATAATTTATTGCGTTACCGCTTTTTAAATACCAATCTTCTCCATACTTATAAATTGTGTCGTAAAACCCACTGCTTTAGCTGTGGGATATAAGACACGTCCATCAAATTTACGCAAGTAATTAAGATGGACAACTCTTTTCTTCTATATCTTCTAATTTCTGCTTAACATCCTCGACTTCTTCCACTAAATATGTTATTATATATTCAGAACATTTGTTCTTAATATGTAAATGTACAACAGGTGGTCTTATTGTCAAAGGCGTGAAATTCCGGGCTTACCCAAACAAAGAACAACAAAACCTCATAAATCGTACCCTCGGATGTAGTCGTATGATCTACAATAAAGGGCTGTCCATGCGGAATATTGCCTATGCCGCCGGTGACAAGATCGGTTACAACCAAACTTCCTCAATGCTGACGGAACTCAAAAAGCAGGAGGACTATGCCTTCCTGAAGGAAGTAGATTCCATTGCCCTGCAGCAATCCCTTCGTGACCTGGACCGTGGTTTCAAAAACTTCTTTGCCAAACGTGCAGCACATCCACGGTTTAAGAGTAAACATGATCATCATCAGTCCTACCGGACTATGAATCAGGGCAACAATATCAGGATCACTGGTCGGTATATCAAACTTCCGAAACTCGGATATATAAAGATCCGTCAGTCCATGGAAATCGGTCATATTAACCATGTCACCATCGAACGAACACCAACAGGAAAATATTTTGTCATCCTCAATGTGGATTTCGACCCGGAACTCCGACCAAATGCTGGTGGAAAGATCGGCATTGATGTCGGCATTAAAGCATTCTACTCCGATAGCAACGGCAATACGGTCTCCAATCCAAAGTATCTGGAGAAATCAGCCAGAAAACTTATCCGGGAACAGCGGAAGCTTTCCCGGAAACAGAAAGGATCCAGCAACCGTAATAAGCAGCGGATAAAAGTAGCCCTTGCCCATGAAAAGATCACTAATCAGCGGAACGATTTTCTGCAAAAGCAGTCAACCATGCTGGTGCGCGAAAACCAAACCATCTGCATCGAAGACCTGCATATAAAGGGAATGCTCCGTAATCATAGACTGGCCAGATCGCTCTCAAGTGTATCCTGGGCAAGTTTCTTCTCCATGCTCGAATATAAAGCTTCCTGGTACGGGAATGAGATCATCAAAGTGCCTACCATGTATCCAAGCAGTCAGACATGCTCATGTTGTGGGTATAAAAATCCACTTGTGAAAAATCTGGCTGTCCGCCGTTGGAAATGTCCCGCCTGCCATGCCGTACATGACAGAGATATCAATGCAGGGCTAAACATCATGCATAAAGGGCTGCAGATGCAGTCAGCATAAATGTAAATACAGACTGCACCGTAGGGCATACGGGAACAGTATAATCTAGCTTGTGGACACTGTGTAAGTCGTTGCAGTACCTTCAGGTATCGGTCAATGCAGTAGTGGTAGAAGCAAGAATCCCACGGCTTTAGCCGTGCGGAGTGTCAACTCTTGGCAACATACACATTCTGTATCCACCTCCTGAGTCAGTTTTGATGTGGCGGGAAGGATTTGAACCTCCGACATCTGCAGTATGGTTCCTTACAATTGCGTCGTAAAACCAACTGCTTTAGCTGTGGGATATAAGACACGTCCATCAAATTTACCCTTTTCGATCCGGATGGGGACTTAACGCCCCATCCAATCATAAACCTTTCTGTATCAGCAGATGAGCTTAATTTTCCACCAGAGAATATTTCACGACCGCTTTGATATGGTAGACCGTAGACACATCCTCTGCCGGAGCGTCCACATCCTCTGCGTCCACACGGTAGAATACGGTAGTGTCGTAGCCTTCCGCCTCCCTCATAGCTTCGTAGGTGGCTGTATAATCTGACACGAATGCGTCCCCCGTAAAGGTCGCATTGCGGTAGATATATCCGTCCTGCTCATACTGTCCGCCGTTCCATGCTGCCCCCGTTACCCGGAAGTATTTGCTGGAAAGTCCCAGTGACTTCAGGACGTCACTCTCATAGCCGCCCCAGACCGGTGTTTCTGCAGCCCTTGATACAACTACGTTGTCCGATCCTGCCAGGGTATAAGTATCCACGCTGTCCGCCGGAGCTGCAAACGTACCATCCACCGAAAGGACGCCTTCCCAGTGTCCCGGAGTGGTTTCCTGGAAATCCTTCAGTGTACCCTCGATCTCCTTATCCTCCCCAGCATCCTTATCATAATAGGTGATCATCTTGGTCGCTGCCGGTGAAGGACGTCCATACTGCTTGTCATAGTGGACTTCCTCCGTGACCGGGATCTGTACGATACCTTTGGTCTTTACATAGACCTGCTCATTGGCAAGCTCATAGGTTTTTCCGGACTTGGATTCATACTCATAGGTTTCCGGGATCTCATCCATATCCTCCACTGCCATGTCTACTTTCATCTGGACAACATCACGTGTCCCCAGGGTTTCATAGTCCACATCTTCCATGAGTTTATAGGTCTTTCCGGAGATGCTGTATTCCTCCGGGAAATTGTACATGATCAGGCTCTCATCATCTGAGTAAAAATCAAATTCCTGATAGACAGATTCCTCCTCTGCCTCTTCCTGCGTCTCTTCCTCCACAGCTGCCGGTTCTTCTTTTTTCCCGCAGCCAGCCAGCGTACCAGGAAGCAGGCTTACCGCCAGCAAAATGGCTAGTGCCCGTTTCTTTTTCATTCCTCATTCCCCCTTTCTTCTTCTGACTCATGTTCTTTTCTTCATGCATCCCTTCCTCGATACTGGCATTCCCTCCCTGAAAAGGGAGGGTGTCTGCCAGATCAGGTTTTAATAATCGTATCTACGTCTCCGTACAAACAGGACGATGCCTGCGCCACCTAAGATAGCTGCCACTGCCAGAAGGCCGACAACCACATAGATGTACGGGAAGGTCTTCGTATGCTCCACTTCAAAGATGATGGAGCTTCCGTCCTCTCCGTTATCCTCTGTCTTGACATTGTTCCACATGTAGCCGCCATTGATCTTAAGTGTCAGCTTACCGATCAGAGGCTCGCCCGGTGTTACCGGTGTAGGCGGGGTCTCCGGTGAGGAGCCTTTATGTCCACCGCCGCCATGATGGTTCGGCTTCGGTGCATTGTAGAAGTACAGTGCCTGCTCTCCGGTCGCTGCCAGCAGATGGAATACCTGCGGGGTCGTATCCAGGATGTAGCCGCTTGGTGCGGTACGCTCCATAGCCACGTACCAGCCAGGTGTCAGACCGGAAATGGTCATCGGTCCACCGTTTGTCTTTACGGTTGCACGTCTGTCTGCGTCCGTAAGCCGGATGGTCGTTGCCGGGGCATCTACGCTGCTGCCTACCTCGGTGATATTATCCTTAGCGATCTCAAGCGTATAACCATCGGTCACTTTCATGCGGATGTTGCCATTTGCCAGGGCAGTGACATTCTTAAGGACTGCATCTGCAGATACGGTAAAGTTGAAGCTGTCGTTATCATCTACGTAGCTCTGCTCAAAGGTAACAGTGATCCGATCACCAGAAGCACTTCTGTCAAAGCGGTAGGTGAATGCCTTTGTTGTTCCGTCAAATGCCTCATAATCAGTTCCCATGGTCGTATCCAATGAGATGTCCTCCGGCAAAGCCTGACTCATGGTGTAGCCTGCATTTACAAGGTCTGCTTTCACTGCGGAATACTCAAATGTCAGGTGTCCACGGTAATCTTTCCGGTGTTCCACGCTTGCCGCTTTCATGCCGGTTAAGTATGCTCCAAGATCCGTTTCACCAATCTCGGTATCATTTACTGTATAATCCGGATCAGCTGCTGCATCCACCATGGATCCTTCTGCCTCAAACCGGGTATCAGGTGTCAGGTAATTGATATACTCTGCAGGGATCTCATACACATCGATCACGGCTCCGCTCACGAACTGGGTAGTGCCTGTCTTGTATTTGTAGATCTTTAAGGATGTTGTTGCATCGAGCATCTGTACTTTCTGGATCAGTCCGGTATCCTTGATCTCAAATGCCACATCTTCTGCTACTAAGTAGCCGCTTGGGGCACTCTCCTCCACCAGCACGTACTTGCCAGTCGGAAGGTAATCGATCCGGTGTCTGATCAGTTTTCCGTCTGCATCGTAGCCGTCAGATCCACTGATCCACTCTGCCACTTTCGCAGCTTTATTTCCTGCTGCATCCAGGCTCCAGATCTGAAGCTTCGCACCTGCAATCTCCTCGCCGGTCACGATGTCTGCCTTGGAGATCTCCAGCTTCGTGTAATCATCCATCATGTCTACCTTCTGGATCTCGCCGGAATCGTTCAGGGTAAATTCTACGGAGTTGGATGTTACATATCCGTTCTGTGTCGGGGCAAGTGTCTCCTCCAGGATATACGGATGGTTCACATCCAGTTTTTCCTCAATGTAATGAGGCAGTGCTTTTCCGTTCTCGTCGTATCCATCATCTCCGGTGGTCCATTCTTCGATCACGGTACCGGTCTCTTTGTCAACGACACGCAAATGTGCTCCGACAACCTCTTCTCCGGTCGTGATATCGTATTTGTTGATCTTCACCTTGGTTGTATCATCGTACATATGAAGGGCGATATCCTCTAAGGATACCCATGTCTTCGTGTACGTGATCTTGCTGTCTGCAGGACGGGTATTTACCTGTTTGTCCGGGAAGAAGCCGGATACATCAAGCTTCGTGCCAGCAAATTCAAAGTAAACGGTATCAAATTCGAGGTCTTTAAAATCAGACTCTTTAAGTACCTTATCCATGGTCTGCTGGGTGATACCGTCTTTTACGAACAGCACCAGATTTTTGTTGACCAGTAACCACTTGGCTGCGGTCTCGCCTTTAAGGACGGTACTGTAATCCCAGTCGCTCTCTGCCTTGCCCTCTGCGATCCAGTCATCTGCATGTGCATTCGGGATCAGGAGGCTTCCGTTCTTATAGTCCTGGTCGGCCGCTACATGGGCGGTCAGTACCTTGTAACCATAAAGGTTTCCGGATACATCAAACCAGCTTCCGGTCTCATCACAGATCTGGTATACCATTACTTCGATGTCCGGAGCGGATACGTATCCGGCCGCCGGATTGGTCTCACGGAATACATAGATGTTTTTACGGACTTCCTGGTTATTAAGTCTTGGCCACTCGTCATTGGACAGCTCCAGTCCCTTCACCACATGCGCACCGCTTCCGGATACCCACTGGTCTAAAAGCAGGAGGTTATCATCTGCATGGCTGATCAGTCCATCCTCATCCACATCGTTCACATCTTTGATCTTATAGAAGCTGATCTCGTTGCCCGGGATCTCTGCCTCGCCAGTGATATCCTCTTTGGTAAGGCTTACTTCTGTCTGCTCATTGCTGTGTTTTGCATAGACCGGGATGTACATGGTCTTATCATCATCGTACTCAAATTTCACGTCGTAGATCGTATCGTCGATGAGGTATCCCTTCGGCGGTGTGATCTCCTGGATGTAATACTTGCCGCTGTTGATCGCGGTGTTGCCATCAATGGACTGCTCTACCGTATAGGTCACGGTCTTGGCTGCCGTATCAATGGTTAAGTGTCTGCCATCATCCGTTACATAATCGCTGCCCACCTTGGTAAGCAGGATGGTATCAGCACCATATGCCTCCAGATAATAGGTATCCGGTTCCGGTCCGTCTGTCAGGGACAGGTAGGTATAGGTGATGGTCTTCTTGTGGATCAGGTCTGCATCCTTTCTTGCCGGGTCAAGGTACTTGCTCATCAGTGCGATGTCTACCGCAAAGTTGGCATGTCCCGTATCATCGGTGGTCGCAACTGCCAGCTTGGTACCGGCTTTTGCAAGGAGCTTTCCGTCCACGTTATAAATGTCATTCTTGGTGTAGAGACCAAATTTGGCTCCGCCAAGGGATGCATTGGAATCCTTGTCAGCTTTATAGATGCCGACACCCAGTTTCCACTGGTTCTCCTCTGTCTCTTCCCTTCTGTCTCCTTCCGGTCCGCCCTGGTCGTCCCGCGGCTTATCATACATGGTGACGATGCCGCCGACTGCCTTGCCATTCACTACATGGAAGGTGATGGACTCGGCTCTCTCATATCCGGTCGGTGCGGTCGTTTCCGTTAAGGTGTAGGTTCCGTCTGCCAGACCATCGATCACATGGGCTACATTGGAAGAAGTCCAGCGGTCAATGAGTTTGCCGCTTGCATCGGTCACGGTCAGTTTTGCTCCCGGAAGCTCCTTGCTGGTCGTGATATCCTGCTTGGAGATATAGGTCTTGTTCTCATCCGGTGCATCATACATGGTAACAGTGCCGCCTTTGACAACACCCTTCACCACTTCAAAGGTAATGCTCTCTGCCTTATCATATCCACCCGGGGCTGTGATCTCTGTCAGTGTGTATGTGCCATCCGGCAGCTCCCCGATATGCTCCGGTGTTGTTTTGGATGTCCAGCTCTTCACGGCATCGCCGTTTGCATTGGTCAGGATCAGTTTTGCTCCAGGAAGCTCATCCCCGGAGGTGATATCCTTCTTGCTGATATCAAAGCCTTTTTCGGTCGGGGCGTCATACATGACAACAGTGCCGCCATCCACTTTTCCGTCCGTCACGGTAAAGGTGATGCTCTCTGCCACCTCATATCCGTTCGGTGCGGTCGTTTCGGTCAGGGTATAGGTTCCGTCAGCAAGTCCTGTCACAATATGCGGTGCATTGGTGGATGTCCACTCTTCTACCAGATCACCGGCTGCATTCCGGATCTCAAGTTTTGCTCCCGGCAGTTCCTTAAGGGTCGTCAGATCCTGCTTGCTGATCACTGCCTTCCGGTTGTCCGGTGTCGGGGTATCTTCCCGGCTCCATGCCTTCACACGCAGGTCGTAGAAGGATACAAATCCCTCTTTATCAGAGTAGTACGGCTTCTCTGCATGGAAGTAGGTCAGCCATGTAAAGAAGTTGGTATTGAACATGGAGTTCAGCTTCTCACCGATGGTATTTAATCCTCCGATGAACCAGCTAAGTCCCTTGCTGTCCCAGATCTGCATGGTCTTGTCTGTCCAGTCTGTAGATGCCTCGTCCGTGTTAAAGACAACGCCCTTGGTCTGGTCAGCATATTCCAGGTTTACGGTCTGTACCTGATCGTTGATCAGGAATCCATAAGGTGTTGCGATCTCCTGGATGTTGTACTTACCAAGCGGAAGGTATACGGATACCTCTCCAAGTGTTCCGTCATTTTCCACACGCACGATCTGTGACTGGTTTGCGTAATGCAAATCATAGTTGATCACCAGATCAAAGGACTGGTATGTCACGGTACGTCCGTTCATGTCCACGCTTACCTGGCTGCCATCATCGGCTAAGGTAACTTTATTCCGTTTCGTGGTGATGAACTCCCCGGCCATGTTATCCCATAACAGGTTAAAGGTCTCATCCTTCACGGTCAGTACCGCATTATGGACGGAAAGCTCCGGTGTTACCCATTTGTCGTCCGTATAGTCCTCGGACTTCACGGTCGTTACCCGGTAGCCGCCCAGTATCTTCTCCACAAATGCACCAGCCTCGGTCATGAGGATATTGCCCTCCATGGTCAGGATCTCGGCGCCTGCATTGTCATACAGGGTATAGGTTCCGTCAGCATTTTCCACAAGGCTTGCATCTGCATAGGTCTTTACATGGGTGTATCCCAGATCCTTTGCACCGCCAACGCCTGCACCCTGGTCAACACCAGTTTCGTATGCGTCTGTATGCTCTACCCGGTAGCCTGCTGCAGTACGGGTCACAATGTCACCTGCAGCCCATGGTGCGGATGCACTGGATACCACACGGTAAGTGTTTTTGTCTTTCTTTACTTCGATGGTGTTCCCATCTGCAAGTTTTAATAAGTAGTAACCTGCTTCGCTCTGCTCTTCTAAGTTTGCACCAGCATAGTCATTGACAGAGGTGTAAGTCATGCGGAATCCGTTATCGAGCTTTGTAACAACTCCTGAAGAGTGGGTGGAGATGCCGCCCTCATCCTCCAGACGGGTCACATAATCGGTCGCGGTTCCTGCTGCAGATCCGGTTCCACGGTTTACCCTGCGCAATACACGGATCGTCTGCTCATTGTAGAAGGTGTTCGGATAGATGGTGCTGTTATTGAATGCCGGGACTCCGTAAAGCTCCTTGTCCAGCTGGCTCATGCCATCTGCACCATTATCGATCCATTTGTTTGCGATGCTTCCGGAGGTTGCGAACTGTTCACCACCATAGTATTTCTTATCGGTCAGGGATTCGCTCTTACCATCCTCTGCATCATAGTAGTAGGTATAATCGTAGCTTCCGGATCCTGCACTTGCCCCTGTCTTATAGACCGGTGCAAAGGATACGATCTCGCCATCGTTTCCGGTGGTGACGGTCGCTACCACATCACCCTTCTTAAACCAGGTGCCGCCGTTGCCATCCTGTGTATGGATGTCTTCAGCTGCAGTGATCTCATAGGTCGCTCCTGCCAGCGGACGCTCTTCATAGACAAAATCCCAGGTCTCACCGGTATCGGTGCCTACACGGATCAGGGATGCTGCTGCATCTGTTGATACGGTTCCGTCCGGTCTGGTCGTCTCATAGCCGCCGGTTGCAAGTCTCTTTACGATCGTTCCATCGGATGTCATGTAAACACCGTAGGTCACATACTTTACATCCAGGGTCGTTCCGTCCGCATACTCGACACGGTAATCATAGTTGATATCCGGGTCATAGATCGCTTCGGTCCATGTGATGGTGTAAGTGTCTCCGCTCTTTAACGTCAGCACTCCGCCATCTTCGGTGGTCAGCACTCCGCCATTATCTGTTACCAGGTAATCGGTGTTCATGATCTTGGTGCCGGATACATGGCAGATGCTCATGTTGGCTGCTGCCGCAAGGGTCGCTTCCTCATAGGTGTCGATCCGGAGGTCGTAGACCATATTAAGGATCTTATCGGTACTGTCAAAGGTAGTGAAACTGCTCTCTGCCCCAAATACCTCATTGCCGTTCAGGTCGGTGATGCTGCAGTACGGCTCCAGGGCTGCGATCACAGCTGCATCCGTGAGGATGTTTCCATTCTCATCCTTATAAACGGCTGTTCCGGTACTGGTATCCTCGGTGTAGATGGTGGCATTGCCAGATCCATCGGTGTACACATATTTGCCGGATACCTGGGAGACTGCCGTCACACCCGGATAGAATACTTTCTCCCCATCCACGGTCTGGTATACACCATAGTCATATACGGTGCCGCCGTTCATGGTATAGAGCTTTCCGTCCGTTCCGGTATAGATGGCTGCCAGATGCATTCCATTCCGGTCGGTTGCCAGATAGTCAACCTTCTGGATACCATCCACTTTGATATCTTCGGTCACATCCCGGTACGTAACCTCATCGGTTCCCAGGTCATAATGCGCCTTGATATTCTCAAATACAGATCTGTCTTTTGCAGATGCCTTCAGTGCGTTATACGCTGCATCTGACTTATCGGTATACTCATCGGCATACTCGATATCGTCGGTATTGGCATATCCAACCAGCACTTCACCGGTCTTTAAGATATTGACCTTTCCGACTGCCTCTTTATTAAAGTAGGTCTCGCCAATGTAGATGTAATCAAGATTTCCATTGGAAGTGATTCCGCTGCTCTTGTATCTGCGGTCTGTGGTTACTTCAAAATCTACGCTGCCATAATAGGACTTGAACAGGTTATCGCGTGTCGGACGGGAAGCATCCTCGCCTAAGCCGCCATGCTCTTCATCCTCATGCTCATTTCCCTGATCCCAGTAGAGGTTATAGAAGCCCTTCGGTCCATTGATCTCTTCGATGCGGTACTTGCCTTTTTCAAGGTTTGCCACTGCATCCAGACGTCCCTTTTCATTGGTCACGAACACATCCTGTGCAATGGATGTCAGCTTTCCGTCCGGTCCATACAGGAACTGGCGTGCATACCGTTCTTTCTGGTAATCCCAGATCCGATAGCTAATGCCTGCCTGGATCACATCCTGGCCGGAATCTGCATCCCTCTTCACCATCACAAGGGATGCCTTGAACGGATGGTCTGTCAGGGTCACAGATCTGCTTCTATTGGAAGAGGCAGAAGAATCGGTAACAGTTACAAACATCGGGTCAACGGTAAAGACATCCTTCGGGGTCGTGGTCTCGACAACGAGATAAGCACCCCACGGAAGTTCCGGAGACCGTAAATTTCCGTAATGGTTTGTGAAGATCTCGGATAACCGGTATTCATTTCTGACACCAGTTGCCACCCAGCCATCAGAGATGCCGTTCGGTCCGTACCACTCACACGGGGATCCGTTGTTCAGGTTATTGTTCTGGTATGCATAATCATGGTTGATCTCTGCAATGGTGGTCGCATTATCCTCATAGGTCCTTGCGATCGCAGCTGCTTCTGCAGAGAAATCCCACTTCTTCGTTTCGTTGCTGTAATAACTGTCCTTATAAGCTGCCAGGATATCATTAAGGTAGTAGTAGCCTCTGCCCTTTACATAGACGATCCGGTTTGCGGTACGGATATCGTAGTCACTTCCGTATTTCGCTTCAAACGGATGGTTCTCATCAATGTACTGGGTCGTAAACTGGTAGCCGACCATATTGCCGGTGGTATCATAGAGGGCAATGAGCTTATTGTCTTTTACAAGCGCATTTCCATCTTTCTCCGTAAATGCCGGCTGGATGGTTCCGTCCTTGATAAGCGAGAGCTCACTGATCAGGTATACCGTAAATCCAGCCCCCTCCAGATCCTCATACTCGGTATTTCCGGATCCGGCGGACTCGTTTTTCATGGTCTCTTTCTTGATCTGGAATCCTGCACCTTTGACTACCTGCTGGTTGGATACCTGCTCGGTATCTTTCTGCAGATATACCTGCTCGGCCTGGTAGGTGTCCCCATTTCTTACCTGTCCTTCATATGGGAAGGAATAGTTATAATGGGTCGGATTGCCATGCTCATCGGTTGCTGCCGTATATCCCGGTGCAAAGGACAGCCACCGGACTTCGGAAGTCTCACGGTCATCATTACTGGTGGAGTGGATCACGATCGCATCACGGATCTCCTCTGCCAGATAATAGTCACCAAGGTACAGGCCATCGATTTCAAATTCTCCATTCTCGATCGTGGCACTTGCGACCTTCGCTCCATTCTCCAGGGTCACATCCTGCAGCGTCCAGGTATCGCCATAGCAGTTCTGGTCGTCGTCCACGAATACCTGCTGCTCCGTAAGGACTGCAAACCAGCCGTTATGTTTGGCTCCGCCATACATGCCGTCCGGATGCTGGATACCTTTATAGGTCTGCTCTTTGGCAGCCACGTCAAAGGAGTCACATGCCGGGTCTGTATAATCAAGGTAGAGTTTATTATCCCGGATGTAGCCATGCGGATAATCGGTAAAGGTATTGTCACCTGCATCGGTAAAGCCGTTGGATGCATCAGCGTCCTTATCCTCGATCACACGGTAGCCGCCGCCTTTCAGTGGCTGGGCCCATACGAGGGTTCCATTCAAGGTTCCTTCGTAATAGTGGACGGTAAAGTTATTGGTTTCGGATACATAGAGGGAATAGATCGCCCCATCCAGATCTGCATCCCCATGGTGGGTGCCATCCGGGTAAGCAGCATCAATATCGCCATCCACATATCTCTCTGCATCAGAGTCATACTTGGTAAATCTGATGTAGCCATAGGTACGCTCGTCGATAAAGCTATATCCCTGCTCTTTGTTCACATCCGCTTCTGTCTGGTAGTAGCGGTTGTTCTTTTCAGCTGCCGCATTATCATAGGTAGGTACACCCACCTGCAGGAACTCGGTATCATTAAATCCGTGTCTTGCATTCAGGGCTTCTGCCTGGTCTGCAGCATAGCTGTTATAGTTCAGCTTGGTCTTGGTGTATGTTCCGTTAAAGGTAATATCGCTCTCTGCTGATAGTCCATCATTGAAGGAATCATTATTGATGGTTGTCCCTACATAATTGAGCTGATAGTCCATTGCCAGTTTCAATGCATAGTAGGTATCCTGCTTCTGGCTGTTCCGGTTCAGGGTCAGGATTCCGCTTCTGTCCCTGAGATCCATGTTCAGGAGGTTGTCCACCCACTCATTTAAGCTATCCCTCTTCTGCTTGGTGGTATCCTGCTCATCGAGCGTATACTTCTCAAGGGAAATGCTCGGACGCATTCCGGACTGCTCATACCATCCGGCTGCATCGTAGCCGTCCTCGGTCGGTGTCTGCTCTTCATTATCAAGGTTCGCCACGTAGTTGGTGTATTTCTCTGCATCATAGTTCTTATAACCATCCACCAGCATATAGGTTGCATACTGGTTGGTGTCTTTGCACAGGTGCAGGTAATGTACCATTTTTACGACGGACAGGTTATCATCTGTCGCATACGGGGCACCGTCCGGATTCTTTTGGGAGGATTCTGCAGTCAGCTTGGAATCATCCCTGTCAGAGTAGTTTCCAAGGTATCCCTTCTTATCCCCGTCTGCCGGTGCGGTCTTCTCCACGATCGCAAAATGTCCTAAGTTGGACTGCGTGTAGTAGAGGGTTCCATATTCCTGATAACCAAATTTCTCTCCGGTCGCATGGTCGGTGGCACTGGTAAATGTGGTACCGCAATAAGCATCCGTTGCATGGAGTCTGTGTACGGTATACATGCCGATGGTCGTATCAGACCATCCCATCAGCTGTGCGATCTCCGGAGTGACACGGACGATCTCGTAGTTATCCATGCCCCAGGTGGTGTAATCGTTGATGTCGGTTGCCACATTGGTGTCAACGGTTCTGTTGGTCAGGTCGTTTGCGGAAACCGCATACGGTCTTTCTACGGTATAGTCACCATCTGCCGGGTAAGTGCCTACATGGGAGCTTACCTCATAGACGCCATCGGTCTCGGTATAGGATACCGGGGTGCCGGCCGTGGTCTTTGCCGTATAGGTCGTATCATCATCCGTGTAGAAACGGTATCCACTGTCTTCATATACGGTATAGCTGAATGTATAGGATACGGTTCCTTCTGCTACATGGATGTCTGCATCAATGCCCGCCTGATCGTCTGCGGAATTAAGGATATGCTCCACTCCATCCGCATCCACATACTTATAGGTAAGCGGGCCTTCGATCTGGCTGGTTCCGCTGCCGCTTGAAGTGATCGCGCTGGTCATGGTGACGGTTCCGCCGCCTTCCACGTTCCAGTTGTTCTCACCGTTCTCGGTGATATTCAGTGTCTTACGGACACGTTTCAATAACTTATAGGTCTTTGCAAAACCGGTCGTCACTCCCGGATCCGTGATATCTTCCAGTTTTCCGGTAAACTTCTCGGTCTGCAGGTTATTGGTACTTAAACTCTGGCTCAGCTTCAGCTCCAGGCGGATCGTGTACTCTTCTGCTGCTGTCGGGGTAAATCCGACCTCATAAGGAGTACCGGTCTTGATCGCCTTAATAGCAGCCGTATCAAGCGGCTGGTTCAGAGCTTCGGTTCCGTTATGATCGAGGACTTTTAATGTTGCACTTTCAATGGTGTCATAGTCCAGGGCAACGCCGCCGTTCTGTTCCTGCTCAAACTGCATCAGGAGATCTTCGATCCGGATCTTCTTCTCTGCTGCTTCCAGGGTTACTTTATACTGGTAATACTCATAGATATCAAAAGCAGTATCATAGAGGATCTGGTTATTACTCTCCAGGTCGGTCTTATTGATAAAGATCTGGTTCTGCCATGGCTCGTTGGTTACGTTTCTCTCTGTGCTGTTCGGGTCCTGGTCATTGGTTCCACCAGCTACCATGGTCTGTCCGTTTTCGAGTACCTTCACGTATGATCCGATGGTGGTCGTATCTGCTACGTCCTTGCGGTATCCTTCTTTCGGCAGGTTGATCTCGGAGAGGTCTTTGCCGTTGGAATCGGACGATGCCGGACGGTTGTACGGGTCAAGCTCAGTCACGGTATAGGTGTAGGTACGATCCATGTACTCGGAGTACATGGTGTCGATGGTATCCTGGGCATCTGCCTGCGGCTGCGTATAGACAGTGGTCTGGGAATCTTTGATGGCCTTGATCTCATCGTAGGTCATCTCAACTCTTTGTCCCTTGTAAAGAACTAAAAGCATATTGCCTTCTTCTTCACTTTCTGCCTCTTTTGCATCGTCCAAAGTTTTCTGCCATTTTTCGAGGTAGGTGTCGTAATCAATCAACGCATTGCTTCCATCACGGCACTCAGAATAAAACTCTCGGAAAGTATGGCTGTGTTTGAAGGTCGTAGACGCATATCCGTTCTTGTCAGTCGTAATAACTGTGCGGTGCGCTCCACCGGACGGCTCCACATCAGCATCCATATACGGAACATGATCGTTTTCCGTCGTGGACTGTCCAAAAGTCGTGATCGTGGAATCTGGATAATCTGTTCCATAGGAAGAAAGTGTTCCTTTGTAGATATCGTAATCCAGGTCATGTCCGGATGCTTCCGACTCAACAACCTCAAACTGAACGTTGTCAAGAAGCTCATTAGTGATCAGAGACTCCTTGGTAAGTTCTACGTGATATTGAGCAGTTGCTTCTTTCTCCAAATAATAATTATCAATATACGGTATCTCATACTCATTAAATGTTATATCCGGAGCATCGATATCCCAAGTGATAATGAACTGGGAGTTTGCCGTTCCACATCTCCAAAAATGGATGTTTGCAAGCACACCAGGATAATAATCTGGATTAAAATGTACAGAATCCAACGCTGCATCATTATGTCCGGCATCCCACCACTGGTTGATATAGTTGGAATAAGAAAGAATTGTTTTCTTTATAAATATAGAATAAACTGGACCGGCTATTTTATCAGCAGCCTCTTTCATTCCGCCATGATCCCATGCATAGTCCGGGTCAAAGTAATGGCTGTCGTTTGGCATGTTATTGATGATGTACCAGATGATGATCTGCGCTGCCGTGAAATCTCTGTCCTGCTGTCCTGTAGCTTTGTAATATGTATTGATTACCGTGCGGATCAGGTTGTACTGATAATTGGACATCCCAAGATCACTATAAGATACAGGAGAATAAGAATACCCGGTTCTGTAGGATCCACCATAACTTGCACAGAATGCCCCATAGGTCTGTCCGTCATTTCCTCTTGCGCGAAGTCTGAGCACATAACCATGGCTCATGGTCTTACCAAGGGAATCAATTCGACCAAGTTCTTCAATAGACATTCTGGTAACACCAGCACCGGTCAGAGACGTAGGTCCACTTGGCGCCTCTCTGTCGTCAAGATCCATCAGAGCTATGTCAGCATCCTCATCTGCTCCGGATGCAAAGGCTTCTCCTAACCAGTCTGGCATATCTCTGTCATAGATATAGAGATGTGCTGCATAATTAAGAGTGTATCCTTCATCCAGCATCTGCTGCAGAACCTCTTCTGTGAATCCGGCAAAAATAGTTCCACGGAAAAAGTTCTGGAGATCCATGCCTTCCTCTACCATGGACAGGATTTCTTCTATATCATCACAGTAATATTCCGGAAGGATCTTCCCTTTCTCATTCTGTACATAATAGTTCTCATTGTATGCAGGATCACCAAAGTAATAATTCCAGTATGGAGTGCTTGGAAGATCTTCAATAGAAACTTCAACCCCTTCATACATGGAGTTATCAATTTCCTCTTCCGGTTCTTCCTCGGTCACTTCCTCCGCCGGAATTTCTTCTTCGGTTGTTTCATCCGGTTTTTCTTCCCCTTCCGTTTCAGCCGGCTTCTTTTCCTCTGCCGGTTCTGTGGACTCTGAATCCTTGTTTTCTGTATCTGGATTCTTCACATCACTACTTCCTTGCCCCTGATCATCAACCGTATTTGACTCATCCTTGTTAGATTCATCACCAGTTGGTGTTTTAGTCTCTCCCTCCGGAGCTGTGGGGGTACTATCATCAGATTCCGTGGAATCAGATTTTTTATCATCATCCTGGGTCTGATCTTCCCCATTGCCAGAGGTCGTGGGTTCTGGTTGTGCTTCCAAAGTCTCGGATACAGGCGATGCCAAAGATGTGATCGAGGTTGATGGAAGTGCCGTAACTACCATCGTGATCGCTAACATCAGACTCAGCAATCGTTTTGCATGTTTCAACTTTTTCATGTTTTCGCTCCTTTTCTTTTGATATCTATGTGAACTCCTTATATTAGGATAATTATTTTTTGGTTTCCATTTATTATGTCTTGCAATCTGCAAGACATTGCATTACACTAATTCCAATAGGAGGTGCTTTATTATGAAAGATTCGACAGTTAGTGCTCGCGTTGAGAACAATATTAAAAATGAGGCAGAGGAGATTCTTCAAAAACTCGGTGTTCCTGTTTCCGTAGTAATCAATTCCTTATACCGTCAGATTATTTATCATCATGGTGTGCCATTTTCGTTGACGGTTCCTGCCGATCCAAAGACCATCGACACCATATCAAAGACTGAATTTAATGCCATGCTTCAGCATAGCTATAAGCAGGCTCTTGCTGGTGAAGGGCGTCCAATCGAAGATGTATTTACCGATCTGGAAAGGAGTTTTAAGTAATTGAACTCCTACAAAATCATCATTACACCAGATGCGGAAACAGATCTTTTTGAAATCAGAAACTATATTGCGGATAATTTATTAGTTCCTGATATTGCTCAAAATTACATCCGCACAATTCATAAAGAGATAAATAAACTTACTTATATGGCTTCAAGTTTTGCTCCCATTGACGAGGAGCCATGGCACTCTATAGGTATACGAAAAATTATTGTTAAAAATTTTTATATCTACTACTTAGTGGATGCTTCATTTGACAAAGTATATGTCCTGAATGTGATATATTCACAACGCGATCAACTCAACGCATTAAAAAATATGAAACTCA
>OIXG01001735.1_pt1 | contig 19430 bp, 16 predicted proteins | sample 1587731 | NCBI WGS metagenome assembly OIXG01 (sample SAMEA3888908, study PRJEB22519) | human gut metagenome | biome: human gut; feature: human-associated habitat; material: faeces | place: Denmark | collected 2010
AGCAGTAGCTGCACCCTATTGAGCAGCCTATCACTATGTTCATATTCTTTATCAGGGATTTTATACAGATAGTCATCTGCTTAGAGTTCCTTTTTAGAATCATTTCGGAGAGACTTTCCATTTTACCGGTTCTTTCAGTATGATTCCGTCAGTGGCATCCTCCTGTGAGAATGTATTGCTGCAATATTGTATGCAGAGCATGAGGAGCGGAGTCGTTCCGTTGTTACGGACACTTCGTTTTCCTGCAGGAGATACCCTGACAACGCTACCTTCTTCCACTGGGAACACTGTTCCGTCTACTTGAAATTCACCTTTACCGGAGAGGAAAAAATAAAGCTCCTCATGACTCTTGTGACTATGCAGAAATCCGGTTTCTGTACCCGGGGCGAATGACTGGAAAGAAAACTCGCTTCCCGTAGTTCCGAGAGCGGTGCTGCAGAATACTTTTCCGGGTATTTTCACATCCGGGCCAAGCTGAAGTTCGTATTCATTCAGTTCATTCAACTTACCGACACTGATCGCGGCGAAATTCTGTTCTACCGCGATTTTCCTAATCTTTTTCATCTTTCTAATATTTTGAAATGATTGTTTATACAGTTATTTAAGTGTTATGCTTTCTCCGTCTTCCGGTATAATCAGTCGGCTCATATCCGTCCCGTGATGGCGAGCTTCGTTGCGAAGGATGGCACGGGTGGTTTGGCAATGATCGATGGCATCCATGTGTACGGTAATCAGCTTGATGTGTGGGGGGAGTGTGTCAAGCATCGCCATTACTTCCTGTTCATTGGGGATGATACAACCGTCCGTCTTAGAGAATTCGGGGAATACCGCACCGCCACTGTTCACCACAATATAATTAGGACGATACTTTTCCACGGTAGCAAGAGTACATTCTTCCCATTTGCAATCGCCCATGATATAAATAGTCGGAAGCCCTTCGGACATCAGCACATAGCCCGAAACAGGTCCCATCATCTGGCCTATCTGACCGAAACCGTGATGGCCAATAGCACGGTGGATGGTCAGATGACCTAAGGTTATGCTCTCTTCAATCGCTTCTACATTTGAGAAACCATCTTTCAGGATGGCGGCCTTATCTTGTGGCTGGGTGTAGAAAGGAATGTCTTTCGGCAAATGCTGCTTTACACTTGGTTCGTAATGGTCGATGTGGTTGTGGGTGAGCAGTACCATATCAACACCTTCAGTAATGTCGCTAATAGGCATTACGAGATGTACCCTCGGATTCTTATATACACCGAGAGCTGATTGCAGGGTTCCTTTGTCGGCAAATACGGGGTCAATAAGAATGGTATGTCCTGCATAGTTGATTTTCAAGGTGGCACTGCGTACCAACCGAATAATTGCTTTTTCGTTCATGATGTTATGTTTTGTATTATTTTTCGGGTACAAAGTTCGAAAGGATATCCCAATGTCTCTATGCCTTAAAAACAGGAATATATGCCATTTTGATAAAAGAATGATGTATATTTGCAGAAAGCAAAAAACAAGAGTGATGAAAGCTATAATCAATCCCGAAAGACTTGTAAGCGTTCCGTTCAATAAAACGCAATGTGGCGTAGACTTCTACATCAATACAGGTGAAAGCAAGGACATCTGTGGTGTCTTGACCGAGCATAAGGCGTTTAAAACAGATTTTTTCAGCTTCTATTTCTTTCGTCGTGCCAATGGATATTTGTTGCTGAACTTCCGAAAAGTGGAGTTACGGGATGGTATGGTGCTGCTTTTGTCGCCGCACCAGCAACAGGAATGGCACGTGAACGAGGTAGAACTAGATTACACTTTTCTTATTTTCCGCGAAGACTTTATGCGCACGTTTATAGCCGACAAATTTTTCGTGTACCGCTTGCAATATTATTATCAGACCGACACGCCTCCTTATATTTTTGCTGAGCCGGAAAAACTGGCAGAATATATGCGTCTTTTGGGGAAGGTGAAACAGGAATTGCTGCATCCTGTGGCAGATTCTTACAATCTCATTGTATCCGTACTTTACTATCTGTTGGTGATCATCAATCGTGCGTATGCCGAGATTTATGATTTGCCTGTCGATGTGCCGAAGAACAATTATGCGTTTCAATTCAAAGATTTGCTTGAAAAGCATATTCGCACGGTGCAACGTGTTCAAGAATATGCCGACATGCTCCATGTGAGCCGTATTACGTTAAATAATGCTGTGATGGCGCAATTCGGGGTATCTGCTACTCATTTGCTGAAACAGCGCTTATTGGAAGAATTAAAAAATGAATTGCTATTTTCTAATCTCAATGTAAGCCAATTGGCAGACGAATTCCATTTTTCAGATCCCAGTCATCTGATGCGTTTTTTCAAGCAGCAGACGGGAAAGACATTTACGCGATACATGAGGGATTACGAAAAAGGAATTTATGAATAAAAAAGCGAGAAAGAGCCTTGTTTCTTCTTGATTCTTTTCATTCAACTGTAAATTCAAGCAACGGAAACGCTATAAAAATCGAAATACTTTTGATACTTTTGCAACCCATATTTTGATGTTTGGATATGAAAAGACGCATTCTTATAATTGCTTTGTGCGTGTTTGCAGCTGTATTGGCTTGGATGCCGGTGCAGGCAGAGGAGACGTACGATGCTTTGATAGCCCGCATCGATAGATGCTTGAACGATCGTGAGTGGGGGAAAGCGGAAGAACTGTTGATTGAGGCGTTGAAAAGAGAGCCGGCAAATCCAAACAATTGCTTGCTGATTTCCAATTTAGGAACTGTGCATCGCAATATGGGAAAGCCGGAGGCGGCATTGACCGATTATAACACGGCGCTTGCCATTGCGCCAAACGCCACGGCTATTTTGCGCAACAGGGCTTCTTTGTATTTGGAAATGGACAGTGTCGAGTCGGCGTTCGACGACTTTAAAAAAATATCGTCATTGAATCCGAAAGATGTCGATTCGCGCTATTATATGGGAATCATTGCATTGGAATTTGGCGACATGGTCTTGTCTTTGCAATGTTTTGAGGATGTGCTGGCGTTGGACGAGAAGAATGCGGATGCGCGACGCGGCCTTGCGTTGTGGAAAAGGTTGAACGGATATTCGGAAGAAGCGATTGCATTGTATGGCGAAATAATAAAGTCGGAGAACAGGGCGACAAATTACATGAATCGCGCCGAATGCTATTTGGCATTGGGACAACTTCAAGAAGCGCAATCCGACATTTCGGAAGCCCAAAAATTAGAGCCTTCCAATCCCGACGTGTATTTGCTGAAAGCCCGGTTGGCTGAATTAAGCTATCGCTACGACGATGCGGCGAGCTATGCACGGCAGGCGCTGACGTTGGGTTGCGAGCCGGAATTGGCAGAGCCATTTTTGAAAAAAAGGAAATAAAGTTGCAGGAGTGGGATATAGTTGCTAAATTTGCTTTGTGTTAACGATAATACATCATATTGAATATTTGCTTCGGCGCAATGATTGCGTGGTAGTGCCGGGATTTGGCGCGTTTGTCGTCCAAACTCGTGCAGCCGGAATTGATGAAGCCGGCGAAATGTTGTTGCCTCCATCGCGAATGTTGAGTTTCAATGGGGCTATCGACCATAACGATGGCATGCTGGCCAGTTCAATCATGCGCAAGGAATCGGTATCTTATGATAAAGCGGTCGACGTGTTGGCTTCGGAAGTCAAATCGTTGAAAAATCAGCTTGTTGCCGATAAGGAATTGATGTTTGGCAAACTCGGCATGTTCCGATTGTCCGAAGAAGGGCAGATGGTTTTTGAACCGTCGGTAACATTCGACTTATGCAGGTTGCCATATTATGGGCTTCCGGCAGTTTCTTTGTCGGCAGCGGAACGCCGCGATGTTGCTGTCAGGAAAGATGTTAGCTTCTCGGCATGGGGTAAAAATGCAATGAGGATTGCAGCGTCAATTGCGGTGTTGCTGGTATTTGCATTCACGTTGACAACTCCGATTTATATGGATCAAATGCCGGATTATGCGGGCGTAATGACGTTGTCGGAAAAACCGAAGCAATCGAAACCGGCAGAAGTGAAACCAATGCAGGTCGAGATGAATGGCAACACGAGCATGGAGGAAGAAAAGCCGATGGATGCGCAACCGCTTGCAAAGGGGAAATATCATGTCATAATAGCTTCGTTCCAGTCGAGAGGACAGGCTGAAGCATTTATCGAACAGGCAAATATGCCCGATTTGCAAATATTGAATGCAAAAGGGTCTTCAATCCATAGGGTTTCGATGGCATCCGGAGAGACAGTCGAAGAATTGTCGGATGTGATTGCGAGCCAAAATGTTAGGGATAAATATCCCGACGTGTGGATTAGCAAAGACTAAAAATCTTGCGCATCAATTGATTTCGTCTTTAATGTCTTGAAGTTCTACGATTTTGTTGGCAATAGCGTAGATTGCCAACCCTGCCGACGAATGTATTTGCAGTTTTTTTGCGATATTGCGCCGATGCGTGATCACTGTGTGGATAGAAATGGAAAGGTGGTCGGCAATGGTTTTGTTGGGCCATCCTTTGACTACATATCCCACGATTTCCTTTTCTCTTGCGCTTAATTGGTCTGTTTCTTGTGTTTCCGATTCGTCCGGTTCGTTGAATAAATCAGCGATTTTCTCGCATACGACATCGGCGGAGTCGTAAATTGAAATGGAAGCATCATAGTCGGATGCTATTTTTGAATCTATGAACGATGGAAGAAACGCGATTGTTTTTAATGCCGGAAATTCTTTTTTGATTGCGGCCACGTTGAAGCCAGCGATAAAGAATGGGTTTATGATGAGGATTTCAGGCGTGTGCAATCTCATGAAAAGCAATAAGGCGTCGTATCCGGAAATTTCGTTGATCTGGAAATTGTATTCGGAGAATCGTTTCAAAACGGAAGTTAATCCGCTTCGAAGGATGACAGAGTTTTCTGCAATTACAACTTTTATGTCGTCTTTATTCTTCATTTCTTAATTTGCTCTCCAATCGGGCAACAGTCGGAGTGAACACTAAATCTTCAAGACGGCAATGCGTGCGCAAGTCGGATTCGCAATTGAAGATGTCGAAAAGCGAAGCATTCAGCAGGTTGTTGCATTTGCTTTGAGGGTAGTATTTGATAATGATATTTTTCAGCTCTGCCAGTTTTTGATCGATATGGCTGTGTCGCTCGGCAAAGTTTTGGATGGAAAAATTATTATCGCGTTTCCCTTCGAGCAAATTATCGACATATTGGAAAATGTGCTTGTTCTCGTATTCCATGTGCCGGCGCACTTCTTCCACGTATTTATCGTAAAACATAAGAATCGACTGGGTGATGTCGTTTTTCTCCGGTTCTTGATCGAGCGCTTCGCAAAGTTTCATGCGAATTGTCGGCAACGAAAAATCGAGGAAATAGCTGTGGGCTTGCTTTAAATATTCCATTAAAGCCGGCAGGGATACGGAGTCTTCATCGAAGATGTATTCGCCGCCATAAGCGTCTTCGTCGACAAAATTCACGACAGCAAGGAATGTGCCGCAATCCACATTTTGATTGTCGCACACTTCTTTTACTGTTTTTTCCCCAAATCCGAGCGACATGCCGAAACGGCTCATGACGGATATTAATGAGTAGTTCCGGCTGATGACGTTGCTCATTTTGTCTGTGGGCTTGAATTTGTGGAAGTTGCTCATTCGTTTTTTGTTTTCTGCAAAGTTCTCCATTAAATTAAATTTGGGCAATCGTCATAAATAGGTATTTTGATGAAAAAACGGATGCCAAGTGTAAGCATTTGTAGCTACTTGATTCGAAACATGTAGCCTAAGGTGACAAGAATCGAAATGCCGTTGGAAGCGGCAAATACGTCTTTTTTGTTGGCACCGAAAATGTTGTTTAATCCATAATAGAAGCGTCCTTCCAAAAGAAGGGAGTTTTTGGGATTTAAATTGACCTCAGCGCCAATGCCTGCGGAGATTCCGTAGTCGATTTTATTTTTGATGGGCATGGCGTATTGTTCGGTGTTGCGGTTTGCAGTGGGAAAATTTTCTACGGCTCCCGGATTGGCGATGTCGAAGTTTGCATCGGTTTTTTCTTTGAGCAGGAAGCCGATTTCCGGACCGGCATTGAAAAAGAATTTGGCGCGGTCGCTTCCGAAATAGATATGGGCAAGGAGCGGAATTTGCAGATACGACAATCGGCGGCTGAATGCGAATGGCAGTTCGTCGAACGATTCTTTCCAGCCTCTGTCGATATAGTTTATTTCAGCAATTAGCCCGAAATGGTTTTCTTCGATGTAGCGGAACATGAGGCCGCCTGTCGTTCCGGGCAGGAAGCCTTGCTTGACGCCGGGGGAAAACATGGCTCGCGACAAGGATGCTCCGGCTTTGACGCCGACACTGATGTTGGCGGCATAATGTTCTTGCGCTTCAATTTTTGGGAAACTGCAAGCGAATAGAATGATAAAAATCCAGATAGCCTTTTTCATTTGATCATGATTTTGTCGATGCCGTTTCGGCGGTAATGGAAAATGAAAGATGCCGTGTTGACAAATCCTCCCCAATTGCTGCTTCTTGTCAAGTGGATGCCGATCTGGGAGCCGCTTTCTGACGGAAGCTCGGCATTGAAATCATTATGATTTTTTTCGAGCGTTTCAATGAAATATTTGGCAAGTTCGTAGCCCAATGCGTTCATTTGCGGAAGCGAGTTGATGGGCTTGTCGCCAAACCAATAATGATATTCTTTGTCCAATTCGTCGGTGGAATCCATGACGAAGCGTGAAAACAGATAGGCGCCCGTGTGTTTCAAAAAGTCTTCATATTCATAATAGATTGTCCATTCGGGATAGCCGAAAAGCGCGTATTTTCCGGAGTTTTCAGGATTGCTTTCCACTTTTTCGATGAATGCTTTTGTTTGCGCCAACATGTCTTTGTCGCTGGATGTGGGGATGAACAATGTTTTCCGCGTGCAGACGAAACTGTCGGTTTCTTCTATGTTGACGACGTGTTTGGGCAGTTCTGCAAGTTCCAAGTGGGCAATGAGCGGCTTGTCTTCGGAATTGGGCTTTTTCAAGAATATGATTTGATATCCGTCGAATGTCTTTTCGATGTATTCTTGCACGGCCGAATACATGTAGGACGACGGAGTGTTGAGCTGGAACAAACGGTCGTTTTCGAAAAACAGCTCGTTGTTGATGGCGAATGCGTTTATGATGTTGATGTCGTTCTCTTGCCCGAATTGCGCTATTTCTTGGAGCAAGTTGTCTTTGCCCGGCGCAAAGATGATGTTGGCATCACGGATGTCATATCTGTCGAGCGTAGCATGGATGTTGTATTCGTTTATGTCGCGGACGGTAAGCCGGATTCGAGCGCCTTTGTCGGCCAAATCGTTGATTGCAAGCAGGAATCCGCGATAAAAGTCGCGATAAAGAAGGGCTTGTTTGGCAGGGGAGGCAGAGGAGGCCTCCATGGGCAGGAGCATTGCAATCCGGATTTCGTCGGAATTGGGTGTTTCGGTAAGTTCCGTGTATGCGATTTTTTCTTTTTCTTTCAGTGAATCTTCGTTTATTTCGTTTGTGATGGGAACTGCGACATAGTTGCCTCTTTTAGGCTTGTTCATTTCCGGATTGGCTTCGCGCAAGTCGGATTCTTCCACGTTGTACTCATCGGCGATCGACTCGAAAGAGTCGCCCCGTTCAGCTTTGTCCAATAGGAATACGGTGTCCGGTTCGGTTTGAAAGTTTTTGTCGGCAGGAGGAATCATGATTGTCATGCCGGCTTTGAAGTTTTCGGGCGATACGCCGGGATTCATGGCAAGCAAATCTTTCAAATCGACTTCGAAATTGACCGACAGCCGATAGAGCGTGTCGCCGGGCTTGACCACGTAGGGCGTTCCTTGCTTGCCGTCGATTTTCACTTTGGCAGACGGGATGGCAAGTGTCGTTCCGGCTTTCAGCCCGTATCTCACTTCGGGGTTTGCCGCTGTCAGGTCGGCTACGGAGATGCCATACATTTTTGCAATGCCGTAGAGCGTTTCTCCTTTTTTTACATAGTGGTTGTGGCTTTCCGGACGCGGATTGTCCTCCGCATTGCCAAACACGCTGACGGGAAAATACAAGATTTGGTCTTTTTGCAATCCTGCGGCCACGGAGGGATTGTATTTGACAATGTCGTCCTTTTTGATGCCTAATTCCTTGGATATTCCATAGATTGTTTCTTTTTTCTTGACTTGGCGATAATAGTATTCTTCGCCGCCAATCGTCCTGACCGGCAGGTTCAATTGTGCTGCAAGCGCGATGCAAGAAGCAGACAAAATCGAAAACGCTACAATCCGATATTTTCCCATTGTTTTAAGCCTTTAAAATGCAAACATACGCAAAAACTATGGAATAACCGCCGAGAAAACGCAGATTAACGCAATAATGTTGAAAATAAGTTGGTTGTCACAGTCGTGCAGAGGCTATGGATGCTACGGCTCTCGCTTTGGATGGAGCAATGGCAATCCGCTTGCCGGAAATGCTCTCTTCGCAAGAGACAATAATTGCCAATGAATACGGATAAAATCATTAGCCTAACATCTAATTTGCTAAACAAAAGCATTGAAATGTTCTGTTTTGCAAAGAATTTATGCCATATAATTTTCATGAAGTCAACACTATTCGTACCTTTACGAAATAATTATTGTCTCTTGCGAAGAGAGCATTTTTGAGGAATCTTCGTCGTTGGGAGAAATTTTTGAATTTTAAAACTCGGATAAATGTCGACAACAAGCAACCAACAACGGCAGCAACTGCACAAAACAATATGGGCTGTGGCGGAGGATTTGCGCAACAGCGTGGACGGGTGGGACTTCAAGCAATATGTGCTTGGCATGCTGTTCTACCGCTTCATATCGGAAAACATAACTAACTACGTCAACGCCTTGCAGCACGATGCGGGAGAGGAGAGCTTCGACTACGCTTCTTTTCCAGACGCAGAGGCAGAAAGCGCGAGGAAGCAATTGGTGGACGAAAAAGGTTTTTTCATCCTGCCCTCTGAATTGTTTTGCAACGTGAGGAAGAAAGCGAAACATGACGCGAACCTGAACGAGACACTACAACAAGTATTTGCCAACATCGAAGCGTCGGCCAAGGGTACGGCGAGCGAGGACGACATGAAGGGCTTGTTTGACGACATCGACGTGAACAGCAACAAACTGGGCGCAACGGTGGCGAAGCGCAATGAGACGCTATGCAAAATTCTCGACAAGATAGGCAGCCTTGACTTGGAAAGCGACTATGTCGACAACCAGATTGACGTGTTCGGCGACGCTTACGAGTTCCTGATGACGATGTATGCCAGCAACGCCGGAAAGTCGGGCGGCGAGTTTTTCACGCCGCAAGAAGTGGGCAATTTGTTGGCGCGGATTGTAACGGTGGGCAAAACCGAAGTGCGCAAGGTGTACGACCCTACTTGCGGTTCGGGTTCTTTGCTGTTGCAGTTCGCTAAGCTGCTAGGCAAGGAAAACGTGAGAGTGGGCTTCTTCGGACAAGAAAACAATCTCACATCCTACAACCTTTGTCGCATCAATATGTTTCTGCACGACATCAACTACAACAAGTTCGACATCCACTATGGCGACACCTTGTTGGAGCCTTATCATTGGGATTTTGAGCCGTTTGATGCCATCGTGAGCAATCCGCCTTACAGTCGCCCTTGGATAGGTTCGGACAATCCGACGCTGATCAACGACCCGCGCTTCGCCCCTGCCGGAGTGCTTGCGCCGAAAGCGAAGTCCGACCTTGCTTTCACCATGCACATGCTTTCGTGGCTATCGGTCGACGGCACGGCGGCGATAGTCGAGTTTCCCGGCGTGCTCTACCGTGGCGGGTCGGAACAGAAAATCCGCAAATATTTGGTGGACAACAACTATGTGGACACGGTCATCCAACTGCCGCAAAACCTCTTCTTCGGCGTGTCGATAGCCACTTGCATCATCGTGCTGCGCAAGAACAAGCGCGACAACAAGACGCTGTTCATCGACGCCTCGGCGGAGTTCATTCACGAAGGAAACAAAAACAAACTCTCGCCCGACAACATTGCGCATATCGTCGACGAATATGCGGAGCGACAGGGAGTGGAGCATTTTTCGGCGTTGGTGGACAATGCCGCCATTGCCGAGAACGATTACAACTTGTCGGTGAGCAGCTATGTGGAAGCGGAGGACACACGGCCGCAGACCGACATCCGCGAGCTGAACGAGCGCATCCGCCGCATCGTGGCTCGCGAAAACGAATTGCGGGCAGAGATAGACAAGATTATTGCGGATTTGGAACAGGAGGGCAAGGCATGAACAAGATAGAACGGATGTTGCAGGAGCTTTGCCCCAATGGGGTGGAGTATTTTTTATTTGGAGAAGTTTGTGAATATGTCCGTGGAATAACCTACAATAAATCTCAGGAGGCCAAGACCGCAAATGAAGATGCTTGGAGAGTTTTCAGGGCTAACAATATAACACTTTCATCAAATACCTTGAATTACGAAGATATTAAACTTGTTTCCAAGAGTGTAAAAGTAAAAGAAACTCAGTTGTTAAGACAAGGTGATATTTTGATATGTGCAGGCAGTGGCAGCAAAGAGCATATAGGAAAAGTGGCATACATACCCACAAACATGAATTATACCTTTGGTGGATTTATGGCTGTAATTAGGTGTCTCAAAAAATTGAATAGTCGATATTTATTTCACATTCTTGCAAGTGAAATGTTTAGTGATTATCTATCTTCTGTACTTAATTCATCTACGATTAATAATTTGAATGCGGGAATTATTAAAAATTTCTCAATTCCCGTTCCTCCTCTCCCTATACAAGAGGAGATAGTGCGTATTCTTGACCATTTCACAGAACTTGCAGCTTCGCTGCAAGCGGAGCTGCAAGCGGAGCTGCAAGCGAGGAAGGAGCAATACGAATATTACAGGAACAAGTTGTTAACTTTTGATAACATTGGGGGGGGAGTACGCAAAGCGTAACTTGGATGAAAATGAGTGAGATAGGTGATTTTTATAGTGGCCTTTCAGGAAAATCTAAATCTGATTTTGAAAATGGAAATTCAAAATATGCCACATATATGAATGTTTACAAGAACTTGTCACTAAACATTCATACAAATGATATGGTGAAAATCGCAAAGGGAGAAAAGCAAAACACAATTCAGCAAGGAGATGTCCTGTTCACAGGTTCTTCAGAAACTCCGGATGAGTGTGGTATGTCATCGGTTGTTACAGAAGAAATTTCTGAGCCAATTTACCTTAACAGCTTTTGTTTTGGTTTCCGTCCATACGATAAATCACTGTTTTTCCCCGACTTTCTAAAACATCTTTTACGCAGTAAGGCTATGCGGGCAGAAATAACCAAGACAGCTAATGGAGTAACTCGATTCAACGTTTCAAAAAAATTAATGGGAAAAATTTTACTCCCAATTCCACCGTATAAAGAGCAAAAGCGATTAGCAACAATCCTTGACAAGTTTGAGACATTGGTAAATGACCTTTCCCAAGGACTTCCGGCTGAAATAGCCGCCGTGCAGGAACAATATGAGTATTACAGGGACAAACTTCTAACATTCAAACGAATAGCATAAACACCTATGTCAGAACAATACAAGATGGTGGCGGAGAATCCGCAAAGCACGGTGGTCTCCGACTTTGAGCCGGCCTATCGCCGCTCCGCCCAATATCAAAGCGAGGCGGAGATGGAGCGTGATTTCATTGCCCAATTGGAAAAGCAGGGCTACGAGTATCTGCCCATAAAAACGGAAGCAGAGCTCATCGACAATTTGCGCCGCCAGCTCGAACGCCTGAACGACTATAAGTTTACCGATACTGAATGGCAATCGTTTTTTGCCGACAAGATAGCCAACCGCAACTATGGCATCGTGGAAAAGACCGCTATCATACAAGAGGACTATATCCAGCTGTTGGCGCGCGATGACGGCACAGTGAAGAACATTTACCTGATCGACAAGGAGAACGTTCACAACAACTCGTTGCAGGTGATCAACCAATATACGCCCGAAGGCGGCGTAAGGGAAAACCGCTACGATGTGACCATATTGGTGAACGGCTTGCCGCTCGTGCATGTGGAGTTGAAACGCCGGGGCGTGGACATCAAGGAAGCGTTCAACCAAATCGACCGCTACAACCGCGAGAGCTTTTGGGCAGGTAGCGGACTGTTTGAATACGTGCAACTGTTTGTCGTCAGCAACGGCACGCAGACAAAGTATTACAGCAACACCACCCGTGCCTCGCATATAGCCGAAGCAAGCAAGCGCAGCCGCAAGCAAGGCAGGCAGCAGACAAGCAATAGCTTTGAGTTCACGAGCTTTTGGGCTTCGAGGGACAACAAGGTGATAGCCGACTTGGCTGACTTCACCGCTACATTCTTTGCCAAACATACGTTGCTCAACATCCTGACAAAGTATTGCGTGCTAACGTCGGAAAAACTGTTGCTCGTGATGCGTCCTTACCAGATAGCCGCCACGGAAAGCATCTTGCAACAAATCCGCATCTCGACCAATTCTAAGAAATATGGCACGATAGAGGGCGGAGGCTACGTGTGGCACACCACGGGCAGCGGCAAGACGCTCACTTCGTTCAAGACGGCACGGTTGGCAAGCCGCATGGAGGGCGTGGACAAGGTGCTGTTTGTGGTCGACCGGAAGGATCTGGACTACCAGACCATGAAAGAATACGACCGTTTCGAGAAAGGTGCGGCAAACAGCAACACCAGCACTGCCGTGCTGAAACGCCAATTGGAAGATCCGCACGCGCGCATTATCATCACTACCATACAGAAACTGTCGTTGTTCATCGACAAAAACCGCACGCACGATGTCTATGGCAAGCACATCGTGTTCATCTTCGACGAATGCCACCGCAGCCAGTTCGGTGATATGCACACCGCCATCATCAGGAAATTCAAGCGTTACCATCTTTTCGGATTCACAGGGACACCGATATTTTCCGCGAATGCGGGGGCGGGCGGCAAATATGACCTCAAAACCACGGAGCAGGCTTTCGGCAGGCAGTTGCACATCTATACCATCGTGGATGCCATTGCCGACGGCAATGTGCTGCCGTTCCGCGTGGATTATGTCAGCACCATGCGCGAGCAGGAGGATATCAAAGACGAACAGGTGCGCAACATAGACCGTGAGCGCGCGTTGGCAGCACCGGAACGCATCAGCCGCATTGTGAGTTATATATTGGAACATTTCGACCAAAAGACAAAGCGAAATGCCCGTTCATACACATTCAACAAGCTGGTGAATATCGCGGAAATGGCGGCGGCAAAGGATCGGTTGACGGTGGAAGAGAGAAAGCAGAAGACGCGGATGACGGGTTTCAACTCCATTTTTGCCGTTTCGTCGATCGCTACGGCAAAACTTTATTATTCGGAGTTCAAGCGGCAAATGGCGCAACTTCCTCCGGACAAGCGTTTGCGCGTGGCAACGATATTCAGTTATGCTCCGAACGAAGCCGACGACGGAACGGGGCTTCCCGATGATGAGAATTCAGAAAACACAGACGGATTGGACAAGAGCTCTCGCGACTTCCTCGAATCGGCCATAGAGGATTACAATGAGATGTTTAAAACCAACTACGACACGAGCGCCGACCGTTTCCAAAACTATTACAAGGACGTGTCGCTGCAGATGAAAAACCGAGAGATCGACTTGCTTATCGTTGTAAATATGTTTCTCACGGGATTCGATGCCACCACGCTGAACACCCTTTGGGTGGACAAAAACCTGCGGATGCACGGATTGCTGCAAGCGTATTCGCGCACAAACCGCATCCTTAACTCCATAAAAACATTCGGCAATATCGTCTGCTTCCGTAACCTTGAACAAGCAACAAACGAAAGCATCGCCCTCTTCGGCGACAAGGAAGCCGGAGGCATCGTTTTGCTGAAAACCTTTGACGAGTATTATTACGGCTACAAAGACGACAAGGACAAGGAAAATCCGGGCTACAAGGATTTGGTGGAAAAGCTGTTGGAGGACTATCCTATCGGGCAACGCATCGTCGGCGAAGATGCAGAAAAGAAATTCATCCGCCTGTATGGCTCAATCCTGAAAGCCACCAATATCCTGACAACTTTCGACCAATTCGCGGGAATGGAAATTTTGTCGCCTCGCGATGTGCAGGACTACCACAGCCTTTATATCGACCTTTACGACAAATACCGCAAACGGGCAGAAGGCGACATCGTGAACGTGAACGACGATATTGTGTTTGAAATGGAATTGATCAAGCAGGTGGAAATCGGCATCGACTACATTCTTCACTTGATTGCGCAGATGAGTGGCGACCATGGCAAAGACAAAGAAATCCGTTTGTCGATTCAGAAAGCTGTCAGTTCAAGCCCCGACCTGCGAAACAAGAAAGAACTGATAGAGGACTTCATTGACCAGTTCGCGCCTGAGAAAGACGTGAACGACGATTGGCATCAATTCGTCAGGCAGCAGCAAAAACGGCAGTTGGATGAATTGATCCGCGAGGAGAATCTGAAACCGCAGGAAACTTATGATTTTGTTTCGCAATCGTTTCGCAATGGGGAAATAGAGGAGACGGGAACAGCTATTGTCCGCATTTTGCCTCCGATGCCTCTATTTTCTAAAAATAAAGCTAATGGCAGGGAGGAGAAGAAGCAACGGGTTGTAGAAAAGTTGAAAGCCTTTTTTGAGCGATTTTTCGACGTGTCGGGCGGATTGTTCGGCACGGAATAACTTTATTTGCAGTTTCTCATGGCCTCCGATTCGTAGTTTCGACAGACAATGAGATTTTTCTCCGGCATTTTCTTTGCAGGACAATGCCGTGGTGCTTCGTTGCGGGGAGCATGGCGAGGGCTACGGGATGATGACGCGCTCGCCCATGTGTTTTGCCAAGCGGCTGCGAAGTTGTTGCAATTCGGAAATTTGCTTCATTAAATTTTCCGTGTCTTCCGGCGAATTGGCGGAATCGTTGATTTTCGCACGGATATGTTTGATTTGCAGGTCGAGTATGGCATCTTTCCACACCAGCAACGATTGGGGCACCAACTCGCTGAGGCGGTCGTAGTCGCTTTCGATTTTTGCATATTTCGTATGCAGTTTGCTTAATTGCGCTTTTTCGGTGATGAGTTCCAGCGTTGTTTTCCGAATGTCGTCGTCGGGATCGGAGCAGAGATGCCTTTCGAGGAAATCAGTTTTGAATTCGGCAAGTTCGGTTTCGATGCGTTGGCCGATGCGTTCTTTCATGGAATCTTCGGCTTGGCGTATGTCGTCGATATTGTCGAATTGGGTTCTGATCCGTTCGATCTCTTCGCGTTCCAATTCTTTTTTCGTTTGCTCCAATTCAACAGCCTTTTTCTCCGATTCTGTTTTGAATTCGGGGAGCAGCGATAGTGCTTTTTGGTAGATTTTCTGGTATGCCGGAACGCTGAACGACATTTCGTCTTTGTTTAAATCCATGTAGATGTATTCGAGAACGACGGCTTTGTATTTCAACCCATTGGCATCGATGGCGTCGCAAAAGTCGCACATGCCGTATTTTGCGATGTAGCGAATCACTTCCGTTTCGCTTAGTTTCAGCGGATTTTTGGCCGGTTGGGCGGGTTCGGGGGCAGATTTTTGCTCTTCGTTTTTTTCTGTTCCCGTTTCTGTCGGGGCAGCGTCGTCTTCGTATTTTTTACGCAAGGCATTTGCGCGCTCCTTTTCGATTTTTCCGCTGATGGCCTTTCTTACTTCTACGGCAAGGATTTTTTCGTCGATGTCGAAACTTGCGCTGCATTCCTTGATATAGACGGCACGGGTGATTTCCGACGGAATGACGGCAATCGACTTCACGATGTCGCTAATGGCTTCGGCTTTTCGGATGGGGTCGTCTTCAATGCCGTTCAGGAGTATGGATATTTTGAATTTGATGAAATCGGTTTCGTGGCTTTCGATGTAGCCTTGAAATTCGGCTGCCGAATGCTTTTTGGCAAAGCTGTCGGGATCGTCGCCGTCGGGCAACAGCAGCACTTTCACATTCAATCCTTCTGCCAATAGCAGATCGATGCCCCTTAGCGACGCTTTGATTCCGGCGGCATCGCCGTCGTAGAGCACGGTGATATTGTCCGAAAAACGGTGGATGAGACGGATTTGCCCTTCTGTCAGAGAAGTGCCTGACGATGCCACGACGTTTTCGATGCCGGCTTGGTGCATGGAAAGGACATCGGTATAGCCTTCGACAAGGAAACATTTTTCTTTTTTTACGATGGCTTGTTTGGCTTGGTACAAACCGTACAATTCGTTTTTCTTTTTGTAAATGGCAGATTCGGGAGAGTTGACGTATTTTGCAAGATCTTTTTTCAACGTGCGTCCGCCGAAAGCAATCACTTTTCCGGCAATGTTCATCACAGGAAACATGACGCGTCCTTTGAAGCGGTCGTATGCGCCGCGTTCGGTATTGATGCAGAGGCCTGTCTCGATGGCGAATTTGGGGTTCAAGCCTTCGCGAAGGATCGCATCGTAGAGGTCGGTGCTGCGTTCGAGCGAATAGCCGAGGTGGAATTTTCGAATAATGGCATCGGTGAACCCCCGTTCGTAGAAATAGCTGAGTCCGATGTCGCGGCCTTCGTCTGTTTCGAATAGGTTTGTTTCGAAATGTTTTAGTGCGAAGTCGTTGACAATCAACATGCTTTCCCGTTCGGATTGTGCTTGTCGCTCTTCGTCGGTAAGCTCGCGCTCTTTAACTTCGATGTTGTACTTTCGGGCGAGGTATTTCAGCGCTTCATAATAGGACATTTGTTCATGTTCCATAATGAAGTTGACGGGGCTGCCGCCTTTTCCGCAGCTGAAACACTTGCAGATGCCTTTCGATCTGGAAACGCTGAACGAGGGCGTTTTTTCGTTGTGAAACGGGCAGAGCCCCACATAGTTGGAGCCTCGACGCCGCAAATGCACGAAGTCGGATACGACGTCGACAATGTCTGCGGCGTTTAAAATTCGTTCAACAGTTTCTTTGTCAATCATTCGGCTATTTCAAGGCAAGGTTGTAGATGTTGATGATGTCTTGCTTGTTTAATTTCATCAGGTTGCCAAGTCCGTTTTCTCGGTTGACCAAAGCGCGTTCGGCCATGCTTTCGAAATTGGAGTCGTCGATGCCGATTTCGGAAAGGCGGGTGGGAAGATTCAGTTGCTTGTACCAGCTTTCCAACCGCGCAATCATCGACGCAATGGCAATTTCCGGATGTTCCGGATCCGGTGCCACTCCCCATACGCGTTCGCCGAATTGCATAAACTTTTGGGGATTGACGTGCCATACGTATTTCATCCATGCGGGGAAAATAATCGACAGTCCTGCTCCATGTGCGATGTCGTAGGTGCCGCTTAGTTCATGCTCGATGTTGTGGCTTCCCCAGTCGCCAATGCGCCCTGAATCCAGAAGATTGTTGTGGGCTATCGTGCCTGTGAACATGATTTCCGCGCGGGCGTTGTAGTCGCGGGGATTTTCTAAGGCGATTAGTGAATTTCGAATGATCGACATGCATGCTCCTTCGATTAGGCGGTCGGTCAAATCGACATGGTCGACATTCGTGAAATAGCGTTCCATCAAGTGGGCGAGGATGTCGGATGCTCCGCATGCGGTCTGATATGGCGGGAGCGAATAGGTCGTTTCAGGGTCGAGAATCGCAAATTTCGGGATAATGATATTGTTGTGAATGCCGCGTTTGAAGTCGCCGTCGGTGTTGGTAATGACAGATGCATAGCTTGTTTCGCTTCCTGCGGCGGGAATTGTGAGCACGACTCCAATTGGCAGGCAATGCGGGATGTCGTTCGACAGACCCATGTAGAAATCCCACACGTCGCGGTCGTTGACGGCTGCCACGCCGATTCCTTTTGCCGTGTCAATGACGCTGCCGCCACCTATGGCGAGGATAAAGTCGATGTTTTCTTGTTTGCATATTTCAGCGCCTTCTCTCACTTTGTCCAGCCGCGGATTGGGCTTGACGCCCCATATTTCTTTCCAAGATATGCCGGAGTCTTTGAGCGACGACACGACAGCTTCATAGATTCCATTTTTTTTGATAGAGCCTCCTCCGGCCACAATTAAGACATTGCGAGCCTTGAATGCTTTGATTTCTTGGCCCACTTTGGCTATTTGCCCTTTTCCGAATATGATTTTTGCCGGATTTTGAAAATTGAAGTTGATCATTTTCCTTTGGAATCGGATTCTAAACGTTTACATAATTCCTTTTTCTCTCAAATGCAATTGCCATTTCCATGCGGAGCGCATCGTGTCCTCCAATGGCGTTTCTGCTTTCCAACCGAGTTCTGCGTTTGCTTTTTGCGGATTGGCCCAAACTTTTTCGATGTCGCCGGCGCGGCGTCCGACGATTTTGTGGGGCACTTTTACGCCGGTGGCTTTTTCAAACGTATTGATGAGTTCGAGCACAGAGACTCCGCTTCCGGTGCCGAGATTGTAAATTTCGACGAGTCCTGCCGGTTTGTTTAGAAGTCTCTCCACTGCGATGACATGGGCTTTTGCCAAATCAACGACATTGATGAAGTCGCGGATGCAAGAGCCGTCGGGCGTATTGTAGTCGTCGCCGAAAACGCTCAATTCTTTGCGGATGCCAATGGCTGTTTGCGTGAGGTAGGGGATTAAGTTTTGCGGGACGCCATTGGGCAATTCCCCGATTTCAGCGCTTGGATGAGCGCCCACCGGATTGAAATATCGCAAGATGACGCTGCTATATGGCGCTTCGGCCTTGATGGCATCGGTGATTATTTCTTCGCTGATTTGCTTGGTGTTGCCGTATGGCGATGTCGCTTTTTTGATCGGTGCCGATTCGTCGACCGGATTTGTGTCGGGTTCTCCATAAACTGTGCATGAAGAAGAAAAAACGATGCCTTTGACGCCATATTCAGGCATAAGCTCCAAGAGGTTGATGAGCGTCGTCAAGTTGTTCCGATAGTAAAGCAGCGGTTTCCTGACAGATTCATTTACGGCTTTGCTTGCCGCAAAATTGATGATGCCTTTTATGCCCGGGTATTGTTCAAAAAGCGACCGCAAAGCGTCGATGTCGGTGCAGTCGGCTTCAACAAATGCCGGACGAATATGGGTGATGCGTTCAATGCCTTCGAGCACTTCGATATTGCTATTCGAAAGGTTGTCGATGATGACAACTTCGTATCCTGCATTTTGCAATTCTACTACGGTGTGAGAGCCGATATATCCTGTTCCTCCGGTTACTAAAATGCGTTCTTTCATTTCATAGGTTTGTTAAAAAATTCCATTAGAGATATTCCCGATGCAAAGATAGTGCAAGCCGAGCGAAGAACAATCAAACTTGTTTGAAATTGTTCTTCCGAGGCGTGGCTTATCTTATGAACGCAGTTGTTTTGCGGTTGAGCGGCGTGGCAATGTCCTCCTCTGCCGCGCGGAGCGCGGATAGGGGAGGTG